>Ga0183096_1002732_pt1 | contig 11654 bp, 14 predicted proteins | sample Biomet5_FD_127791 | JGI IMG/M metagenome (GOLD analysis project Ga0183096, IMG submission 127791) | Microbial communities from bioreactor (seeded with sewage sludge) at LBNL, California, USA - Biofuel metagenome 5 (version 2) (version 3) | ecosystem: Engineered > Bioreactor > Anaerobic >...
CAGGCCGCCAGCCCGCCTCGCTGCCGGCCAAGCCGGCACCGATGACGTTGACGACGGTCATTGGCCATCCTTCGCCGCCGGCTTGCGGCGGCGGAAGTAACGCTTGGGTTGGCTGGGATCGTCCTTGACGAACTTGCACTTCGGGTAGTTGGAGCAGCCGATGAAGAACTGTCCATAGCGGTTCTTACGCCTGATCAGATGCCCGCCGCACTCCGGACATATCTCACCGGTATCGACCGGTTCGTCGCCGGGCATCCGTTTGGTGAACTTGCACTTCGGGTAATTAGAACAGGAGATGAACTTACCGAACCGGCTCGTCCTGATGACCAGGTCGCCGCCGCATTCCGGGCATTTCTCGCCCGTCTTCTCCGGCTGCTTCTTCTCCATCTTCTGATAGGCCTGGTCCACCAGCGGCATGAACTGGTCATAGAAGGTGTGCAGGGTGGCGATGCGGTCGCTGCGGCCTTCGGCAATCTGGTCGAGCTCGCTCTCCATGCCGGCGGTGTACTTGACGTTGATGATCGAAGGGAAGAACTCCTCCAGCTTGTCGTTGGTCAGCGTCCCCTGCTCGGTGGGGATGAAGACCTTGTTCTTCGAACCATCGGAGGGCCGGGTCAGCTTGACGTAGCCACGGGCCTGGATGGTGTCGATGATGGTGGCGTAGGTGCTCGGTCGGCCGATGCCGTAATCTTCCATGGCCTTGATGAGACGGGCTTCGGAATAACGCAGCGGCGGTTCGGTGAAGTGCTGTTTGGCCGCAATGTCGGTGGCCTCAAGCTTCTCTTCCGCCTTCAGAGGCGGCAGGTCGACGTCCTCGCCGGAAGACTCGTACTCGCCGTAGGCCTTCTGATAGCCGTCGAACAGCAGATGCCGGCCGGTGGCAGTGAACTCGTAAGGGCCGTTGGCCAGTTTGGCGGTCACCGCGTCATATTTGGCCTCGGCCATCATGGCCGCCAGGGCGCGGTAGTAGATGAGACGATAGAGCTTGTATTCCTCGGCCGTCAGGAACTCCTTGATCTTGTCGGGCTCATTGTCGATGTTGGTCGGTCTGATTGCCTCATGGGCATCCTGGGCGTTCTTATCGACCTTGGCATGATAGAAGCCGCAGTATTCCTTGCCGTAGCGGGCTGTGATGAAATCCTTGGCCTGCGCCATGAAGATGTTGGACAGACGGTTGGAGTCGGTACGCATGTAGGTTATCAGGCCGGTGGTCTCGGTGCCGATGGCGATACCCTCGTAAAGCTTCTGGGCGATCGACATCGTCCGTTTGGAGGTGAAGCCAAGCTTGTTGGAGGCATCCTGCTGCAGCGTCGAGGTGATGTACGGTACCCGCGGCCCTTTCTTCTTGACCTCTTTGGTCACCAGGCCGACGGTGAACGGTCCCTGGCACTCATCCTTTATATGCGCTGCCTGGGCCCCGTCCTTGACGAGGTGTTCGTCCTTGGTGTCGACCGGCTGGCCGTTTATCTTTGTCAGAGGCGCCGCGAAAGCAACGCCATCCGTGTCGAAGGCGGCCTCCAGGCTCCAATACTCCTGAGGCACGAAGGCATTGAATTCCTTCTCGCGGTCGCAGATGAGCTTCAGCGCCACCGACTGCACGCGGCCGGCGGACTTGCTCTTGATCTTGTTCTGCAGAAGCGCCGACAGCTTGAAGCCGATGATGCGATCAAGGATGCGGCGGGTCTCCTGCGAGTTGACCAGGTCCATGTCGATCTGCCGGGGCTTCTCGATGGCTGCCAAAATGGCCGGCTTGGTCACCTCCTGGAAGACGATGCGGTCACAGGCATTCAGGTCCAGCCCCAGTTCGCGGGCCAGATGCCATGAGATAGCCTCACCCTCGCGGTCGTTATCAGTCGCCAACAGTACCCCGTCAGCCTTCTTGACGCGCTTCTTGAGATCGGCCACGACATCCTTCTTGTCGGGATTGATGACGTATGTGGTGGCGAAATCGTTGTCGACGTCGACGCCCAGGCCGCCCTTGCCTTTGATGGCCAGGTCGCAGATATGGCCTTTGGAAGAGACCACGTCATAACCAGCGCCCAGATATTTGCCGATCGTTTTTGATTTGGATGGGGATTCAACAATCATCAGTTTTGTCATGCTATCATCACTCCTGCCGTTAATTCTTTACGCAAACGGCCCTGTTTGTCAAATCATTGTTCACAGGAAATCCCTGAAGGAGCGCTTTTCGGCATCCCATTGCAGGATGTTGGCCCCGTCCCTGATCAGCTCGTTGCACCCCTGACCGTCCGGTTCGCCGCTTCGATATGGCACCGCCCAGACATCACGACCCAGCCCTAGGGCGGCATTGACCGTGTGCATCGTCCCGCTGCGGGCCTGGGCCTGGGTGACGATCAGCACCTCGCCTAAGGCGGCGATGATGCGGTTGCGGAATGGAAAGTGCTGCCTTAACGGCCTCACGCCGCAGGGATATTCCGTGATCAGCAGCTGGTGCCGGCGCATGAAGCCGTATAGGGCGGCATTCTCCGCCGGGTAGCAGATGTCCAGACCGCATCCCAAAACGCCGATGGAGGCCGCCGCGGTCCGGTGGGCGATGGCATCGATGCCCCGGGCCATGCCCGAGACGATGACGTAGCGGCCCCGCAGCTGGCTGACGACCTTGACAGTCATGTCCAAGCCGTAGGCATCGGCCAGCCGGCTGCCAACCACCGCCGCCTTGGGCTGAGACAACAGATGACGGTTGCCCTGATAGAAGAGAACCAGGGGCGGCTGGTGCAGCTGGCGCAAGGCCGCCGGATAGTCGTCATCAAGTATCGTGACGGCGTCGGCCACCGGCCCGTCTTCCTTTACCTCCTGCTGCCGATACAGAGCCTGGCGCAGCTTGGCGTAGTCACCGCCGCAGGCTGCCGCCAGACGAATCAGTCTGTCTCGCATATGGCCCTCCCAATACTTATTTGCCGTGGGCCGGCCGAGGACCTGAATCAAAAAACCGCCTGGTGGCGGTCAGATGTCAAGATGTCCCTGCAGCCGGTCGATGACTGGGCCGTAGGAGCGGCGATATATCGGCAGCAGCCCCAGCCGGTCCAGGGCGGCGATATGCTCGCGGGTGGGATAACCCTTATGCTTGGCGAAGCCATATCCGGGATACAGCACGTCATAGCCATACATGATGTGGTCGCGGACGACCTTGGCCAGGATGCTGCCGGCCGCGATGGAGCATGACAGCGTGTCGCCCTTGATGACCGCGCTGACCTGTTTATCAATGTCCAAAGGCATCGCGTCGGTAAGCACGACCGGTACCGGGGCCTTGACGGCGATGGCGGTCATGGCCTGCTGCGTTGCACGATAGATGTTCAGCCGATCGATGGTAGCGACGTCGACGATGCGGATGTCATAGTAGACCGCCTGGGCGATGATTACCTTGAAAAGCTGCTCGCGCTTGCGCTCCGTCAACTGCTTGGAGTCGTTGATCTCGCCGCTGTCATATCCGGCCGGGAAGACGACCCCCGCCACCACCAGCGGGCCGGCGATCGGGCCGCGGCCGGCCTCGTCGATGCCGACCAATAGCTGACCCAGATCCCAATAGCGCCGTTCATAATCATTGGGGGTCGGCATCGGGAACCTCCCAGCTGATCCGCCCCCACTGGCCGTCGCGGGCCTCGCGGACGATGAGCGTGGCCAGCCGGCCTTCGTCCAGCCGTCCGTCGTTGGTCAGACAGCCACGGGCCATCCCGATGGGACGCCAAGGGTCCGACAGTTCCTCAGGCTTGAGTCCATAGCGTCGTACCAGCCGCTCGGGATGACGCCTGACCATCATGTCCAGTCCGAAGCGCGCCACCTGCTCCAGCGGCAGAACGTCGTCGGCGATGGCCCCCGTCAGCGCCAGCCGGTAGCCGACCTGCGGATCCTCGAACTTGGGCCACAGTACCCCTGGAGTGTCAAGCAGCGCCACGTCGGGGCTGACACGCACCCACTGCAAAGCCTGGGTCACACCGGGCCGGTCGGAGGTCCGGGCCAGCCGGCGGCGGGCCGCCTGGTTGATCAGCGTGCTCTTGCCGACGTTGGGGATGCCGCACACCAGCGCCCTGATCAGGACGTTCTTGACGCCCTTGGCCTGCTGACGGGCGATCCGGGCCGCATTCAGGTCGCGGCAGGCCCTGTCCAGGATAGTCGGCACCTTGTCGTGCAGCAGGTCCATCCCCAGGCCCATGGTGGACGGTCCTGCCAGGGTCGCCAGCCAGGCAGCCGTGACGTCAGGCTCGGCCTTGTCGGCTTTGGCAAGGATGATCAGATGAGGCTTGGCGGCCGTCAGTTGGGTCAGCATCGGGTTGGCCGAACTCAAAGGGATGCGCGCGTCGCGCACCTCGATGACCATGTCGACCAGACCGAGACGTTCCTCCATCTGCCGCCGGGCCTTGGCCATGTGGCCGGGATACCAGTTGATCGCTGCCATGCTGCCGTTGTTTTCCATATATACCTGTTTCTTGATACCCCGCCTTCCGGGTGGGAAGGACGGTCCGGACTCAGCCTGCCTTGCCGAAGCGGTCGATGGGCCACCAGATGTAGATATGCACCTGCTTGATGGTTTCCGCCGTGAATGGTCCGTAATACCGAGAGTCGGATGAATGCAGGCGGTTGTCACCCATGCAGAAATACTCACCCGGACCCAGGGTAACCGTGAAGTCCTTGGTGAACAGGCCATCGGCCTGCGTCGCCCGCTGAGCTGATACGTAATCCTCATCCAGGAAAGGCTGATCCTTGGCGACGCCATCCACGTAAAGGACGTCATCGGCAAACGAGATGGTCTCACCCGGCAGGCCGATGACCCTCTTGACCAGCTTCTCGTCGGATGACGGCAGGTCGATGACCACGATGTCGAACCTGTTGATTCCCTGCCGGCGGTCGATTATACCAGCCATGCCCAGGCTGCCGTCGGCCAGCGTCGGATACATGCTTTTGCCCTCCACCCTGACCGGCTGGTACAGGAAGGTGGTCACGACCAGCACCACGGCGATGGTTACCACCGCCGTGATGATGATGTCGCCCCACTGCTTCCATAAACCCGCCGCCCGGCCGGTGGCCGGCTGTCGGCTGCCGCCCGTGTTCTCTGGTTCGGTCATGATCTTCCCCTCTTTTCATTGGTCGAGATAAACAAAGGCCGGTTTGACCCGGCCTTCGAATTAACGCTTCTCCTCGATTCGATTGTCCTTGCCGGACCGTGCACGCATATAGGTAAGCTTGGCGCGACGGACCTTGCCATAACGCACGACCTCGATCTTGTCGATGATCGGCGAGTGGATCGGGAACGTACGCTCGACACCCACACCGCTGGACATCTTGCGGACCGTGAAGGTCTCCGCGATGCCCTTGCCATGGATACCGACGACGGTACCTTCATAGACCTGGATACGATACTTCTCGCCTTCCTGGATCTTGACCGATACCTTGACGGTGGCACCCGGCTTGATGGTCGGGATGTCGTCCTTGAGCTGCGACTTCGTGATCTGTTGGATGATTCCTAGATTCATACTCTCTCTATCTCCTTGTCCATGCCATATGACGGTTCATGACATCATGACGCCAGCGGAACCATCCAGCATTTGCCCGAACATTGTAGCATATCGGGGCTTCCGATTTCAACTGTCAATCTTCAGTTCGGCTATGCGGCCGCAGTCAGGCCGGCAGCACCTACTCCTTCCCCTTCTGCTCCTCGGGCGGCAGAGCGCGGATCTCTGCCATCATGGCGGCCTCCTCCTTGGTGAAGATGCGGCCCGCCAGCAGGTCGGGACGCTGACGCCAGGTCCTCAGCAGGCTCTGGTACAGGCGCCAGCGGCGGATGTTCTCATGATGTCCGCTCAGCAGTACGTCCGGCACCCGCACGCCGTCGTATTCCTCGGGACGCGTGTACTGCGGGTATTCCAGCAGACCGTCCTCGAAGGATTCGAACATGCTGGACTCGTCGGTGATGACTCCCGGCACCAGCCTGGTGACCGCGTCGGTGACGACCATCGCCCCCAGCTCCCCGCCGGTCAGAATGTAGTCGCCGATCGATATCAGCTCGTCGGCATGGGCCGTGATGCGATCGTCGTAGCCCTCGTAATGGCCGCACATGATGACCATGTCATCGTAATCCTCCTGCAGCTGATGGGCCTTTTCCTGATCGAAGCGCGTGCCGGTCGGGTCCATGAGCACAACGTGGCTCTCCGGGCGCCGCACCTTGGCCAAGGCATCCAGCAGCGGCTGGCACCGCAGCACCATGCCCTGACCGCCGCCGAAGGGATAGTCGTCGACCCGGTTGTGCTTATCGTCCGTGAACGGGCGGAAGTCGACGGCGGATATGTCGACCAGGCCCTTCAGGCGAGCCTTCTTGATGATCGACGTGTCCAGAAAGCCGGTGAACATATCGGGAAAGATCGTCAGTATCGTTATTCTCTTCATTGCATGCCCTCGATCAGCGTCACCTGCACGCGGCGGTTGGCGACATCGACGTCGGCCAAGAAAGCCGGCACCAGCGGAATCAGCAGCTGGCTGCCGTCAGGCCGCGTGACTTTCAGCAGCGCCTGCGGTCCGTCGTCGATGGCGGTGGCCGTGCCGATGAGGCGGTCGCCCTGATAGACCTGGCAGCCCAGAATCTCATGATAGTAGAAATGGCCGGTGGGCAGCGGCGGCAGGTCGGCCACGGCGGCATACAGCGCGCAGCCCTTGAACGGCAGCACGGCGTTGATATCGGCCATGCCCCGCAGTCTCAACAGCACATATCCCTTATGGACGCGGTAGCCGGCCGCCTCCACGGCCTGGCGGCCGCCATTGACAGCCACCAGCAGCCGCGAACCATCGGCAAAACGGACCTCCGGGTTGTCGGTCATCGATCTGACCTTCAGTTCACCGCGGATGCCGAACGTGTTGATGACCGTCCCGACGCGTACGTACTCCATCGCCGTCCTCCTGGCAAAAAAGGATGCCGGGGCATCCTTTGCATCTTCAGACCTGATAAGACTCGAACTTGATGTTGATCCGCTTGTTCTCGAGCCGGCCGCACACCGACATCATCTGCCTGAGCGCGCTGGCCATGACGCCCTGCCGGCCGATCAGCCGGGCGATATCCTCCGAGTCGGCATAGACGTAAAGCAGGATCTCGTTCTCGTTGAGCGAGTCCATCTGCTTGACGCTTACCTGGGCGGGGTTGTCGACCATCGGGGTCACAAGGTCGCGCAGGGCCTTCTCGCAATCAATCATGCCTTTTTCCCTTCGACGAACTTCTTGATGACGCCCTGCTTGGACAGGATGCTCTTGACGGTGTCCGAAGGCTGGGCGCCGGCCTGCAGCCACTTGATGATCTTCTCCTCGTCGAAGTTGACCGTCACGGGCGTGGTGCGCGGGTTGTAGTAGCCCAATATCTCGATGAAGCGGCCGTCACGGGGCATACGTGAGTCGGCGGCCACCAGACGGTACATCGGCTTCTTTGTCGCGCCCGTCCTCTTTAAACGAAGTTTTACCATATCAGTTGTTCTCCTCTTTCATTGATCACCCTAACAATAAACCACATCCGTGCGTATCTGTCAAGCATTTCTACTTGACAGGCTCACTTGTCGAGCTCCTTCAGCCGCGAGGACAGGCCGAGCTGGCCCATCATCTTCTTGGACCGCTCGAAGTTGTTGATCAGCCGGTTGACATCCGTGACGGTGGTCCCGGAGCCCTTGGCGATGCGGTTCTTGTGCGAGGAGCGCAGCGCCGAGGGGTCGCGCCGCTCGGCCATGGTCATCGACTGGATGATGGCCTCGTTCTTCTTCATCATGGCCTCCTGGTCGGGGCCGCCCAGCTGCTCGCTGTACTGGCTCAGGCCGGGGATCATCTTCAGGATGCCGGACAGCGGCCCCATCCTCTTCATCTGCTGCATCTGCACCAGCATGTCGTCGAGGTCGTACTTGCCGCTGGCCATCTTGCGCGCCGTCGCCAGCGCCTGCTTCTCGTCGAACTGCTCCTGGGCCTTCTCGACCAGCGTCTGCATGTCGCCCATGCCCAGGATGCGGCTGGCCATGCGGTCCGGGTAGAAGACGTCGATGTCCTCCAGCTTCTCGCCGGTGCCGACCATCTTGACGGGCACGGCAGTCACGCTGCGGACGGACAGCACGCCGCCGCCGCGGGCGTCGCCGTCGAACTTGGTGACGATCAGGCCCGTGATCGACAGCAGGTCGTTGAAGGTCTTGGCCACGTTGACGATGTCCTGGCCGGTCATGGCGTCGACCGTCAGCAGGATCTCGTCAGGCTTGAACGCGTCCTTGAGCTGCTTGAGCTCGTCCATCAGCTGCTGGTCGATCTGCAGCCGGCCGGCGGTATCGATGATGACGGTGTCATACCCCTCGTTCGACGCCTTGGCCACGCCCTGCCGGACGGTCTCGACAACCGGTGTGCCAACGCCCAGGGTGAAGACCTCGACGCCGATCTGCCGGCCGAGGGTCTGCAGCTGCTCGATAGCGGCCGGACGGATGATGTCGGCGGCGATCAGCAGCGGCCTGCGGCCCTGCTTGTCGCGCATCATCTTGGCCATCTTGGCCGCCGAGGTCGTCTTGCCGGTGCCCTGCAGGCCCACGACCATGACGGTCGTCACCCCCGAGGTACGGTAGTTGATCTGGGCCGCCTGGCTGCCGAGCAGCTGGACGATCTGGTCGTAGACGATCTTGTAGACCTGCTGGCTGGGGTCCAGCGCCTCGGAGACGTGGAGCCCGATAAGCTTCTCCTTCAGCTGGCCGACGAAGGTCTTGACGACGCCATAGTTGACGTCGGCCTCCAGCAGGGCCAGCCTTATCTCGTTGAGCATCGCCTCCGAGTTCTTCTCGGAAAGCGTGTCCTTGCCCATCACATGCTTGAATGACGCCGTCAGACGGCGGCTGAGGTTCTCGAAAGCCATGATTGCATCACTCCCATCCCGACCATTCTAGCATGACGGACCTGTGCTGGCAAACGCAGTCATGCCGATTGATAAAGTCGTACGTTTATGATAGATTGAAGGCAGAAAGAAAGGAAGCATAAACCAATATGGAACAGAAGTTCTATCGCTGCGCCATCTGTGGCAACATCGTCGGGGTCGTCAACAACGGCGGCGGCCAGCTGACCTGCTGCGGACAGCCGATGGAGGAGATCGTCCCCAACACCACCGACGCCGCCCAGGAGAAGCACGTGCCCGTCATCGAGGTCAATGGCCAGAGCGTCACCGTCAAGGTCGGGGCCGTCGCCCATCCGATGACCGCCGAGCATTTCATCCAATGGATCTCGCTGTCGACCGAACAGGGCAACCAGCGCAAGACCCTCAACCCGGGCGACAAGCCCGAGGCGACCTTCGCCATCACCGCCGGCGACAAGGTGCTTGACGCCTTCGCCTACTGCAACCTCCACGGTTTGTGGAAGAAATAGGGACAAGCACCATCGGCGAGCGAAGTCAAGGCTTGCTTTCAGCATCATGAAAGTAGTAGAATCTATCGCCCGTTTCAAGCAGCCGCGTTTATCGCTTGTCAATGCTTTTCATCCGCTGACTTTGCGTCTATCATGGAGCCGATGAGCAATCACCGGCTCTTATCTTTTTCGGAGGTAGCAACATGGAACGCATAAACAAGATCGTCCGCATCCTGACCGTCGCACCCATCCAGGCCATCATCCTTATCCTCACCCTGTTCTTCGCCGCCCCGCAGTACGGCATCACCGGGTGGCAGGCCTTCTTCTCGATACTTTTCTTGGCCGTCCTGCCGGCGCTGGCCTATCCCCTGCAGCGGTTCATGCCCCACTTCAAGGACAAGGGCCGCAAGGGACAGCGCGACCTGGCCATCGTCTTCTCGGTGGCCGGCTATGTCTGCGGCATCATCTATACCCTGGTCCTTCAGCCGCACCGGGTGCTGGCCGTCGTCTATCTGACCTACCTGCTCAGCGGTATCGCCATCGCCCTGTTCTCGGCCCTGACCCCCATCAAGGCCTCGGGCCATGCCTGCGGCATCGTCGGTCCGATGGTCACCATCTGTCGCTACGTCAGCTGGTGGGGTCTGGTCCTGCTGGTCTTCTATGCCATGGCCTTCGTCAGCAGCCTGCAGATGAAGCGCCACACCTGGCAGGAGTTCCTCGCCGGCAGCGCCATCCCTGTGGCGGCGCTGTTCATCTCCGAATGGCTCGTGGGTCTGGCTGTCAGATGAACTGTCTGGCGTCACGGCGTCATTACGCCATGGTCTGACGCCCGTCGCCATCGCTGCCCAGTCCCATCACAATAGAGATCATGACAGGAACTGGCCTGAAGATTGTTGATTGGTCCCCTACCCATCGCTATGACCTTAGGCATGCCCTCGAGGTAGTAAAAAAATGTACGTTGCACCGTGATCTCAGAGCCATGCATACGCCATGCGAAGATACCTGGCACAGGCATGAATAAGGCGTCGTGGCCTTAAAGGTCAACGACGCCTTATTTTTTTATCATCCAGCATCAAGCGGCAGCTTATCGTCCAATGCCTAAACCAGGCGCATGACATCGGACGGCCTGTCAAGGATGGCCAGCGGCTTGAGTTCGTCGATGAACGGCCGGCCGCGGAAGCCCCAGGCGCATAGCGCGCAAGGCAGGCCAGCATTGTCGGCGGTCTGCTTGTCGACCTCCGAGTCGCCGACGTATATGGCGTTTTCAGGATCGGCCTTCAGCAGCGCGAGGGCCTTGTCCACCTCGTCGCGGGCGGGCTTGAGCGCCAGACCCGGCTGCTGGCCCACGGCGACGGTGATGACATCCTTGAAGAAGCGCTCGTACAGCAGGTCGGTCGCCGTCTGCGCCTTGTTGGTCACCAAGGCCGTGGCGATGCCGCGGCTGTGCAGCTGGGTCAGCATGGCGATGATGCCGTCATATGGACGGCTGGCATCCATGCAATGGGCGACGTAATAGGGCTTGAACTGCGCGAAAGCCTGGTCCACCAGCGCCGGCGGCGTGCCGGCCGGCACCGCCCTCTCGATTAGCTTGTACAGGCCGTTGCCGACGAAGCCGCGGACCTGCGCGACGGTATGGGTGGGCCAGCCCTGACGGGCCAGCGCCCAGTTGGTGCAGTCGGTCAGGTCCTGCAGGGTCTCAAGCAGCGTGCCGTCGAGGTCAAAGATGACGCAGCTGAATGGATGGTTCATAGGATGTCGACCTTCCCCGACCCGTAGTCGGGTCCGATGTAGGTGCTCTCGGTGGCGGCCAGGGCCTGCTGCAGCAGCGGTTCCCATTCGAAACCGGCCTCCATCCGCAGCACCTTGTCGAGGTGCGGCTTGGTAACCGGGTTTTTGGGTGCGAAGATGGTGCAGCAGTCCTCGAAAGGCAGTATCGAAGTCTGATAGGTCCCCAGCTTCTCGGCCATGGCGATGATCTCCAGCTTGTCATAGGTGACCACCGGCCGGATGACCGGGATGTCGACGACCTTGTTTATCACGTCCATGCTCTCCAGGGTCTGGGAGGCGACCTGACCGACCGATTCGCCGGTCACCAGGGCCAGGCAGTCGCGCTGGGCGGCCAGCCGCTGGGCCAGCCGGAACATCATGCGCCGCATGATGGTGATGGCGTACGGCTCGTCGCAGTTCTGGTAGATGGCCAGCTGGATCTGGGTGAACGGGACGACGTGGACCTTGATCTGGCCCTGATAGCGGCTGATGAGGCTGGCCAGCTTGCGGACCCTCTCGACGGCCTGGGGCGGGGG
>Ga0183096_1002738_pt1 | contig 11637 bp, 9 predicted proteins | sample Biomet5_FD_127791 | JGI IMG/M metagenome (GOLD analysis project Ga0183096, IMG submission 127791) | Microbial communities from bioreactor (seeded with sewage sludge) at LBNL, California, USA - Biofuel metagenome 5 (version 2) (version 3) | ecosystem: Engineered > Bioreactor > Anaerobic >...
GGCATGCTCGGCGGCGCTGCCGGTGCCGGCGTTCTTGTCCGGGCGCTTGCCGGTCATGTGGAAGACGATCTCGTCGAGGTTCATATCGCTGATCTTGCCCTCGGCCGCCGTCTCGCCGGCCTTGAGAATCGTGCAGCGGTCGCAGACGCGGAAGATCTCGTTCATGCGGTGGGTGACGATGATGATCGAGGTCCCCTGCCGGCGCAGCTCGCCGAGCAGTTCAAACACGGTGTCGACCTCGTCGGAGTGCAGCGAGGCGGTCGCCTCGTCGAGGATGAGCAGCCGCGGGCGCTGCGCCATCGCCTTGGCGATCTCCACCATGCTCTGGGTCGAGGGCATGAGGAACTGAACCAGCGCGTCCGGGTCGACGTCGATTTTCAGCCTGTCCAGGTACTGCACGGCCATCGCGCGCGCCGCCCTGCGGTCGACCGTGCCAAAGCGCCCGGCCGGCTCCATGCCCAGTACGATATTGTCGACGACGCTCATGGCGGGGATCAGGCTGAGATCCTGGTAGGCCACGGCGATGCCCAGCCGGCGCGAATCCGCCGCCGTGCCGATGACGACCGGCTGACCGTCGATCAGCACCTCACCGGCATCCTGGGCAACCAGCCCGCTGAGCACCTTGACCAGCGTTGATTTGCCGCTGCCGTTGGAGCCCAGCAGCGCCATGATCTCGCCCTTTTCCACCTTGAGCGAAGCATTGTTCAGCGCCACGACCGCGTCGAAACGCTTGGTAATGTTGCGCATTTCCAACAAAGGGCATCCCTCCGTCTTTTTCGGGTTTTGGGGTAAATTTATATCACAAGCCGCGCACCGCGCGGCGAATGGGCAATTTTGCGGCAATGGCTGCCGTTCCTGACTGTATTATTAAGGAGAAAAGTTTCAAAGTCAATAGTCAATAACATTTCGCCGGCGGGGCAGGCCCCGCCGGCGAAACGTTAGCTCTGCGCTAAGACTTATTTAAAGTAAGCAGTCTTGGCCTCGTCCACGCTCAGGTACGAGGAAACCGAGGTGGAATCGGGCAGATCCTTGATGGAGTCGAGCTTTTCCTGCATGTTGTCATAGGTCATGACCCATTGCGGGGTGTAGTAGATGGCGTTGCCGTTGGTGAGTTTGGCCGGGTCAATCGTGTTGCCCTGACGGACGTTGAGGGCGATGGCCAGCGCGGTGGCACCGATTCCCGGAGGGTTCTCAACAACGATGAACGGCATCACGAGGCGATCCTTGTTCAGATCGGCGACGCGGCGGATCCAGGCGACTTCCTCGGAGGAGGTGATGCAGCCGGGATACGGGGCCTTGGCTTCCTCGACAGCGTCGATGATGCCGTTGGCGGCTTCCTGGTTGATGATGCCGTCGTACTCCAGGCCGGAGGAGATGATCTCGCTCATCAGCTGCTTGGACTCGACATCGTTCCAGTTGTGGGCGACGGTCTTGACGATCTCCAGGCCGTTGTCGGTCAGGGTCTTTTTCCAGACTTCACTGCGGATCTCGGAGGCGGAGTTGCCGTCGATGCCGTTGAACTGGATGACCTTGGCGCCCTTGCCCAGCGTCTTGACGACGAAATCGGCCTGAATCTGTGCCCAGGCGGACTGGTCGACGACGACGTTGAGGATCTTGTCGGAATCGTAGATGCAGTCGGCGTTCACATAGGTGATGCCGGCGGCAACGGCCTTGTCGATGACCGAGTCGAGGCCGGAAGCAGCGATCGGGTTGACGATGATGATATCGTAGCCCTCATTGATCGACTGCTCGAGCTGCTGGGTCTCCAGCGCGGGGTCGTTGTTGGCGACGAAGCTGTTGTACTCGCTGACGAGTCCGGCATCCTTCGCCTTCTGGGCCGCCTCAGCCATCTGATCCTCATACACTGCGCGATAGGCGTTGCCTTCGACGACAGCATTATGGGACGAGACCTTGAAGCCGCCCTTGGAAGCGGTTGAACTCGCGGCAGCCGTGCTTGTTGACGACGCAGGCGCGGTGCTGGAGCCAGCCGTTTTGGAGGTAGTGGAACCGCCGCAGGCGACAAACATGGCGCACACGACAGCAACTACGACCAGTAAGCTAATGACTTTCTTCATTCGTTTTCCTCCTTAATAATTTTATAATCAAACGCAGCCTTCTGCGCCCAATTACCGTTCTTCGGTGCCGGTGGTCCCGCCCCTGCGGGTCAGAAGAATCCACGGTACCCTGCTATCATTTAACTCCATTTCTGAGCAAAAATCAATATTTTTTAGCATTTTCGTCCATTTGATGCTCCGGACGGGCAAAACTTTAGCAATATGTCAAATTTCCGTCACCAGTCGGTGCTGACCGTGCCGCCGGAGAGCAGCGCTTCGGTGCCGGCCGCGATGGCCGCGGGGAACTTGTCGCGCATGGCGAACTCGCAGCTGCCGTTGACGCCCACCAGCAGCCGGCGGGTCGTGTAGTCCCAGGCGCTCAGCAGGTCGTCCGCCTTGGCGGTGTCGCGGTAGCGGTAGCGGATGGTCAGCCGCGGCGTGCCGGCCGGCGTGCCGGCGTCCGTCAGCGCGCTGCCCTCGCTGCCGGCTGAGACCAGCAGCGTGTACCAGCGGCGGAACTGCTCGGTGTCGACGGGCTGGCCGTTGCAGGTCGCGGTGAGATCCTTGGCGTTTGTGCCGCCAAGCACAAAATCATAGGTTTTGCCGTCCACGGTCAGCGTGATGCCGGCGACGTCGGTGATCAGCGGCGAGAGGAACCAGCGCAGGATCAGCTGTTCATAGCTGACCGACTGCCAGGCGAGATCGCCGAGGACCTTGTAGACGACGCCGCTGCCGTTGCAGGTGACGACCGGGGTGCCGTCGTCGAGCAGCGCATAGCGCAGATCGTAGTGGCTGTAGGCGCCCGAGGGGGTGGTGCGGTAATCGAACTCCAGCCGCAGCAGCGGCGCGTCGAGGGGATACTGCGCGAGGTCGGCCTCGCTGCAGTTGTAGTCGACGACGCCCTCGCTGAGCAGGCCCAGCAGGCCGTCGAACACCTTGGCCAGATAGGACTGGTCGGCCTCGTGCAGGCCGGGCGAGACGATCAGGTGGCTGACGGCGCCGAAGCTGACCGCCTCCCGGCGCAGCGCGGCATCGGTGTCGGTATCGATGCGCCGGAGCACGACCGGCGCCGGCAGCGCCGTGCCGCTGAAGGTGAAATCGCCGACGCAGTCGACCAGCGCCTTGCTGTCGGTCGGCGGGATGATGACGTAGTTGATGTACTTTTCAATCGGCATCGTGAAGCGCACGGTGCGGCCGCGCTTGAACAGCAGCACGCGCCCGTCGTCGGCGCTCTTGCAGTAGCGCCCGCCGCTGACCGGCTCCTCCTTGCCGACCAGCAGCGTAAAATGGCTGCCGTCGGTATAGGTGATGCGCACGGTCGCCTCCGGCTGGGCGAGCCCGTAGAGCGAGAGGTCGTCGGGCTTGTCGTTGGCGACCTCGTCATAGGTGATGCTGCTGCACTCGTCCATCAGCAGGCCGGCGTACTCGGTGTTGAGCACCGATGCGGGGAGATCCCCGACCGTGACGACGCCGTCGCGCTGGGTGGCCGTGTAGCTGCCGGCGGTGTTTTCCACCGCCACCTCGGCGACCTCGGCGGCGGTTTTGCTGACCAGCGCCGGCGCCGCGCCGTCCTTGTCCGTCTTTGCCGGCGTGCGCAGCAGCAGCCAGGCGCACAGGCCCAGCGCCAGCACCACGGCCAGGGCGATGCACAGCGCGCGCAGGGGTTTTGCCATCACTTGTGCCTCCTTGCCAGCCAGAGCACCAGCCCGTAGACCAGCACGACGGCGGGAATGACGAAGACGAACAGCGCGCCCAGCAGATTGGCCTTGCCCTCGGTGAGGTTCAGGGCGCTGTCGGAGAGCTGCTTGGGGGTCACGGTGACCGTGTCCTTGCGGGCGCACAGCTGATTGAGCAGCTTGACGAGATAATCGGCATTGGCGAAGGAGGTGTTGTTGACGGCGTAGCTCTCCAGCATCGTCGTGCTGCCGGAGACCACCACGTTGGACTGGGCGTCGATGACGTTGGCGTTCTGGCTGTCGCGCAGCTTGTTGCTGCACAGCACCAGCGCCGGGATCGGGCCCTTCCAGACGGCGTCGTCGGCGGTGAAGCTCTTGTCGGCGTCGCTCGGGCGCACGCCGGAGCTTTTGCCGAATTGCAGCAGCACCGACGTGGAATGGTTGTCGCGCGTCTCGTAAAGCACCTTGAGCGGCTTGCTGACCGGGGCCAGGAACGGCACATCGGTGCTGCGCAGCAGCGACGAATAGGTCTCGTCGACATAGTCGGCGACGGCGTAGAACGGGTGGTAGTTGTAAACGCGCTTGTCGTCGGTCTCAAAGACCGCGCCGTCGCCCACCGCGACGCCCCACTCCTCGAGGAAGGCCTCCAGGTTGGGCAGCGCCGGCAGGTCGGCGGCCGCCGTGTAAAACACGGTCTTGCCGTACTTGCCGCCGTTTTGCAGGAAGGCGTCGAGCTTGGCCAGCTCGTCGGCGGTAAAGTCGTTCTGCGGCGCGCAGATCAGCGCCACGTCGGTGTCGGCGCTGAGGTCCTCGGTGGCCAGCTGGACGCCGGACAGCTCAAAGTTGTTGTCCTCCAGCAGCGTCGCAAACGCGGCCGGCGTGTTTTCGCCGTGGCCGCTGATGACGGCGATTTTGGGCATCTCGGTGCTGACGACGTAGAGCACGGCCGAAAGCACGGTCTGCTCCGCCTTGGAGGAGGCGATGACGTAGCTGCCGCTGGCGTCCTGCGTGTAGTTGAACAGGTCCTGCGTGGCGATGTGGCGGACCTTGCTGCCGCTGCTGACCAGCAGATCGCCCTCCTTGAGGGTGTACTGGGTGTACTTGGCGGCGAAGGTGGGGTCCTTGGCGAAGTTGATGTAACTGAGCGTGATCTGGTCGCTGCTGCGGGCGAACTGCTGGAGAATGGCGTCCGCCTGCGCGTTGTAATCGGAGTTGGCGTCAAACTTCTCCTGCGTCGCCAGCACCTGAATCGAGATCGGCTGGTTCAGGGTGGCGAGGTAGTCGCGGGTGGCCTGCTCCAGCCGGAAGACGCGCGCCTTGGTCAGGTCGACCGAAAGCGGGTAGCGGCTGCACAGCGCGCCGGCGACGATGTTGAGCAGCAGGGCGATGACGATGCCGACGAGGACCAGCACGAGATAGAGCGTGCGGGTACCGGTGCGGCGGTTAAAAATCTTTTTCAGCATGCGTGTCCCCCCTCAGTCCAACCGGCGTTTTTCAAACGCCAGGATTGTAAAGTAGAGGAACAGCGCCGTCATGCTGAGGAAAAAGACCAGGTCCGACAGGTCGAAGGTCCCCAGCGTGAAATGGCTGTACCGCGTCTCAAACGACATATCGGTGAGCAGCGCCGCGAGCGCCGAATTGCTGACCAGCGAGCCGAGCGCGTCGAGCAGAATCAGGAAAAAGCCGACGCAGAAGCCGCCGACGGCGGCGATGATCTGGTTTTCGGTGAAGGCGGAGATCAGCATGCCGACGGCGATCAGCGTGCAGCCGACGAGGAACAGACCGATGAAGTGGCCGAGGATGACGGCCCATTCCGGCGCCGCGTAGAGGCTGAGCACGCAGCCGGAGACCAGCGTGATGGCCATGGCGGTCAGGTAGACGACGGCGGCGGCAAAAAACTTGCCCAGCACGATGGCGGCGGCGGTGACCGGCGCCATCAGCAGCAGCTGGTCGGTCTTTGTCTTGCGGTCCTCGCTCATCAGCCGCATGGTCAAAATCGGGATCAGGAACACGGTGACGGTGAACAGCATCGAAAAGACGTCGCGCATGTCCGCCGAGCCGGCGTAGAGGTTGTAGCGGAAGAAGAAATACCCGGCGAACAGGTAGTAGACGGCGACGAACACATAGCCGAGCGGCGAGTCGAAGTAGGCGTTGAGCTCGCGTTTGAAGATTGCTTTCATTGCGCTTCGCCCCCCGTTGCGGTGTTTTTTTCCGGCGGCGCGCCGCGGCCCTGCTCGGGGGCGACCAGCTGCAAAAACACGTCCTCCAGCGAGACCTGCGCCCCGCGCGCGCCCAGCAGCGGCAGCTGCGCCGCGGCCAGCGCCGCAAACAGCGGCCGGCGCAGATCGCTGCCGGCGGCGCCCTGCAGCGCGTATTCCCACACGCCCGGCTCGGTCTGGCGCAGCGGCGTGACGCTGACCAGCTCCGGCAGGCCCTCCAGCGCGGCTTTCACCTGCTGCGGCGTGCCGGCGATGACGGCGACGCGGCTGCTGTTGTCCTGCAGCGAGGCCTCCAGCGCCGCGGGCGCACCGTCGGCGACGACGACGCCCTTGTCGATGACGACGACGCGGCCGCAGACGGCGGCCACCTCGGAGAGAATATGCGAGGAGAGGATGACGGTATGCTGCTCGCCCAGATGGGCGATGAGGTCGCGGATCTCGATGATCTGGGTCGGGTCGAGGCCGACGGTCGGCTCGTCGAGAATGAGAATCTCGGGGTCGCCCAGCAGCGCCGCGGCAAGGCCGACGCGCTGCCGGTAGCCCTTGGAGAGGTTGCGGATCAGCCGCTTCTGCACGGCGGCGGTGCCGGTTTTTTCTGCCACCGCGGCCAGCTGCTTTCTGCGCTCGGCGGCGCCGCCCCGGAGGCCCTTCAGCTCCCAGACAAACTGCAGATAAGCGCTCACCTGCATGTCGACGTAAAGCGGCGGCACCTCCGGCAGATAGCCGATGCGGCGCTTGGCGGCGAGCGGGTCCTTGGCAATGTCGACGCCGTCGATGAGCACGGTGCCGGACGTGGCGCACAGGCAGCCGGTGAGGATGTTCATGGTCGTCGATTTGCCGGCGCCGTTGAGGCCCAGCAGGCCGACGACCTCGCCCTTTTCCACCGCAAAGCTGACGCCGCGCAGCGCCTGCTTGGCGCCGTAGGACTTGTGCAGATCCCGAATTTCGATCATTGCCGGTTTGCTCCTCGCATGGCGGTCAGCGGTCCGCCCGGTTGATGTTTTCCAGTATGCCGATCACGGTCAGCAGCTCGTCCCCGCGGGCGCAGCCGCTGCCGCCGGCGCGAATTTTGGCGAGAAAATCGCTGAGTTCGCGGTAGAACATGCCGGTCGGCGGCACGTTGATGCCGGTGGGAATGATGACGGCCTCGCGGGTGTCGAACTCGCGCCGGGGGTGATCGAACTGGTAGGCGAAGACGCCGCTGCCGGTGTTCTCCACGACGGCGTTTTCAAAATAGACGCGCCAGGTGGCGGTGAACGGAAAATCGGCGTTGTACCAGGCGGCCTCCGCGGCGATGTGCAGGCCGGGGAAATCGTACAGGAAGCGGTAGTGCTCCTTATAGTTCTGGCCGGGCCGGCCGCAGCTGGTAAAGCTGACCTTTTCCGGCGCGCCGAACAGGCTGACGATGAGGTCGAGATCGTGGATGTGCAGGTCGAACGGGATGTGGCCGCTGCGCTCGCGGTCAAACATCCAGCCGCCCTGGATCCAGCGCGGGCGGGCCGACAGCCGCAGAAACGAGGCGTCCAGCACCCGGCCGTACTCGCCGCTCCCGACCAGACCGCGCAGGACGGCGGTCTCGGGCGTGTACTGCAGCACCTGGCCGACAAACAGCTGCACACCCTGCTTTTCGGCGGCGGCGATCATCTCGGCGGCGTCGGCGCGGTGCAGGGCCAGCGGCTTTTCGCAGATGACGTTTTTGCCCGCGGCCAGCGCGGTCATGACGTGTGTCTTGTGCAGAAAAGTGGGGGTGCAGACGTCGACGACGTCCAGCGGCTCCCTGTCCAGCATCTCGGCGAGGTCGGCGTAATGCGGCACGCCGAGCTCGGCCGCCGTCTGCGCCGACGCCGGGGAGGCGTCGCACAGGGCGGCGATGCGGCAGCCGTCGATGTGGGCGTAGTTGGCGATGTGGACCTTGCCCATCCCGCCGGCGCCGACCAGACCGATCCTTAAAACCTGCATGAGGCGGTTCTCCTCTCTGTTTTGCTTCAGACGAACTGGCGCATGTAGCGGTAGCTCTGCTCGATGCCGGCGCGCACATCCGCGACGCTGCCCTCAAAGGCGCGGTCCTCGACCTCGATGCAGGCCGGGCCGGCGTAGCGGATGTCGTTGAGCGCGCTGCAGAAGGCGGCAAAATCGACGCCGCCCAGGCCCGGCAGCTTGGGCGAATGCCACAGCGCCGGATAGGAGAAGCGGCCGTACTCATCGACCTTGTCCTGGTCGATCTTGATGTCCTTGAAGTGGACGTGGAAGATCTTGTCCCTGAACTCGTACAGCGGCTTGGTGTAGGACGCGCCCAGCAGATAGGGGTGCGAGGGGTCAAAGTTGAGGCCGAAGTAATCGCTCTTGATCATCGCAAACATCGTGCGCCACAGATAGGGGGTGCTGGCGAGGTTGTTGCCACCGGGCCACTCGTCCCTGGTGTAGAACATCGGGCAGTTCTCGATGGCGACGCGGACCTTCCTCTGCTCGGCGTGGCGGATGATCGGCGTCCAGGTTTCGCGAAACAGCTCCAGGTTCTCCTCGACGGTCCTGGTCTTGTCCTTGCCGATGAAGGTCGTGACCATGTTGACGCCCATGTCGGCGGCGACGTCGATGAGCTCGTTGATGTGGGCCACGGCGACGCCGGCGGCCTCTTTGTCGGCGTCGAGCGGGTTGGGATAGTAGCCCAGCGCGCTGATGGCGACGCCGCGCTGCGCTGCGTAGGCGAGGTAGTAGTCCATCTTCTCGCGGGTCAGGCCGTCGGTGTCGATGTGGGTGACGCCGGCGTAGCGGCGCGCCGCCTTGCCCCTGGGCCAGCAGCAGACTTCGACGCACTCAAAGCCGACCTTGGCGGCGTAATCGATGACCTGTTCAAACGTGTAATCCGGCAGGATTGCCGATTGCAGACCCAGTTTCATCATAAGGGACAGCTCCTCTCAAATTCAAATGCCGTCTCCGGCAGCTTTTCGGTGTTTTACAGCGCGGCGATGGCCTGCTGCAGGAAGCCGACCGCCATGCGGATATCGGCGCCGGCGTCCTTGCCGACCTCACGCTCGATGGTCAGATAGCCGTCGTAGCCGACCTCGCGCAGCGCCCGCAGGTACTGCGGCCAGCGGACCTTGCCCTGGCCCAGCGGCATCTCCTTAAAATAGGTTGAAACGGTGTTGAGCGCCTCGATGCCGCCGTCGGCAAAGATGCCGTAGACGGTCTCGCAGCCGGCGTTGAAGTTCATCACGCCGTCCTTGGCGTGGGTGTGGACGATGCGCTGCGCCGCGGTGTAGACGCCGGCAACCTCGTCGTCGCCGGTGACCATGACCAGATTGGCGGGGTCGTAGTTGACGGCCATCGCGCCCTCGCAGCCGTCAAGGAACGCGCACAGGCGCGCCACCGGCTCCGGGCCGGTCTCGACGGCGACCTGCGCGCCGTGCTCTTTGGCGTAGCGGCCGATCTCGCTGCAGGCCGCCTGCATAACCTTGTATTTCTCGCTGCCGCGCTCGGCCGGGACGATGCCGATGTGGGTGGTGATGACCCCGCAGCCGAGCACGCCGGCGAGGTCGATGGTGCGGCGCAGATAATCGAGCTTGGCGGGGTTGTCGGCGGCGATCTCCAGCCCGTGGCCGCCCAGCTCGGCGCACAGCGCCGTGACCTCCTGCCGCGTCTCGCGCAGCGTCTGCTGCACGGCGGCAAGGCCGGCCGGCGTCAGCGTGCGGGGGTCCAGCTCGTTGGCGGCGTAAATCTGCACGCCCTGCGCGCCGCAGCGCTGCGAGGCGCGGATGCCCTCCAGCAGGCCGACGCCAAACCAGTCGGCCAGCGTTCCGATCTTAAACATAGGCGTTTTCCTCCGTCGGTTTTGGCAAAAGGCGGGTCTCAGTCCTCAACGCTGACCCAGCGGTTCTCGCGCGCGCTCTGCACGACTGCCTCGCACAGCTGCATCTCGCGCAGGCCGGCGTCAAAGGTGGCGTAATCCAGCGCGCCGGTCTCGCCGCCGATGCGGGCGTAGATCTGTTTGAAGTTCTGCTTGAAGGTGTCGGGGAAGCCCTCGACGTGGCCGCCCGGATAGCTGATGACCTTTTTGGTGCCGTCGGCGAGGATCGAGGGGTCCTTGACGAACTCGCCGTTGCGCATCTCGCGCCGGCCGACCCAGAGGGCGTTGGAGTTCTCGCTGTCCCAGTGCAGCGCGCATTTGCTGCCGCCCACCGAGAGGGTCATCTGGTTTTTGCGGCCGGCAAAGACCTGGCTGATGTTGCAGCTGGCGTGGGCGCCGTTGTCCATGTGGAACAGCACGGTGGCCCAGTCCTCGGTGGTGATGGGCACCTCGGCGTAATCGTCGGGGCGCAACGCCATGCCGGAATAGGTGGCGATCGGCTTGAGCGGCTTTTTGCGGGTCTTGTGGAAGGTGGCGAAATCAGCCATCACCTCGGTGACCCGGCAGCCGGTGACAAACTCCGCCAGGTCCAGCCAGTGGGAGCCGATGTCGGCAAAGGCGCGGGAGGCGCCGCTGGCCTCCGGCTCCAGCCGCCAGCTGTAATCGGTGTCGAAATAAAGCCAGTCCTGCAGGTAGGCGCCGTGGATCGTGTAGATCTCGCCGACCTCGCCGCTTTTGACCATCTCGTGCATCTGGTAGGCCATCGGGTAAAAGCGGCAGTTGAAGTTCATCGCGCTGACAAGGCCCCGGGCGGCGGCAAAGTCGCGCATCTCGCGCGCCTGCGCGGCGGTGACGGTCATCGGCTTTTCGCACACGACGTTGACGCCGTGGGCCAGCGCGTACATGGCGATCTCGTAATGGGTGTTGTTGGGGGTGCAGATGTGCACGCAGTCCAGATGCTCGTTGTCGATCATCTGCTGATAGCTGGCATAGCCCCTGGGCACGCACATGGCGTCGGCGTGCGCCTGCGGATCGGTGTTGTCGGTGATGGCGACAACCTCCACGTTGCCCAGGCGGCGGAGCTGCTCGATGTGAACGGCGCCGATAAAGCCCACGCCGACCACGCCGGTACGGAATTTTCTCATGTTCGCTGCACTCCTTTTCTGTGATGGATGTCGGCGCCCGCGGCGCCGTGACCGACGATGCTTATTCCAGCACGACGAAGCGCGCCCCGTCGCCGTAGAAATCGTAGAACTTGTCGATGAAGTAGCGGGCCGCGCCGCGCACGATGGCGTCGCCGCCCAGCGCCGTGTACTGGATCTGCACGTCGCGCACGAACGGCCGGAAGCCGACCGCCTTGAGCGCGTGGTCCAGCTGCTGCAGATAATAGCTGCCCAGCTGCTGGCCGCGCCCGCCGATGACGACGTGGTTGGTGTTGTAGATCGTGAACAGGTTGCCCAGCGCGAAGGCGAGATCCTCGGCCAGGCCGCGCACAAAGGTGCGCGCCGTCTCGTCGCCGGCGTCGGCCCGCGCGCCGAGATGGGCAAAGGTGATGTCGCCGTTCTCCGCCAGCGCGTCGTACAGGCCCAGCCGCGTGGCGCGGCGCACCAGCGCCGATTCGCCGATCTCGTTTTCCAGGCAGCCGCGGTTGCCGCAGATGCAGGGCGGGCCGTTGCGGTCCAGCGAGTAGTGGCCCAGCTGCGGGCGCATGCCGCCCTCCCCCTGCACCATGACGCCGTCGGAGACGATGATGGCGCCGACGCCCTTGTTGATGTTGATGAAGGTGAAGCTGGAAAACGGCAGGTGCGAGAGCGTGTTCTCCGCGTAGGCGTAACAGGCGGTGT
>Ga0183096_1001510_pt1 | contig 11627 bp, 9 predicted proteins | sample Biomet5_FD_127791 | JGI IMG/M metagenome (GOLD analysis project Ga0183096, IMG submission 127791) | Microbial communities from bioreactor (seeded with sewage sludge) at LBNL, California, USA - Biofuel metagenome 5 (version 2) (version 3) | ecosystem: Engineered > Bioreactor > Anaerobic >...
CGCGGAATGGTGATGATAACGTCGTTGTATTTATCAAACAGGCGTTTTTGCTTGATAAGCGTATCCAGAAAAGCCAGACCACGAGCTTTGCCTCCGATGGAACCATCACCAATACGGGTAAAACTGAAGTATTCGTCGAAGCTTTCGCGGTTAAACTCGGCGATGATGCCCCGCGATTTATTCAGCCGGTAGTTGGCAATAGAATCGAAAAGAAAACGGCGGATTTCATCCAGATCGGTAAAATCATCGGGACGGAAATCCCTGAAAAGTTCGGCTAACGGAAACAAGGCTCGGGCACGCAACCATTTGGAGATATGATTACGTTCAATATGGTAAGTCAGCGATTCATCAGGGATATCGAAAATAATTTGCTGCAGGGATTTCAGATCGGGAACCGAAGCAATGGTTTCGCCGGTAGCCGGATCAATAAATACAAAATTACCAAAAGCAAAATATTCCATGATATATTCGCGAAGCTCAAGAGACAATGCTTTGGAATTTTTATTAATGAAGCCTACCTTTAACTCTTTGGCTACGGCTTCGTTTTCGGCATCGGACGATTGCAGAAGAATGGGTGTGAATTCATCATCCTGGCGAATCATTTCCACTAATTTTCGTCCGGCTTGTTTATCTTCTATCCCGTTACGGGTGTACGACATATCCGAAATGATGCCTAAAAGGTTGTTTTTGTATTTCTGATATAAATTAATGGCTTCCTCGTAGTTCCGTGCGAGGAGAATTTTAGGCCTGCCGCGCATACGAAGCATTTGTTGGTGCTCATTCAATCCTTCGGTCATGAATTCCCGCGACTGGTTAAAAATAAGTTTATAGATATTGGGTAGATAACTGGAATAAAACCGTATGGAATCTTCCACCAAAATAATGGTCTGAACGCCCACCTGCATTACATCATGCTCAACATTCATTTTATCTTCTATCAGTTTGATGATAGCAAGCAAAAGATCGGTATTCCCCAACCAGCAAAAGACATAATCTACATTTTTCAACTTATCTTCGGTCATCTTAATGGCCGCTTCTCTCGAAAAAGGAGTAAGCACAACTACCGGTTTGTTGGGATATTTGGCTTTTATTTTCTCAATCAGTTTAAAAGTAGATGATTCGCCCACATTTTGCATGGTTATGATAAGGTCAATGGTTGTGTCCTCAAGGGCTTCAAAAGCTTTTTCTTCGGTAGACGCTTTAATAAACTGGGGCGGATAGCGCAGGCTCAGGGAGACATACTCGTTAAAAATCTGCTCGTCAATTCGCCCATCCCCTTCCAGTACAAAAGTATCGTAAGCACTCGAAATCAGCAGTACATGATAAATTCTTTTTTTCATCAGGTTGACAAAAGGGGTATCGGTAAAATAAAACTTGCGCGTAAAAAGAAAATTCTTACTGTCCATATTCTGAATATTAACCTTAAAAAATAACTCGTAGAATTGTACAAATTTAAGATTTTATTATAAATTTGAAACCGGATAATCTTAAAAAAATAATCGCATGCCTCGTCAAAGACTGCTATTGCTGCTTATTCTTCTGACTACCTCTTGTTTGCCCGAAAAGCACAAGGAAATAGTAATTGAAAAATACCCCGGAGGCAAGGTAAAATTGGTTAATGTTTATGGTATCAGCCGTCAGAATATAACCATGACCAAGGAAATCGGCTATTGGGAAAATTGCCGGCTGAAATACACAGGCTTTCGCAGTAACGGCAAGATGGATAGCCTCTGGACACTATGGTATAAAGACGGCAACCGGATATGGGAACAGCATCAGTTTGCTCAGGATAAACGCCTGGGCTGGACACAACGCTGGTATTTCAACGGACAGAAGCGCAGCCGACAGCTATTTTTTTATGATTTGCGCTGGGGGTTGCACACCGAATGGTACGAAAATGGTCAAAAGAAGTTTGAAGGACAATGGCGGATGAATAAGATGATCGGTTTGTGGCGTTACTGGTATGAAAACGGCCAAAAGCAAATGGAAGGCAATTATTGCGGCGGGAAATGGGAAGAGCTATCCATGTTCAGTGGAAAATATCCCGATTTTATTCCCGAAAAAGACGGAAAATGGCTTTATTGGGATGCCTACGGAAATCAGATGAAAACAGAAATTTGGAAGAAAGGAAAGATGTTAGATTTTCAAAATTAATGAAATTATTACCGCAACGGCGATGGGCATGGTTCTAATGTATACTTTTGCACTTCCATTTTAATACTGAATATTGAGATCGCTGATACCATCGAACGATGCCTTCGCTGTAATGAGGATAAAAGACTTTCGTGGTTTTTTGTTAGCTCGTTTTCTGCTTAATTTTTCCATACAAATGCAGTCGGTTATTGTTGGCTGGCAGGTTTATCAGATTACAGGCGATGTTTTACAGTTAGGTTTTATCGGGTTGGCCGAAGCCATTCCGTTTTTGGGATTCGCTATTATTTCGGGTTATGTAGCTGACCGGTTTAACCGTCGCACAATCATTATTATTACTAATGGCATATATTTGCTCTGTGCCATTTTATTGCTGATATTTGCCTGGCATTTTAAAATATTATATCCCCTTTTCGGTATCTTTCCCATTTATGTCATCATTTTTTTTACGGGTGTAGCCAGGTCATTTTTTTATCCGGCACAAATGGCATTTATGGCTCAGTTGGTTCCCAAAAAACTGTATCCCAACTCTTCTACATGGAACAGCGCCGTTTGGCAAATATCGGCAGTAACCGGTCCGGCGGTAGGAGGATTGATCTATGGTTTTGTTTCGGTACATGCCGCCTATTTAACGGTAGTGATAGGAGTAGCCGTGGCTTTGTTATTTTATACCCGTGTACGTAGCCGGCCTATGCCTCCGGTCAAAAAGGACGAATCGTTAGTGCAAAGTCTTTCGGTAGGCGTACGTTTTGTTTTTTCCAACCAGGTAATTCTGGGAGCTATGGCTCTGGATATGTTTGCTGTATTGTTTGGCGGGGCAGTAGCCGTGTTACCGGCATTTGCCTCCGAAGTATTGCATATCGGTCCCGAGGGATTGGGTTTTCTGCGGGCAGCACCTGCCATAGGTGCCATCATCATGTCAATAATACTGGCGTACAAACCTCCGTTGCGCCATGCAGGAAGTAATTTACTGATGGGTGCTGCCGGTTTTGGGGTGTGTATTATTTTATTTGCCTTATCGCGAAATTTTTACCTTTCCTTCGTTTTACTCGCTTTCAGCGGATTATTTGATAATATTAGTGTTGTAATTCGTTCCACCATCATGCAAATGCTTACTCCCGATGCCATGCGGGGCAGAGTGGCTGCCGTAAACAGCATATTTGTTGGCTCGTCCAACGAAATTGGATCTTTTGAATCGGGTCTGGCTGCCCGGCTAATGGGTTTGATTACCTCTGTGGTCTTTGGCGGAACGATGACTTTGCTTATCGTTGCTTCCACGGCAAAATTAGCGCCAAAACTTCGTAATTTAAATCTTAAACTGTATTAAGATGATTGAAGTGTACGCTTTCAAAATGCTGGATACAAATTGTTTTCTGAAACACAAAGAGCAATTGCTTGCCGGATTGCCCGACGAAAGCAGAAAGAAAATTTTGAGTTATACCCATCCGAATGCCGCACAGCAAACACTCATCGGCGAACAGCTTGTCAGAAAAATTCTGTCGACCCGAACCGGAATTTATCCACAAGATCTTGTTATTCAAAATAACAATCATGGTAAGCCCGAATTAAGCCATCCCGAAGGTTATTTTTTTAATATTTCTCATTCCGGCGAATGGGTGGTAGCGGCTTTTTCGGGCAAACCAGTAGGAATTGATGTTCAGAAAATACGAAATACCAAAATGGACGTTGCCACACGTTTTTTCTCACCAGCCGAAATCAACGATTTGATAAGCAAACCAACATCGGACCAACAGGATTATTTCTATACCCTCTGGGCATTAAAAGAAAGTTATCTAAAAGCCATAGGCACCGGACTCACTCAGCCGCTGAATTCTTTTACCGTTATCCCGAATACCCGGGACAAAAACGATGGTTTTGCCTTGTTCCAGGCTTCCAAAAAAATTGAAATGTTTATCAACCTTCTTCCGTTCAGCGACAATTATAAATTGGCTGTTTGCTCAGCCGATCCTTTTCTCCAAAAGGAAATTATCTATATAGAAAGCAATCAATGGATTACCAAAAACTAATGTTTCCTTGGAATTTAACCTTAACTTTATCTACCGGCCTTTCAGAAGAATGTAATTTTTAAATTCGCCCAATTCACTACAACCCGGAATGATTTTTTTCAGGATAGTAAACAGGCGGTATTTCAATTGCTCATGACGATGAGGCTCACGATGCTCTGGCGGTTTTCCAAATGGTTGCAACTGATCATTCCAGTTAAATTGGGCAATCCATTCTTTCATGACTAAAGGATGAGTATCAGAAAATACCGGCAGAAGACTCATCGGGCCGTAATCAAAGGCAAATTTGTTTTTCTTATCCATTTCTTCTACCATGGCTTTTCCTTTATGAATGGTAGAAAGAGATTTGATTTTAGTTTTCATCAGATAAGGTGGTCGCACCCATCCGTAATGATAGATATAAGCATCTAATTCAATAACTTTGAGCTTGTAAGTATTTTTTTGCTGGCGGTAGCTCAGTCCGTCAAAGTTGGGAATGCGGCGGAAACTTTGTGCCGATTCCCAGGAATGAGTGTCGGGCAAATTGCGTACAATACGTATTTCATGTTTATACCAGCCATGAACTTTCTGGTAATGCCGATAATCGCCCCAGAAATGTTTATACTTAAATATCATGCCTTCCACTTCTTTGTCGTCGAGATATTTCTCGCATTTCGACTGAATTTCAGGCAAGTATTTTTCATGAATCACCTCATCGGCTTGCAGATAAATCAACCAGTCGCCCGAACAATGGCTTTTGGCAATATCGGTCTGATGGGCATTTTCCATACCCCGTGGATATTTTTCAATATCCCACACGGTATCAACGATTTTTACCTTATCACTATCAATGCTTTCGATTAATTGCCGGGTATGATCGTCGGGATCGCAGTCGCCGAGTGCAATTATAAATTCGTCAACAATCGGCAGAACCGACATTATGGCTTGTTTGATGGGATAATAAAGTTTATCCGCATTTTTCACCATCGAAAATCCACTAATCTTCATGTTAAATTTTATTATCAGGCAAACATCTGCATGCTGTGCAACTTTTTATAAACGCCATTCATCCGGATTAAATCTTCATGTTTTCCCCTTTCAACAATTTCGCCATCATGAAGTACGCATATTTCATCGGCATCCCTTACCGTTGAAAGCCGGTGAGCAATTACGATGGAAGTTCTGTTTTGCATTACCTGCGAAAGGGCATCCTGGACTAATTTTTCCGATTCGGTATCTAAGGCGGAGGTTGCTTCATCAAGAATAAGTATAGGCGGATTTTTCAGAACGGCTCTGGCAATGGATATACGTTGCCGTTGTCCACCCGAAAGTTTGGTGCCACGGTCGCCGATATTGGTTTCGTAACCATGCTCGGTATTCCGGATGAACTCGTCGGCATTGGCAATTTTAGCCGCTTCCACCACTTGTTCCATGGTAGCTTCGGGATATCCAAAAGCAATATTATTGAAAATAGTATCGTTGAATAAAATCGGTTCCTGATTTACATTTCCCATCAATCCGCGAAGGTCGGCAATCTTATAATCTTCTACAGAAATGCCATCAATTAAAATATCACCTTCCGAAACATCATAATATCGCGGAAGCAAATCAACAAGTGTGGATTTTCCCGAACCCGACTGACCAACCAAGGCTATGGTTTTTCCTTTTTCAATTTTTATATTGACATCTTTCAATACAAAATCCTTTTCGTATTTAAATGATACGTTGCGGTATTCAATCGTATCTTTAAAATTAGTGATAGGCTTTGCATCGGGTTTTTCAACGATGTTTGTTTCTGCCATAAGAATTTCATCAACCCTTTCGGAAGATGCCAATCCCTTTTTAATATTATAACGTGCTGTGGAAAAGGCTTTTGCCGGAGAAATGATTTGAGCAAAGATCAACAGATAGCTAATAAGCACTTCGGGACTGATAAAACCCACATCATTTAAAACCAGGGTACTACCATACCACATGGTAACAATAACGATTGCCGTACCTAAAAACTCGGTCAAGGGAGTGGCTAAATAAGTCCGGCGATACATTTTGTTCATCAATCCGGTGTAAACCGTGTTAACACCCATAAATTTTTCGTTAGAACGTTCTTCAGCATTGAAAGCCTTAATAATACGAATGCCCGTTAAAGTTTCTTCAATAATGGTAAGCAGTTCGCTGACTTTTTCCTGGCCGGCTTGAGAAGTTTTGCGCAAATTTTTTCCCAACCTGCCAATAACAAGGCTGGTAATTGGCAAAATGACAAATACAAAGGCTGATAAGGCCGGGCTGAGAATGACAAGAGTGATAAGAAACATAAGAATGGTAACGGGATCGCGGAATAATACTTCGAGCGAACTGAGGATAGACCATTCTATTTCCTTCACATCGTTAGTCATACGCGACATGATATCGCCTTTTTTCTCTTCCGAATAATAGGACAATGGCAAGTTGAGTACCTTCTGGTAAATCTGGTTGCGTAGGTCTCTGACAATGCCATTACGGATGGGCGCTAAATTATACATGGATATGTATTTGAACCATGTTTTAAAAAACGTCATTACAATCACAGCAATACAAACCAGCCCCAAAGCCTGAGTTTTTCCATTATGCTGGATAATTGTGCTCAGATAATAGTAAAAATTATGCGTAATGACTGATGTCCGCCAGCTAAAAGGTTCAAGAGTAGTTACTAAAGGCGACCGATTAAAGAGTATTTGCAAGAAAGGGATAGCCATGGTAACCGTAAAAAGCGAAAAAAGGACGGACAGCATATTAAATAGTATGCTTACGGATGCATGATCCCAATATCCGTTCAGATAACGCAATATCTTTTTTATTTCTTTCATTTAACGAAATGGTTAAGTAAGTTGAGTATTGGTCAATTAACGCAAGTGTTTGAATATTATTTCATCCGTAAATAATTTGTTTTTTTAAGGTCGGATAGCCTGCCCCGATTTCTCGGGGGAACCCACTGTGAATTTTTATCTGTGTTTACGTTTAGCAAACATGCTCGTTTCAAAATAGAAAAATGCAGGATCAGAAAAATTTCACTCCCGTATAATTTAATGGTGTAATGGCTTTTAATTCATCTTTAACTTGTTTACTAACCTGAAGGGAATCAATAAAAGCTACAATATCTTCCCTCGTAATTTTTTGGTTTACTCGTGTCAGATTTTTAAGCGTTTCGTAAGGATGAGGATAATTTTCGCGTCGTAAAATGGTTTGTAGAGCTTCCGCAACGACGGCAGGATTATTTTCCAGATCAGCACGTATGGCCTCGGTATTTACGGTAAGTTTGCTCAATCCTGCGGACAACGATTTGACGGCAATAATGGTGTGAGCTATCGGCACTCCGATATTCCGCAAAACGGTAGAATCGGTCAGATCGCGTTGCAGGCGTGAAACAGGAAGTTTGCGTGAAAGGAATTCAAAAAAGGCATTGGCTATGCCGAGATTTCCTTCAGAATTTTCAAAATCAATAGGATTTATTTTATGGGGCATAGCCGAAGAGCCGACTTCGCCAGGTTTGATTTCCTGTTTGAAATAACCCATCGAGATGTATAACCACATGTCGCGGTTTAAATCAATCAATATGGTGTTGACACGTTTCAGACAATCGAAAAAAGCGGCAAGATTATCGTAATGTTCTATCTGGGTAGTAACTTTAAGCCGTTCCAATCCAAGATGGCTTTTCACAAAATTATCTGCAAAACCTACCCAGTCGATATCTGGATAGGCTACCAGATGTGCATTGAAATTACCTGTCGCACCTCCCAACTTAGCCGAAAAAGGGATTTGTTTCAGCATTTTATTCTGCTGTTTAAGTCGCTCTACAAAAACCAGAATTTCCTTACCCAACCAGGTAGGCGATGCCGGCTGCCCATGTGTGCGGGCAAGCATCGGAATATTTTTCCATTCTTTGGATTTTATGGTAAGTCTGTTTAATAATTCATCGCACAAAGGATGCAACACATCGTCGCAGGCTAATTTAAGTGCATACGGTACAGCCGTGTTATTGATATCCTGCGAAGTAAGTCCGAAATGAATAAACTCCTTGTATTTGGAAAATCCCAGCTGGTCGAATTTCTTTTTCAGGTAATATTCCACAGCTTTTACATCATGATTCGTAACTTTTTCAATTTCTTTTACATCCTCGGCATCGCGGAAGGTAAAATTACGCGAGACGGTACGCAGGATTTCATAATTTTTTTTCTCAAAGTTGAGAAGTTGAGGAAGAGGTATTTCGCATAAAGCGATAAAATATTCAATTTCAACAAATACCCTGTAATTGATAAAAGCGGCCTCCGAAAAGTAATAGGATAAGCCTTCTACGTTTTTGCGATAACGTCCGTCAACGGGCGAAATAGCATTAATGGGTGTTAGTTCCATATCTGTTAATTTAGGCTTCAAACTTACTAAATTTTTTGAATTAATATTATCCAAATAAAAAAAAGACATCCAATATTTTTCAAGAAGATGTCTTTTTTAAAAATATTATTATTTCTACAGCATTTATAGCCTGAGCATTCTCGATTTATACCTGGTGGAGTATGCAGCAAAAAATCCGATGCCACCGTTGTTGATATTGCCTTTCACATTAGCTGGTGGACCGCTGAATAGCGGAAGCTGAAAACCAGTTTCGGTTTGAACATCCATAATAAAATGGTAATATTCTTTTGTGATTCCCGCTATCATTACTTTAACGGTATCGCCGTGTGCAAGCTGATAGTCTGTCCGGTCCTGACTAAGCCAAACAACTCCAAATCCGTTAACAAAATTTCCATTAAACAATCTGTCGTCGGAAATGGTAAATTTATTGATGGTATCGGTGAGCAGACGGTTGTTATTATATGTTTTGAACATGTAATAATTCTCGTCTGGCGGGTCGGAAGCAAATACTTTTACTTCCCAGAAATCAATGTTGGCAAAATATTTTTTATGAAATTCAAAACCAATGGAATCAAGCGGAACAACTGGTGGAAGATAGGATGACGCAGAATATTCTGTATTTCCATTGATGGGCTCAGGCAGTTTAATGGTTAAAACATAGGTATGTCCTGCAACTCCAAAATAATCAGGACGGGTTTGATAAACGCCCGGGCTGGTTTCTTTTAACGTATCGGTGATGTTGCCATCGGTAACAGTTACCATTGCTCCGGCTACCGCTGGCGGTATTTGATTGACAAAATAATCGGCTGTTTTGGTAAGTATAACAGTATGAGCCATGGTATCGGTGGTAATACTTCCTTCAACTACCAGGCGGGTATAAGTTTTATCAAGTTTTACATCAATTTTTTCGGTGCATGCCGTTGCCATTCCAAGGATTGCGGCAAAGTATAGAATTATTCGTTTCATAATCAGTACTATTTATATATTTTTAAAAATGAAAGTTGTAGGTAACGGATGGAATGATAGAGAAAAGGTAAATCTTTTCGGCATAGGTTTCGTTAGGATTATCTTCATCCTGCACAAAATTGATTGCCCAGGCATTTTTACGTCCATACGCATTATAAATTGAGAAATTCCATTCGCCAAACCATTTTTTGTTAGGTTTGTCTTTGCCTTTCAATGTATAGGAAATATCGAGGCGATGATAATCAGGCATACGGTAAGCATTGCGGTCGGAATAAATGGGGACAATCTTGCCTCCGATGACAGCTCTGCCCACAGGAAAAGTAACCGGAGCGCCGGTAGCATAAACCCAGTTGGCCGAAATTTGCGAACGTTTGTTCAGTTCATAATTCAGAACGACGGAAATATTGTGAGGTTTATCGTAAGGTGCCGCAAATTCTTTACCCTTATTGATTTCTTTGATTTTACGCATGGTTCTGGAATAGGTATAGCTTATCCAGCCATTAAGCTTGCCTTCATTTTTCCTGACAAGCAGCTCTAATCCATACGACCAAGCCTTTCCAAACCGGAGTTCTCCTTCCATCTTGCGATTAAGCAGCAAATCTGCATGATCTTTAAAGTCGATGGCATGATCCATTTTTTTATAATACGTTTCAGCAGAAAATTCATACATATTGTCTTTAAAATTACGGAAATATCCTATGGCTACCTGATCGGCTACCTGCGGTTTGACGTTGGGCGACGAAGGAAACCAGATATCGAGCGGAGTACCTGCCGTGGAATTCTGCGCCAGGTGAATATATTGATTAGTACGCGAATAACTTGCTTTTATTGAGGAAACCTCATTGAGCGTATAGGTTATGCCAAGGCGTGGTTCCAATCCCGAAAAAGTTTTATAAACCTTACCTCCAGGCTGATTAACCGTGTCGGTAACAAGATATTCTTCCGGGTTACTCTTGTCGTAAAGATAATATTCGGCTTTGCCAATGTTTTGGAAAAGGGAATACCGTAACCCATATTTCAACGTAAAACGGGAAGCAATGGTTTGTTCGTTGCTGACATACAATCCGTATTCAAGTGCATAATTCCGGGGAAGAACATAATCAACGATAGAACTTTCCGAACCTTTTCCGGACACTTTACCCTGGTCGAAGGTGTGATGCGTACCGGTGATACCGAACTTGAGCGTATTATTGGTGTTGATATAATAATTGAAATCGGCTTTCAGGCTATAATCCTGCAGGTTCGATTTCCAGATAAACGCATCGCCTCCGTCTTTAGGCGTTTCCATATCGTATTCATAATTGCTGTAAAGCAGGGTAAAATTTGCAAACATTTTTTTTGAAAACAGGTGATTCCAGCGTAAGGTAGAGGTGGCGTTTCCATTCGACATCTCGATCATCTGATTCTTAAAAATGTCGCGCCCAAAATACCCGGAGACGAAAATACGGTTATTGTCGTCGAGACGGTAATTGAGTTTGGCATTTAAATCATAGAAATAGAGTTTGTTGTTTCGCAAATCTTTGTCGCTTGCCAATGGAAGGAAAATGTCGGCATAGGTACGCCGTCCGGCAAGGATAAACGAACATTGATCGGTTTTTATAGGCCCCTCCAGGGTTAACCGGCTGGAAATAGTTCCTATACCACCTGTAGCCGAAAACTTCTTGGAGTTTCCATCCTTCATTCGCACATCGAGCAACGAAGCAAGCCTTCCACCCGAAGAAGCCGGAATATCACCTTTATAAATCTGAACATCCTTGATGGCATCATTGTTGAATACCGAGAAAAAGCCCATCAGATGGGAAGCATTATAAACGGTAGCTTCGTCCAGTTGAATCAGATTCTGGTCGGCGCTTCCCCCACGGACACTGAATCCTGAAGTGCCCTCGCTGGTGGATTGCACACCAGGCAAAAACTGTATCGCTTTAATAATGTCCACTTCGCCCATGAGTGCCGGTATTTTGTTGATGGTTTTTACGTCCATCTTCACCACACTCATTTCCGTTTTGGTAACATTCTCATTCTTTTTTACGGCAGTAATCACCGTTTCTTTCAGCGTTTCATTTTTCGATTCCAGTTCTACATTTACCGTTGTATTTTCCGAAAGCCGGATGTTTTTTTGTA
>Ga0183096_1002745_pt1 | contig 11620 bp, 12 predicted proteins | sample Biomet5_FD_127791 | JGI IMG/M metagenome (GOLD analysis project Ga0183096, IMG submission 127791) | Microbial communities from bioreactor (seeded with sewage sludge) at LBNL, California, USA - Biofuel metagenome 5 (version 2) (version 3) | ecosystem: Engineered > Bioreactor > Anaerobic >...
TTGTGATCGTTTTATCCTCAGATTCCAATATGTCGAGCAGTTAGCTTTCTTGAAATTCCATCCCCAATTCGTACCGTGTTCTTTATTGCTCCTTCACATCTGCAAAGGAACCGCAGGTCTTCATAACACCGACAACAAAAAAAAGCACCAGCAGGGCGTAACCGATTGCCTGCAGTGCTCCGTTGATGCTGACGATGACTGACCAGATCAAACCTCCCTTGAACTGCTGAGGCGTCTGCGTGATCAGCGACCCTATTTCCGATAGTTTTTCATTCCATGTGTTGAGAGCATTTTCAAGATTTTGTATGCTCCGGTTTCCCGGCACGAATCTGTCCCTCCTTTCGGTTTGTCTGTTCTTTCCTCATTTCATTGCCCCTCCCTGTTTACACCTTTGCGGTGAAAATGGGCATGAAAGCGTGTATAATAGTAAAAGCCAACTGCCGACAGGGGATTGCAGCCGGCTGAGTATTGATCAAGCCAATCGGCAAACCGGAAAGTTGAAAGGAAGTATTTCTATGGCAGAGAAGAAAATGCCGCGTTTTACTGAAAAGAAAATAGCGAAATCCATTCTCAATGATGAAGCGAAAATCCTTGTTGACACAGAGACCGGTGTAAATTATCTCGTCGTCTCCTCCGGCTTCGGCGGAGGTGTAACTCCTCTTTTGGACAGCAGCGGAAATGTCGTAATTGACAAATAAGATTCCGATTAATCAGTGAGTCCATGTAAGCATTTGAGCAGCGGCCAGAGGCAACACTCTCTGGCCGCTTTTCATTACCGCTCTATATCTTTTCTATGCGCAGTCTGTGCTTGTTGCTGTTCCTGTGTCCGATGCAGCTTCTCAATTACGCTGGCTTTCACTTCCGGTACGTTTTCGGCTTGGGCAAGAACGGTATCGAAGCAGTGCTTGATCTGACGCAGCATATCCGGGTCAAGGTTCTGGCGGTGAAGATCGCCAGCAAGACGTTCGTTCTCAGCGAGCAGGGATTCAAGCTTCTTCTGATAAGCGTCCCTGTCGGTGGCGTTGAGCTGATTGGCTTTCAGGTACCTGACGGCCTTTGTGAATTTATCAAGTTTGTCCTTGTGTGCCTCGGCATATTTTTCCCGGAAGCTCTTGAAGCCGGTCTTGGATTTTTCATAGACAGGCTTGTATCGGCTCAGGTTGTCAATGTGGCTGATGGCCGTTTTGAGCTTTCTGATCCGCTTTTCATTTTCGGCGATTTTGGCGATTGCCGGTTTCTGCGCCGCGAGAAGCGCGTCGAAATCTTCAACCGTGACAATACCGGCGCGCTGCATCCAGTTGACGGCATTCGAGAAAAACTTCAAGTCGGCAACACTGCCGGACTGCTTTCCGTATTTGCTCCAGTCAGAACGTTGATCCCGTCGTAGGCTGTCATATGCTGTGAGAACGTCGAACAACGTCGGCTTCTGTTCTTCCTTCTCGAACAACCGGGTCAGCTTTTTCTTTGTGGCGGCAAGCCATTTTTGCAGAGATGCAATGACAGCTTTCACCGACCTGACCACAGCATTGTGCGACCGGATTTCCCGGTTGAGATCACCGATTCCGGTGCGGATTCCTTTGGCCTCCATATGGGCGACGGCGGGGCCGAGATGTACCGTCGGCACGATTTCTTTACCCTGTCGGGCATAGGAACGGAGATCGAGACGTTCCGGGCGGTTTGCTGCTTCGAGATAACGGTTTGCCGTATCGGCCCATGCCTGACGCCAGACTTCGGCGTACTTCCGGTCGTTCCAGTCAACGACATTTTCTTTGTGGCTTTTGTACTCTCCGGGGGGAGAACGATTCGTTCCATCCTTTCGTCGAGGTCGTAAACCTTGTGTGCTTTGGGGTTCCATTTCCCATGTTCGTCCATGGAGCGCATGGTCAGCATGATATGGGCGTGGGGGTTCCCATCGCCCTTGTTATGGATTGCATAGTCTACGCACATGCCCTTGGAGACGAACTGTTCCCGGCAGTAATCCCGAACAAGATCGGCCCATGTTTCGCGGGGAAGCTCGCGCGGAATTGCCATGATGATGCCACGGGATAGCTGCGAGTTCCATTGCTGTTCGACCTTCTCGGCGGCATTCCAGAGCGTTTGCCGGTCGCCGTATTCTCGTGGTGCGTTGTCAGGCAGAAGTATCTCCGCGCACACGACCTCCGGCGCTTTGTAGCGATAGTTTTTTGTTCTCTGGTCGTATTCGCTGAACAGGCTTTCGCCAGCCTGATAGGCAGCACCGGCCACGGCGGACTGCCGTTTGCTCCGCTGTCGGATTGAAATTCTGAAATGCGGACAGGGCATACGCCTCACCTCCAAATAAAAACAGCAGCCGGGCGCGAAGCCTGACTTCTGTTCGGTCTGTATAGGGTAGCTGGCGAAGCCAGCGCAGGGGAACGAAGTTCCACTGATTGATTTGCAGCGGAGCGGAAAATCTCAAACGCCTCGCAGAGCGCAAGAACACCGGGACGGTGTATAATTGCGCCCTCTTTCAGAGGGGTTCTCCGGGTTCATCGTCGTTTTCATCTTTTTGCACATTTTCCTTGATGAGCCGCCGTACCGTTTCTCCGACTTCCGGGCGATGGAAGGCAACCTTCAGAATGGTGTAAACCTGTTCATCCGTCAGTAGTAGAGGATTTTGGAGGAAGCCTTCCAGCATTGCGCCGCGGGTGAAAATGCGATGATTGCGGGCCTTGCGTTCAAGGTTCTGTTCTTCTTGGCTGAGAGCTTTAAGTTGGTTTTTGCAATATCGGAGCTTGGCTTCGTTACGCTCCTTCTCGGTGCGAAGTTTCTCAATTTCTGGATTAGGGGTAGTGTTCACGGTGACCTCCTTCATAATTCTTGATATAGAAAAAGCCCAGTCACTTTTTCAGCAACCAGGCTTCGTTTATTGTCAGGTACTTTTTTTGTGCTCATCAGCAGTAGATCATTTCGCGCATGATGACTTCCTCGGCGCAGTGCCGGGCCTGATTCATGATATGCACCCAGCCCATCTCGTTCTCGGCCTTCAGCGCCTCGTCTACGCCCCATTCCCGGATTATCTGCTCCATCATGACATCCATCCGCACCTGAGCCTGTGTGTTTACATTGGCGAGGTGTTCAAAGAGCTTGCCTTGGGATATATATCCCTGATACAGCACGGGTCTGAACTCCCGGAGGTATGCCTTCCGAAGTCTGCCGTAGTGACCAATGGGCCGTTCCTGACGGGGTATCTGGATTTCCGGGATGTAGTAATCGCCGCAGAGAACATAGTCGATGCCGTTTTCATGGATATGTTCTTTCAGATCGTTCATATTGCTGCTCCTTTCTGCATTGCCGTCGTTTGGTTTGGAAGATAGTAGATGCCTCTGGCTCTGTCCTCGGCCTGAATGGCCTCTTTCACGGCAACTTTCTTGCCTATGGTGCGCGCTTGATAGATTTTCTGATAGGCTGCCTCCTTACCATTGGCCTTCCGCTTCTGATAGGCAAGCCGCCGCTTTTCCCGGATGGCTTCTTTTTGAGCTTTCACTGTCTCGTCCTGTTCCTGCTCCTCGGCGGTCAGCGGGACGGTCGATCCCGGCGTTCTGAACTGCCCGATAAAGTTGAAGTATATCTCGATAGTCTGTGGCGATTCAGAGCTGCCCTTAATCTCTCGCTCATGGACAAGCACCTTCTCAACGAACTCATTCAGCATGGTGTTGGTCATTTCCTCAAAGCCCTGATATCGCTTTACAAGGGCAATAAACTTACCGGCTGAGCGTTCGCACTCGCTCTCATTCTCAACCGCTGTATGAAGCCCGTCGATCTCCGCTTCAAGCTCTTCCTGTTCCTGTGTGTATTGCGCGTCCAGCATTTGATACCGTTTGTCGGGCAACTTGCCGAGAGCGTTGTCCTCGTAGATGCGGCAGAGCATTTTTTCGAGCTCTTCCATGCGGCTGCGGCAGACCTCAAGGCGCTTTTTCTCGTCGGCGACATCGGCGCTTTGCTGCGCGGCCAGCGCGTCCTGCACGACTTTTCGGAATCCCGCCTCGTCCTGTTCGGAAAACGTGACGATCTCCCGGAGCGTCTCGGAGATCAACTTCATGACAACGTCAGCGTTGATACGATGCTGCGTCTTGCACAGCTTGCCCACGGGTATTTTGGAGTACGCAGCGCAGGTGAACTGAGAAACCCTTTTGCCGTTGTTTGTACGATGAACATACATTTTGCTGCCGCAGTCTGCGCAGTACAGGAGGCCGGAGAGGGGGTGCGCGTCTCCCCATCCGTCAGGATATCGCCGGATGTTGCTGCGGAGGCGCTGCACGTTGTCAAAGGTCTCCTGGTCGATGATTGGTTCATGGGTATTGGGAATAATCGTCCATTCCTCCGGGTCAACGTAGTGGCTTTTCTTATCCTTGAAGTGCTTGCGCGTTTTGAAGTTGACAGTGTGCCCGAGATAGGCGGGATTTCTCAGCATGTGCGTAATTGTGGAGCTGCCCCACTTATACGGATTCTGGATTTCACGGGTCTTCCAGAGGCCGATGCCTTTCTTTTGCAGGTAATAGGCTGGTATTTCCAAATGCTCGTCGGTCAGCACCTTGCATATCTGGTAAGGGCCTTTGCCGTCCATGGTCATGGCAAAAATGCGCTTTACAACCGCCGCGGCTTCCGGGTCAACGATCCACTGGTTCTTGTCGTCCGACGATTTGATATAGCCGTAGGGCGCGCCACTGGCGGTATGCTTCCCGGCAAGGTTTTTTGCCTGATATGCCGATCTGATCTTCTTCGACGTGTCGCGGGCGTACCACTCGTTCATGATATTGCGGAACGGTGTAAATTCATCATCCCCCCTTGGCCGTGTCAACAGCGTCGTTCAAGGCAATAAGACGGACACCGTTTTTCCTGAGTGTCTCAGTATAGATGCCTACCTGCAAATAGTCACGTCCGAAGCGTGACATATCTTTGATGCAGACGATCCCCACATTCCCGGCTTCAACCTCATTCATCATCGATACGAAACCAGGCCGATCAAAACGGAGGCCGGAGATCCCGTCATCGGTGAAATGGACGATGCTGGTGAAGCCGCTCTTTTTTGCGAATTCTTCGAGTATCTGTTTCTGGTTCGTTATGGAGTTTGATTCGCCTTGCAGCTCGTCATCGTGACTGAGACGCTCGTAAAGGGCGGTCATAAGCTCTTTTCCCTTTGCCATTGATTTATCCTCCTTCCGCTGAAATGACTTGCTTGCCTAACAAAGAAATAGAAGATTTCTGAGTATCTCCGAGGCCTTTTGCATCGGAGATATTAAGAAGTCTTCTACAGTTTATATTACCAATAGCCAGATTAAGGGTCTGACTTTTGGAGGCCGGTATTTTTATGTCTCATCCTTCTGCTGTGCAAGGAATTCCATGAGCTTATTGTACAGATCTTCTGGCACGATCGGTTTAGCTACATGGCCATTCATGCCAGCTTCAGTGCATTTTAGGACATCGTCAGCAAAGGCGTCGCCGGTCATTGCAACGATCGGAATGGTCAGGCAGTCAGCCCGCCCTGAATTTCTAACGTTTTCTGCAAGTTCGTAACCGTTCATGGCAGGCATGCGAATGTCGGTCAAAATCATATCGTAGGTGAACGGTTCTGCGAAGGAATAGGTCTGAAAGCCGATTTCGCCGTTTGCCGCTGGCTCAGCAGCGATACCCTTCTCATGAAGCAGGGCCTTGGCTATCTGCATATTGATAGCATTGTCTTCGCAGACAAGTATATGTTTGCCTTCAAGTTTGCTGTAGTCTTTGACAGTGTTGTCTGATTCATGCCAATCAGCTTGGTCTGCATCTATATAGTCAAAAGGAATTGCAACAGTGAACTTAGTACCCTGTTTGATTTCGCTTTCGACTACTATCGTTCCGCCCATGAGATCCACGATTTTTTTGACGATGGAAAGTCCCAGACCGGTACCTTGTATTTCTTCCTGTACATCACGGCTTTCCTGGGAAAAATCTTCGAAAATCACTTTCTGAAATTCCTTGCTCATGCCCATTCCGTTGTCACTGACGATAATTGTGATCAGTTCTTTATGGTTTGGGGCGAGCTCATTGCTGATCTTAAGCGAGATTTCGCCACCTTGCTGTGTGTATTTGACCGCATTGGAAAGCAGATTGAATACTATTTGATTGAATCGCAGTTCGTCAATGATTGGTACCACGTTTTCAAGATACTCGGACTCCACATGAAATACCTGATGCTTTGCTTCGTAAAGCGGTTTGATTATTGAGTCGAGATATGCATTGAAGTCTGCAATCAGATACGGTTTAGGATGCAGTTCCATGCTCCCGCTGTCGACCTTCTGGATATCCAGAATATCGTTGATTAGTGAAAGCAGAAATTTTGATGATGTGCTAATATTGTCGAGGCATTCTGATGTTTTAGGCGGATTTTCCTGCTGGAGAGCAATACGCGTCATACCTATGATGCCGTTCATTGGAGTTCTTATGTCATGGCTCATCCTCGACAGAAAATCGTTCTTTGCCTGATTGGCCTGACGGGCATCCTCAACCGCTTCCTTAAGCGATTCGTTTTGCTCATCCAGCTGTTTGTAGAGATTTTCTCGGCGTTCACTTTCAACCGTCATGCTGCAGAATGTATAAAGCACGGCGTAAGCTACGCGTACGATAAGCAGTCCTGGTATCAGGGCCTCCAGGCATATTGATGATGCCGCCATTGCAAAAATAATTATGAGGAGTATTCCGTCAGATTTGGAGGTAAAATTATTGCGCCCTCTTATGAGTACCGCAATCGACATTATAGAGTAAATGAGCATCAGACTGATCCCCAGATAGTAGTAAAGTGAAGCTCTGGAATAGTCCATGTCTTTAGTAAGCTTGAAAAACCAGTGATTCCAAGGGTTGGTTGCTGCAATCACCATATAGATCGTGTAAGGAATGGTAACCAGCTTTATACGCTTTAGCTTCTGCTCGTCGCTTCGCTTGTCCATAAGTGAGAATGAATAATAGTACCACGCCAGTGAAAGCATCGGTATCGTCATCATGAACAGGGTCAGGGTAACGTCACAGAAGACCCAGCTGTTATGCAAGTTGAGTGCAATTGCGGAGAGACAGTCTATTCCGGCGCTGATCATGCTCAATATCAGCAGCATAAAGAACAGCTTGTGCTGCAGAGTATTGTCACGTGTTTCATTTATATTGCGTATCAGCATTACTACAAACAATAGTAATGCGATAACATCCGTTTCAAGATGCCAGCTTACCATGGTTAATTCCTCCTTTTGAAAGGATGATACACCCAAAAAAGGGATACGTCAAAGTGCAAGATCGATTATTACTCCGGTCAATAGTGAAAAGGCCATTACGAAGACAAAGTAGATGCCGAAATGCTTCATGCCTAGGACTATTTTCAAAGCACCGAGATTGGTGATTTTGGTAGCTGGGCCAGTGATCATAAAGGCAGCCGCACTGCCGAGACTCATGCCTTCGTAGAGCCACTGCTGGAGTATAGGTATCGTTCCGCCGCCGCATGCGTAGAGAGGAACGCCGATGGTTGCCGCCATCAAAACACCGAAGAAACGGTTTCCGCCAAAGACGGCCGTCATGACGCTGGCCGGAACGAATTCCTGAAAAAGAGCGGAGAGCGCAATGCCAGCGAGAAAATATACACCTGTGGCTTTGAAGTTGCGCCACAGGTTTTTTATGTATCTGAGCATGAGGTTCGGATCTGTGTCGTGGTTTTCTGGTTCGTCGAAGCCTTGAAAATTGAAAAACGAAACCTTGCAGCAGAAGATTCGGATGAGGATCCCGGCTGCGATGCCGCAGATGAAACATGAGCCGATACGGATGCCGAGAGCGGCTGGACCTAGGGCGGCGCTGTAGATGATCAGCTGAGGATTCAGCAGTATAGATGTCATCATAAAGGCTGCCAGCCAGTCGTCCTTGATGCCACTTCTGGAGAAAGAGGCAGCGATGGGGATCGTGCCGTACATGCAAAGGGGAGAAGCAATGCCAAGAAAACTGGCAATGATTATTCCGCTGACACCGGACAGGACTGATGAGTCATCGGTGCCGAGTTTAAGCAGGGCACCATGTATCGCGTCTTTCAGAAAGACAGAGACAGCAGAGCCTATGAGCATGCCGATGATCCAGTACATGAAAATCTGATTGAACTGGATGCTGAAATAGTACCAGAAATATGTTAATGCTTGGTTCATTTGCAATTGCATTTCCTCCAATTATTTGTGTCAATTATTGCAGAATAATATGGGACTGTCAATGATATGCAGGCATTTTTTATGCTCTTAAGATTATTCAATATTAACGCAAGATTAACTTGAATAGTCTTAACAACGTGATATACTAATATAAAAAGTGGAATGGATCGTCTTTTGACTGGAGGTGATCTGATGAAAGTTGCAACTGGTTATAGCAATGCTGACAGCGTTGCTGATGTAATGGAGGAAGCGTGCAGAGATCTGCCAGATTTTCCTCAATTGATAATTTTCTTTTCTGACAGCGGGAAGTTTGCAGAACTAAGCAGAGAGATTCACGTAAGATATCCTGAAACTACCGTGATAGGAGCCTCTACCTTTGGCTCTTTTTCCAAGCATGGCTTTTGCAGAAGCGGGTTAAATATAGCAGCGCTCTCTGACGGAATCAGGGTTTCAGCTGGGCTGATGCGTGAGATAACCAGAAATACAGGCAACCTATACAGAGACGAGATACTTGGGGCACTTGACAAGATAGGTCTGGACGACTGCAGCGAAGAAAACACATGCTGCTTTGTACTGAATCCAGCGGGGACGTCTTGCGAGGAGATCGTGCTGGATACTCTAATGAAGACCCTGAGGAATCTGAACATCCCTGTTGTAGGCGGATCATCAAGTTCAGAAGTCTGCCTGTATGGGGAAGTAAGTCTGAACGGAAGCGTTTTCCTGAACAGCAGCATTTACACAATGATACATCTTGATAAGGGTGTCATCAATATCGCCCTTGAAAATATTTTTCGGCCGATGGGCAGAGAATATCTGGTAACTAAGGCAGATCCAGAGAAACGCATACTTTATGAACTTGATGGAGAACCGGCATATGACATATTGTGCCGTGATTTAAATGTCTCCGGTGAAGGACTTAATGCGGCTTTGGCCAAACACCCTTTTGGCCGGATACCGAAGGGCAACCTGTTTATCAACGAAATCGAGAAGATCAACGACGATAGGAGCATCAGCACATACTGCAGGATACTGGATCAGTCAAGACTGGTACTTCTGGAACCCTGCGAACTGACTCCAACTATGGATAAAACATGGACAGAGATCCATGAAAAAATGAGCAGCATAGATTTCAGCATTGTCATCAATTGTTACAGCCGTACCCAGATGTATTTGAATAATGGCTGGATGGAAGAGTTTACGGGGAGAATGAACAGGGAGATGGGACCTTATGAAGGTTTCACTACACATGGTGAACTCCTAGGTGATTTTCTGCTGAATCTGTCACTACTTGTGATCTCCTTTGGAGAGGTCAGATAGAAGAAAGAATAAGAAGTGATCTATATGAACGGCATCGATATTTTAAAGTTAGAAGAATTGAAAGATTTACCAACACCTTTCTATATTATAAGAACAGACGGGGACCGATCAGTTCCCGTCATGCTTTCTGTGGAAGCAGAAGACTTGATAGGATACGACTTAGATGCTTTTGCAGATCTGTATGCCAGGGATCCGATGGCCTTCATTGAAACTCAAGACAGGGAAAAGGTTGCCAGGGTATTTGGATTTTCGAATAATCATCCGGGTACGGCATTCGACACATCAATGAGATTCATTAAATCAAATGGCATAGTACTCAATTTGATGTGCTGGGGAAAGACAGTTGCAGCAGACGGCGATGTCAGATATAGGATCACTTTCCTGAAGGAACTCACATCGGTGCCTGAAGAATTTGAGATGAATGACAGTTCTTATTCAGTTGCTCTTTACGATATGCTGATGGCATCGTCCAATATCGGCATCATCAGTATTGACATTACTGATGAATATCGGCTTATATGGTGCAATGAGGCCGCACACAGCATCATAGGCTACACAAAATTTAAATATGAGACCGAATTCCACAGCAGTTTAGGCCGATTCTTTGAAGGAAATGAAGAGGAATATGAGAGGGTGAAAACTGCCATAATCGATGCCAGGCGCAGGGGAGTACCAAGGTTTGATCTTAACGTGCGGCTCAACTCTAAACATGGTCAGGTTTGGCTCAGCGGAACGGCAACTTTTTCTGGGTACAGGAGTAGTGACCATGAAGGCAATATGGTGTATTATGCCTTTACTGATATTACAGAGGGAGTAAAACAGCGAAGAAAGCTGGAAGAGGCAAGGCAGGCTGCAGATTTGGCGAACGAGTCAAAATCAGCATTTCTTTCAAGCATGAGCCATGACATAAGAACACCGCTCAACGGAATCGTGGGATTTACGGATCTTGCCCTGAAAGAGGAAGATCCATGTATAAAGCAGGAATACCTGAAGAAAATACAATACGCTTCTATACTTCTAACTGACATCGTCAATGATACGCTTGATTTGTCAAGGATAGAGAGCGGAAGGATGACACTAGAACGTGAACTGGTAAACAGTCACGAACTTGGAAGCTCTGTAGCCCAGGCTATAAAGCCAGCGGCAGATATAAAAGGTGTGAGAATGATTGCTGATGCTTCCAGATATCCTTCTGAGAATATCTGGATAGACAGGCTGAAGATCCAGAAGATAATAATCAATCTGCTGTCAAATTCAATCAAATATACTCCGCCGGGAGGTACCGTAACACTTACGGTATGCAGACTGGATCCCCCAATTGGCGGATGTACACGCAGATTGTTGATAGAGGACACAGGCATTGGAATCAGCGATGACTTCTTGCCAAGGATGTTTGAACCTTTTGCGCAGGAACACAGGCCGGAAGCCGGGAACGTGGAAGGGACGGGACTGGGACTTGCAATCGTAAGCAAGATGGTTGAACTGATGCAAGGCAATATCTCTGTAGAAAGCAAGGTAGGTTCAGGAACGACGATCATCGTAGATCTGCCCATTGAACTGGCTGAAGGGGCAAATGCTGCAGAAGCAGAAGTAAAAACAATGGCGAAGTCCTTAAATGGCAGGCGTGTTCTGCTGGCCGAGGACAATCGCATAAATATGGAGATCGCAACGATACTTCTGCGTGAAGCTGGAGTGGATTATGAATGGGCGGAAAACGGAGAAAAAGCAGTGGAGAAGTTCTCGGCATCAGAGGAGCAGTACTACGATGCAGTTTTGATGGATGTCAGAATGCCGGTAATGAACGGATATGAAGCCGCGGAAGCCATAAGAAATCTGGACCGAAGCGATGCGGCTGAGGTACCGATCATTGCAATGACGGCAGACGCGTTTACGGATGACATACGAAAGTGTCTGGAGGCAGGCATGAATGCTCATGTGGCTAAGCCGATAGACCCACAGCGGCTTTACACAGTCATTGCATCGCTGGTAAAGTAATCAAAATCAATATAAATAAATGACAGTCTGTGCTGACCGGCACAGACTTTTTTTGCCGTTAGTTTATTGCGGCGGCGGCACTTGCTGTAAATCTTTTTTTGGTCAGACTGTTGACATTGAGGCCGCATAATTGTTTA
>Ga0183096_1002746_pt1 | contig 11619 bp, 12 predicted proteins | sample Biomet5_FD_127791 | JGI IMG/M metagenome (GOLD analysis project Ga0183096, IMG submission 127791) | Microbial communities from bioreactor (seeded with sewage sludge) at LBNL, California, USA - Biofuel metagenome 5 (version 2) (version 3) | ecosystem: Engineered > Bioreactor > Anaerobic >...
CTTCATGAAGTCGTCGGGGCTTGATGTCCTGTCCTTGAATTTGGCCTCGAATTCCTCCAAATCCTTGTGCAACTCGTCATATACGATTTCCGATTCTTTGGCTTTCTTGGGCATGATGTATTCCTTGGGTAGGTGATATGTACATAATAGCCACCAAAGAAAATATGTAAATACCAAAGTTTTTTATCTACACCCTCTTCTTCTGATTTCTATTTACATTATGCCATACTCGAATGTATAATACAACACATGGCTACGGAATCAACACTCAAAAGGTATACTTCGGCACATGCGGTTTTCTCTCTTTCCTATCACATTGTCTTCTGCCCGAAGTATCGGCGTCCGGTCCTCTCTCCTCTGGAAGAGGAACTCAAGGCTTTGTTTCAAGAAAAAGCCATGGAAATGGGACTGACAATCAAAGCTATGGAAATCATGCCCGACCATGTCCATATTTTCCTCACCGCTCCTCCGTCGCTGGAACCGCAGTATATCGTAAACCAATTGAAAGGATACACGTCACGAATACTTAGACAGGAACACAAATGGCTCAGGAGCAGACTGCCGACCCTGTGGACACGGTCTTACTATATCGGAAGCGTAGGAACCGTTTCCGCTTCCACTGTTGAAAAATTTATCGAAAACCAAAAAGGTGTATGATGGAGTGCTTTCATCTCCCGCCTGAAGACGGGAGTATTCCCGCTCTATTTCTATAAGAAAAAAGGGTTCGTATTGCTTTCTTTGGTTCTCCTTGCGACACTTGTGGTCTCTTGCGCCTACGTCCCTGTGAAGGACTCCCTTGCCGTCAATCTCTCGGTTCCGGCGTACGACAACGTCGTTCCCCAACCTGATACGACAGGAATGACAATGAGCGTGACGCTCAGCAACGGAACGAAAACGATCACGAAGGGGAGTCTTTCCTTCACCTTGGAAGATCTTGCTGAGGGAACATGGAATTATGAGGCCTCCGCCAGCAAAGGCGCCTCAAAACTCTACGAGAAGAGTGGATCGGTCACCATCACATAGGAAAACAGACGACTCTTTCCGAGACCCTTGCCATTGGGGAAGGAAACGGAACGCTTGACCTCACTCTGCTGCGCGATATCGGCGGAAATGGCGTCCTAATCTCAGATTTCTTGTTCCTGTTGGTCAACCTTGAGACGAAGGAACAGCTTGCTACCGATACCTCATCGTTCACCTATAGTGATGGAAGGGTACAGGGGACCCTTCCTGCCGGCACCTATTGTTTCTTTGTCAACGAAACGAAACCCTATTATGGATTCATCACCATCCTTCCCGGACAGGCGACGACTGCAAAACTCACATTGGATGAGGCGAATTGCTGTTTTCTTCCGAAACCGACAGGAGAGCGACGCTATGCTTCCCAGAGTATCACACGGAACTATGGAACAGCATTGAACTACAGCGACTCCGAACATGACTGTCTCGTATTCGTCGCCGACACCTACAACGGATTTCTGGAGAAGGGGGAAACGAAAGAGATCATTGCCGGAGACGACAATGCTTCCTATCAGATCATTTCCGCCATCTCTGCCAGTGATATCTTCGACACCTTCGGCCTCGAGACGTATGCTGTGCTGACCATCGGAGAAACTTCCTCCTATCTCAATATCCCTGCCGGGTCGATTGAACTGACCGGAGGCGAGGACTTGTACTCCACGGACGACAAAGCCACGTGGAAGGCCTGTTCTGGTTCGTCGGTCTCTGTGTCTTTCGCCAAGGACATGAAAGTATGGGTGAAAAAAGGGGACAATGGAGTCGACTGCTATCTTGGAACCGTCACTGATCCAGAGGCGTCCTATGATGTCATCCTCCGCCATCCGTCAATCAGTGCCTTCTTTGGAACCACCTTCACGAATTTCACTCCTGTGGCAGGACAAGATGTGGCGGTCATCCTTTCCGGCTACATCCTTGGCTCCACATATCCGACGGACTACACTTTTACCGGCGAGTTGGTGAACGGCGATGGTGACAGTACGCCCATTACTTTCAACGAGTCGGCAGCGACCATCAACTCGGGCATATCGAATCTTCCCGCCAATGCATTACAACTCACGTTCAAGATTCCGTCCACGCTGGAAAAAGGCGACTATACGTTTGTCCTGAAGGGAGAATCAAAAACCGGAGAATGTTCCGCAGACAACAATGAGACATCGGTTTCTCTGACCATCGGAGAGGAAACCAGTACCGGAGCATTGAAAGTCTACAACTCATGGGGAGTCGAATGGCCGGGCATGGTGTTCAAAGATGCGACGAATCTCCCGAAGGGCTATTATTACATTCCGTTCGACCGACTGAAGGAAACCAAGGCTCTGGCATGCATCGTCCATGAGCCAAAGAAATACACCGACACGCTGGTCGCATCATTCGTGATCGATGGTGGTTCCTTCTCCAGCAATCCCATTTCCCTCGTGCTGACCGAGGAGGATGGAACTGTCCTTGACTCGAAACCATTCCTTTTGGAATCGCAGTACAATACATATCTGCCTGTCTTCGGCTATCCTGACTATCCCATCACCTACGATGTGAGTGAATTGCTGGAGAAGGCGGCGAATGGTTCGGAACTTGTGCTCAAGATTGATGGTGGGACGGTCAAGAGTTTCTCTGTCACCGCGACAAAGCAGGGTGGAGGCACAAAGACCTATGATTCTGATACGGAGACCCATACCACAATCCCGCTTGATGATATTAAGACCTATGTGACAACGAGCCAATCTTCCTCAAAGGCATTGGAAGAAGAGTTGACCCGTCCGTTGAGCGAGGAAGAGATCGACCGGATCTACAATGCCCTGCCTGAAGAGCCTGTCGTTTTTGGGGATTTCCATACCGGTCTCATACGGCCGGAGAACAAGGATGACCTTGCAAAGCTACGGACACCAGTCGCTTCTTCTGCCTCTTCCCGGGCCCCAGAGTGATGGGAACACCTATTGTCCACCAGTCGGAAACCAAGGGAACACTGGTTCCTGCTCTGCTTTCTCCAATGCATACTACATCGCCACCTATTGGCATAACAAAGAGAATGGAAAGAGTATCGAAGGAGTCACTTGGGATTCCATCAAGGACGGAAGGTACGACAAGCTATCCTCCATCAAGAGTCCTACAGGGAGCGTCAACCTTTTGTATCATGCGGGATGCTGTTCCTGGGCGAAAATGGGAGCGAAGGACGTGTATGAACTTGATCCTCCGAGCGGTATGACGAAAACGTTCTCCCGTCCGTCGGAAGCGGCGTTCGAGGAAGCTGCTGGAAATATCCTGAATCTCGGAACGGATGTCGAAGTGGTGTTCCTGGACAATGATGAGAGCATTGATAAAATCCTCGATCTGCTTGATGAGGGTTGCCCCGTCTTCTTCGCCCTGGACGCCACGATCTTGCAGAGCCAGACAGTGATGAACGAGAAGGGCATCATTGTCGGAGAATTCGAGTCCGCAATGTACAACCATGCCCAGACCGCGGTCGGGTACCTGACCGGAACGGAGTGGGATGAAGTAAAGAATCAGTAACGATCAAGAAAGATTCGTGGTTTTTTCCTATGAAAAAGCTGTTGTCGTCACGGCAACAGCTTTTGTGTAGTTTTATGGTTTTGCTTGGCTTGGAGGCTATTTCTTGATCTTCTTGCTCAGAAGGCTGGCCAGTTCTTTTGTGTAGTGCCCTTTCGGATAGTTCTTCAAGTAGTAATAGATGCTGTTCTTCGCATAGGCCTGAATGGCGCAAAGCCGTTCGTCAGCGAGGTCAGTGTACATCTTGATGTCCACATTCGCCTCTTTGAGCAGCGTGCCATATGCCTTCTCGGCCTGGTCGAGCAGGGAAAGATAGTAGGTGATTGACTCTTCCGTCTTGGCGGTGTCGATCAGCTCTTTCGCGATGGCCTGGCCTTTTGCGATCGCTTTCTGCGTCAGCTTGCCATCCGGGTCGTTCGCCGGGTCGGAAAGGGCGTTGATCAGCGCGGTCGCGTCATCCAGCGTCATTGAGGGGGATGCCTCGTCTATCTTCTCAGAGAGGCTCTTTCCAGCGGGAACAGGGGTCGTAGCCGGGGTGGTTTTCGCTGGCACAGGAGTCGCTGTCGTCACGGCGACCACCGTCTTTGAGGTTGTCTGCTGCTGGTCTTTTGTCGCCACTGGCGCGCTTTCCGCTACCGGTGCCGGTGGAATCTGTTTTGTCTCTTGCTTGGTCGTGGAGCAGGATGCGAGAAATGCGAGCATGCCAAGCGTGATCGTCATGATGAGTAATTGCTTTTTCATGGAAAAACTCCTTGAACCCATCCGTTACCTGAAGGTGGGAACACTTCCATAGTACCGCTAAGAAACCCAGTCGGCAAGTGTCGTTGAATTGCATCATGAAAGAAGTTCTGTTACTATTGTGGAATCCAGAAGGAGTGTGTGCTCTATGAAGAAACTGATGCTGGTGGCGTTGAGCCTCGTGCTTGTATTGGCAGGCTGTACCGAAACGAAAGTGTCGCGTGTCAGCGAGAATAAGAAAATTGACCTGAGCGGCAACTGGAACGATACCGATATCCAGTTGGTTTCCGAAGCGTTGATCAAGGATTGCCTGAAGGGCAACTGGATCAAGATTAGGACTGTCGGAAAGGATCCTGTCGTGATCATCGGAGAGGTGGAGAACCGCTCCAGCGAGCATATCGACACCACGATCATCACCAAGAAACTGGAGACCGCCTTCATCGAAAGTGGAAAAGTGGTCACGGTGAACGATGTCGCAAACCGTGGGACCCTCGAGGAAGAGCGCGCCTATCAGGCGAAGAACGCCACAAAAAAGACCAGAAAGGAATCGGGCAACGAGACCGGTGCCGATTACATCCTGCTTGGCTCCGTGAAGACGAACCTTGACCAGGAGGGCAACAAGTCTGTCCGGACCTATTATGTAGACCTTGAGTTGGTCGATATCGAAAGCGGTGTGAAAGTCTGGGTCGGAGAGCAGACGGTAAAGAAATACATCGAGCGGAACCACTTCAAGTTCTAGGCGAACATGCGCCGTATCATTGTTTTGCTGTCGGCGCTCATCCTCTTCGTGGGATGCTCGTCGACAGTCAATCTCAATTTCATGGAGAGACCTCTCGCCGCCTGCGACTACCCGGCGGCGCTTACCGCTTTACAGGCCCATGCCGATGAACTGCAAAGCGCCCAAGGCATCATCATACGGAACCTCGACCTTGGCATGATGAGCCATTTTGCCCGGGACTATGACCTCTCCAACCAATATCTCGGTCAGGCTGAGCTGAAGATAAGTGACGCCTATACCAAAAGCTTCACCAAGGAAGCCGCCTCAGGATTTCTCGGTGACAACGCCAAAGATTATCCGGGAGAGGATTTTGAGGATATCTACACCAACGTTTTCAAGGCGCTGAACTATCAGTCCATGGGAAAGACGCAGGACGCCATGGTCGAGATACGGCGGCTCAGCGAGAAGCAGCAGGTATTGAAGGACAAGTATCAGAAGCTGCTTTCCGCGACCAACCAGAGCGCATCGGCCAACGGAGTGGGCAATGTCCAGACCAATCTCGTCAGCGTGGAGTTTTCCCAGAGCGCACTGGCTTCCTATCTTGGCATGCTCTTCGCCCGCCAGCTCAACGACACCAATGACATGAAGTATTATCATCGCCAGATAGGCGAGGCGTTCCAGACACAGCCGAACATCTATCCGTTCGCCGTTCCGTCTTCCATCGACGAGGAACTCTCCGTCCCGGAAGGGAAGGCAAGGGTGAACTTCGTCGCATTCAGTGGAAAGGAACCGGTGAAACAGGAGAATGTACAAACCATCTTCATCACGCCTGAACAGTGGATGAAACTGTCGTTTCCCGAGATGGTGAGCCGTTCTCCGGAAGTCGTCAAGGTGAAGGCGAAGATTGGGGACCAGGAGATCGTCCTGGAACCCATGGAGAGCATCCAGGCCATCGCCATCAACACGTTCTCGCTCCGCAAGGAAAGCATCTACAACAGCACGGTCATCCGCGCTACGTTGAAAGCCGTAGGCACCAGCATCATCGGAGCCGCTTCCCATGCGGCGTTGGATGACAAGCACAAGAGAAGTGCGCTTGCCGATTTGATCACGCTCTTCTCCTCCGCCGTGAACGATGCGACGGAGAACGCTGACCTCCGCATGTCCCATTTCTTCCCCGGACAGGCGCGTATCGGCGGTATGACGGTCGATCCTGGCGTCTATGACGTGGAGATTGGCTTCTACAATGCCGCCGGCAAGAAGATTGGGGAAGTCATCTATCAGCAGATGGACATCAAGAGCGGCGCCCTCAATTTGTGCGAAGGGGCTTGTTTGCGCTGAGGTCTTCGTTCCAGCGGGACAGCACCGCTTTCTGGATGAAATAGATGTAGGGGAGCCCAAGGTTCGTCTCGATCAGGGAATCGACGACGATCGGGCCGAATCCCGGGTTCCTGATGCCGCAGACGAGCAGCACCGCCTCCCAGGAAAACTGCACCACGATGCCGATGATATTGAGACGCACGACGGAGATCTGGTCCTCTTCCATGAAGTTGTGCAGGACGACCGCCACGTAACCGACGAAGAGGATCAGCGCCATGATGCCATGGTAGGCCGTTCCCCTTTCAATGTGGATGGTCGCGGGGCCTCCATACTGCTGGGAAAGCAGAGCCGAGCAGAACCACCCGGAGATGATCAGAAGCGCCCATTCCTTCACATGCTTGTCCTTTTCCAGCCAAAGCCAGATCCAGGCAAAGTTCGTGATGCCATAGCTCATGCTGAGCCAGAAAAGGAACGGAGTCGCGTTCATCCCCGTCACTTTTCTTGTTCCGAGCAGGTGGTAGAAGATCCCCCAGTCCACAAGGAAATAGAGGATGCCGCCGAACATGGCGAAGAGGAAGGTGAGCCTTTTCTTCTGCCAGAGGAGCGCAGCGCAGAAAAGAACGAGGAAAAGGCAATCCAGCAAAATGTACAGTCCATTCAAAGACCTAGAAGGTATAACTTGCATCATGGAATGAATCATGAGATGATGAGCCAAGTTTTGCAAGACACTTTCTGCCGGAATGAGGGGGATTCTATGAGAAAAACCGCAGTATTTGTCCTGATTCTTCTCGTTTGTGCCATGTGGCTTTGTGCGAACGACGAATTGCTCTACAAAGAGGAACAGTACGGAGATTGCAAGAGCGAATTGCTTCAAAAGCTCGGCACGGAGACGGACAACCAAGCGAAGGCGACCTTGCTTTGGAAACTTTCCCGTGTCCAGGTATCGCTGGGTGATCTGTTGGATAAGGAGGACAAGGACGGCCGTTTCGCAGCCTATGAGGAGGGGATCTCCTATGCCGAGCAGTCCATCGCCCTGAAACCGTCCGCGATGGCCTACCTCTGGAAATCCTCGAACACCGGACGTTGGGGCCAGACCAAGGGACCGCTCGATTCCCTTGGCAAGGCGAAGGGCATGAAGGAGGACCTGCTCCAGATTGTCGACGGCTTCTCCGTCACGGACAGTGCCGAGACATGGTACGTCCTTGCCTGCCTGTACGACCAACTGCCCGGTTCCCCCATCTCGTTCGGCAACAAGACCTGGGCGGTGAGCTATCTTCGCGCCGGGGTGGACAGCATCCCCTCCGATACGCTCTATCCCGGTCATTATCTTGCGCTTGCCGAGATGCTCTATGCGCGGAACTGGGATGTGAAGAAACGGGTGAAGAACATCGCCAAGATGGAAAACAGATGGAATGGCGAGACCATTCTGAGCGAAAAGTACAAGTACTATGAAGGACGGGAAGGGGTGGTTTTGAAACCGTTCTACTCCTCCGTCACGCTGGAGAAGATGAGCGACCGGCAGGAAGCTTCCATGCTTGTGCGCTATGCTCTGGACAAATATGCCGTCTGGCCGGAAAAGAAAGCCAGCATGAACGGGGACATCGCCTCGTTGGAGGACTTATGGGAAACCTGGACGTGACCATCAGGAAGGCTACGGAAGATGATGCCGGGCAGGTACTCCGTTATCTGAAGCGTCTCGGAGGTGAGTCGGACAACCTCTCTTTTGGCAACGAGGGCATCGGGATTCCTCTTGAGAAGGAAAAAGAGTATCTCAAAGCGATGTCGGGTGACGATTCCTGCATGTACTTTGCTTTCAAAGGAGAGGAGGTCGTCGGCTGTGCAGAGCTTTCCCGTGGCAGACGACGCATGGAACATAGGGCTGAGATGTCCATCGGCATCCTTCGTTCCGTTTGGGGGACAGGCCTTTCCATGCGGTTGTTTTCCCTGCTGAGGGAATGGGCGCTTTCCCATGGCGTCTCGAAGATCAATCTTGAGGTGCGTGAGGACAATCTGAGGGCAAAAGCGTTCTATGCGAAGCTCGGCTTCCATAGGGAAGGTGCGACAAGCAGGCTGTTCCGCATCGATGGAACGTATGCCAATGGGGAATATTGGGGTCTGGAACTTTAAAAAAAACGGTATACCCGCTATGGATATACCGTGTATGGAGGCTATCAGAATCGAACTGACGACCTTCTGCATGCCATGCAGACGCTCTAGCCAACTGAGCTAAGCCCCCGAAGTCGCACGAAGAGAACCATACACGAAACATCGGTTTGTTGCAAGGGGGGCGTAAAGTGCTTTTCTCTTTTTGGCATCATATGGTATGCTCTTTTCCACTACTTGTCGTGGAGGATGCGAAGTGGAACTTGTAAAGAAGTTCAAGGATGTGCTTACATCTGTCATTCCCATTGTCATTCTTGTTTCCGTCTGCCAATTATTCGTACCACTGCCGAAGGGGTATTTTCCCCATTTCCTCATCGGGTCGGTCTACGTCATATTTGGCCTGACCCTGTTCCTTTTGGGCGTCGACATCGGTGTCGTTCCGGTCGGGGAATCGATCGGGTCGCATATCATGAAGAAACGGAGTCTTGTCCTGCTTATCGTTGTGGGGTTCGTCGTTGGATTCGGCATCACCTATGCCGAGCCGAATGCCGAGGTGCTTGCCTCTCAGGCCGCACTGGTCAACCCATCCATCAATGCGTCTTCCATGCTCCTGATGCTCTCCGTCGGAGTTGGGGTCTTCATCGCATTCGCTTTTTTGCGTCTTGTCCTCCACATCTCGCTCCGAGTCCTGCTTCTGGTTTCCTATATTGTCATTTTCGTGCTTGCGTTTCTCTCCGATTCCTCCCTTGTCTCCCTCGCGTTTGACGGAGGAGGAGCCGCCACCGGACCGATGGCCGTTCCTTTCATCATGGCGCTTGGCATCGGAAGCGCTCGTGTCCGTGCCGACGCCAAGGATGTGGACAACTTCGGTTTCGTCGGACTGCAGGCGACGGGAGCCATCATGGCGGTGTTGGTCATGGGACTGTTCTCCCATTCCTCGAAAACAGGTTCTGTGGCGTTCTCCTATCCGGTCACTCCGTTCGTCACCATGTTTGAGGAGCAGCTTGGCACTGTCACCCTTTCCCTGCTTCCTCTTGTCGTCATCGTCTTCCTGTTTCAGTTCGTCGCCCTGCACATGCCGCACATCCAGTTCCTTCGTGTCATCATGGGACTTGTCTATTCCTATGTTGGCATGACGCTTTTCCTGACGGGAGCGAACAGCGGTTTCATGCCGGTCGGTTTCGTCCTCGGCTCTTCGTTGGCCAAAATGAATCCTGTGCTTCTCGTCCTTGTCGGGCTTGTCCTTGGAGCTCTCGTCGTTCTGGCGGAACCTTCCGTCCATGTGCTGGTCATCCAGGTGGAGGAGATCAGCAACGGAAGGATCACCAAAGGCATGATGCTTTCGTTCCTTGCAAGTGGTGTCGCACTGGCTGTCGCCATGGCTTTGCTTCGTGTTGTGTTCGGTTTTCCCATTTTGTACGTACTTGTCCCCTGTTATGTGCTATCATTCATCATGCTCTTTACGGGACCGAAGCTTTTTGGAGCCATCGCATTCGACAGTGGAGGCGTCGCCGCAGGACCCATGGCGGCCACCTTCATCTTGCCGTTTGTCATCGGGGCGGGCACCTTCGCCGGCAGTGATCCTTTCGGCGTGCTTGGCTGCATTTCTATGGCCCCGCTCGTGACGATCCAGTTGCTGGGCTTGGTGTATCAGCAGAAGATAAGGAAAGGAGGGAAGAAATGAGCGGAACCGTCGTGTTTGCCATTGTCCAGAAAGGCAAGGCGAAAGAAGTCTTTTCCAAAGCAAAGGAAGCGGGAAGCAATGGAGGGACCGTCTTTTTCGCCAAAGGAACCGCACCGAGCAGTTTCCTTTCCATCCTTGGTCTGGCGGATTCCCGCAAGGAACTGATCATCACGCTGTGCGACGAGACGGCATGGGAGAAAGTGTTCGATGCCATGGCGACCGTCCCAAGAGTGCAGGGTGTCGTCTTTTCCATCGATTGCAAGAAGAGCTATTTGCAAAAGAAGCTTACGGAAAGAGAGGAGGTCTCTATGGACGGAAAATGGGAAATGATCAACGTCATTTGCAACCAGGGCTATGGGGAGGAAGTGATGGCGGCGGCCAGAAAGGCGGGAGCCGGTGGCGGGACTGTCATGAACGGAAGAGGGACGGGAACTCCTGATGACGTGAAATTTTTCGGCATTCCTCTCGTGCCGGAAAAGGAGATGCTGATGATCCTTGTCGCTGAAGAGCGGCTTGATGAGGTGTTTCAGGCCATTGTTTCCCTGCCATGCCTGCAGGAGACGGGAAGCGGTATTGTCTATACCATGCCGGTGACCCGATTCCAGGTCATGGGGAAGAAAGAGTAACAAATGTTATCAAAATAACATATTGTAATTATTTTAACATAATTGTTGTAGAAGGCTTGCAATTCAATCTGTTTTGTTGTACGTTTTGTGCCACAATGCGTTCCGGCAGGGGGCCGGACGATGGAGGAATGATTTATGGATAAGAAGATTAAAGTTGCCGTTATCGGAGCAACCGGGGCTGTAGGTCAGGTGTTCATGTGGATGCTGTCCGACCATCCTTGGTTCGAATTGAGTTATATTACCGCAAGTTCTGCGCGTGTTGGGCTCAAGTACGGCACTACTACCCATTGGATCATCCCTGTGGAAATGCCAGAGAACATCAAGGACATGGAAGTCCGTGAGTTCAACTTCGATGCGATGAAGCAGGCGGGGGTGCGGATTGTCTTCTCCGCCCTTCCCGCCGAGGTCGCGCGTGAGGCCGAGCCTCAACTTCGTGACCAGGGTTTCTACGTATTCTCCAATGCCGCCGCGATGCGGTATGACGACAACGTGCCAATCCTGATCCCGGAAGCCAATCTTGAGAAGCTTTCCCTGATCGAGAAGCAGGGCTATCCCGATGGCGGATTCGTCGTCACCAACGCAAACTGCGTGACCACGGGACTTTCCATGGCATTGGCTCCGCTTCGCAAGTTCGGCATCAAGAACATCATGATCAACAGCTACCAGAGCGTCAGCGGTGCGGGATATCCTGGACTTTCCTCGTTCGACATCACCGACAACTGCATCCCGTTCATCAAGGGTGAGGAAGAGAAGATCGAGAAAGAGGTGAAGAAGATCCTTTCCATCCAGCCTGAAGTGTACGCCTACACGGTCCGTGTGCCTGTCATGGTCGGCCATCTTGAGGCGGTCTGGCTTGATTTCGATCAGAGCGTCGAGGTGCAGGATGTCATCGATGCCTGGGCTTCGTTCAAGAATGT
>Ga0183096_1002749_pt1 | contig 11613 bp, 8 predicted proteins | sample Biomet5_FD_127791 | JGI IMG/M metagenome (GOLD analysis project Ga0183096, IMG submission 127791) | Microbial communities from bioreactor (seeded with sewage sludge) at LBNL, California, USA - Biofuel metagenome 5 (version 2) (version 3) | ecosystem: Engineered > Bioreactor > Anaerobic >...
GGCTGTTGCCGGCGCCTTCTTGGAACGAGCGTGCCGGATACCGCCGTCGGGAGACGATGACGCCACGCCGTCGGGTAATCCCGATCACAGCGAAGACGCTGGCTAGACTCAGCCGCGTGAAATCAGCCGCAGGGCGGAGAAAAGCGATTAGCTCCCTGCGTCGCAGGCAGGCTGAAGTAGTGCTGGTCTCGGCGGCGTTGGTCGGCATCGCAACTGCATTCTTCGGGTATGGGGGCGCGGTCGCCGGTACGGTGATCGCGATTGGCGCGGGGGTGTTCGCCACCGTCCGAGCATGGGGTGAAGTCCGTGAGACTCGTGCCCAGCTGCTCGGCGATCAGGCGGCCAATGCCCGCCGCTCGGCGGCCGAGGTCGCCTCTTTCCGGCAACGCACCGACCACACGATCGACGAGCTCATCGAGCGTAACCAGCAGCTGCACATCGGGCTGGATGAGGTGAAGGCCGAAGCCGGACGGCTTCAGCAGGAGGCAGCCCAGCTCCGCGGTGACAAGGTGGCGCTCCGCGCCGAGCTCGGCCGAAGGATGGGCCTGCAGGAGGCTCAGATTCTGGCGCTGCCGACCCGAGGGCGCGAGGCCACCCTGGCCGACCTATGGGATGCCCAGGGCTTTCCGACCGTTGTTCTGCTGCGAGCGCTGGCCAACCCGCCGGCCGGCGTCGCCGACGAACTGCGCCGGGCCTGAGTCAGTTTTGCCGGGGTCGCTACCCTTGGCTCTGGTCACCGCCGTCGTCCGGATGGCAGGCGCGCGATTCGTGACCTGGAAAACCCGGGAACCGGTGAGCGCGTTCGCCGTTTTGACGGTTCCCGGCGCCCGTTGCGGGTGTCGAGTAGAGGTGTCGGCAAGCGATCTCTACGCGCGCTGGATTTTTTAGTCAAATAACCCTGTGGATTCCGCTCGTCAACTTGCGATGTCTAGCCCCGGGTATATGCTTCAAGACGCAGATTAGGGGAGCCAATAGCACGTGAGTGCTACGGCATATCGAAAGGAACCACATGGCCAAGCGAGTTCAGGTGATCCACACCGATGACCTCGACGGCTCCGCAGCCGCCGAGACGATCGCTTTCTCGCTCGACGGAGTGAGCTACTCCATCGATCTCTCCACCGCCAACGCCACGAAGCTTCGCGATGCTTTCGCCCCCTACATCGCAGCCGGACAGCGCGAGCGCAGCGCTCGTCGTACCGGTGGCAAGCGCAAGGCTGGCGGCACCGCCGCCACCGACATTCGGGCCTGGGCGGTTTCGGAGGGAATGCAGGTTTCGGCCCGCGGTCGCGTGTCGGCCGAGGTGCGCGAGGCCTACGAGCGCGCTCACAGCTGAGCTGAACCGGGTTCGCCTCCGGCTCGGATTGAGCCGGAGGCGAACACGGGACTTCATGGCACCGTCTCGGCGTTGACTAAGCTGATGGTGCCATCGGCAACGGGTTGGCCTGGTTGGACCGTTGCTGGGAAAAGGAGTTCTCCACAATGTTCGACCGCTTCACCGACCGTGCGCGCAGAGTGATCGTCCTTGCTCAGGACGAGGCCCGCATGCTCAACCACAACTACATCGGAACCGAACATCTGCTGCTGGGCCTGATCCACGAGGGCGAGGGCGTGGCAGCCAAGGCGTTGGAGTCGATGGGGATTTCGCTGGAAGCCGTCCGCGAGCAGGTCGAGGAGATCATCGGCCAGGGCCAGCAGGCACCGACCGGCCATATTCCGTTCACTCCGCGCGCCAAGAAGGTGCTGGAGTTCTCGATGCGCGAGGCGCTGCAGATCAACCACCCCTACATCGGCACTGAGCACATCCTGCTCGGCCTGATCCGCGAGGGTGAAGGTGTTGCCGCTCAGGTGCTGATCAAGCTCGGCGCCGACCTGAACCGGGTCCGCAACACCGTCCTGCAGTTGCTGAGCGGCTACCAGGGCAAGGAGGCGGCCACCGCCGGCGCTCCGGAGTCCGGCCCCGCCGCCTCGGCGCAGACGATCCTCGATCAGTTCGGACGCAACCTCACCCAGGCGGCGCGGGAGAACAAGCTCGACCCGGTGATCGGCCGCGCCAAGGAGATCGAGCGCGTGATGACCGTGCTGTCCCGGCGCACCAAGAACAACCCGGTGCTGATCGGTGAGCCCGGAGTCGGCAAGACCGCCGTCGTCGAGGGGCTGAGTCAGCAGATCGTCCGCGGCGACGTCCCCGAAACTCTACGTGACAAGCAGATCTACACCCTCGACCTGGGGGCGTTGGTGGCCGGCTCCCGCTACCGCGGAGACTTCGAAGAGCGGCTGAAGAAGGTGCTCAAGGAGATCAAGACCCGCGGCGACGTGGTGCTGTTCATCGACGAGATCCACACTCTGGTCGGTGCCGGTGCAGCCGAGGGTGCGATCGATGCCGCCTCGATCCTGAAGCCGATGCTGGCGCGTGGTGAACTGCAGACCATCGGCGCCACCACCCTCGACGAGTACCGCAAGTACATCGAGAAGGACGCCGCACTGGAGCGCCGGTTCCAGCCGATCCAGGTTGCCGAACCGTCGATCGCGCTGACCATCGACATTCTGCGCGGCCTGCGTGACCGCTACGAGGCGCACCACCGGATCACCATCACCGATGCCGCCCTCACCGCGGCCGCTCAGCTGGCCGACCGGAACATCTACGTTCGTTTCCTCCCGGACAAGGCGATCGACCTGATCGACGAGGCCGGTGCCCGGTTGCGGATCAAGCGGATGACTGCGCCGCCGGATCTGCGCGAGTTCGACGAGAAGATCGCCGCGGTGCGCCTGCAGAAGGAAGCCGCGATCGACGCGCAGGATTTCGAGCTGGCCGCTGGGCTGCGCGATGACGAGCGCAAGCTCAACATCGCTCGTGCCGAGCGCGAGGAGGCCTGGAAGACCGGCGACTCGGACGTCCCGGCTGAGGTCGGCGAGGAAGAGATCGCCGAGGTGCTGTCCGGTGCCACCGGAATCCCGGTCTTCAAACTGACCGAGGAGGAGTCGGCCCGGCTGCTGAAGATGGAAGAGGAGATCGGTCGTCGCTACATCGGCCAGCACGATGCGGTGAAGGCGCTGTCCCGTTCGATCCGACGCACCCGCGCCGGCCTGAAGGACCCGAAGCGTCCCAGCGGATCGTTCATCTTCGCCGGCCCGTCCGGTGTCGGCAAGACCGAGCTGACCAAGGCGCTGACCGAGTTCCTGTTCGGCGATGAAGATGCGCTGATCACCCTCGACATGAGTGAGTACTCCGAGAAGCACACGGCCTCGCGGATGTTCGGTTCACCTCCCGGCTACGTCGGCTACGAAGAAGGCGGCCAGCTCACCGAGAAGGTGCGGCGCAAGCCATTCAGCGTGGTGCTGTTCGATGAGATCGAGAAGGCGCACCCGGACATCTTCAACTCGCTGCTGCAGATCCTGGACGAGGGTCGTCTGACCGACGCCCAGGGGCGCGTCGTCGACTTCAAGAACACGGTGATCGTGATGACCACCAACCTGGGTACTCGCGACATCTCGAAGTCGGTGAACCTGGGCTTCAGCCAGAACACCGACGAGGTCGGCAGCTACGAGAAGATGAAGGCCAAGGTCTCCGACGAGCTCAAGCAGCACTTCCGTCCGGAGTTCCTGAACCGGGTGGACGAGATCGTGGTCTTCCACCAGCTCACCGGTGCCGACATCGAGCGGATCGTGGACCTGATGGTTGCCCAGATCGAGCTGCGGCTCAAGGATCGCGACATGGGCATCGAACTGACGCCGGCGGCCAAGGCGCTGATCGCCAAGCGCGGCTTCGATCCGATGCTGGGTGCGCGTCCGTTGCGGCGGGCGATCCAGCGCGATATCGAGGATCAGCTGGCCGAGAAGATCCTGTTCGCGGAGGTCATGCCCGGCGAGATCGTCCTGGTCGATGTGGCGCCGGAGGGCTCGGAGTTCCCGTTCACCTTTGTCGGGCAGCCCAAGCAGCCGGTTCCCGATTCGCCCACGGCGGAGATCATTCAGCCCTGAGCCTGACGTGGCAGTGGCCCGGTTCTTCGGAACCGGGCCACTGCCATATGGGGTGTGACACCTCACGCGTGGGTATAGCTGGCTGCCAACTGCACAGCGCCGACAAGCTCGGCACGGCGGCCGAGTGCGGCCGGCACCACGTCCAGCACCTGCGAGGTCGACGGCTGAGCGAACCGGCGCAGCGACGCCCGGATGCCCTCGATCAGGTCCGTCCCCGAGGTGCCGAGTTCGCCGCCGATCACCAGCAATGTCGGGTTCAGTAGGTCGCACAGGCCAGCCAGGATGGCGCCCAGAGTGCGACCCACTTCGTTGAGGATACGGGCGGTGATCGGGTCGTCGAGGGTGCTCATGTCCAGGTGCTCGCGATCAAGGTGCGGGTGGGTGTGCAGGATCTGCTCGCGGACGGTCAGCACCGACACCACCGCCTCCAGGCAGCCGCGATTCCCGCAGCGGCAGAGTTCGGGACGGCCGGGGATGATGATGTGCCCGATTTCGCCCGCGAAGCCGGCACCGCCCAGGTAGAGCTCGCCATTGCTGACCAGGCCGGCGCCCACTCCGTGGGCCGCTTTGATATAGAGGAAGTCGCGGTGTCCGCGCCCAGCGCCGCGATGCAGCTCACCGAGCGCTCCGATGCTGGCGTCATTGCGGACGAGGGCCGGGATTGAGAGCCGATCCTCCAGCTCGCGCTCCGGCAACATGCCCGACCAGTTGGACAGTGTGGTGTTCGAGCAGACCAGCCCTGTGGTCGCCTCGATCGGGCCCGGCACGCCCGCGGCGACACAGGCGAGTTGACTCACGCCGTGTTGAGCGGCCAGTTCACGCAGCGTGCGGGCGGCAACGTCCAAACCTCGCTCGGGGTCCTGGTCGACGTCCAGCTTGACCACTGTCTCGTCCAGGATCGTGCCGGCATCATCGCCGAGGGCGACTCGGAGGTGTTGGTGGCCGAAGTCGATTGCTCCGATTCGAGTGGCCGAAGCCGCCGGGTTGAGTAGGGTGGCCGGACGCCCGCTGCCGGAGCCGGGTCCTTTGGTCGGGGCGGGGGATTCGGTGATCCGACCCTCGGCGAGCAGCCGCGCCACAGCGTGGCCGATGGTGCTGCTCGGCAGCCCGGTGCATTCGCACAAGGATGCGCGAGTCAGGTCTCGGCCGCTGCTGATGATTTGGAAGATCTCCTCGCGCGTGCGGTCCCTCAAGGACAGGCGCGCTGTCGGCGGCGACATAGCGCTGAGTTTAGGCCTCACGGGGAGTGTGCGGCAATGGGGGCGGGCCATCTTTTGCGCAATCATCGTATGAAAACGATTGGATAACGAGCCAGATATGACCGTTGACAGTCGGAAAGAGTCCAACCTAGCCTGCGGATGGGACTTTTTTGGCCCTTGGCTGGTCGAACAATCTTCAACGCCGTTGTTGGAGTGACGCTGGCTACCTCGTTCTCGAAGAGGAGTTGTATGAGCGGTCAGCCTGTCGATCTCGGCACGTCGAACCCTGCGACCGACACCCCGGCGATCCTGGAGATGGTCCGCATCACCAAGGACTTCCCGGGCGTCCGCGCGCTCGATGACGTCTCGATGACGGTTCACCGAGGCGAGATTCATGCGATCTGCGGGGAGAACGGTGCGGGCAAGTCGACGCTGATGAAGGTTCTCTCCGGCGTCCATCCGTTCGGAACCTACGAGGGCCGGATCATCTTCGACGGTGAGGAGATGCAGTTCAACGGCATCAAGTCCTCCGAGCAGGTCGGCATCGTGATCATCCACCAGGAGTTGGCGCTGATCCCCGAGCTGTCGGTCACCGAGAACATCTTCATCGGCAATGAGGTGACCCGATACGGCGTCATCGACTGGGAGGTGTCGCGTGAGCGAGCGGTGAACCTGCTGGCGCGGGTCGGTTTGGAGGTGGACCCGGATACGGCGATCAAGAATCTCGGGGTTGGCCAACAGCAGCTGATCGAGATCGCCAAGGCGCTGTCCAAGGACGTCCGGCTACTGATCCTGGATGAGCCCACCTCGGCGCTCAATGAGGAGGACTCGGAGAACCTGCTGGGCATCCTGCGCCAGCTCAAGGGACAGGGCCTCACCTCGATCATGATCTCGCACAAGCTGAACGAGATCGCCGAGATCGCCGACTCGATCACCATCATCCGCGACGGCCGCACGATCGAATCGCTGGATGTCGCGGACGGCGCCGTGAGCGAGGACCGGATCATTCGTGGCATGGTCGGTCGGGCTCTGGACTCCCGGTTCCCCGATCACACGCCCAACATCGGTGAGATCTTCTTCGAGGTGCGGGACTGGACCGTTGAGCACCCACAGATCCCCGGACGGCTGGTCTGCAATCACTCCAACTTCTACGTCCGTCGCGGCGAGATCGTCGGCTTCGCCGGCCTGATGGGGGCCGGACGCACCGAGCTGGCCCGCTCCCTCTTCGGGCGCACCTATGGCACCTACCTGGGCGGTGAGATCCTGATCAACGGACAAGCGGTCGAGATCCCGAGCGTGCAGACCGCCATCGCATGCGGGATCTCCTATGTGCCCGAAGACCGCAAGGTACTCGGCCTGAACCTGCTGGACAGCGTGAAGGACACCGTCGTCTCGGCCGGCATCCGACGGATCAGCCGCAAGACGGTGATCGATCTTGAGGCCGAGATCAACGCCGCCGAGGAGTATCGCACGGCGATGAACATCAAGGCCGCGTCCATCGACGTCGGTGTCTCGACCTTGTCCGGCGGCAATCAGCAGAAGGTCGTGCTGGCCAAATGGATGTTCACCCAGCCGTCCCTCGCGATCCTCGATGAGCCGACCCGAGGCATCGACGTCGGTGCGAAGTATGAGATCTACGGCCTGATCAACAACCTCGCCGATGAGGGCAAGGGCGTGGTGATGATCTCGTCCGAGCTGCCCGAGTTGCTCGGCGTCTGCGACCGCATTTACACCGTGTTCGAGGGACGGATCACGGGCGAACTGTTGACCGAGGACGCGACCCAAGAGTCGCTGATGCGGTTGATGACCGACACCTCCGCAGCCTGACCTGCTGCTCACCATCTCCCATCGTCGATCGAGGAAGCACGACATGACCGCTACGACAGCCAGCCAGAAGAATCCAGGAAAGGGCGCCCCTGCGCGCGGTGCCAGACCTGCGCCCAGCGGGATCAGGCAGATTCTCGGCAGCGATCCCCGCCAGTTCGGAATGCTCGGTGCCCTGATTGTGCTGGCGCTGTTCTTCCAGGTGATCTCCGGCGGCAAGATGCTCACCCCGTCGAACGCCCAGAACATCCTGAACGGCAACTCCTACGTGCTGGTGCTGGCGATCGGCATGCTGTTCGTGATCATCACCGGTCAGATCGACCTTTCGGTCGGCTCGGTGGCTGCGGTCGTCGGCATCTGTACGGCGCTGTCGATCAACTTCTGGGCCTTCCCCTGGTGGCTGGGCATCCTGTTCGGCCTGGTGGTCGGCATTCTGATCGGGATGTGGCAGGGCTCCTGGCTCGCCTTTGTGGGAGTTCCCGGGTTCATCACCACCTTGGCCGGCTACATGCTCTTCCGTGGTCTGTACCAGTACGTCGGCAAGGCCTCCTCGCAGCCGGCCCCGGACGAGATCCGCTTCATCGGCGGCGGCTACCTGCCCGAGTGGGGGCCCAATACCGGCCTGAACAACTCCACTCTTGTGCTCGGCATTGCGGCTCTGGCGATCCTGATCCTGCTGGACGTCCGCAAGCGGATCCGCGTGAGCAAGGCCGGTGGTACGCCGGCGCCACTGTGGGCGACGGTGACCCGTCTGGGTGTCATCGGCGTCGCGCTGGGCTACCTGACCTGGCTGTTCGGCAGCGGACGTCAAGGCACCTCGTTCCCGGTCACCGGCCTGATCCTGGTCGCCCTCGGGCTGGCCTACAACTTCCTGGCTTCGCGCACCACCATCGGCCGCGGCGTCTACGCCGTCGGCGGTAACAAGGCGGCGGCGGCCTTGACCGGCATCAGCGTGAAGCGGACCTACTTCCTGGTGATGACCAATGTCTCGTTCCTGGCCGCTGTCGCCGGAATCATGTACTTCGGTCGCTCCACCTCGACCGGCCCGTCCGACGGCGTCGGCTGGGAGCTGGACGCCATCGCGGCCGTGTTCATCGGTGGTGCGGCCGTCTCCGGCGGCATCGGCACCGTGACCGGGTCGTTGATCGGTGGTCTGGTGATGGCGGTGCTGAACAACGGCCTGTACCTGATGGGCGTCGGCTCTGACATGACCCAGATGATCAAGGGCCTGGTGCTGCTGATCGCCGTCGCCTTCGACCTCTACAGCAAGTCCCAGGGCAAGCCGTCCATCATCGGAGCGCTGGCCAGAGGCTTCAACCCCAAGGCGGTCGAGAACGACCTCCAGTCGGGTGCGGTTGCCAACCGTGAGGTCGGCAACCCGCTGTGGGCAGTGCTCAGCTTCCTGGTGTTCCCGCTCGGAATCGGGCTGTGGGTGGCGTGGAGCAAGAGCCGCCCGGTCCAGGCCAAGCAGGCCCGCAACGGCGTCTTCGCCGCACTCATCGTCGGTCTCTTCATCGGGGTGGTCGTGCTCTTCATGGCGCTCGCCCAGACGACCGGTCTCGTCAGCTGACCCAGCCAGGGCAGCGGACCCTCAGTTCGCAGTACATCTATCCATCCACCAACGAAGGTAGGACACATGAAGAGAATCGCAACTGCGGTTATCGCTCTCGGTGCATCGGCCATGCTCGCGCTCTCCGGATGCGCAAGCAACGACCGCGGCGCGGCGAGCACCTCGGCTGCCCCGTCGGGGTCGACCTCGGCGGCTGCAAGCACCCCGACTGACGCCAACCACATCACTTTGGGCACCGGCTTCGCCGCCGGCTCGAAGGTCGGCGTTTCGCTGCCTCAGAAGACGTCGGAGAACTGGGTTCTGGCCGAAGGGCTGTTCACTGAGCAGTTGAAGGCGGCCGGGTTCGACCCCATCGTGCAGTTCGCGAACGGTGGCGCGCCTGAGCAGCAGAACCAGATCTCGGCCATGATCGAGCAGGGCGTCAAGCTCCTGATCGTCGGTGCCGTTGACGGCTCTCAGCTGACCAGCCAGCTTGCCGCCGCCAAGGCTGCGGGCATCCCGGTCATCGCCTACGACCGTCTGCTCACCAACACCGACGCGGTCGACATGTACATGGCCTACGACAACTTCAAGGTCGGCGTCCTGCAGGGCACCGCGCTCCTTGAGGGCCTTGGCAAGTCCGCCAAGAAGTCGCCGTGGAACATCGAGCTCATCTCCGGCTCGCCCGACGACGCCAACTCCAAGCCGTTCTTCGAGGGCGCCATGAGCGTCCTGCAGCCGAAGATCGACGACGGCACTCTGAAGGTCGTCTCCGGCCAGGTCACCCAGCAGCAGACTGCCACCGCAGGCTGGAAGGCTGAGAATGCTCAGAAGCGGATGGATGCCATCTTGTCGGCCAACTACCAGGGCGATGTTTCGCTGGACGGCGTGCTGTCCCCGAACGACACCCTGGCCCGTGCGGCTCTGACCTCGGTCAAGTCCGCTGGCAAGCCGAACCCGGTCATCACCGGTCAGGACTCCGAGGTTGAGTCCGTGAAGCTGGTCCAGCAGGGCGTCCAGTACTCCACCATCGACAAGGACACCAAGAAGTTCGTCACCAAGGTCGTGGAGTACATCACCGATATTGCAGCCGGCAAGCCGGTTGAGGTCAACGACACCAAGAGCTACAACAACGGTGTCAAGGTCGTTCCGGCCTACCTGCTGACCCCGGTCATCGTGACCAAGGACAATGTCTGCACCGAGTACGCGCCGGACACCGCCGCGGGCAAGGCTGCCGCTGAGGTCTGCAAGTAAGTCGGGTTCTCGACCCGAGAATGCGCAGTGGCCCGGTTCCTCGGAACCGGGCCACTGCTGCGTTCAGACTCAGCCGTGGAAGGCAGCCACGCCGATCACCGCGATCAAGATGAAGCCGATCAGCACCAACCAGAGCACGGACGTGCAGACGCCGATCACCCAGCCCACGGTCAGAGTGCCGCTGGAGCCCCACCGTCCCGGGTAGGCCTTCATCTCGGCGCGGGCCTTTGAGCCCATCACCCAGGCAAAGGGGGCGGTGATCGGGAACAGGAACATGCCGATCAGGCCGAGCACCAGCACCACCGTCGAGCTCGGATGGTCGGGGGCCATCGGGTAGCCGTAGCCATAGGGCTGCTGGGGAGCCAGCGATTGGCCGTACCCCGGGTAGCCGGACGGCTCCGGATAGCCGGTCGAGGTGTCGGCGGGCTGAGCGTAGCCCGAGCTCTGGCCGTAGGGGGCCTGCGGGTGACTGGTCGGTGTGGAGTAGTCGGCGACCGGCGGGTAGCTGGTCGGCGGCGGGGTCGGCTGGGCCTGCGGTATCGGCTGCTGATAGCTGGTCGGCTGCGCGTACGCGGCTTGTGCCTGGTAGTTCAGCCCCGGATAGCTGGTGGTGGTCGGTTCAGCGGCCGGCTTGGGTAGATCCCACGGGTCGCTGGACGCCGAGAAGTCCGGCTGGGTCGAGTCGGTCAGGGCGAATGGGTCCACCGTGGTGGGCTCGTCGAACTTCGGGAACCTCAGATCGTCCGCCGGAGGCGTCGCCTCGGCGCCCGGGGTGGGTTCCGCAGTCGGATCAGTCATCGTGGCCTCACAAGAGTCTTCGTGTGTCAGGCTCCAAGGTACCGGGCCGTGCGCTGCTGCGGATCAGGTAAGCCCCTGGTTCGGCGTGGTGCGTCCCTGGTCGAGGCCGGGGCGACCTAGCCTTGGGCCTATGGGCACGGTGCTGCATCCGGCGGGTGGGCGGCCCGCCGCGGTCTACTGGATTCGTCGCGCCCTCGTGCTGGCGGTGCCACTGGCGATCATCGTCGGCCTGGTGTGGTGGTTCCTGCCCAAGGGCGGTGCGCCGATTGCGGCCACTCCGGCCAGCACCTCGGCCAGCCCGAGTGCGCCGGCGGTGGCACCCACCCCGGCTCCCAGCGACACCCCAACGACCCCGGCGACACCCGCGGCTCCCACGGCGTGCGCCGCCGAGAGCCTGTCGGCCAGTCTGGCCGGCTACGGGACGGTGGAGGGGGGGGGCGCTCAGCCGTTCACGCTCACCGTCACCAGCCAGGCCGACGCCGACTGCCTGTTCGACGCGAAGGCAGGCACCGTCGAACTGGCGGTCAGCAGCGGCTCCGATCGGATCTGGACGACCGATCACTGCGCGAAGCTGCTGCCCGGAAAGACCCTCACTTTGACCAAGGGCAAGCCCGTCGAGTTGAGCATCACCTGGCCGGTGAAGCGCTCGGCCAAGGACTGCAAGACCACCAAGGATGCGCTCGGTGCGGGCACCTATGTAGCCAAAGCCACGTACCGTGACGTCACGCTGGCCCGAAAGGTGATGTCGGTCAAAGCGAAGTAGGTGCGGGCGCGCCGCGGCCGAGCCGACCGGCGGTGTCGCTCCTGGTCAGCCGGCCTGTTCGACGACGCTGAGCTGCGGACGTTCTGGCCCGCCCTTCCGACGTAACCCCAGCACGGCCAGCGCATTGGCCACGGTGGTCACCTCGACGGCGCGCAGGCCGCCCACCCGTCCACCGCAGCCGGGTGGGACCAGGGCGACCTGGAAACCGAGCCGGGCCGCCTCGGCGAGCCGACGCTCGACGCCGGGCA
>Ga0183096_1002751_pt1 | contig 11609 bp, 8 predicted proteins | sample Biomet5_FD_127791 | JGI IMG/M metagenome (GOLD analysis project Ga0183096, IMG submission 127791) | Microbial communities from bioreactor (seeded with sewage sludge) at LBNL, California, USA - Biofuel metagenome 5 (version 2) (version 3) | ecosystem: Engineered > Bioreactor > Anaerobic >...
TCCCGGGTAACCGTCACCGTCTTGACCTTTCCTTCGAATCTGCGATGGAAGACACAGGAAACCCAGCCTATCCTTGGAAGATATACGCTCTGCGTTGTGTAATCGACCTTCACATTCTGAGGACACTGGAAGGATTGTTTGCCATTACGCTTCTTGGACTTCGGATATCCGGCTTTCCCGCTCTTGCCGAAGAAGTTCCTGAATGCGGTATCGAGGTTCCTGTTGGCGGACTGCAAGGATTGAGAGTTCACATCTCTCAGGAAAGGGAAAACTTCTTTAAGCTTCATGAGAAACTCATTGCACTTATAATAGTCCGCAGTCTCCTTCCTTCTCCTGTATGCTTTCGTCCTGAAATCCAGAAGACGGTTATAGACAAAACGTACACACCCGAAGGTCCGAGACATCAGGTTCTCTTGTTCTTCTGTTGGATATAAACGGTATCTGTACGTCTTCATCTGATTCCTGTTCACATTATGCCATACACGAATGTATAACACAACACATGGCTACGGAATCAACACTCAAAAGGTATGCTTCGGCACATGCGGTTTTCTCCCTTTCCTGTCACATTGTCTTCTGCCAACAAAGTACCGGCATCCGGTCTGGAAGATGAACTCAAGGCTTTGCTTCAAGAAAAAGCCATGGAAATGGGACTGACGATCAAAGCCATGGAGATCATGCCCGACCATGTCCCTGTTTTCCTCACCGCTCCTCCGTCGCTGGAACCGCACTATATCGTAAACCAATTGAAAGGATACACGTCACGAATACTTGGACAGGAACACAAATGGCTGAGGAGCAGACTGCCGACCCTGTGGACACGGTCTTCCTATATCGGAAGCGCAGGAACCGTTTCCGCTTCCACTGTTGAAAACCAAAAAGGGGTATGATGTGGTGCTTTCATCTCCCGCTTGAAGACGGGAGTATTCCCGCACTATTTCTATAAGGCCGTATTTGTGCAAGATACTGCTCTCGTATCAAATTCATGGCTTGCTCCTCCAGAAAATATATCTGCAAATATATCCTTCATAAAATAACAGTATCCCAGTTTTTCGGACTATATACACCAGCTAACTAACAGATATAGGAGTTTTCCGAGGTCTGCCCCGAGGTCTTTTTGGCGTGTTGTCAATCGGCTTCTCTTTCTTGGGACGCCCCCTTTTCTTGGGTGTCTTTTTGTCCGTCTCCGCCAACCCGAGCAGCACCAGCATGTCTTTCACGACGTTGGTGGTGTGGATCCAGAACCTGTCATTTGCCTGTGGGGTTTCGCATTTGCTTGCATCCGTGTAGCGCCATGCGGAAGCGAGGTCGTCCATCACATCCTTGTATGCCAGCTTGTCCAGCAGCCCGACGCCTCCAAGCTTCTTGACGATCCTTGCGGTCATCAGCGTCGCTATGAAGTTCACGAATTCGGCACCCATGATGGAGTAGTCGCTCTGGACGTTCGTCTTGTCCAGCTCCAGGTCGCCCTTGTATTGGGAGAAGAGGAGTTCGAGCAGCCATCTGTCCTCATAGTTCCGGTACACCTGGCCCAATGTGAGGTCCAGATCGGACTCGAACACTATCACCCCATAGGTCTCCCGGCCCTTCGCATACTTCTCGGGATTGAGATTGCTGTGCTTCTTCGCGTTCCTGATGATGCCGCATTCCTCCTGGCCCGCGAGGCATGAGTCCTTGAAGGAATAGAGGTACCTGCCCGGCGAGACCATCACCTTTTTGCCGACCACGTTCTTGTCGGTCCCGACGACGACCTCGTCAAAGCCCAGCAGGCCATGGGCCTTTATCCGTTTGTCATCCCTTTTCATCGGGGAGATGTAGTGCAGCTTGGGGTTTTCCCTCAGATGGGCGTCAATCTTGCCGATGGGTAACCCCTTGTCGGCGACGAGTATGCCCTCGTTTATGTTGTTGTCCCGCACGAAACCGAGGAAGGAGCTCGCGTCGATGAAGTTGCCGGGGAACACCTCGGCGCAGATCGGTTCGAGGCTCTCGATGTCGAACGCGTACAGGACGGACACATCCTTGCATCCTTTCGTCTTCGCCTTGTAGGAAAACGCGGAAAGGTCATTCACCCCGCTGTTGTCCTGCTTGAGCGTGCCGTCTATGGCGATGTGGTGGTCCTCGGCGACTCTGGCTATCCTCAGCGAATAGAAATCCCTCCGTTTCCGGCTGTCGGTGCCGACAGCCTTGAAAAGGCCGAGTACCGTGTTCTTGCTCAACGCCACACCCGGATGGTATGTGGAGACGAATGTCCTCTCATAATGGGTCGAATACCGGTTGGGGGCGATGGATGGCCTCAGGACCTTGAGCGAGGCGACCGCGATCAGCTGCGACGCGACGTCAATGGGATAGACTTTGGACAGGTCGTCGAAAATGTCGCCCGAGACGGAGTGCACAAGCGCCGACGCACCATAGGAACGGCAATCAGGCTGGAGCACCACTTTCTCTGCTGTCGGGACGAACCTGCCTTCCACGATGTGCCCCACCACCTTCCCGTTGCGCGGCTGGGGATTGCCTCCCCTCACGTATTTTATGGCGGACCTTTCCCTGACGGAATACCTTTTGGCGCCTTCCCTCCCGCTGTCTTCCACTATTGTGTTCACCGGCCTTTCGACCGCTCTGATCCCTTCTGGCACGCTCATGGCAAACCCCTTTGATTAATATAGTCCATCATAACATAATAGTACTATATAATAAAGGTTTATTTAAGGAAATCAAGCACAAAATCGAAGGAAAAGCACCCCGTACGGGTGTGCTTTTGGCTGATTTCCGACAGAAAATGGATGGTGGAATGGAATTTCCTCAAGAGAAAAGCCTTTTCGGCTATGCTTGGACGGTTTCTATAGTCCGAAAAGCTGGGAAACTATTAATAAAATAGAAATATTTCTAAGTTTCTGAAGGTTCATCTTTCACAAAACAAGAAACATATCACTCAAGAGCCAGTTTCTTCAGCTTCTCCTTGTCAAGAATACGGACATATCCCCTTCCCGTCTGGATGATGCCATCCTTGGCGAAGTCCTTCAGCATCCGGGAGACGACCTCACGGGCGGAGGCGAGCATCGAGGCGATCTCCTCCTGCGTCTTCATGACCATGTCGCTTTTCGACGAGACCATCTCATCGTATAGGAAACCTGCAAGACGTTTGTCGAACCGTTGGAACACTACCCGCTGCAACGCCCACATCACATCGGAGAAACGCTCCACGGTGAGCCGAAGCGCAAAGTTCTCCGCAAGGACATTCTCCTTCACGACCTTTGAGAAAGCGTCAGGATTGATGACGAGGCAATCGACAGCCTCCTCGGCGACGACAAACACATCGAACGTGATCTCCTCGAGCACGCAGGATGCGGAAAGCATGCAGAGGTCGCCCTCTTCCAACCTGTAGAGCGTCACTTCCCTCTTCCCATCCGTCTGGGCATACACCCGGGCGCAACCGGAAAGCACCAGGATGCCTCCGGTGCACCGACCGTTCCCTCCGTGGATCATGGACCCCTTCTCATACCGGGCGCTCTTCGTGCCACGCACCAACGTACCCCTCTGCGTCTCCGTAAGGTCTTTCCAAAACGGCAACCGTTCCTGCAATATGGATTGAATAGACTCGTTCATGCTTCCAGCATATCGCGGGAGGGAAGGTGAAGCAACCGAAATAGCAATTCAGGGCAAGAAAGAATTCCTGCCCTAAACAAGATTTGTGACAGACCCATTGTTTCATCAACTTTCAAACAGACCGCCATGTGTCCCAGTTCGCAAAAGAGTCAGCACCAAAATCAGCAACCAATTGGGCTGAATGTGACCCTCCCGCTAGTTAATAAAATCTCCGGTAAGTTCTTCTCAGGGAGTGTTTCCCCTTTTGAAAGCATACGGTTGATGCCCAACTCATTGAAAAGGGATCCTTTGTTCCCCACTTCATGACACCCCTGATCGGAGAGGGTTCCCTCCATGAACGGGTTTTTCAGGTCGTCATCAATGCAACAGAAGAATCGACTCCGCTGATTGAAAATAACGTACGGGAACCCCAACCATACAATTGATGTTTGTCAGGTCCCATTCTTATGGCACGTATCGTTGTTTCTTAGGTGAGAACGATACATGAAAAAGATGCCCCGAAAGCCTCTCATGCAGGTTTTCAGGGCAGCATCACCACGCAAACTCAGTCGTTCGTCTCAAGCATCCGAAGCAGTTCCTCGGCTTCCGCCTTGGGGAAATCCCCATCGGCATGGGCAAGCATCTCAGAGAGAAGCTCATGGGCATTCCTGCTCTGCGGCAGCATGTAGCCCGCTTCCCTGATCAGGTCTTCCGCCTGAAGACGGAACGAGCGGATGAACGCCTTGCCGAGCAGTTTCTCCGTATCGTTCTTCCCATTCACCGCGATATCTTTCGCCATCATCTCCATGGCAAGCTTCTCCTTCGCCAGGGCGAAGATGGAACGGACCACCTCAGGATCCTTCTTCTGCTGGGGAGGCAACTTGTCAGGGACCATCGAAAGCGCCCCGGAAGGACAGGAACCGGCGCAGACGCCGCATCCGATGCATTTGTCCCAGTCGACCTGTCCGTTCTCCGTATCGGTCGCCCCGGTCGGACAGACAAAGAGGCAGAGACAATCTTTCGTGCAGAGCCGAATATTCCGTACCGCATGTTGTGTTCTCATTTCGTCACCTCCAGGATCTTCATGGCAGGCACCTTGCATACCGGGCAGATGGTTGGAGGCTGGTTGCCGATATAGACAAAACCACAGACATCGCAGACCCAGATCTTCGTCCCTGCGAGAAGGTTCTCCCCCTTCTGCTCATACTCGCCCAGGATGGCCGTCAGCATGGCCGCCACCTTCGAGCTCCAGAGCAGCACCCGCTTCGCACCCCGGTCGGCGACCGCATTCGCGGCATCGGAAGCCGCAGGAGCCGTCCCCTTCGCCTCTTCCTTCAGCAAGGAAGAGATGGTGCCCAGCGAGGCATTTTCGGCACGCTCCATACGGTCGGTGTAATAGGCCCCGATCTTCTGGAACAGGTCAGCCTCCTTGTCCCGATACTGCTTCCTGCATCCCCTCTCCAGGTTGGTGCAGATGGCGGAAAGTTCCGCATCCCCAAGTTTCCTCAGGCCATCTTCCTTCATCTTTCCACCGGAATGCTTCACTACCGGCTTCTCCACTTTCTTCTCTTCCATCGGCTCCAACGCCGGTTTGGGAGCTCCGCACACCGGACAATGCCAATCGTCAGGCAACTTGTCCCAAGTGGTTCCTGCGGGGATGCCGTCGTCCGGCAATCCTTTCGCCTCATCATAGATGAAACCGCAGATCGAGCATTGGTATCTCATACGTTTCCTCCATGTTGATTGTACACGGGAAAATCCATTATGCAAAACAAAACAGCGTGACCTTGTCACCCAAGGCATTCTTGAGTACCTTGGGTGGCATGAAGAAAGCATTTTGCGGCATCGCTGTCATACTCTCCATCGTTCTCTTTCTCTGGTGGGGCAACGACCTTCCCTTCTACCATGAAGAAACGCAGACGAACCTTCCCGCACCTGACGAGACCGCATGCTTCAGTCCAAAATGCAGGTCCATCATCAAGAAGAACGGCAACGACCGTGCCATCCTGATGATCCATGGCTTTCCCGGCACGCCCCAGATATGGTCCTATTTTGCCGAATACTTCTCTTCAAAAGGCTACGATGTCTACTGTCCACTGCTTCCCGGTTTCGGCACCGACCCGAAAGATCTGGAGAAAACGAACTTCTCGGGGTGGTATGACTACGCCAAGCGATATTATGAGAAGCTCCGGGCAGAATACCGGCATGTCTCCATCATCGGGCACTCCATGGGAGGCTCCATCGCACTGAAGATCGCGGAGGAAGCGGACGTGAAACCTGACGCAATCGTGACGATCGCAGCACCGGTCGCCTACAACAGCATCAAGGAGGGCATCATCACGACCCCCTTCTTCTCCATAGCCCGTCCGCTCTCCTGGTTCCAGGATGCCTATGGGGAGAAGACAACGGATGGCAAGGACAGAAGCGCCGACGGTCATGAAGATTGGACAGGCTACGACGGACTTTTCGTCAAGGCAGGCCTCTCCATCACATTCAATCTCACGCCCATACGGGAAAACCTTGGCTCCATCACCTGCCCGCTCTTCGCCATTCAGGACAGACGGGACAGAACGGTGCCGGCGCAGAACCTGCGTCTGATAGCGGAAGCGTTGCCAGAGGCAAAGATTTTGAAGACACACCTCAAGCCGGGGTGGCTCCACACCTACCACTGCCTCCCGATGTACCACTCCATCCAAGGGGAATTGGCACAAGAAATCCTGGAGTTCTTGAAAACGAAGGAAAGCCTCCGGACAGAATGAAGAGCGGCTTTTAGCCACCCTTCATCAATCACGTACAATTATCCTTACACTTCCGTCTCGAGAGAACCCAATGCGATAAGCCGCTCGCTTTTCGCATCGAAGAGCATGATGTGCGCTCCGGTGATGGAGAAACGTACGGCCGTATCCAGCTTGAAGTGGGAATTGCCGAAAATGACACCGGAAAGGAGGAATCCGTCGACGTTGATCTTTATCGTCGATTCCATTCCCGTCGGCATGGCGCCGTGGATGATGCCCTCGAACATCCCTTTCTCGTCAATGGCGATGCACTCAGGCCTTACACCGAGCACGAAGCTTCTTCCGTCCTCAAGTTCAGGACCGCTGTCCAACTCACTCTCATCGACCTTCGAGATATGGTAGTTGAACCGTTCGTCCTTGTTGCTCTTCTCCACAAATCCAGGCGCTGAGGCCTTCTCCTTTTCCTTGTCCGCCAAAGCGGCATCGTCCTCGTCCCGCTTCTTGAGCCATGTCTTCAGGTCCACCTTTCTCTCAGGGCGGAACACGACGTGCTTGCCGTTCAGGATATCCAGCGTCAAGGTGCCGTCCTCCTTCTGCTCCCCCTTGGCATCGATGAAATTGACGGACGGATTGCCGACGAAATCGGCGACGAACAGGTTGGAAGGCATGTTGTAGACATCGAGAGGCGCATCGTACTGCTGGAGCACGCCATTGTTCATCAGGCAGATGCGTGTCGCCAGCGTCATGGCCTCCATCTGGTCGTGGGTGACGTAGACGAAAGTGCTTCCCGTATCCACATGGAGCCGCTGCAACTCATAGCGCATCTCCAGCCTGAGCTTGGCATCCAGGTTGGAAAGAGGCTCGTCCATGAAGAGTACGGTGGGTTCCGGGGCAAGGGTACGCGCGATGGCGACTCTCTGCTGCTGGCCTCCTGAAAGTTCCGCAGGATAGCGGTCCATGAATATGCCGATCTTCACCAGACGGGAGACTCTTCGCACCGCAAGGTCAATCTCTTCTGCGGTGAGCTTCCGTACCTCACGCTGCACCTCGCCGTCCTTCACCATGCGGAACGACGCATCCAATGCGATTCCCTGGCTCTTTTGGGAAGCGTTCTCCTCCTGGAGCACCGCCTCCATCTTTCCCTTCAGCGGAGCGTAATCCCCGTTCTTCACGGCAAGAATCTTTGATGCCGTGAAAGCGGAAATGGTGTAGGTGTCGACCAAGCGAAGCAAGGCGCGTTTCTCGTCAAGCTTGCCGTCGGCGTCCTTCGCCTCATTCAGGCAAAGCGCAAGTCCCGCCTTGTCGGAAACGATCTCGATGATGCGATTCGCTTCCTTCGCCTTGAAATCGATCTTCGGCATCTCTTCCTTGATGTTGGAAAGTCCGAAAGAGATGTTGTCATAGACGGTCATGTTCGGCCAAAGGGCGTAATTCTGGAACAGGAACCCCACCTTCCGCTTGTTCGGCGGAATGTTGATCCCCTTTGCCGAATCGAAGACCACCCGCTCCCCGATCGTGATCTTTCCGCTTGTCGGGGTCTCCAGACCGGCGATCATGCGGAGCGTCGTCGTCTTTCCGCACCCTGAAGGGCCGAGAAGCGTCACGAAATCATTGTCGCCGATCACAAGGTTCAAGTCATCGACGGCGAAGAACCGTCCCCAACGTTTCGTCACATGTTCAAGTCTGATCTCTGGCATCTCTTCAACCTCCTATGCCGTTGTCCAAGCTGGCGCCCGTAAGCTTGTTCACAACCGTGTTGCAGACAAGCAAGGTGACAATGAGCAGCAGGTTGATGCCGCTCGAGAATGCGTACAACCCCATCTCATCGAAATAATCAAGTGTGGTGGAAAGCAGGAATCCCTGGGTGCAGAGCAACATGAACAAGCTCAATTCCCGCAGGCAGGTCATGAACGGAAGCAGGTATCCGCTCAGGATGGATGTCTTCTGGATGGGGATGATGATTTTCGTCATCCGTTTCGTCCAGGGAATGTTCTGGATGATGGCGGACTCCTCGATCTCTCCGGAAAGCTGCATCATCGAGTTGAGCGCGCTTCTCGAGGCGAACGGGATGTACTTGATGGTGCCGACGATGATCAGTCCCGTGTAGGTGTTGAACAGGTTGATCTTGTCCCCGGAGAAGAGCACGAAGAATGCCGCTCCGACGGCGATGGAAGGCATCAGGTACGGCAGGAACGCGACATTGTTCACATAGTTCGCCCATTTGTTCCGCCTTCTCTTGGAGACGGCGTAGCCGAGCATCGTGCCGATGGTCCCGGCGACGAAGGCGCAGGTGAAGGAGACGAGCAGCGTCCCTTTGTACGCATGCCAGATGGTCTGGTTATGCAGGATTCCCTTCTGCCCGTACATGCCGTTCTCCGTGATGTTCTCGTCGGTCGTCCACCACTTCGTCGTCAAATTGGATGTGTCGCCAGTATAGAGGAAACTGTAATCGCCCGGATTGGGCAGGAAGGTCTCAAACGCAAACGAGACGATGGGGAAAATGCTGGCGAAAAAGGTCAGGATGATGAAGACAACAGCGATGATGTACTTCCCCGCTTTCCCGAGCTTGATCTTGGAGATCTGCCCGGATTTTCCCGAGACGGTCGTGTAGTTCTTCCGGCTCTTCAGGCTTGCCTGGTTGACGATCATGATCGCTCCGCCGAGGATCATCATGATGACGGCAAGGATGCTCGCCTCCCCTTTGTATTTCGCATTCATCGAGACATAGCGGGTGGAGAGCGTGGCGAGCTTCAGGTAATGCGGCACAGGGTAACTGCCCATGGCGCCTCCGAAGACGAGCAGGATGGTGGAAAGGATGGCGGGCTTGACCATCGGAAGCGTGATCTTCCGCATCGTCTTCCATTTTGGGGTGTCCAGAATTGTCGCGGCTTCCTCTAGGTTGGAGTCCATGTTCTTGAAAATGCCGCCGATAAGGATGTAGGCGAACGGCGCATAGTGGAGACCGAGCACCACAATGCTGGGAAACAGGCCGACGCACCACCAGGATGGCATGATCACGCCAAGGGAGGCGAGAAGGCCATTGGAGGTTCCCGTCACCGCATTCGAGTTGAAAAGGTTCTGCCAGACGACCGCGAGGGTCCACTGGGGCATGATGTAGGGGAAAATGAAAATGGAACTGAGGTATTTCTTGAAAGCGAGGTCGGTCCGTGCGACAAGAAAGGCGAAAACGCCGCCATACAGGATGGCGAAGAGGCAGGAACCGAAAGAAAGGACCAACGTGTTGGCAAGCGGGTTCCACAGGTTCTTGACCGCAAGCCTGCTGGTGAACAGATCGACATAGTTGGCAAGGGTATAGCCGGAAGTACGGCCGGTAAGATGGGCGTCGATCGTGCCCGGATGGATGGAAAAGGTATCCTGCAGGATGGCGACGACGGGAGCGACCGTCGTGAAGGTCAGCACGATTCCCATCAGGAGGAGAATCACATTCTCCGGCTTGGACATGAACGTCTTGAATTTATTCCATCGCAATGTGGCGGATAGAGAATGCATCAAATCCTCCTTCTTGAAAAACAGACAGCCCCGGGACGAGCCCGGGGCAGCAAAGCATTAGTGATTAAAACGTTTCAGAGAATCAATCCAGCCGCCGACGGTGAACGCGACGGAAGCACAGTATGCGGGATCCTCAAGGACCAGATGCCCCTGATTGACCCACCAGTCATACCCGTGGTCGTTGTTCGTCGGGAAGAGGATGGTCTTTCCATCTTTGTCGTATCCACCCTTCATGTGGTTGAACACCTTCTCGTTCTCAGCCGCGACGTTCGGGTTGCTTGAATATCCGCCGATATCCTTGCCCCATGCGCTGAAGCCTTTCTGCGTGCAGGTCATGTACGCCTCAAAAGCGCAGGCGGTCCAAGGAAGCGGAGAGTTGTCGGTCAAGAACAGATAGTGGCAGTAGCCATATCCGCCGATGCCCTGATATCCGTCTTCATAGGCGGCGACTTTCACGTTGTTCTTGGAAACTGTCGCGGACTCCTGGATGCTTCTCAGCTTGGAGTAGACCAGCAGGCCGAACTGGTCGGTCGCGGAAGAGGCGGTCAATGTCGTGCAGATCGGGCCGTCATCGGTCTGGGCGTTGTAACTCTCGACCCAAAGCTTGATCCATGCGAGGGAGTACTTGCCGTTCGTGCCAAGTCCGAGTCCGCTGGCTTCTTTTGCCATGGCGTCAATTGTCGGCTGCAAGGCTGTCTTCTTTGCGGCGGGGAGGGCATCAAATGCGCTCTTCAGGACCGCGGCATTCGCATCGGATGTGAGCATGTACAGGAAGTTCCTGCCAACCGGCTCGGAATCGATGTCCATGAACAGGCCATGCTCGCCAGGCATCACGAAATCCCAGCAGTTGGTGTAGCTCTTCTTGCCGGTGCAGTTGTACATGAACACCTTGTTCAGGGTCTGCAGGGGAAGATAGCCCTTGTAACTTGCTGCGGTCACCTTGTTGGCGTCCGCCCAATCTTTCGGGATGAAGCGGTCGAGGACTCCTGTCTGCACCATCTTGCTCTCGATCTGGTTTCCATCCTGGATCAGGGTCATCGCATAGGTTCCGGACTCTTTCTGCCCGTCAGCGGTGAGCATCTCGAAGATGGTGTTGTTCTTCGGTTGCTGCCATTCATAGTTCAAGGTATAGGTCGGATCAAGGCTCTTCAGATATTCGATGAACAACGGCAGGGCGGTCTTTCCACGGGAAGAGTTCCCAAGTCCGTAAAAGGTCTTCCCATTGGACTCGGCGATGGCTTTCCTGGACAGTTCCTCAAGTGTCATTCCCTGGGCTTCTTCTATCACCTGCTGGACGGCCGACAACTTCGGCGCTGCGGGTGCGGCCTGCTCTGCGGTTCCATTTGCGAACAGCGCAAAGGAAAGAGATGCGACCAACATCAAAGAAAACAGTTTTTTCATGCAATTCCTCCTGGAGATAACATATCTCTTCAAGGAGTGTAAACGCACACGTTCAAGTTGTCAAAACAAATCTTTGCAATTCATGATGTTGCTTGAAGTAAATTGAGTTTTTCCATTCAATTTTGTGGCATATTTTGAAAGTTTCATAAAATGGGATATCCTCCCCTTTCTTTTTCTTCAAACTCCATAAAGGAATCCCGACAACAGGTCTCGGAACAGGATGTCTAAAGGGTTCAGTCAAACAGAACGATGGAAAAGTGTCATTGCTCCTATTCATTGGTTCATAGACAGTTAGAAGACAGTTATGATTTCCGAACTGTCAAATAAATGGATATGCGAATGATGAAAATCTTGCGGTTGCCATCTTATGCGATAGAGAAA
>Ga0183096_1002752_pt1 | contig 11606 bp, 8 predicted proteins | sample Biomet5_FD_127791 | JGI IMG/M metagenome (GOLD analysis project Ga0183096, IMG submission 127791) | Microbial communities from bioreactor (seeded with sewage sludge) at LBNL, California, USA - Biofuel metagenome 5 (version 2) (version 3) | ecosystem: Engineered > Bioreactor > Anaerobic >...
CGCTGGTCAGGGCATGGCTGGCCAGGGCCTTGAGGTAATGGCGCGTCTGGTCGACGCGCTGCTGCTCGGTGGCCCCTGAGATGGACCAGCCGTTGCATGAGTGGTTGTGGGTGTCGAAGATGCCTGGGATGATCATGGCGGTCCCCAGGTCGACGGCCTTGGGATCCGCTCCCTTGACGATGTTGGTTATCACGCCCTTGTCGTATTCGAGCCAGCCGTCGACGATGCCGTCGGGGGTGCAGATGCTATGGCTGCGCAGTCTCATTTATGTTCCTCCCTTGTCCCGGGCCGGCGGATGCCAAGGTCCGGTTGGCGGCGTGAAGGTCCTGCTTCCAAGGGCCGGACGCTGCCGCATACCTCGATGCTAGTCTACCATCGGCACCTTCATGTTTGGGCGCACTCTGTTTCCTCAGCCCCGGACGTCCGTCTGCCTAGAAAGCCCGCGGTCTTTATGGCCGCGGGCCTTTTGTCATCTATTCAACTTCCCTATTTGACGGTCGCCACGCCATTGACGTACAGCGTGAAGCCGTTGGCGTTGATGTTGGCATAGCTGGCGTCGGCGTCCGTCAGGCTGGTCACATAAGAGTCAGCCGTCAGTGTCCAGCTGGAGGCGGCGTCCATCGTCACGTTGACGGTGCCGCTCGACTTCGCGGTGTTGATGCAGCCTTTGAAGCTGGTGGACGTCATCGCCATCGTCAGGCTGGAGATGTCATCGACGATGATCTCACCTTCCAGCGCCTGGTTCTTGGTCGTGAACTCAAGGGTGCCGCCATTGGAACCCTGGGTACCCCAGCCGCGCGACGAGCTGTTGCCGGAGACCTTGAGCAGCACGCCGTCAGCCAGCGTGAGGTCCACGTCCTCGAGATATACCTTGGCGGAAGTGTTGGTGACATAGATCATATCGCCGCTGTTGGCGACGATCGAGCCGCCGGTCACCGACAGCGAGGCCGTGCCGGTGTCGGCGTCGCCGGAGGTCGACTGATAGAGCATGATGTTCTGCGTGTTGTCGCTGGCGTCCTGGCCGGTGGCCATGTTGCCGGAGACCGTGCAGTTGGACAGGGTGATGCTGTTCTTGCCTTCGATGACCATGGCTTCGGCTCCGGTAGCCGTCAGGGTGGCGTCGGATACGGTGATGTCAGCCGTCGAGTAGATGGCCGGCGAGCCGGAACCGGCGGTCGTATAGGTGCCGCCCGTCACGGTGACGGTGCCGCCGCCGCGGTCGGAGCGGATGGCGGCCGAGGAGGCCCCGGTGGTATTGATCGTCAGGTCGCTGGCGTTGATTACGGCCCCGCCGGTGCAGTCGATGCCGCCCGAGTTGTCGCTGGAGGTGGTGATCTTCGAATCGCTGATGGTCAGCGTCGTGCCGTCACCATTGGCGAAGGCCCCGTCGGCCCCGGAGGCGTCGGTGGTTATCGTCGCACCGCTTACCGTCAGGCTGGCACCGGCATTGGGCAGGATGGCCGAGTTGGTGCCGTAGAAGTTGGAGCCGTCCTGGGTCGTGGTGTCGCCGCTCTTGGTGGCGGTCGCGCCGGTCAGCGACACGGTCGCGCCATTGGTGGCCAGCACCGCCACCTGGTCCGCCGTGGTCGAGCTGTAGGTCTTGCCGCTCTCCTCGGCATTGCTGTCGAAGGTCGTGGCGCCCGTGGCCGTCACCGTGGAAGACGACTGGTCGCCGCCGGGGGCGTTGCCGCCCGGCTGGTTGCCCGTGTTATTGTTGGAGGCCGTCCCGCAGGCCGTCAGGCTGAGGGCCAGCACGGCTGCCGTGATGATCGCGATTGTCTGTTTTGTCTTTTTCATATCCTTAGTGCGCCGGAGCCCTTCGTTTTCCGGTACAACGACACGATAGAACATCCATGTGAAGCCTGAACATGTCGCATTTGAATTCCATACGACTTCTTCATGACGGGATGGTGAAAAAAAGCCGTGCCCCAGGGCCCGGCCGCGTCACGATACTACTTCTTGCTGATCTTATGGTAGATGAAGAAGAAGACGACGGCGCACAGGATGCAGACGATGATCTCGACCCACGCATTGCTTACCTTCAGCAGGTTGCTGACCAGGTTGCCCAGCATCATGCCGACGACGCCGAAGATGGCATCCTTCCAGAACGCGGTCTTGCTGCCGACCAGCTTGCCGGCCACCCAGCCGATCAAGGCGCCCAGCAGAATATCAATGACGATTACGCCGATGACACCTAATGTTTCCTTCATATCTCTTTTCCTCCTAATACGTGACCAATCTAGGACGTTTGCGTGCTAATGTCAACCAACATTTGGCCGATTCTGTCTGATTGTTCATGGTGAATGCGCTTCCACCATAATGGAGGCCTCCCGTCTGGGCCGATGGCGTCCATTTCTTCTCGCACTTACAGGCCATGACGGCGGCTTCCGCGGCTGCCGGCGCGGCATCGCCGCTGTTATCGATGCTGCTGCCGCAGGCCTGCTGCAGGATCTTCGGACAGTCGGCCATCTCCTTCATGTCGCTGAACGCCTTGAAAATGTCGTCAGTCATTCTCATTATCGGTATTCCTCCGTTTGCCGTCATCATATCATGATACCAGGCCGCGGCTGCCGTTCAATCTTTCGTAGGATTCATATTGTTCAGACCATAATATCCAATGCCGATACGACGCAAGCAAAAACCCCTTGGCGGGGTTTGCATGCGGCCTGCGTGTCAGCGACAGGCCAGGTAATAGAAGACCACCGCCGCGATGGACAGGGCGATGATCAACAGCCAGGCTTTGGTCCGGCTCTCCGTCTCGTCCTGGCATAGTTCGGGATTGCAGACGATATGACGCTGGCCGCCGTAGGCCCACACGCCGTGGCGATCAACCGGCTGCTCGTCGACGGCTTTGTTAGGCACCTTGGGCGCCTGCTTGCGCTGCTTGCCTTTTAGCCGGGACAGCACTGCGAAGATCCCTACGGCGATCGCCACCACGATCACGATCCTGATGATGGCGGCCGTCAGCGGGCCGGACATCTCGTCCGCGACGCTTTCAATCGCCAGGCAGATCAGCATCAGCATCGCCACAAGCGCTATGACCTTATTCAATGGCCTTCCGCCTTCGTTCATCCCAATCATCTCCCTGCAGCCATTATACATCATGTGCGCCCACGCTAAAGCCCGCACGATGGCGGGCTTGGCTGATAATCGCTACTTGGTTTCCGGGTCAACCGGCGGCTGCTCGGCCGCCGTGGGAGCCGGTTTTGACTCGGCATCTTTTTCTGCATCCTGACCGGCCGCGTCCGCGGCAGGACTGGAGTCTTCATCGCTGGTAGGCTTGACCTCCTCAGCAGCGGCAGGCTTGGCGCCGTCATCGGCTGCAGGCTCAGCACAGTCGTCAGGAACTGGATTGGCATCACTCCCCGGGATGGGCTTGGCACCATCATCGTCGGCTTGTCCGCCGTCGGCCGTCTTAGCAGACGTACCATCCGTCTTCTTCTTGCGTGTCAATAGATGCTCGATGTAGTACTCGCCGGTGGCGAAGGCCCCGATCACGGCCAGATAGCTGGCTGTCGAACCTATGCCTGACGTGCCATTTCCGCCATTCATGCGTCCTTGCCCGTCGCCCCGCTCGCCGCGACCTTCGCCGGAAGCGTTAGGCGCCTGACCATTGGATGGGGCCGAAGGCATCTGCCCCTGTCCTGAGGTGGAAGGCGCCTGCCCGTCGGTCGGTGCGGAAGGCGTCTGCCCGTCGGTCGGTGCTGAAGGCATCTGGCCGCCATGCTCCTCCATGCCGCCGCCCTGGCCCTGACCGCCATTGAACAGACGGGCTACGTTATTGAAGTATGAAGTCGTATAAATACTGAAGCATCCGAAGGCGAACACGGCCGCCGCCAAGGCCTTGGCGATGATGCCACGAGCCTTGCTGGGCTTGTTAAGCTTGAAGATTCTGCGGAAGATGCCCATTACCCAGTCCCAGTGCAGGCCGACGTGCACGCCGGCCAGCAGCAGACCAAGATAGCTGGACCCGACATGGGTCGCCTTGTTGAGGACGGCATTGGAGAAGCTGGCGGTCAGGACGACCTTGGAAATGGCCAGACCGCTGACGACCATGAACATCAGGTCGAGGAAGATGACCAGGTCCAGCCACCAGCAGACCTTGGCTTTCACGCCGCCCTTCTGCCGCAGGATGCGGCCGCTGTTTTTGATCCACGGCAGATTGAAAAGCAGATGACAGAGGATGGCAGCCCCCAGGACGATGCCGGCTATCTCATGGAAGGCCTGCCCACCCAGGATGCTGGTGTTGAACAGCATGGCCAGGACGATGCCCATGGCAAGGTCAAGGCCGAACTTCACATATTGGTTTTTCATTTTTGAATTACCCTTTTCACTAGTGGTACCTCGAACCACGGACTTATGGTACATGACTGTCGTGAAAGCGATTTGTAGGTCGTTTGAATAATTTGTGAACGTTGTTCAGACTTATCGTGAACACGCCATCGGAATCAAACCACTACCGCGGTAGCCGGGAATGTGTGATAATTATCCATGGGACAATCAAACTTGTTTCAACACCTTCACACCCATATGACGCGTGAAAGCCTCATACCGGTGATACCTCGACGACCGTCGGGCTGATAGGAGCGATACTGATGAAAAAGAACGTGTTTCTGTGTTTGGCCGCTGCCGCCACGATCGTCATCATGTCTGTCGTCGGCGTTCCGACGGCCTCTGCCCGTACGCATACGGTCATCAAGGTCGGATGGTATACCGTCGACGGCATGCAGGACACTGATGCCCAGGGCCGCCAGACAGGATATGATTATGAATACCTCAAAGCCATCGCCCGTTACACCGGGTGGGATTACGAGTTCGTTAGCGGCAGCTGGAAGGAATGCCTGCAGATGCTTTATGACGGCCGCATCGACATTCTTGGAGGCGTAGCATACGACGCCCAGCGTGACCAGAAACTAATTTATGGTTCAATCGCGGCCGGGGCCGGCGGCAGCCGCCTCGTCTGCCGTGTGGATGACACGCGCTTCTCTTACGGCGATTTCTCAGCGATTGCCGGCATGCGTGTCGGCACTGTCACAGACAGCACCCGCGCGACATCCTTCTCCAAGCTTTGCAAGGACCATGACGTCGCCGTCATCATGACGCCGCTCGACGATCAGCAGCAGATGATGAGCATGCTGGACGACGGTCAGCTGGACCTGGCCTTGGTGGCCCAAGCCCGACGGCTGGAAGGCTACCGTACCATATATGACTATGACGCCCAGCAGTTCTATTTTGCGCTGCGGCCTGGTGCTGAAGACCTAGCCGGACAACTGAACGAGGCCATGCGTCAGATCATGGCCGGCGAACCCAACTTCAATTCCGAGCTGTCGGCTAAATACTTCCAGAGTACGACGGGGACGATACCCAGCTTCACCACCCAGGAATTGAAATATATCCAGGACCATCCCGATGTCATCGTCGCCTATGACCCGGCCTGGACGCCAATCGAGTATTATGATCAGCAGACCGGCACCATGGGCGGGATGATGAAAGATGTGTTCGGGCTGCTAGCCGACAGTACCGGCCTGCAATTCACCTTCGTGACCGCCGCGTCGTTTTCCGACGCCGCTACCGCCTATCATGGCCAGGCCCAGATGTTCTCCAGCCTCTCATACGATTACAGCTGGGGCGACAAGATGGGCTATCTGCTGACCAAGCCGCTGTACGACATGCAGGTCTATCAGTTGCGTCATGACACGCAGGGCGGTAAGATCGTGGCCCTTCCCGAGGGATACTATATCGCCCAGGCCGTCATGGAGCGCTACGTCCAACAGGATTACACCTATCGCTTCTACCCGACCGTCAAGGACTGCGTGGAGGCGGTTCATACCGGACAGGCCGACATGACCTTCCTATATAGCAGCGAATTCAACTATTACATCAGCATCCCCCGCTATTCACGGATGCCCTTCACCGCCGTGCTAGGCTTCTTCCAGCAGATATCGGTAGCCGTCAGCACGGATGCCGATCCGCTGCTCTTTTCGATCATCAACAAGGCCGTCAGCGCCATCCCCCAGCAGCAGCTGGGCCAGATAGCGGCTGAAAACAGCGTGTTCTCCCATAAACCATCCATCACCGACCTCATCTATACCGATCCGCTGCAGTTTCTGGCGATTGCCGCGATTGGCATCGTGCTGGCCGCTGCAGTTATCTTCATGCTTCTGCGCAGTCGGACGGCCAAGAACCGCAACGACGCCCTCACGGCCCTCAACGCGCAGCTGGCGACGGCCAACGCCGCCAAGAGTGATTTCCTGTCGCGCATGAGCCATGACATCCGTACACCTATGAACGTGATAATCGGCATGACCGATCTAGCCAGCGAACAGCCCGGCAACCCGAAGGAGACAGCCGACTATCTAGGGCATATCAAGTCGTCAGGTCAGTTTTTGCTTGGGCTAATCAACGACGTGCTCGACATGTCCGCCATCGAGAACCGTACCTTCACGCTTTCCCCGACGGCATACAGCCTCGACGAGTTCTTCAGTCAGACCGAGACGATGTTCGAGCCGCTGTGCCGCCAGAAAGGCCTGCATCTGCAGCTGATGGCCGATGCCGCCGTACCACAGGCACTGTGCCTTGACCGTCTCCGTTTCAACCAGATCTTCTTCAACCTGCTGTCCAACGCCGTTAAATTCACCCCCGCAGGCGGTACCATCTGCCTCCAGGCTTATTGCATGGGGCGTGACGGCGACACCGCCCACATGCACTTCGAGGTCAAGGATACTGGTGTCGGCATGAGCGAGGAATTCATGGCGCACATGTTTGAGCCCTTTGCCCAGGAGCATAGCACCGACGGGACCTATGAGAGCACCGGCCTAGGCCTGGCAATCGTCAACAACCTCGTCAACCTGATGGGCGGACGGATCGGGGTGACTTCCCAGAAGGATAAGGGCACCATCTTCACAATCGAGATGGATGCACCCATCACCGCAATCGGCGTCCAACTGCCCGCCGCGATCGATTCCCAGTCCATCGAAAAGCTGAAAGGCCGGCGAGTGCTGCTTGCTGAGGATCATCCCCTCAACGCCCGCATCGCCACGGCGCTGCTGGCCAAGGCGGGGATGCAGTGCACCCATGTCAGCGACGGTCAGGCCGCTGTCGACGCCTTCACGTCATCCCGGGCCTATACCTACGATGCCATCCTGATGGACATAAGGATGCCTGTCATGGACGGACAGCAGGCCACGGCCGCCATCCGCAGCAGCGGCCGGCGCGACGCCAAGACGATACCGATAATCGCCCTGACCGCCAATGCCTATGACGATGACATCCGAAAGGCCATGCAGTCCGGCATGGACGCCCATGTCGCCAAGCCGATCGATGCCAACATCCTGTTCCCGACCATGGCACGGCTGATCGACCGCCGGCACACCGACAAAGGGAAATAACGAAAAGCGATGCCTCGGCATCGCTTTTCTCATTGTTCCGATAAAGACTCCGTCTGACCGTCGAACATCGTCACGAAACGCTGCGCCAGCGGTGACAGATAGCGTTGCCGATCCCAGACGACCGCCAGCCGCGTCTGCAACGTATCACAGGCAATACGCTTGACGATCAGCCCGTTGGTGTTGAGAGTCGTAAGTATCGAGGCGGGAACGATGCCGATGCCGAAGCCCTTAGCCGCCCAATTGCAGGTCGTGCGGGCATCATCGTTGAGACAGCCGATCACCAGTCGGGAGCCCTGGGCGGCGAAGGTTTCCTTGAGCAGCTGCTCGAAACGGCGGTACATGACCAGCGGTGCTCCGGACAGCTCCGCTACCGTGACGGCCCCCGGGTCGATACCAAAGGCATCATGGTCCATAACGGCCATCATGTCCTCCGATGGTCCATAGCGGCATTGCAGGCCAGCGTGGCTGAAGGGCGTCCTAACGATGCCCAGGTCGATGATGCCGTTGGCCAGCATCTCGATAATCTCAAAGGTGTTACCCTCGTGGATGTCGAACCTGACATCTGGGTAATGCGCCGTGAAGTCGCGCATGGCTTTGTTGGGAATCAGCCCACCCGAAGATGATATGGCTCCTATCGACAGCACGCCATTGAATCCCTTGCCGAAGCTTTGGACTTCGTGGGCGGCGGTGGCCGTCATGGCCAGGATCTGCGATGCCCGTTTGTACAGCAGCCGGCCGGCGTCGGTAAGTTCGGCCTGCCGCGCACCACGCTTGACAAGTTTGACGCCCATCTCGTCCTCCAGCTCCTTCAACTCGTAGGTCAGCGGCGGTTGTGCGATATGCAGTTTGCGGGCCGCCGCCGTTATCTGATGCTCCTCGGCGATGGCCATGAAATAACTGAGTTGTTTCAGTTTCATGCCGCCCTCCTTTCAATCAATACAATATTTATATATATTATGCCATAAAAATGTATTTTTAATATCGTTATCATACATTTATAATTAGACCGTCATCAACCCTAGAAAGAGTGATTGGATGCGAAACCTTCTCAAATACCTGCATGGCTACCGCCGCCAGGCGATCCTGGCCCCCTTGTTCAAATTGTTGGAAGCCTGCTTCGAGCTGCTGGTACCGCTCGTTATGGCAGACATCATCGACAAAGGCATTGCCAATGGCGACCCCGGATACGTATATGCCCACGGCTTGCTGCTCGTTGGTATGGGGCTGGTCGGGCTGCTCAGTGCCATAACCGCCCAGTATTTCTCGGCGCAGGCGGCCACCGGCTTTGGCACCAGGCTGCGTGATGACCTGTTCCGCCACATCATGTCCATGTCGCGCCAGGACACTGACATGCTTGGCCAGGCCACCTTGGTTACCCGCGTCATCAACGACACCAACCAGATTCAGAGCGGCGTCAACATGTTCTTCCGGCTGGTGCTGCGATCGCCGATGGTCGTCTTCGGCGCTTTGCTGATGGCATGTCTCATCAGTCCCCGGCAGGGGCTGCTGTTCGGGGCCGTCATCCTAGTGCTGGCCATCATCGTGACCGTCATCATGAACCGCTCCGTCGTCCTGTTCAAGGGTATGCAGCAGCGTCTCGATGCGATCACCCTGAAGACCGACGAGAACCTGGAAGGCGTACGTGTCATCCGCGCCTTCCGCCGTCAGCAGGCCGAGCGGGACGGCTTCCGCCAGGCCTCCGACCTGCTGGTCGCCGACCAGCTGCGGTCCGGGCGCGTCTCGGCACTGATGAATCCCCTGACTTACGCCATAATCAACCTTGGGCTGGTGGCCGTCCTGCGTCTTGGGGCAATCGATGTCAATACCGGCGCCCTCACCCAGGGGCAGGTCGTGGCCCTGGTCAACTACATGTCACAACTGCTGGTCGAGCTCGTCAAGCTGGCCAACCTTATCATCCTGCTCTCCAAGGCCATCGCCTGCGCCAGGCGCGTCGACGACGTGTTGGCTACCAATGACGCCCTGGCCAACGGCTCGATGGACCTGGACGCCGGACCATTGAGCCTCAGCTTCAGCCACGTCAGCTTCACATACCCTGCCGCCAGCCGGCCGGCCCTGCAGGACATCTGCATGGACGTAGCCCCGGGTCAGACCATCGGCATCATCGGCGGCACCGGTTCGGGCAAGACGACGCTGGCCGACCTGCTGCTGCGCTTCTATGACGTCTCAACCGGCCGGCTGACGATCGATGGCCATGACATCCGCGACTACGACATCGCCCGGCTGCGCCGCCGCGTCGGCATCGTACAGCAGGGCAGCCGGCTTTTCGCCGGGTCGATTGCCGACAACCTGCGCTGGGGCGACCAGACCGCCGATGAGTCGCAACTGCAGGCTGCCGTGGCGACGGCCCAAGCCCAGGACGTCGTTTCCGCCAAGCCCGACCATCTTGAGGCCGCGGTCGAGCAGGACGGGCGCAACTTCTCCGGCGGCCAAAAACAGCGGCTGTCCATCGCCCGCACCCTGGTGCGCAACCCGGGGCTCCTGATCCTCGATGACGCCTCCTCGGCTCTCGACTTCGCCACCGACGCCGCCTTGCGCCGGGCCCTGCGTGCCGACCGGACCGAGGCGACGGTGCTGCTGATTTCGCAGCGTGTCAGCACGATCCGCCATGCCGACCGCATCGCGGTGCTTGACGACGGCCGTCTGGCCGGCTTCGGTACCCATGAACAGCTGCTGGCCGGCTGTCCGCTGTATAAGGAGATCTGTCTGTCCCAGCTTTCCGCCAAGGAGGTGGCCGCCGCATGAACGTCAAGAAGATCGATCATGAAACCATGTACCGCATCCTCGGCCTGCTGCGTCCGTATGCCGTGCTGATCGTGCTGAGCCTGCTGTTGGCCATCGCCACGGTCATGACGACGCTTTATGTCCCTGTGCTGACCGGCCAGGCCGTCGACACCATCATCGGCCCCGACCGCGTTGACTTTGCCGCCCTGAGCCGCATCGGCGGTCTCATCACCATCATGCTGACGGCCACGGCCATAAGCCAATGGTGCCTGACGGCCGTCGACAACCGCATCGTGTTCGCCGTGGTCCGCGACATGCGCGCCAACGCCTTCGAGCACCTGCAGGGCATGCCGCTGGCATATCTGGATTCCCATCATCATGGTGACATCGAGTCATGCGTCATCACCGACATCGACCAGTTCTCGGAAGGCCTGCTAATGGGCTTCTCCCAGCTGTTCACCGGCGTCATGACCATCGTCACCACGCTGGTCTTCATGTTCCGGCTCAGCCCCGTCATCGCTCTGGTCGTCGTCGCCGTCACCCCGTTGTCGATCATCGCGGCCGGCTTCATCGCCAAGAAGAGCTATACGTTCTTCAAGCAGCAGTCGGCCCGCCGCGGGGCGATGACCGCCATCGTCCAGGAGATGATCGCCGGTCAGGACACCGTCAGGGTCTTCGGCATGGAGGACGCGGTCTGCCAACGCTTCGCGCAGGCCGACGAGCAGCTACGCCAGGCCAGCTTCAAGGCGACCTTCTATTCATCAATCACCAATCCGACAACACGTTTCGTCAACGCGGTCGTATACGCAGGCGTCGGCATCGGCGGGGCCCTGGCCGCCATCGGCGGGACCATATCGATAGGTCAGCTGACCTCCTTCCTCAGCTACGCTACCCAGTACACCAAGCCGTTCAACGAGATATCCGGCGTCATCACCGAGATGCAGAATTCCGTAGCCTGTGCCCAGCGCTACTTCAGCCTGCTCGACCAGCCGTTGGAGAGTCCCGACATCCATGACGCCGCCGTGCTAAAAGACGTCAAGGGTCAGGTGGAACTCCAGGGCGTCAGTTTCTCCTATCTCCCCGACAAGCCCCTGTTCGACGGTCTCAGCCTGACGGCCGCCCCGGGACAGCGGATTGCCATCGTCGGGCCCACCGGATGTGGCAAGACGACGCTTATCAACCTTTTGATGCGCTTCTACGACGTCACCCAGGGCCGCATCGCGGTCGACGGCTGCGACATCCGCAAGCTTACCCGGAACAGCCTGCGCGCCGGCTATGGCATGGTTCTGCAGGATACGTGGATCCACAGCGGAACCGTCGCCGCCAACATCGCCTTCGGACGGCCCGACGCCAGCCGCGAACAGATCGTCCAAGCCGCCAGGCAGGCCTACGCCGACGAGTTCATCACCCGCCTGCCTCAAGGCTATGACACCGTGCTGGGGCAGGACGGCGGCGGCCTGTCAGCCGGCCAGCGGC
>Ga0183096_1002754_pt1 | contig 11603 bp, 14 predicted proteins | sample Biomet5_FD_127791 | JGI IMG/M metagenome (GOLD analysis project Ga0183096, IMG submission 127791) | Microbial communities from bioreactor (seeded with sewage sludge) at LBNL, California, USA - Biofuel metagenome 5 (version 2) (version 3) | ecosystem: Engineered > Bioreactor > Anaerobic >...
CGATTGTCAATATAGAAAAATCTAATCCTGATCTGCAGGGGGCGTATCCGCTGATCAACAGGGAATTTGCCCGCCATGAGTGGAGCCGTGTCAAGTATATCAACCGTGAAGAGGATATGGGGCTTGAAGGCTTAAGAAAAGCGAAGTTGTCCTATTATCCGGCCTTTTTTGTCGAAAAATATATCTGTACGAGGAATGAATAATGGATATCAGGTTGCTGGAGGAAGAAGAAAAGCCCCTGGCCAAGGCCTTATGGAAGCAGGCATTTGACGATACTGATGCTTTTATCGATTGGTATTTTGCCAACAAGGTGCTTCCCGGACAGTCACTGGGCATATTCGACAGGGAACTGGTGTCCATTGTCCATATGGTCCCCTATACGATAAGCGTCCAGCACCGCCAACTGCCTTCGGCTTTTATTGCGGGGGCGGCAACGGATAATAAACGGCGGGGACAGGGCCTGATGCGCACGCTGCTGCGGGAGTCCCTGGCGTTGATGAGGGACCGGGGCATACTGATGACGCATCTGTATCCATTTAAGCATGAGTTCTATGAACGCCTGGGCTGGGGGACATATTCCTACGTGCGCAAGCAGGATATTACGGCGGCGTTGCACAACCGGCAGGCGGACGTGTTCGAAACTGACGACGCCTCGCTTTTAATGCCGCTGTACAATAAGATGATGCGTCGCTACGATGGTTATGTAGTGCGAACGGCCCGTGAGTGGAAATGGCGAATGGAGGAGCTTGCGGTAGACGGGGGCAAGGCTGCGGTTCTTATTGAGGACGATGCTGCAGCGGCTTATATACTATACTATGAAAAGGACGCCGTTGCGGATGTTATCGAGACGGTGTATATAGACGAGGCTTCGGTAGGAGGCCTGCTCGCGTGGCTGTTTAAAAAAGGATGTAAAAGGATTAAATATAACCTTCCTGACGATAGAAACGGCACCGGTCATGGTATGGCGCGTGTGGTGGACGTACATGCGCTACTGGAGGCCTTCGGTGCGCAGTCGTTGTTGGACCATGCCAGCATTGTAGACAGGCTGGCGCCATGGAACTCAATTAATGCCGGGGCTGTGAAGATGCCGGTAAATGATTTGGCCAGAATGGTGCATCAGGGAGCAAGCCTTTTTGAGAGCTATTTGGAGGGTTCACGTGACCTCCATGATATATTTGGTCTCCAAACGACTTGCATTTTTGAAGCATATTGATTAGAATGTATTGTTATGTGGGGCTTGTTTGTCGGTTTGATAATTGGGGCGCTTCAGGTCATAGCGCTCAACAAACTTGGGAGGATGATTCTTGGCGAAAATATTTCGTCCAAGCTCATTGGCGCGGCGTTACTGCTGGTTAAAATCGCGCTGATCGTGTTCATCCTCTATCTGATGGCTTCTGTCTCGCTGACGCACCTGCTTTGGACAATGGGAGGCATGCTGCTTGGGATGACCGTGACGCTGGTGATCGTCCTTAAGCGCCGCGAAGCACAAAAATCAGCAACCGGCAGTTCAACTGACGGAAAGGACAACAGCAATGGTTGAACAAACGTGGATGGGATTAGGCAGGTTACCGAGCCTGACTTCAGTGGAAGAGATCTCGGTGACGCCTGAAAAAGTCAATCTGTTCGGACTGCAAATCAGTGAGACGATGCTGATCACGTGGGTGGTCATGCTGATATTTATCATATTGGCTGTTGTTATACGGTTGTTTGTGATCCCACGGTTTAAAACAGTGCCAAAGGGCATTCAGAACATACTTGAAATATTTGTGGATACATGTGAGAAATTTACGAATTCACAGCTCGGAAAACGCGGTGCGGCTTTCGCGGCGTACATCTTTACTGTTGCGCTGATGATCGTCGGCACCAGCTTGACCGAGCTTTTTGGCTTTAGGCCTCCGGCGACGGATATCAATTTCACTATCGCACTGGCCTTGATGTCCTTTGTGCTGATCAATGCTTTCGGTATCTATTACACCGGCCTTTGGGGGCGGATCAAGTGGTTCTTTAAACCCAAATTTTTTATGTTGCCGGTTAACATGATTACACACGCAGTAATCCCCGTTTCGCTGTCCTTCCGTCTTTTCGGCAATTTGTTTGCCGGCATGGTCGTGATGGACCTGCTTTACAGCGTGGCATATTTGTCGTTTGGAATACCAGCTGTGTTGGCGATATATTTCAACTTGTTCCATGTGGGTATTCAAACGTATATTTTCCTCGTTCTCACCTTGTCTTTTATGGAAGAAACGGTGACGTACGGGGCTAAAAGGTAGAAAACAATTATGAATCTATATTTTTTGGAGGTAATAAAATGACGACAGCGATTATTGCGATTGGTGTGGGTATTGCAGCCTTAACGGGCCTTGGCGCCGGCATCGGCATGGGTATCGCCACGGGCAAAGCGGCGGATGCGGTAGCTCGGCAGCCTGAAGCGAGCGGCAAGATTAACGCGATGCTGCTTATTGGTTTGGCGTTTGCAGAAACAACGGCTATTTATGGTTTTGTTATTGCCATACTGATGATGGGGAAGATTGTTTGACAAACCTCGAGGGGGCGGCGGCATTCAAGTTTTAAGTGAGGTGTGATCATGCTGGAACTAGATCCATGGGATATCGGCCTACATGTGCTAAACGTTTTAATTCTGTTCGTGATTTTGCGTCTGTTGGTCTACAAACCGGTTTTGAAGTTCATGAAGAACCGTGAAAACTCATTTGCGAACAAGGTAGATGAGTTGGACGAGCGCGAGAAATCGCTGATACAACAGAAGGAAGAGTACGAACAAATGATGGCCAATGCGCATAACGAGGCGGCCGCGATTATCACGAAAAGCAACGAAAAAGCGCGTGACCACGCGCGTGAAATCGTTGATAACGCCAAAGAACATGCTCGTGGGCTTGTTCTTCGTGCAAAGCGTGAAATAGAGGCTGAAAAGGTACAGGTACGGCTGGATATGCGCACTGAAATCGCAGAGATGAGCATACAGATAGCCGAAAAGGTACTGGCACGCGAGATTTCACTGGACGATAACCGCAAGATCATCGACGAGTTCTTTGAGAGGGTGGGATGACTTGGCTATCGAAGGAAAATTGAAATCGGCGGTCAAACTGGATGACCTGACGATACAATCAATCAAGAAGCGTTTTGAGGCTCTTGTAGGCGAAGAGATCAGCTTCAAGACGGAAGTAGTGCCGGATCTGCTGGGGGGCTTTGTTGTTGTACTGGGGAACAAGGTGTACGACAGAAGCGTAAGGGCGCATCTCGGCAAAATCAAGAGTTTTATTGTCGATACGGAATCGCCGTATAAACAGGATGCTCTGGAGGAAGGCGATTTCTCGCTGGATATCAATCCTGAGGAATTCGGGAAGACCACCAAAGAACGCATCAAAGAATATACCGGAGATTTTGATGTGACTGAGGTTGGCACCGTTATGTCTTCGGGCGACGGCATCGTGATGGTGAAAGGCCTGGAAAGCTGCAAGTACGGCGAACTGCTCGAATTTGAGAATAACGCATACGGCATCGTCATGAATCTCTCTAAGGAGAGTATTGGCGCCGTGCTGCTGAACAACATTTGGGATGTTTCGGAAGGCTCGACGGTACGCAACACCGGCACGGTGGTGCAGGTGCCTGTCGGCGAGCCGCTGCTGGGCCGCGTTGTGAGTCCGCTGGGCGTCCCAATGGACGGCAAAGGCAAGGTGTTTGCGGATAAATACCGGACGATTGAAGCGGAAGCACCGCATATTTTTGACCGCCAGGGCGTCAAGAAGCCTCTGGAAACAGGTATTATTTCCATCGACAGTATGGTGCCTATCGGCAAAGGACAAAGAGAATTGATCATTGGCGACCGCCAGACCGGTAAAACGGCTATCGCGGTGGACACGATCCTTAACCAGAAGGGGAAGGGCGTTTACTGCGTGTACGTCGCAATTGGCCAGAAGGCGTCCACCATTGCGTCAATTATTAAGACGCTGGAGGACGAGGGCGCATTGGATTATACCATCGTTGTGGCGTCTACCGGAAGCGACGCACCGTCCATGCAGTATATCGCGCCGTATGCGGGCTGCGCCATTGCCGAGGAGTTTATGTACTTAGGCAAGGATGCGCTGATCGTTTATGACGACCTTTCCAAGCACGCGGTGGCTTACAGGACAATGTCGCTGCTGCTCCGCCGCCCACCGGGCCGCGAAGCTTATCCTGGCGACGTGTTCTATCTGCATTCTCGTTTGCTTGAGCGCGCTGCGAGGCTTAACGATGCGCACGGCGGCGGCTCGATGACAGCGTTGCCTATTATTGAAACGATGGCGGGCGATATTTCGGCATATATCCCGACCAACGTGATCTCCATCACGGACGGTCAGATATTCTTGGAGTCTGAGCTGTTCAACGCGGGCATCAGGCCGGCTGTCAACGTGGGCCTTTCGGTATCGCGCGTGGGCGGAAACGCACAGATAAAGGCGATGAGAAAGGTAGCGGGCCGACTGCGTCTGGACCTCGCGCAGTACCGCGAGCTGGCCGTATTCGCGCAGTTCGCATCCGATCTGGACAAGACCACAAGGGAAACGCTGGACCAGGGGGCTCGGCTGACAGAGTCGTTGAAGCAACCGCAGTATTCGCCGCTGCCTATGGCCAGCCAGGTGATTTTGCTATACGTTGCAATCAATAAGTTTCTGGTGAAACTGCCGTTCAACCATGTAAAGGAATTCAATCAGAAATATTTGGAGTACGTCGATACAAATTATCCCGAGGTGCGCTTGGAGGTTGACAAAACGGGTGACATGTCTGACGCCTCGATCTCCAATTTGCGTAAGGCGGCGGAGGAGTTTATACCGATTTATTGCCAACAGAACGGGATTAAGCTGGAGACTGAGGTAGAAAACTGATATGGCCAGCATGGGGGATATCAAGCACAGCATACATTCGATCACTGAAATGCAGCAGATCACGCGGGCAATGCATCTGATTTCCACATCCAAGATGAGGAAGGCCCTGACCCGCTACGAGAACAACCATGTGCATTTCGAAAGGGTGCAGTCTGCGCTGAAGGATATTTTAACGCACACACGGGAACTCAGCCATCCGTATGTCGGTGAAAGCGAAGGCGGAAAGTCGGCTTACGTGGTGATTGCGGCGGATAAGGGCATGTGCGGCGGATATAACCATAACGTGCTGAATCTGGCGTTGTCCGACATGCAGAAGAGCAAAGAACGCTACATACTGACGGTTGGGCAGGAAGCTCGGGCGTTTTTCGACCGGCGTGGTTATATGGTCGACGTGGAATTCTTGCATGTATCCCAGAACCCGTCGTTGTATAACGCACGAAATATAACGAACGACATACTGGAACTGTATGAGAATGGCATCATGGACGAAGTATATGTTGTTTATACCAAGTTCATCTCCGCCTTACATCAGGAACCGCGCGTTTTGAAACTGCTGCCCGTATCAATATCCAACTTTGTCGATGTCGATACGGAAACACAGTATTCGGGCGAGCTTTACTATCATCCGTCGCCCAAAGAGGTTTTTGACATCCTGATACCGCAGTATATTGTCGGGTTGGTTTATGGATGCCTTGTTCAGTCATATGCGAGCGAGCACAGTGCGCGCATGACGGCGATGGAAAGCGCGACGAACAATGCTAACGAGATGATCGATAATCTGACGCGGCAGTATAACAGGGCGCGGCAGTTCGCGATCACCAACGAGATATCAGAAATCATCGGCGCGCTTGAGGCCATTAAATAGCGATGGGAGAACGATATGGAGGACTATAGAATCGTCAATAAAGGCGAATTGATACGCATCACGGGGCCGGTGCTGGACGTCAAGTTTTACGACGGCTATCTGCCCGCGATATATAACGCGCTGGTGATCAAGCTGGGGGACCGCGAGGTTTGGCTGGAAGTTGCGATGCATATTGGAGACGACACGGTGCGCTGCGTTGCACTGCACGCGACGGAAGGTTTGTACTGCGGCCTCGCCGTCATCAATACGGGTAACCGCATCAACGTGCCGGTGGGCCAGCAGACGCTGGGACGCGTGATGAACGTAATCGGCCAGCCGATCGATGGCAAGGGGCCGATCAACACAGATACGCGGCTGCCTATTCACCGCAAACCGCCCAAATTCGCGGACCAGAATCCCGCAACCGAGCAGTTTGAGACAGGCATCAAGGTGATCGACCTGTTGGCGCCATACGCAAAGGGCGGCAAGATCGGCCTGTTCGGCGGCGCTGGCGTTGGCAAAACGGTGCTGATCATGGAACTGATCCGCAATATCGCGACGGAACACGGCGGCTACTCGGTGTTCTGCGGCGTGGGCGAGAGAAGCCGCGAAGGCAACGAACTGATAGAAGAGATGAGCGAGTCGGGCGTTATCGAGAAAACCTGCCTCGCGTTTGGACAAATGAACGAGCCGCCGGGCTCCCGTATGCGCGTGGCTTTCACCGGCCTGACGCTGGCGGAGTACCTGCGTGATGAGGAGCATCAGGACGTGTTGCTGTTCATCGATAACATCTACCGCTTTATTCAGGCTGGTTCCGAGGTCTCGGCGCTTCTGGGCCGCATCCCGTCCGCTGTGGGCTATCAGCCTACGCTGGCCAATGAACTCGGCTCGCTGCAGGAGCGCATCACGTCCACAAAGAGCGGTTCCATCACGTCGGTGCAGGCTATCTACGTGCCGGCGGATGACTTGACGGACCCGGCCCCGGCAACGACGTTTACGCATCTGGATGCGACCACGGTGCTATCCCGACAGATAGCGGAGTTGGGCATATACCCGGCGATCAACCCGCTAGAATCTACATCGCGTATACTCGATCCGCGCATCATCGGCGAGACGCATTACAACATCGCGCGGCGCGTGGAGGAGGTACTGCAGCGCTACAAAGAATTGCAGGACATCATCGCGATGCTGGGCCTTGAGGACCTTTCAGACGTGGACAAGACGATTGTGTACCGCGCCAGAAGGATACAGCGTTTTCTGTCACAACCGATGTCGGTGGCCGAAGTGTTCACCGGAATACCCGGAAAATATGTGCCGCTTGAGCGTACGATTGAGAGCTTCCGGGCCATCGTGGACGGCGAGGTGGACGATATCCCCGAAGGCGCGTTCTTCATGGCGGGCGATATAGACGACGTGAAGGCAAAGGCGAAGAAATCCTGATAAGGGGGGGATGGTATGCCGGCGAAATATACTCTTGAGATTATCACTCCCGAGCGGACTGTCTTCAGCGGCGAGGTGGAAAGCGTTATTGTTCCGACTCCGGATGGATATCTCAGTATCCAGAAAATGCATGAACCGATGGTTTGCGCTCTGTCAATAGGCCCGATGCGCCTCAATATTGACGGCGAATGGAAAGAGTGCACAGCAGCTGAAGGATTCGTGGAGGTGCGCCCCGACGAAACCATCATATTCGCGCAAACCGCTGAATGGCCGGAGGAGATTGATATGCTGCGCGCCAAAGAAGCCAAAGAGCGCGCTGAGGAGCGCATGCGCCAGAAGCAGAGCTATCAGGAATATATGCAGAACCAGATTGCACTGGCCCGCGCAATGGTGCGCCTGCGCGTAGGCCGAAAGAGGCAGAACATCGATTGATATACAAAAAGGGCGCTGCAATGTATTGCGGCGCTTTTTTGTATGTGAGAGCTCTTGATGCGTGGCGTCTGGTTTCTGAAAAGGGGCCTTTGGGTGGATGAAAAGGAGTGGAACGTGTCTGAACTGATACTGGTCCGCCATGGGGCTACGGAAGCGAATCAGTCCGGTCGGTATTGCGGCCGGCTGGACCCGCCGCTGACGGAGGCAGGACTTGCCGCTGTCAGGGAAACGGCGCGGCAACTGATCGCATTCAGACCAAAGCGGGTGTATTGCAGCGAATCCCTGCCGACGCCGCCGCCGGCGGCAGTCATCGCACCCGGTACGGAACTCATCTTTCTGCCGTCGTTGAGAGAAATAGATTTCGGCGCCTTCGAGGGCCTGAGCGCGGATGATATTCAGCGACGGATGCCGGAACTCTGGCGTTCATATATTGAGAACTACAGACACTTTACTTTCCCCGACGGCGATAATGTCGAGAAATACTTGACAAAATCCGCAGAAACGATTAAAGCTATAGTTGAAGAATCGAATCATAAAGACATTTTGATTGTGTCACATAAGGGCTTCATACTGTCCGCTATCTCATATTTACTTCATGGCGACAGTGACCATATTTTCTGTTATGATATTCGCCCTGCAGGATATGCTAAAGTAGCATTTACGGGCGGAATCCCGGTTTTGAAACAACTTGTATAGCGTCAATCAGTATAAAAACTCTGACCTTGGTCGATAATTGACTCATCAAGATACTGTTTTTTGCCAAAAAACAGGTCAGGAGGAGTTTATGACAGGAGAGAGAGCAACAAGGATGCTGATTTTAAGCAGCGCGCGGACATTGTTTTCTGAAAAGGGCTATGACCAAACACCGGTGGAAGAAATATGCGCGCTGGCGGGTATTGCGAAGGGGACTTTCTTTTACCACTTTGATAGTAAACAGTCCATCGTTCGATATATTCTCGCCATGCAGATGGACGAATATCGAAGCCAACTGGAGCAGCAGATGGACTCGATGGAGGACGCGATATCTCGGGTGGAATATTTCATTTCCGCGCTGATGGAACAGGCGGATACGGCTCCTGAAACGGACTCGTATTTTAAGGATATGCCGGCGGAATGGTATGAAACGGTGGTCAGAGAAGAGCGGGCGAGGACGCTTCTTCCCTTGTTGGAAGACATAGTGGCAGAAGGGACAGAAAGAGGCTATTTTCATGTTAGAAATACGGATGTCTGTTCCGCAATCGCGTTTTACGGCATCGATTCTTTACTGAAAAGCCGCAGTACAGACGGTAATGGCCTTTTTGGCGGGATTCGGGAAATGACCGCAAAAACACTGGGGCTGAGAGAGGCGGTTCTTGCCATATCAGATTATTAAAGTGAGGGAATTGTATGAAAACGGCGGTTGTGTATTTTACGCGCGATGGGAGCACACGGGTGGCGGCTGAGTTACTTGCGAAAAAGGCCGGAGCAGACCTGTTTGAATTGGAAGAGGTCAGAAAACGCGGTAAATCTGCAATGTCCTTTATGGCGGCGGGGTTTGGTGCGGCAGTGGGACGGCATAGCCGTCTGAAAGAATCATTTTCAGCGGAGATGAAAAAGTACGATATTATATATATCGGAACCCCCATATGGGCCGGTAAAACAACGCCTGCGTTTAACTCGTTCGTAAAAAGTCTGGATGTTGTGGAAAAAAAGCTGGTGCTGTTCACGGTGCAGGCGGATCCCGCACCGGAAGAAAAGCCAGCTATATGTCTAGAAATGCACAAACATTATTTGGAAAAGCGAGGAGCGACTGTGATAAACATGCTTCGATTAAACGGTGCGGCGCCCGGCAAAACTGCGGATTCTGGCCATATTGAGACGCAACTCGACAGAAAAATCTCAGTATAGGCTACCGGTAAAATGTTACAATTGTGTTACGGATTCGTTGACAAATTGAAAATACTGCGATATGATAAGGAAAATGGCGTAAGTATAAGTTTTTTATAGGGAGAAAGCCAATATGGCAAAAAATTCAGGCATTCGTGCTCTGAAAAACCTAAAAAATAAAATTGGCGAAAAAAGCTCGGCGGTAAAAACGCAGCGTGTTATTGTCAACAAAAAAACGGCAAAAGACGTCAGCTCGTCGTTCACGTCGGCCAACAGCCGTATGGCGGGAAAGAAAGCCTCATCGACGGATCATCTTGAGAAAACGCCAAAGAAAATGGACAAGCCCGAGAAGACACGGCGCTTCATGGGAGGGAAACACAGCGGGGTTTTTAGCAACTCCGGAGCGTCCGCCCTGCCGGCATCACGTTTTGGCCGAAGGAAAAAGGGCTTTGTTGGCCGCGCTTGGGGATGGCTTTCTTCGTTGTTCTTTAAAAAGAGCGATACGGATAAGACACAGGATGCTTTGGCATTTGCGGATAATAATAAGCGCTTGGGGCGAAAAGGCCGCCGAAACCGTATGATCATTTTGTATGCGGGAACAGGCTTGGTTGCTGCCGCCGTATTGATGATCGTATTTTTGGCTCCGGGAGGGGCAGCAGCCCCTGCGGAGACGGATAACATGGCGGCGATGGCTAGTACACAGGTTTCGGTTTCCGCAGGGAGTGAGATGCCAACGTCATCCGTAACTCCAGATCAGGCGGAGACTACGGTTTTACCGGGAATGATGACAACCCCGACAGACGAACCAACATCTTCGCCAACGCCGTCTCCAACGGTGGAACCGACGCCGTCGCCGACGCCTGTTAAAACGACAGCGCCGGACCCGACTCCGAAGCCCGTAGATTTGAGTAAACTTGTTAAGTATTATCTTGTGGATGAGAACAAGTATTACAATGATATGGGGTATTCCAATAATCATTACGATTATACTGAAAATGAATATTACATGCTGGCACAGATCATCGACTCTGAAGCGCGAGGCGAGAGCTTCGAGGGCAAAGTAGCGGTCGGCAACGTGGTGATGAATCGCGTGTTATGCCGCAGCTTCCCCGGCAATAACATAAAGGATGTTGTGACACGCCCCGGACAATTCGCTTACAACCCATCCAGAAAACCGGCGTCTTCTTCCAAAAGAGCGGCGCGGGCTATTTTGGATGATGAGCTGTGGGTGATTGCCCAGGATGTCTACTATTTCCGTTCGGGCGCTGAATCCGGCGTCAACTGGGGAAGCCACAAGTTCTATAAAAAGATTGGTGGGCATTGCTTCTATCGGCACAGCTACAGCGGTCGGCACAGGGGAGGCGACGCACCGGATAAACTGTTTGAACGGATATTCAAATATGCGCAGTACGGCTGCAAGCCTGAAAAGCGGGTATACCGTATCCAATATATGCTCAACAAGCTGGGCTATGATGTACATGCCGATAAGTATTTTGGCGAGGGGACAAAAGTGGCTTTGATGAAGTTTCAGGAGAAAAAGGGACTGGAAGCTGACGGCGTTGCGGGCCCCTCTACGGTGAAAGCGCTGATAAAGGCATACGGTTTGGACAAGTATGTAGCCAAATGGGGCAAGGACTAAGTCTTGTTTGGCCGATCCGGAATATGAATTTGAACCGCCGAAAGGCGGTTTTTCCTTGGAAACAGAGGAGGATGACCATGACACTTGAACTGCTGGAAAAAGAATACGCTGTTTGCCGGCTGAACACGCCGGTTTTCCCCAAAGGGGAATTTGTGTCGCTGACGGTGAGCGCGGGAGAAATATCGTTGGTCTGCGAAGCGGCACAGGTGCCGCCTGACAGCGTTGTCGAACCGGGGTGGCGCGGCTTGCGCGTTGTTGGAACGCTGGATTTTTCGTTGATCGGCATTCTCGCTAACCTGACGGAGGCATTGGCTAAAGCCGGCGTTTCGGTATTCGCAGTGTCCACTTATGATACCGACTATCTGTTTGTTAAGGCGGGCAGCTTGTATCAGGCGATTCGAGCGCTTGAGGACAGCGGCCATGAGGTAACGGGCTTGCAGACAAAATGAGCGCTATTTCAGCATTGCCCGAAGCTTGGCGAGAGCGGACGCGCTGCCGCTATAGG
>Ga0183096_1002759_pt1 | contig 11585 bp, 8 predicted proteins | sample Biomet5_FD_127791 | JGI IMG/M metagenome (GOLD analysis project Ga0183096, IMG submission 127791) | Microbial communities from bioreactor (seeded with sewage sludge) at LBNL, California, USA - Biofuel metagenome 5 (version 2) (version 3) | ecosystem: Engineered > Bioreactor > Anaerobic >...
TAAGGTTAGTTATAGAACAATTAACTAATTATTTTTATGGGTAGATATCAGAATCTAACCACTAGTTGAGTAAACAAATCATAGTAAAACTCATAATTTGGCATTATTAAGGAAGACGCATCTAAAAAAGATAATTTACTATTAGCTCTTTTCATCTCATATAAGTAACTCAAAACATCACTAGTGTTGTTTGAAACGATTTTTACTGAATCTCCACCTGAATTAACTTGTCCTGAATATTTTGATGTTAAGAGAACTACTAATGACTTTTCACCAAGGTTCTTTGATCGTGTACCTTTATAAATAGACATGAATGGGTTTCTACTAAGATCAATAATACGGACTTTTTTAAATATATCCTTTTGAATTTTTAATGCCTCTTTTTTTCTTGGTTCAAAAAATTTGTCCCGATCCTTTGGATTCTTTAAGTTTATTTTATTACTTACTTCTGTTTTCACAAAATTTGTTGAAATAAGGGAATAACGACATTCATCACATATTTGTTCGATCTTTCCAGCTGTAGAGCTGTCGTACTTCTGAATTATGGACAAGGTACGGACTAAGTTAATTAAAAAGTCCGCATCAAGGAGCCTGTATTGAGTCATTATACCAGTTTATCTATTTTTTCCAACATTTTATTGGCAGTCAAATCATCTATAATGTCACAATCTAAAAGCCTTTCGATATATTTGTCTTTTTTTACTTCTAGGCCTTCTTTTATTTCTGACTTTGAAATAAAATACTCCTTGATATCGTCCGGTATGTAAGGATTAAAGTATATAAAGAAGAGAACTTCATAGGAATTTAACGTGTCAAATATATTTTTTATTTCTGAGAGGCAGAATTCTTCTTTTGGATCTATTCCATTAAGAAACTCTGAAAGTCCCTTTGAGGAAGCTTTTACAGGGAGAGCTTTACTAGCAGGATCTACAACATCTAGAAAACCGTCCCTTATTAACATCTCAACCTCTCCATCAATAGTTTCTGAATATGGTCCCTGTTTATCTGGATGAATTTGGATTTTTTTTGCAATTTCAATAAATTTATTATCTTTTTTAGTATTCCTTCGGCTATTAAGCCATAAAAAGTAAAATACGCCTTTTTGGATCTTCCATTTATCAATAGGCTTATCTTGGGATAAATAAATAATTACTTTGTCGATTTGATCATAAATCTCGTTTAACGAAATTGACATAAATAAATGGTAAATTTTATAGCAATATAAGTTTATCTATTAGAATGTGAAACTAGAATTAAAGGAATATGATGACGATGCTTCTTTTTTCCATTTGACTATGGAAAACATAGAAGAAGACAAGAAAGTTTTACCTTGTCGAGCATATAGAAAAACCTGGGCAGAATTTTATGGTAACTATGTTAATGAAGTAGTAGTTGGTATCAAAAAAGATGATTTGCCTGAAAATCCAAAGGGATATGAACTTTTTGATAAAACCATAGAACCTAAACTAAATAAAAAAACAGTTAAAAATAAGATTAATATTATAACGTTTTTTGCTGAGAGCACCCTAGAATTATCTGATCTGCTGTCGTTTGAAGATGTAAATCTTCTTGCTGATTTTGAGCAAAGATACAACGATCATTTAGTGACATTGCCTTTTACATTTAAGTTCCGGGAACCTGTAACACAAACAACTAAGATTCTTGAAGATATTAAAAATTCATATTCGGATTTTATCTCTACAATAAAAACTTCTAATTTATTAGGATACGTTCCCGCTTATACGTCATTTCGCGATTTAGATAAATTCATAAAACTTTATACTGATAATGATTTATCAATTAAATCTCACTTTGGAAAATTAAACTTTGTTCCTTTAATGGTTGATTTTAAAAACTCTTCTCCAGACAATTACATGAGATCTCTTGCCAAGTTATGTAATCTTAAAAAGCAGTATCTTGAGGAAGGATATTACCTTTTTTATTATGGATTCAGTCCTAGAAACAGTCGTGTAAGTCAAAAAAGAAATATAGATGAAACACTTGCAAAAGATTTCCTCCTCTCTTATCTGGGCTTTGACGTAATTGGAGCTTCGTTTGCCCAGTTTAAAAAAGGCGGTGCACCCAGTGAAACTACAGCAGCAGGGGTGTTTGATGCTACTGATTTTAAATACCGTTTACAAGTTTTAGATACAAAAGAATATAATAGAGTAAAACCACGTAATTATACAAAACAAACAAATTATCTGAAAACAATTTCTGAAAATTTAGGTAACGATTCATCAGGAGCTATAAAAGAATTAACGAAAAGAAAAGAAGCCTATGAGTATGTTCAATTATACAAGACTTAACTTTAAACAATTGTTTAATCAGATATACTTATTAATTTCTTTATATTTGAGTAACTGCTTTTTCTAACTCCACTCTGACTACCTCCCTATCGTGCATGCTACTTGCACTCCATACCGGCTCAAATTGATTGTTATAGATTATTGATAGCAGTAATATACTAGTGCATCGATTCTCAAATACGTGCATAATAAGAAAATAATTACAACTTATGACGCAAATATTGACACAAATATTATTTTAAAGTCACATCGAATTCTGTAACACGAAAAACGCAGCCGGTCGCAGAGTGATTCGATCTGGTTTTCAAAAAATTCATTTTGGACATACTTTGGAATCGATGCACTAGTGACTATCACTATTATAAATTTCTGAGTGTAAAACACAACTTAAGTGCAGGTTGAGAAGCAGATCTACCCTACCTTTTTGAAGTGTTTTAGGTTACGTTTGTTATTTATGAATATATCGAATAACAATTTTGGCTATTGAAATTATTAAACCTATCATAACAAGGGTTGCAATGATTAGAATAGGTCCAGCGCCTACAATGCTACCAATAAGTATAAACAGGGAGTCATGGCCTGGAAAAATATAATAGGCAATGCCAATAATTAGTAATATTATTATAAATATTGTTGACAATGATTGGATTGATATCTTTTGTAACATAAATTATCATTATTACTTGATGAGTTTTTAATTATTTAAATTTAATTCATGTTTTTAACGACACGATTTCATAGTCTAGTGCATCTATTCTTAAATACGTGCATAATAAGAAAATGATTACAGCTTATGACGCAAATATTGACACAAATATTATTTTAAAGTCACATGGAATTTTGTAACACGAAAAACGCAGCCGATCACAGAGTGATTCGATCTGGTTTTCAAAAAATTCATTATGGACATACTTTGGAATCGATGCACTAGTATCTAGAAAATTTATTTCTGAGTTCTTATAATTAAGAAAGGGACTACGGATGATGTATCATCTAAGTATTAATGCCCAGTAATTAAATTGCCATGACACCAGTTGGCGTTATATATAGTTACGAGGCTAAATAATGCAACTGCCCAATGAGGTACAATGAAGTTTTTTTATTGCAACAATTACAGGCGTGACTATAACTTGTATATTACGGAACAGTCTAAAATAATATAAAATTATTAACTCTCAAAATAAACGTCTCTATAGACTTGCTCTCACTAACACATTTTTACTTATTGTCCGCTACTGTGATTTTTATTGTAAATTTGGTACTAGAGTCCCTGTCCAAGTCAAGTTCTCCGTCTAACTGGTCTACCAGGATGGTTACCAGTTGTAATCCAAGGGTATCGGAGTCTTCCAGACTGATGCTCTCAGGCATACCTACTCCGTTATCTGAAACGACCAGGATATAACTGATAACTTTACACGCTTCGTTACTGTCTTCAATTCCGCGAGCTCCAGAGTTTTCATTTATTTCCCTGGAGAGTTTTATTTTAATTTCTCCTGTTTTCCCACCTGGAAATGCATGTTTGAGGGAATTTGAGACCAGTTCATTAACAATCATTCCTAACGGAACTGCAGTGTCCATATCGAAGAAAATATTTTCCTCAATTTCCAGAACCATTTTGACTTCTGAAGCTCCAACGTTGTAACACCTGAAGAGCTCCTCAGTCAGTTTTTGAAGGTAAGTTGCAAAATTAAGAGTACTGACTTCTTTTGACCCATACAGTTCTTCGTGGATCAAAGCCATAGAAATAACCCTGTTCTGGCTGTCCCTGAAAGCTGCAAGCACCTTTGAAGTATCATAAACCTCATTGACAGCGAATTTTTCAGCCTGCAGGTCGAGCAGAGACGAGATTACCTGCAGATTATTTTTAATTCTATGATGAATTTCCTTTTTACGGGCTTCTTCAATTTTTTTCAGGGAATTTTCAGCCTCCTTTTTCTCAGTAATATCCATTGCGACACAGATGACTCCGATGATGGTTCCTGTGGCGTCGTGCAGCGGCTCGGTGGTCATATCGTGGATCAGATTACCACCAGCGGAAGCTGGCCTATGGGTGACTACCTCGTCACGTCGGCCTACGCCACTGGCTAAGACCTGACGCTTGATAGCGGTAAATATCTCAGCATCCTCTGGCTGATATATCTCGTAGTCACGCTTACCCAGGACATCCTCTATTTTGAAGCCAGGTGCAGGGTTGTACACCCACGTGTACCTCAGCTCGAGATCCTGACTGAACATAACGATGCTTGAGCCTCTCAGGGCAAGGCGAAAGCGTTCCTCGGACTTTCGTAGTGCTTCTTCTGTCCGCTTACGCTCTGTGATATCCTTCATTATTCCGAGGACTTTGTTTGTAAGATAATTTCCCTTTTGAAGACAGATCCCGTGATCTTCAATATGGATATATTCTCCGTCCTTTCTTCTAAAACGATACTCCAGATGGAAGTTTCTCTTATTCTCAGTGTTCTTTAAGTCATGGCCGCAGCCGTTTATCTTTTGATTCCAGACTTTCTTCTGGTCTTCAGGGTGGACATTGTTTATCCATAGTTTAATACCAGTGTTCAGCAATTCTTCCTGAGTATATCCTGTAATCTCTTCTATGGTGCCTGCCCAGTAGATTTTATTTTCCTCGATATCGTGCTCATATATTAGCTGACCTGTTTGTTCCGTAACAATCCGATATCTTTCCTCACTATTGTGAAGCCTTTCTTCGGCTTTTTTACTCTCGGTTATGTCTCTGGCGATAACTGAGATAGCCATAAGCTCTCCGAAGATATCGAAAACCGGAGAAAGAGTCATTGAGACATCGATAATCGTACCGTCTTTTCTTAACCGTGAAGTCTCATACTGGCGAATCTTTTCTCCCTGTTTTATCATCTCAGTCAGTTTTTGGGATTCATTCCCCACGTCGCATGGTATTAAGACTGATGCAGGCTTCCCCAAAATTTCTTCAGCCAAATACCCATATATTTGCTCTGCTCCCAGGTTCCAGCTGGTAATAAAACCGTCAAGAGACCGGGTTACAATAGCATCATTTGACGATTCCACTATATTCGCTAAGTTCTGAACTTTTTCCTCTGCTTTTTTACGCTCAATGGAATACTGGATAGAACGTTTCAATAATCTGCCATCTACCTGCCCTTTGACCAGATAGTCCTGAGCACCTTTCTTTACAGCCTCAATTCCGATTTTTTCATCATTCATTCCCGTCAGAATTATAATGGGAATTCGTGAGTTCCTTGCATGAATTTCAAGAAAAGTATCAATGCCATCGCTATCTGGCAATCCCAGGTCAGATAATATTATATCAAACCGGTTCTCTTTAAGAAGGCTCAAACCTTCATTCAGGGTCTGAACGGTTTTAAGTTCGTATTGAAAGTTGGCGGACCCTTCTAGCATCTCTTCAATTAAACCTGCATCCCCGGGATTGTCTTCAAAAAGCAAGATTTCTACTTTTTCATCCATAGTCAAACCGTCCGATCCGGGTTATTCTGGCCTTACTTCGATGGCAACTTTACAATCTCAAGCCAGAAATTTTCTATGGATCTAATTACATCTAGAAACTGATCAAAATCAACAGGTTTAGTAATATATGCATTGGCATGAAGATTATAAGATCTCAGGATGTCCTCCTCAGCTTTAGAAGTGGTTAAAACCACAACAGGTATGTTTTTAAGTTCATCGTCGCCTTTCACTTCCTCCAGAACTTCACGCCCGTCTTTTTTTGGCAAATTTAAGTCCAGAAGTATTATATCCGGGCGCGGGGAACCTGAAAACTGTCCTTCACCACGTAAAAAAGCGATTGCTTCTTCTCCGTCCTCTACAATATGAAGAATGTTCCCGATTTTTGCATCTTCAAAACCTTCTTCTATTAGTCCAATATCGCCTTTACTGTCTTCTACTACAAGAATCTCTACCGGTTTAAATGCTATTCGAGTTCTCATTTATATGACCATCCTGATTATATGTCAAAAACTTTGAGCGTTCCCGAAACTGATTGTCTAATTCGAACCAAATTTATAAAGATTAAATTTTTATGGTATAGTCGTTATCAGGAATTCACGGTAAAGTTAGTACTGTTAAGTTCACGGTAAAGTTAGTACTGTTAAGTTCACGGTAAAGTATCAGTCTCATGAAATTTATGATAAAGTCGTTATAATGAAACTTTTATGGGAATTACTGGCAAAATGAAGTAGAAAGTCGAACCCTTACCCGATTCAGATTCTACCCAAATCTGTCCTCCATGCCTTTCTACAATTTTTTTACAGATTGAAAGCCCTATGCCTGTACCTGGGTACTCTTCTCTTTTATTAAGCCTTTTAAAAACTTCGAAAATTCTCTCAGAATATTTCGGGTCAATTCCAATTCCATTATCCTTTACTGAAAATAACCATTGATCAGTCTCTTTTTTGGCAGAAATCTCAATTTCCGGAGCTTTTTCACTGCGGAATTTTATAGCGTTGCTTATAAGATTCTGGAACAGCTGAGTAAACTGGACAGGGTCTGCCATTACTACAGGTAAAGAACCAGAAGATATACTAGCTTCATTTTCTTTTATGGATACATCTAAATCAAATAACACTCGATCCAGAACAGATTTGCAATCAGTAGGCTCGAATTCTCTGGCTCTTGTAGTTACTCGAGAAAATTCCAGAAGATCATTTATCAGGTTTTGCATACGGGAAGCCCCATCCACAGCAAAATAGATGTATTTATCAGCCCTCTCGTCAAGCTTTCCCTGATATTTTCTTTGTAAAAGCTGTAAATAACTTGCTATCATTCTCAAGGGTTCTTGCAAGTCGTGGGATGATACGTAGGCAAATTGTTCCAGCTCTGCGTTTGAGCGAGCAAGCTCCTCTAATTTCAGTTTTAACATCTCTTCTGCCTTTTTCCGTTCGGTGATGTCACGGGCAGCTGCAAAAATTCCAATAACCTCGTCAGCTTCGTCTTTATAAATCGAAGCATTATACAAAACAGGAGTTACGTGACCATTTTTGTTTTGAATTCCAAGTTCGTAGTCCAGTACCAAACCTTCTCTGAAAACATGTTGATATCCTTCTCTGGCTTTCTCAGGCTCGGTGAAATAGTCTGAAAAATCAGTCCCAATTAACTCATTTCTTGAATAACCGGTAACTAGTTCTGTAGCTTTATTTACATCGGTTATCTTCCCATCAGGGCCGATAGTAACCATAGGGTCAAGACTGGCTTCTATCAGACTACGATTATAAATGTTTGACAACCTCAGAGTTTCTTCTGCCTTTTTTCGCTCAGTAATGTCTCTTGCAATAACAGAGAAAGCTATAAGTTGCCCAGAAACATCCAAAACCGGAGAAAGAGTTACTGAAATATCTATTAATGTACGATCCTTTCTTAACCGTACTGTTTCATAGTGCTGGATTCTCTCTTCCTCTTGAATTTTCTTAACTAACTGCTTTATCTCTCCTTTACGATTATCTGGCTCAAGTATTGAGATATTTTTTCCAAGAATTTCTTCGGCGAGATAGCCATAAATCTGCTCTGCTCCCTTATTCCAGCTTGTAATAATGCCATCAATAGACTTGGTCATAATGGCATCATCCGATGACTCTACAGCACTCGCCAGTATCTGTATCTTTTCTTCAGCCTTTTTCTGCTCACAAATATCACGTGCAGCTGCAAAAACCCCAATAACTTCTCCAGTTTCATCCCTGTAAACCGATGCATTATACAAAACAGGCGTTATCTGCAAGTTTTTATGTCGAATTTCCAGCGGATAATTTCGCACCAGCCCTTTCTGGAATACATGCTGATATACTTCTCTGGCTTTTTCAGGCTCGGTGAAATAATCCGAAAAATCAGTCCCAATTAACTCCTTACGGGAATAACCCGTAACAAATTCGGTTGAATTATTTACATCAGTAATTTTACCATCCGGACCGATAGCTACAAAGGGATCTATACTGGCCTCAATGAGACTGCGATTATACGCGTTAGCCAGCTCTAAGGCTTTTTCAGCCTTTTTCTGCTCAGTAATGTCCTGAACTGTTCCTCTCATATGGGCAGGGATATTTCCCTCATTAAAAATAACCTCAGCCTGTTCATGTACTATCCGCTCTTCTCCACTGGCTAAGGTAATCCGGTGATTAATACTGTAGTTTTTTCCGTTTAAAGCTTCTTTAACAGCCTTATTTACATAATCTCGATCGTCTGGATGTACATAATTTAGAAATGCATCGAAAGTTGCCCCGAACTCTTGAGGACTGCGTCCGAAGATACAATAAATTTCATCAGACCAGTACAATTCATTAGTTATAATGTTCCAGTTCCAGTTTCCAAGGTGTGCCATCCTTTGAGCTTCAGAAAGACTCCTTTTGCTTTCTTTCAAAGAATTACAAGCCTTTTCAACTTCTGATGTCCTTTCTTTAACTAACTCTTCTAAATTATCAAGGGTTTCTTTTAACCTGGCTTCAGCTTTTTTTATTTCTGTAATATCACGGGAAATAGCAAGGACGGAAGCCACTTTGCCGTTAACAAACTCAGGTACTATTCTTGTGTTAAAATAGTATTCTTTTCCTTGAGGCGATCTATACTGGAATTCCATTGTCCCCGATTTTCCTGTAGCAAAAACATTTTGATGATGTTTTTCCCAGAGCTTTATCTGTTCAGGGTCTCTTCCCAGTTCACAATGGGATTTCCCGATGATTTCGTCCTGAGAACAACCATAGACTTCGGTAGCGGCAGGATTTACATACATATGGCGATTTTTTCTATCAAATCGGGCAATTATGTCAGGGGAATTTTCTGCCAGTGTGCGGAACTCGTTTTCACTCCTTTTCAGATCTTTTTCAGCCTTTTTGCGTTCGTTAATATCACGGGCAACATGCACACTCCCAATAATTTTCCCTTTGGAATTATAGAGTGGCGAGACACTTAATATAAAATAACCACCCAGGCATTCTTCAAAAATCTCTGCAGTATGTTCAAGCCCGTCCTCAATCAAAAGTCTGTGCGGACAAAAAGAGGGAGGACTAGCTGTCCCGTGCAAAGCCCGATAGCAGGTTAACCCTATGCACTCTTCCGGTTTCAGCCCCAATCTTGTCGCCATTGCCTTATTTGCGCGAACAATCCGATATTCATTGTCAAGTATGGCTATCAGGTCTGGCATGGAATCAAAGGTAGACCCCCAGTACTGTGTGACTTGAAAAGCTTTCTCGTCTTCCTTTTTGCGCCTGGAACTCTCGATTTGTGTCCATTTCTTTTCTTTTTTAACCAGGGCAAATTGGTGGTTGATAACTACATCAATAATTTCGGTTGCACTGCACCTCTCAAGGCAATATGTGCACAGGGCTATCATGGAGTAGTTGCCAATGATGCTGTCGATCTCTTCTTCATAATCAACAAAACTGTTCCAGTCTTTTTTTTCCAGCCAGAAGGTGTTTCCGCTCAACCTTAAACCGTCGTAGCCATCAGCCAGTGCTCGATTGAGTTTTTCTATCCAGCCGTTAAGCACTTTTTGCGAATCGAAAATTCCCTCTTTGACATACCAGTAAGTGTAAGGAATAATCTCAATTTGTCCTTTTTCCAGATAAACATCAATCTCAGGAATAGCTTTTCTAAGAGCTCCTTTTGCCTCTTCCACTTCCAGGGGCTCTGATGTAACCCACATGCAGAATTCGTTATTTTCCAGGCCGGCTTTAAAATAAGGAACAAGTATGTCAATTAAATCCTGTTTTGTCTGGTAGAATTGACAGAAATGCGTTCCCCAGGGCATCTCTCCAATAAAGTCAATCCCAGATTTTCTCAAACTTTTTTCCATTTCAACCCTTTCCGAATTCAAAGGTAATTTAAAGCTAGTATTTAATCAGGTGCGAGAAATTCGTCACCTTTAAGTTATTTGTCACCTGTAAGATCAGGCAATTTTTCTAAAATTTTGCCATATCAATCAGTTTATTCATTACCCTTTTTCCAGGACTTTCAAAATCCAGAACCTGACAGTAAAATGTTTGATGCAATCGTTCGATTTAATCGTTTGATGTTTAACGCTCAATTTTTAATTCACTTTCTGTAAAGTTTTTAGACTCTGAATGTTTTCTCATACACCAGGTATCCATTATTTCCCAACATATGTTGATCAATAGTTTATGACCAGGATCTCAAGAGTACTTTACAGTTATTACTGCTATCGATTTCACGTAAAATTTCCTTATTAAAAGTGAGTCAAAATATTTTTACAAAAAGTAATAAATATATTATTTTTTCCAAAGGCAGTTGTAAATAAATTATACATTAATTATGTCCTTTACGTGTTATTGGTTATAAAACTGTCTATGATAAATATCAAAATATGCATCTTTTGTCAAAAATTATTAAAAAATAAGTACAGTCACTATTACAAAGTATGAAAATATATATAATGTAGGATAATGCTTATGAAGTAAAGTTATTTTTAAAAAGTAAAATTAATTACACAGTTTGGTTAAATTTTTACAGTACACATTAATTTGTTACAGAATATATAAGTATATATAATTTTCGTGAAGATTCTGAAATGCAGCAAATATCATCACCTTTGAAAATGAAACACAATCAAAAATTAAAAGCGATAATATTCGCTGCATTTCTAAAATATCATAGTTTTTTGATTGCGGAAATTATTCTCTATTGCTTTTCTAAATTATGTCCCGCACTCCCAGCCGCTCATGTAGCATTCCTGTGTCGTCGTGAGTTCATCGATACTTACACCAATTATTGAGCTCACTTTTTTGTTTCTTTTTCTATTTTTGAACGTATCACTTTAGCACGATTACGTTTTGTTGTAGCTTCCCTGTTCCTTCTCATTTTATCCAGCAAAGAAGCATAGCTTTCTAGGAGGTTAGCAAGCTCAAGACTATTTTCCCCTTTGGTTTTTTCCATAACTTTGATTGCTCGCTCATAATAAGGTCTCGCCTTGAGATACTTCTTTTGATTGTGGAAGAATAATGCTAAATTTTTAAGGCAAATCCCTACAGTCGGATGTTCAGAGCCAAGCGCTTTTTCAGCGATTTTTAGGGCACGAGTATATAGAGCCTAGATTCGGCAGGTTAACGCAACTAGAGATATATATTTTCATATTCCTCTCCCATGAGACTCAATATTTTCCAGTGAATTTCTTCCATATTCAGTATTTCTGACTTTGTTTTCCCCTTTTTCTGCGTTATAAGTTCTGTAATTCCCTGAAACTTGAAAAATATCCATCTCATTGTTGGTCTTTTTGTTGGTTTCCCTTTTTGATCTGGAACCGTTTCATTTTCTTCTTCTAACTTT
>Ga0183096_1002761_pt1 | contig 11575 bp, 10 predicted proteins | sample Biomet5_FD_127791 | JGI IMG/M metagenome (GOLD analysis project Ga0183096, IMG submission 127791) | Microbial communities from bioreactor (seeded with sewage sludge) at LBNL, California, USA - Biofuel metagenome 5 (version 2) (version 3) | ecosystem: Engineered > Bioreactor > Anaerobic >...
TGCGGACGGGCGTTGCTGAAGAGCGGTGCCGGGCTGCTGACGATCATGTCCGGTGAGAAGACCATCGACGCCATTGCCGACAATCTTTACGAAGCCATGTCAATCAGCTACAACGAGGGCAACCTGCGGCAGACCGTCGACCAGATTGACCTGCGCCGTTTCGACCTGCTGGTCATCGGCCCGGGTCTGGGCCGCGGCAAGGATACCGATTTCCTGCTGCAGACGGTGCTGCGCAGCGAACTGCCATGCGTCATCGATGCCGATGCCCTGTATTTCCTGAAGGATCATCTCGACCTGCTGTCGCGCAAGCCACTGACGGTCATCACCCCGCATGTGGTCGAGTTCGGACGTATCTTCGATTATCGACCCGAATCGATTGCTCAGGACCTTGTGGCCATCAGCAAGCGCTATCCATCACTGGTGACCGTCTTCAAGGGCGAGCATACGCTGATCGCCCATGACGGGCAGCTGACGATCAACACGACCGGTAACGACGCCCTGGCCAAGGGCGGCAGCGGCGACGTGCTGACAGGGGTCATTGGCGGCCTGATGGCCCAGAAGCCGGAGGTCACCTCCGTGGTGGCCGGCGTCTATGTCCACTCCCTGGCCGCCGACTACTGGGTCCGGTCCAACAGCTCCTATAGCCTGCTGGCCAGCGACCTCATCGAACAGATCGACAAGGTCCTCTTCGATCTGACGCGGTCATGATAACGGTCGAGGGGGCCATCGCCGTCAAGGCGGCTCTGGCCAGCCGGTACCGCGGCGTGCAGCGGGTTCTCATCGCCAAGGGCAAGGCGTCGCGCGACATCGACTATCTGGCCCAGATGGCCCGGCAGGACCATGTGCCCGTCGAATATGCCGACCAGGCGCTGATCGAGCGGCTGGCGGTCGGTCATTCCCATGGCGGCGTGCTGGCGGAGGTATCGCCGCGCCGTTTCCAGGCCATCACCTCGCTGTTGCGGCTCGATCGTCCCTTTTTGGCGTTGGTGCAGGGCGTCGAGGACAGCTTCAACCTGGGATACATCATCCGGACGCTGTATGCCCTTGGCTGCTGCGGTCTGATTCTCAATGAGCGGACCTGGGACTTCGAGGATGCCACGCTGATCAAATCCAGTGCCGGGGCCAGCGAGCTGCTGCCGATCCATCTGGCCAGCCAGCTCGACGTCGAGCTGGCCACGCTGAAGGACAACGGCATCAAAATCGTCAGCGCCTACCGCGGCACCGGTGCCATCAGCCTCTATCAGGCCGATCTGCGCTGCCCATCCGGCCTGCTGGTGGCCATCGGCGGACCGCTGCGCGGCCTGTCGCATGACGTCCTGGCGGCCAGCGACATGTTCGTCTACATCCCATATGCCAACGATTTCCGGCCGGCTCTCAACGCAGCCAGCGCCGCCGCCGTACTGGCCGGCGAGGTATATCGTCAGAACCACTGAAAGGAAGCAACACACAAAATGCAGCAGACATTCTATATGAACGAACGGACGGCTATCATCAACTTCTCGGCCGCGTATTACGCCGATCCCGAGCAGCTGCTGTCCAGCGATGGATTCACGGAATTCCTGTCCCGCTACCTCAAGGACCTGGCAGTGCGTGACATCGGCCTGTACACCTGGCTGACCCGCGGACGGCAGCTGGAGGAGATGACCAAGGACATGGTCCGGCTGACCAAGCAGCTAATGATCCTGGACGTCGACGACATAATGGATCCAATGGTCGACGAGCTCAATCGCATGCGGGCCCTGTTCGTCGTCGAGGACGCCTATAACTACTGGCGCCAGAAGCAGCGCTACTCGATCGTCGGAGCCTCGTCGTCGTCATCGCTGGCCTTCACCAGCTTCATTGACGCCGACACACGCTACAACCAGCTGATCATCCAGATCTACCGTACCTGCGAGCAGAAGCTGCAGGGGCGTACCAACAGCGTGTACCGCCAGCTGCAGGCCGGCACCAACGCCTCGCTGGTGACGCTGAACTACCGGTGGGCCATCCCGGCCGGCTACAACGCCCTCAAGGGCATACCGTTCATCTCGACCATCATGCTGCGGACGCCCATCATGCTGCATCCGCTGTCCAACAAGCGTGAGGGCTTCTTCACCCAGCGTGACACCAATCCGGTCAAGGACCTGCACATCAACGCCCAGGAGTGGTTCTGCTATCCGGCCAAGGTCGGCCGTCTGCTGTGCTATGTCTTCTTCCACCGCGACTTCATAGCCTCCGCCACCGCGCTGGCCAACCTCTTCGATCTGGCCACCGATGCCGAATGCAGCCACCAGAAACCTGACCTCATCTGCATCTTCGGCAACCCCGACGAGAAGGATGAGTGCACATTCCACCACGATGTCGAAAACGACATCTGGGTCGGTTCGGTGTCCTACGACCGAAAGATCGAGTATTTCGGCTATCTCAAGAAGATGATCCTTACGTTGCACAACGTGGCCCAGATGGCCCATGGCTGGCTGCCCATCCACGGTTCGATGGTCGACATCTATCTGCGGTCCGGCGATCATCGGTCCATCGTCATGATCGGCGACTCCGGAGCCGGCAAGAGCGAGACCATCGAGGCGCTGCGGAAGCTGTCGGCCGACACCTTCGGGCCTGAACAGATAACGCGCATGGACATCGTCTTCGATGACATGGGGACGCTGCATCAGGCCGACGGCCGTATCGTGGCACAAGGCACGGAGATCGGCGCGTTCATCCGTATGGATGACCTTGACAAGCGTACGGCATACCGCGATCTGGAGCGCACCATCTTCATGAACCCGGAGTCGACAACCAATGCCCGACTGGTGCTGCCGGTCAGCAGCTACCAACTGATCACCACCGACCATCCGGTAGACATGGTGCTGTATGCCAACAACTACGAGGACAAGCGCGGCGTGCATCGCTTCGCAGGCTTCGAGCAGGCCAAGGAGGTCTTCATCCGCGGCCGGCGTATGGCCAAGGGCACGACCCAGGAGGTCGGCATGACCGAGACCTTCTTCGCCAATCCCTTCGGCCCGATGCAGCTGCAGGATGAATGCGGGCGCATTTTCGACGAGGTCTTCCACAAGCTGTTTGCCGACGGGATCTACGTCGGGGAGATATACACCAATCTGGGGCTGCCCGACAAGAGCGGACTGCTGGAATCGGCAAAACAGCTTTTCATGGCCATTGGCCAGAGGTGAACAAGACATATGGATAACCGACTGATTGTTTCAGGTGCCGACATCTATCCTGACGACACCACTGTCATCAAGAAAGGCACGCTGATAGCTGCCGACGGAAAGGTCGAGGCGCTGCTGCCGGCCGGGACCGATACGGCCGGGCTGACGGGCCGGCGTATCGACGGATCAGGACTGAACCTGCTGCCGGGCTTCATCGACGTTCACGTCCATGGTGGCTATGGCCATGAGTTCATGGATGCCAGCCAGGCCAACCTCGAGCAGTTCAGCACGCGCACACTGGCGGAGGGCTGTACCGCGTTCTACGCCTCGCTGGTGTGCGGCTACCAGGACGAATTGGTCGCAATCATGACGACCTATGCCGGGCTCAAGGAGCCCACTGGGGCCCATTGGCTGGGCATCCACATGGAAGGGCCGTTTCTGTCCCAGGATTACAAGGCCGTCATGCGGCCGGACACGCTTCGGATGCCGTCGCTGGAGCAGTTCAAGCAGATGCGGCAGGCTGCCGGCGGACGTCTCAAGTACATGACCATCGCCCCCGAACTGCCTGGGGCTCTTGACGTCATCAGCTACGGCATGCGCAATGGCGTGGGCATGATGGTCGGTCACAGCGGGGCTGACTGCCAGCAGGCCGAGGCCGGCCTGCATGCTGGGGCTCTGGGCTTCACGCATTTCTACAATGCCATGAGCCAGCATGAGCATAGGCTGCCTGGTGTGGTGACGGCCGGCCTGGCCAGCCGCACTGCCTTGTGCGAGCTGATCGCCGATGGCTATCACGTCCATCCGGACGTCATCCGTGCAACCTATCGTGTGCTGGGCCCGCGGCAGCTGGCACTGATCACCGATGCGACGCTGATGCGCGGCCTGCCGGATGGCACCTATCCTTTCAGCGGCTATCAGGTACACAAGAAGGATGGTACCGCCAAGCTCGACAACGGCCGGTTGGCTGGCAGCGTCATCGGCATGGACCAGGCGGTCCGCAAGATGATTGCTATCACCGGCTGTGGCCTGAACGATATCGTGCGCATGGCCAGCATCAATCCGGCTCAGCTGGCACGCGTCAGCCAGACCAAAGGCTCGCTGCAGGTCGGCCATGACGCCGACATGATACTGATGGATGACGGCATGCAGGTCGCCCAGACCTTCATCATGGGACGGCCGGCCTACAGCCGCGCGTGATACTAAGGAAGGGGATGTCCGTCGATGGCGGTGGTGATGAAGCTGATCCCGGAGCTTATCGGTCTGTCGGTAATCGTCTTTCTGTGGGTCCGCGTCTGGCATAACACCGTCATCTACCAGGTCAAGAAGGGCGGCTTTACATGGCTGATGGCCATGCTGACGGCGGCCAGCCTGGCCCAGGCGGCGATCGCCCTGCAGTCGTACCTGCCGGCCGCCATGGTCAGCTTCGCCTATACGGTGATCCTGACCGCCGTGCCGCTGTGCGCCCTGGGCGTGACGATGCTGTTCAATGAATACCTGGTCGGCTACACGGCGGCCAACATCGCCGCGGTGGCCGTCGGCCTGACGGTAGTCATCGCTTCCGCGACAGGGCGGCTGTTCATGTTCAATCCGTTCGTCGGCCTGATTTACGGCCCAGGCCATCCGGCCTATGTGGCCATCGTGCTGGCGGGCGTCGCCGGCCTGCTCATCGCCAATCTCGTCGACATCATGCGCAATGCCTCATACAAACGCGGCCTGCTGGTGACACTCTATGTGCTGGAGATGTCGGTCATCGGCTTCATGGCCATCGCCCCGGACGTCTTCAGCCTGTGGCCGGCCAGTGCCGTCGGCCTGCTGTTCTATTACGTCTACCTCGGCGATATCCAGTTCGTCACCGACCCGCTGACGGGTGTGCTGAACGCCAATGCCTTCACGCGCATGGTGATGGATTTCCAGCCGACATCACGTACGGGACTGGCCCTGGTGGATCTCAACAACCTCAGACAGCTCAATGACGCGGCTGGCAGCCGCGATGGCGACTATTGCCTGCGCCGTATCAGCCGGCAGCTCACGATGGCCTTCGTCGACACCGGATATGTTTACCGCATCGCCGGTACCGAGTTCTGCGTCATATGCCCCCAGATCGACAAAGATGACTTCCATCAGACGCTGCAGACATGCTGCCAGGGTCTTCGCGACCAACTGTCCGCCCGTGGCATGCCCATCGAGCTGAATTGGCAGGCGGCAATGTACCAGGCGCGCGACGGGCGGCTGATGATGACGATGAAACGCGTCGGTGATCATCTAGAAGCCCGGCATGACGACCGGGTTGGGTGATGCCATGTCGCTGGCCAGCCGCAATCTTGAAGTTAACGCCGCCGTGGATCGTGATCCGCACACGACGACCATTGCCACCATCGTCAACGACCAGAACGGAGTCACCGGCCGGCTGTTCGTATATGGCGCCTATCCGGCCCGTCACAATGCGTGCGAGGCCATCGCCGTGCATAACGCCAAACTGCTCAAAGGCGTCCCCTCGTCGCTGTCCCAGACGATCAATGACTTCCAATGCGGCCATGCCATGATCGGTCGCGGCTTTCTGGGTTCCAACGTCCTGGCTATCGGCCGCATCCTTAGCGCCTCCGGGCTTTCCTGGCGGCGGGTCGGCCTCAGGGACCTTGCGGACAAGGGCCTGTACATCATCTCCTTCTGGAATGGACGCATCCCTTGGGACGGTATCCATACCGTCACGGTTCGTCATGACGGCCAAGGCTATACGACCTACAACCTGGCTGGCGACGGCCGGGGCCGCCCCCCGTGGCCCGTCGATTATGCCAAGTCCTATATCTGCGGCTATCGACTGGACTGAGTGGATGACAGCCATAAAAAAAAGGACCATGGTCCTTTTTTTTATGGCTGTCGAGCGGCGGCTAGATGAGCGGCTGGCTGATGAAGGTGAGCCCCAGGTCGCCGATCTCACGGTCGCACAGGGCATAGGAGTCCTGGTCGAGCAGGTCGGCCGGGTTATGGGCGTCATAGCCGTAGACGACCTTGACGGGGTATCGGGCCGCAATCTGCCAGAACAGGCGGTGGGGGTATTTATAAAAGACACCCTGCTTGTAGGCTACGGCCTTGTCCCGCCGCAGCCGCGTCAGGTTGATTTCCAGCGGCAGGTTCAAACGTGCGGCATGGGCGCAGATGCGGTGGGCGATGTCCGCACATGTGGCATCAAAGTCGCGCCGACCGGCGCAGTAGCAGTCAGGATGGGCGACATACATGAACAGGCCGGTGTCCATACCTTTCTCGAGCAGATCGCAGTAGCGCAGTGCCATCTCGTCGTTGTTGAAGACGAAGAAATCGTAGTCGCATCGCATGTCGGAGGTGTGCTGGCCCAGGATGAGATAGTCGGCCCGAGCGGCCAGCTCCCGCATCTGGGGCAGGTACTCGTCGAAGTATTCCAGTTCGAAGCCGATCTTGACATCAATGCGGTCGCGGTATCTGTCACGCAGCCGGCTTAGCGAGGCCAGATAGCCTTCCAGCTGGCTGTAGTCCATCCGGTCGCTTGGGAAGGACAGTCCTTTATAAGGCCCATGGTCCGAGAAACCGATGGTCTTGAAGCCGGCGTCAATCGCGGCCTGGACGTACTGCTCGTCGCTGCCGATGGCATGGCCGCAGCGCTTGGTGTGGGTATGGTAGTTGAAATCCTGACGCATGTTGATCATCTCCATGACATTCATTATAAGCAAACCCGACCCGGTATGCTAGAATAAAGATGTATACCGGGAAGGGGTGATGTGGGATGAGCATGTACGTCATTTCAGGCATCAGCGGCTCGGGCAAGTCGCAGGTGTCCAATGCCTTGGAGGACATCGGCTTCTTCTGCATCGACAACCTGCCGCCGCAGATGCTGGTGCCGGTGGCCAAGCTGGCCCAGGACAACCCGGCCATCAAGGACCTGTGCGTGGTCATCGACGCGCGAAGCCAGAACATGTTCCGCACCTTCCAGACCGAGCTGTCCAAGCTCAAGTCCGACAAGATCGACTGCAAGCTGATCTTCATCACCTGCGAGCAGGACGTCATCCTAGACCGCTACAAGCAGACTCGGCGCAACCATCCGCTGATGGTCGCCAACCCTGCCATGTCGCTGACGGACGCCATCAAGATGGATTTCGCCATCTGCCAGCCGATCATGGAGCTGGCCGATTATGTCTTCGACACCACGCATCTGACCATCCAGCAGCTCAAGAAGATGGCCATCGACACGTTCAAGCAGAGCGACTATACCGGCCTGACGATCAAACTGGTGTCCTTCGGCTACCGCAACGGCATCCCGGCCGATGCCGACCTGGTCCTCGACGTCCGCTGCATGCCCAACCCGTTCTACGTGGCCGAGTTAAAGACGCACACCGGCCTGGACCAGGACGTATACGACTTCGTCTTCTCCTATGAGCAGTCGCGCCGGCTGGCCGACAAGTTCATCGACATGCTGGAGTATGCGCTGCCCTATTACGTCGAGGAAGGCAAGATGGAGCTGGTGGTGGCCGTGGGCTGCACCAGCGGCCATCATCGCTCGGTCGCCTTCGTCCGCAACTTCGCCGCCCGGCTGGAGCATACCGACTACAACATCGTTGTCATCCACCGCGACCTGCAGCAGCCATATTGATGATGGGCGGCAGGGAATCGCCGTCATGGCGTGCGTGGGCGTGAGGCCGGTTGCCGGATAGCTGATATCTATATCAAAGGGCGCCGCGGCGCCCTTTGCTGATGCCATGCCATATAGGGCATGAACGCGATGACGGCGGAGCGTCGGCTCAGGGGATGCTTCCTGGCCCGGGGCGGGCTAGGGCCGCGAATGGTCAGGATGGGATGCAGCGCTCGATCTTGTCCTTGTCGATGTCGATGTAGATGGTGCGGTATTCCTTCATGATGACCTTGCCGACTTTGGAGCCAGGGATCTTTTTGAGGTTGCGTACCAGCGTGTAGTCGACGGGTATCGAGGACGATTGGCGGGCCTTGGACCAATAGGCCGCCAGCATGGCGCAGAAACGGATCTCATCCTCATCGGGATGGTCGGTTGTGATGACCACATGGCTGCCATGGATGTCCTTGACGTGGAACCAGGTGTCCGTGCGGTTGGCTTTATGGAAGGTGACGTACTCATTCTGGATGTTGTTCTTGCCGACGAAGATCTTCAGATCCCGGTAGGGGATGGTGATGAAGTTGGGCTCTGTCGGGCGCGACCGCCGGCCGCGGATGGGCTTGGCCCGCAGATAGCCGTTGCCTTCCAGCTCATGGCGGATCTCGGTGGCATCTTTGAAGTCGGCCATGGACAGCTGATCCTCGATCTGCTGGAAGTAGTGCAGCTCGTCGGAGGCCTTGGCGATCTGTTCACTGATGAACCGCTGGCCGTTGATGCCCTTGCGGTAGTACTGATAGCATTTCTGCGCGTTGGCCCGGTAGTCGAGCTTGGGGTCCAGCGGGATGTCGACCGGCTGGCCGTCATAGCCGGCCAGCTGGATGCGGCTGAGGCCCTTGGTGGCGGCCCCGGGGTTGGCATACAGCGTGTCGCCGTAGGTACGCCATTTGGCGCAGTCGTTGGCCTCGGCCAGCGATTCGTTAAGCTTGTCGAGCTTGGACTGCAGCTTTTTGCTCTCCTTGCGGGTGAACTTGAACAGGTCGCCGGTCTGCTGACGGATGCGCTCGCGTTCCTCCTTGACGAAATAGATATGGTCCAGGCCCGGGTTGATGTCCATGCAGACAGGCTCGACGCCAAACTGGGTCAAGGGCAGGCAATGGAAGTAGTCCTCGTCCTTGACGGTGGAGACGTAGACCTTGTCGGAGGAGGCGATGAACGCCATGATATCGGGGAAACGCTGCCCAGCGGCCATCCGGAAGCTTATCTCGTTGGTCAGCAGCGGCGAGAAGCCGATGAACCGCGCAGTGAGGTCGGCGATGCCGGAAACGTCGTCCACGGTGAAGGGATCGAGCTTGTCAGGCTGGCCGTCGGTGACGGTGAAGACCGCCCCGGGCTGGATGGTCCGGCGCGTGTTCTCAAAAGGCGGGATGCGTTTGAGGGCGTCGACGATGCGGCCGTCCTGCACCAGGATCAGGTTGGCATACTTACCCATCAGCTCGACGTACAGCTGCAGGGCGATTCGATCGCCCAGCTCATTGCGGGTGGCCACGTCGATGGTCAGATAGCGGTCCAGGCCAGCCTGGGTTATGGCGGCGATGGTGCCGCCCTCCAGGTACTTGCGCAGCAGCATGATGAACATCGATGGATCGGGACGGGTAGGATACTGTCGCGCGGTGATATTGATGCGGTTGTAGCGGGAATGGCACGATATCATCAGCTGAGCCGGACCCCGTCCGTGCAGGCTGAACAGGACCTCCGTGTCGGAGATCTGATAGACCTTGTTGATACGCATGCCGACCACCGGCTGCAGCTGCCGGACGACCTGATGCAGGAAGATGCCGTCGAATGCCATGTCGCTACCTCTTTTGTCAGAAACATTATACAACTGTAAGCGAAACTATGCTAAAATTAGGCCAATGGGGGAGAAGGTGTATAAAATGAAGAAAGGTTTACTGGTCGTGCTGTCCGGGCCCAGCGGCGTCGGCAAGGACACCATCCGCAGCCATTTCATCGATGACCCGGACCTGAACCTGGTATATTCGATATCGATGACCTCGCGCGAACGCCGCAAAGGCGAGCGTGATGGCATCGACTACTACTTCGTCGACCGGCCGCGTTTCGAGCAGGCCATCAAGGATGGCGAGCTGCTGGAGTGGACCGAGTTCGTCGGCAATTACTATGGCACGCCGATCGCCGAGGTCGAGAACAAGCGCAACATGGGCAAGAACGTCCTGCTTGAGATCGAGGTCGAGGGCTGCATGCAGATCAAGGAGAAATGCCCTGACGCCCTGACGATCTTCGTCATCCCGCCCAACATGGCGGAGCTGGAGAAGCGCATTCGCGGCCGTCGCAGCGAGCCGGAGGAGATCATCCAGCAGCGTCTGAGCAAGGCCAACCGTGAGATGAACATGATCAGCCAGTACAAATACGTCGTCTGCAACGACGACGCCGAGCTGGCCGCCCAGCTGATATCGCTTATCATCAAACGTCATATGTAAGGGACGGGGAATGGATCCCCGTTCCTTTTTTTTGGCCATGCCGCGTGATAGAATGTTGGCATGAACGAAACGGCCATCGTCGACGTCTGGATAGAACACCCGGTCATGGACCTCAACCAGACCTTTTCCTATGCCCTGGCCCCGGGCCAGAGCGTCAGCCGCGGCGTCCGGGTCCGCGTGCCTTTCGCCAGCCAGTCGCTGGTAGGCTTCGTCGATGGCGTCCGGACGGTACCGCTCAGCCTGGCCGACTATGAGTAGCACGTCGGCTATCAGGTCAAGGCGATAGCCGAGGTCATCGACCAGACGCCGGTCCTCACCCCCGAGCTGTACGACCTGGGCCTGTGGATGGCCCGTCAGACCATCGCCCCGACGATTTCGTGCTTCCAGGCGATGCTGCCCAAACAGATGAAACCCCATTCCAACGCCACCAAGGCGGTCAAGGAATACTATGTCGCCGTCAAGGACAGTTCCAAAGCCGTCACGGACAAGCAGCGGGAGGCCCTGACGATGCTGGCTGAGGGTCCGATGCTGCGGCGGCTGTTCCGTGAGAGCTACCCATATATCTACACCGCCCTGGTCAAAAGCGGGGCCATCACCGTCACGGCCGCGGACCGCAAGGCCGTCATCGGACAGCTGCAGATCAAGCCGGCACCCTATAAGCTGACCGACCAGCAGGTCAAGGCCATCGCCAAGATCCAAGCCAGCAGCAAGGACGTCATCCTGCTGCATGGCCTGACCGGCAGCGGCAAGACGGAGATCTACATGCAGCTGGCCGCCGAGCGCTGCCAGGCGGGCAAGCAGGTGCTCATCCTGGTGCCTGAGATAGCCCTTACTCCACAGATGGTCCGCCGGATGACCGAACGTTTCGGGTCCAACATCGCCATCTATCATTCCCGCCTGACTGATCAGCAGCGCTACGAGCAGTACCAGCTGGTGGCCAATCACCAAGTCAAGATTGTCATCGGCACCCGCAGCGCGGTGTTCATGCCTTTCGACGATCTGGGCCTGATCGTCATGGACGAGGAGCACGACCATAGCTACAAGCAGGACTCGATGCCCCGCTACAACTGCCGCGACGTAGCCATCAGACGCGCCCAGACGTATCGCTGCAAGCTCGTCCTGGGTTCGGCGACCCCAACCCTGGAGAGCTACGCACGGGCCGTCAAGGGCGTCTACGAGCTGGTGACGCTGGCCAACCGCATCAACCAGGACCTGCCGGTAAGCCACCTGGTCGACATGCGTCAGCAGATCAAGCAGCATCATTACTTCGTCTCCGAACCCCTGCGGCAGGCCATCGCCCAGCGGCTGGCGGTCGGCCAGCAGTGCATCCTGCTGCT
>Ga0183096_1002763_pt1 | contig 11567 bp, 3 predicted proteins | sample Biomet5_FD_127791 | JGI IMG/M metagenome (GOLD analysis project Ga0183096, IMG submission 127791) | Microbial communities from bioreactor (seeded with sewage sludge) at LBNL, California, USA - Biofuel metagenome 5 (version 2) (version 3) | ecosystem: Engineered > Bioreactor > Anaerobic >...
CGTCTTCCCACACGAACTGGCTGCGGACGTATCTGCAGCATTCCTCATAGGCAAGGACCTCTCCCGGTTTTCCGTATGTGATCCACGGTCTTCTGCTGTGAAATTCAAAGGTTCCTGTCGTCGGGTGGATAATGCCGATATAGTCAAAATGGTCATGGATCAGCTTTGCCATGATAAATTCGTTTTTTTTGCGGTTATCGATGTCCAACGCATACGTAAATGCTTCAATGTCTCCGCTCTTCGGATTTTTAAGCATAAACAGCATGCCGCTGCGCCAGTGGCGTATCCCGTCCTCATAGACGATCGGATATTCAATGATGGCTTTCGTCGTACCGTTCGTATATGCCTTTAAGAGCTGCTCTCTGCTAAATCGCTTAAAAAAATCTGCTTTTACATTCTCATCCGCGATCAGCTTTGAAAATTCCAGGAAATAACCGTCCGCCGTTCCGGACTGCTGCTGTTTCATCACAAAAGGAAGCGGACTTCTCCCGTCTCCGCACCAGTTTTTCGTAAGATTCAGGTGAAACGAGCCGAGCGCCTGCGGATATGCCTGATCCAGCTGGCGGTACGCCTGTTCATAATCGATTTCCTTCTGTTTCTGCTCCGTGATATTCTGTCCGAAGCAGTAAACAGTCAGCAGACGTCCGTTCTTATCCAGTATCCGCTTCAGCACCATCCGTTCCTGCTGCTGCAATTCCTGCCCCGGCAGCTGGAAGCGAAATTCACATTCAGCCCTCTCGCTGCCGTCTTCCACGGCCTGATACGCTCCGCGGAACGCTTCTCTGTCTTCCGGCCAGACATACGGAAGCAATGTTTCCGTGACATTTTCGATCACGAGCGGAACATGAAGCTTTCTGCAGATTTCCTCCGTATAGCCGCTCTGCATCATCACGGCACGATGCGAATCGATTTCGTAAGACCAGATAATCAGCTTTGCCGACCGTGCCGCGTCATCGTACATCAGCTTGTCCCGAAGCAGCTCCTGCTCCGCTGCGATCTGATCGTCCATGTCAATAAAAGAGCCGTAATAATACTGGATGCCGTCAAGCTGCTCGGCACTGCTGAACTGATTGCAGACCCAGTGGAGCGCCCCGTCTTCCCCGACAATGCGGTATGTAACGCTGCCCTGCGCTTTTTTCCCGGAAGTGACATTCCGAAATTCATCCCAGAACAGATGACGGTCCTCGGACGTAAGCCAGTCAGCCGGATTCTTGCTCTGTTCCGACCAGTATTCCCGGCTGCCATGATGGAGCGTGTAAAAGCCGGCATTTGTATAAGCAAGCCGGAGTTCGCCGTCTTGTTCGAAAAATACGGCAACTCCTCCCGGAATTCTGCCGAGAATTTCGTCCAGATGATTTCCGTATGCTGCAAGCTCGTTCTGCTCACTGATATACTGATCCACGTTGTAATAGGACGCAAAAAAACGCTCTGTCTTTTCATTGAGTGCTTTATGGCTCGCCCGTATCCCGATCCACATGTATCCGCCGCTGCCGCTAAGATTCCGGAACCGGTATTCAAACATCCGATTCTCACGTATCGACGCTGCCGCCTCCAGGTACAGGCCGGCACGATCGTCGGGATGAACGGAATTAATCGTTCCTGTGCTGAAAAAGCGGGAACGTTCCTCACGGCGGGCACCGATCATCCGGTAAAAACCTTCGTTCAGATATTTCATTTCGATGACGGAATCCGTCACGTCAAAAATGCCGATACCGGAGGGTATTTCATCCAGTGCGTCGTGTCCCGTAACAGGAATATCGTTTTGTAACTGATCAGACACGTCTTTTCCTCCCCGTCAGAGTTTTTTATCAATATCACATTCCTTTAATGGCCCTTGTCAGTGCGCGGAACATCTGATCCGGTTCGATCGGTTTCGCGATGTGTCCGTTCATCCCGGCATCAAGGCACTTTTGTACATCGTCGGAAAACGCATCCGCCGTCATGGCGAGAATCGGTATACGTTTTGCGTCCGGCCGCGCCATGGCTCGGATCCTGCGGGTCGATTCCAGACCGTCCATCACTGGCATGCGCAAATCCATCAGTACGCAGTCGTAATAGCCGACCGGCGCTTTGGCAAACGATTCAACGGCCTTCTGTCCGTCCTCCGCGATATAGACGAGCATTCCTTTTTCCGTCAGCATTTCTTTGGCAATCTCCTGGTTGAGCGGATGATCCTCGCACAGAAGGATATGTTTCCCCGTAAGGACTTCCTCCTCCTCCGCTGAGTTTCGGATATCTTCCGTCTTTTTTTCCTGCAGAGCGGACTTCTTCACACACTGGGAGACGATCGAAACAGTAAAACCCGTTCCCTTTCCCTTTTCGCTTTTGACGGATATGGTTCCGTCCATCGCCTCCACTATTCTTTTAACGATCGCGAGTCCAAGCCCGCTGCCGCGCATTTCCGAATTATCATTCCTGTTTTCCTGCACAAACGGTTCAAACAAGTGTTTCTGGAATTCATCGCTCATGCCGATGCCGTTGTCGCTAACGGTAAAGGTAAAGCATATCTTCTCGCCTTCCAGGAGTTTTTCCCGGATTTTCAGCGAAACGGTGCCGCCTTCCGGCGTATACTTCACCGCGTTGGACAGCAGGTTGAAATAGATCCTGTTCAGACGCGTGATGTCGACGAGCGGTGTATAGTCCGCCAGCGGATCTGCGTCAAAAAGAAACGTCTGCTGCTTCTCATCGCAGAGAGGACGTATCACGGCATCCAGATAAACGCAGAAATCCTCGAACGGATACGGTTCCGGATGAAGCTCGGCTTTCTGGCTTTCCATCTTTGCCATATCCAGGATATCATTTACAAGACCAAGCAGGAATCTGGAAGACGTCCCGATCTTGTCCAGGTTCCTTTGTGCCTCCCCGGGCAGTTCCAGCTTCTGCGTCAGATACGTCATCCCGATGATCCCGTTCAGCGGCGTCCGGATATCATGACTCATACGGGAAAGGAAATCCGATTTCGCGGCATTTGCGGTGTCCGCCTTTCGCCGCAGCTGTTTCTCGAGCTCAAGCTGCCTGGTAACCACCGACTGGAGTTCGAATTCTTCCGACACATCATGGAATGCCGCATAGAAAATGCGCCCTCCCTCTGCGGAAATTCCCGTGCGGACCCGTTCCAGGATCCAATAACACCGGCCGCCGTTTCCAAACATGCGGTACGGCTTCAGTGAAAACGTTTTTTCATCGTAATTCGCCAGAAACACTTCTTTTACCCGCGCCCTGTCGTCCTGATGAATAAACGTAAGCGCATCGTTAAACATGGCTTCAAATATCGTGCCCTTCGCGTCTTCCGCCCGCTGCGGCATGCCGGAAGGGTCATATCCCAGCATCTGGAATACATAGGAATTGACATAATCGACGGAAAGATGTTCTCTGTCATTCATATGCAGCACCGCGATGCCGGCCATGATGGAATCCATGATCAGGCAGTCGCGTTCCGCTTCATCTTTTACCCTCTTAAGCTCCTCCTGCTGACGCAGGATCGTTTCCGTTTCGTCAGATTCGATGACAAGAATCGTATTTGGATCGCTTTCGAGGCGGTAATGCAGAAATTTTCGATACATAAAGCCATATCTGCAGTCCGGGAAATATTCCTTCAGCGTGAATTCATATGTACCGCCGCTTCGTTCAAGCTCTGCTTTCATATAGTCCGGCGACCGGCGGGACTCATAGTCTGCCTTTGTTTCCGCATCCATATGACGGACTGCTTCCGCGCAGAAGTCTCGAAAACTGCACTGCGCGCCTGATTTCGGCAAAAGTGCCCGTAAATCTTCCGGAAATGACCCGCCGAGAAAAACGGCCTCGAAGAGTCCGCTGTCCAGATGGATCAGGGCGGCAAGATCAAAGCTGCGGTCCGTAATGATCCGGAAAATCTCGTTCTGCATCATCTCCCGCGTCTGATCCAGCGAATAGACGATGCTCTCGACCTCATCCGTATCCGGATTCTGGATCATCTGCAGCCTTGTAGTCACGAAATGAACTTTCCCGTCCGAACCGCTGAAGTGATAATCCCTCTGAACGTGCCGGATGCCCTGGCGAAAAGCTTCGAGCAAGCCGGCGGAGCAGAACAAACGAAACGATTCCCGTTCTGTTTCATCCGGGATCTGTCCCGCTGTCCGGCTGACAAGGCTGTCCCAGACGCCCACCCGTTCCGGAATGCCGAAAAAATTTTCTTCTTCTACGTCCGCGATGTACTCATTCTTTATCAAATTAACACGAAGCACTCCAACCGCGTTCGGCACAGCAGACGTCAGCGCGTGAAGTGTCCGCTCATACTGTTCCCTCTCCCGTTTCTGAGCCGTGATATCGATGCTGATGCCGTATGCGGTCTCCGGCTGTCCGTCACTGTCCTTTACGACAAAATATGCCATGTGCTCACAGCGGAACGGCTGATCGATTCCCCACGTGACCCAGAAATCACCTTCCAGTTTTTCCTTTCCGTTCTCAATGCCCCGGTATAGACTTTTCAGCTTTTCCCTGTCTTCTGTGCGGAAATACGGGAAAAGACATTCCGGCACGTTTTCCACGACCTCCGGGAACCCGACATTTTGAAATTTCCGGCTGGCATTTTTGATCTGATGGTTTTTGACATCATACGCCCAGACCCCGATATCAGTACCCTCAACAACCGTCTGATAGCGCAGCTTCGCGTTTTTCAGCGCTTGATTCGTAACGGCCCTTACAAGGGTATTGGATATCGCGTATGCCATGGCCAGGATCGATGCGGAGGAATTCCCGATCATCATGGAATCCGGATTGTCCACACCAAGGAAACCGGAAAACTTTTCTTCCGCGAAAAGCGGTGCTTCCATATAGCTGTGGATTCCCTGCAGTGACATGATTTCATATTCGTCCGGATACGATTCCCGAATATGTTCGATATCCGGCTCCACAACGGCTTCCCCGCTTATAAAGGACGGAAGCCATCGATCCATGTAGTGGATATCCACGCCCTGTAAAAAATCGATCTGCGGTACGATATTGTCTGCGCACCACTCATACGTATTGTCGAGCTTCCTGCCGTCTGCTCTGATGTGGAAGAGATAGGCACGGTCGGCTTTATAATATTTTCCGATCGTCAGAAGAATCTGGCTGATCTGTTCGTCCAGATTTCCGTTTCCGTTCAGCAGACGCACGCACGAAGTAAGCATGCTCTGCTCGGACAGGGCATTTTTCAGTTCCTGCTGCTGCTTTTCCCGCTCGGAAACGTCGATCGCGATTTCGATGCGTGCGCGGCGGCCTTGATAGCATATCTGCCTGTCCTGCAGCTGGAAATATGCTCCGAGCTTTTCATTGTAATGATCCCAGCAGCACGTTTCACCGCCTGCACTCAAACGGTCATTTTTACAGAACGGACATACGGCAGAACGGCCCTGCAGAACCTCGAAGCACTTCTTTCCATAATATTCCGTGCCGCATCCAATGATCTGCCTTCCCTTACTGTTCACGAAAAGCAGTTCATATGTATCCATGTCGGCGATATAAATAATCTGATCGATTTCGTCCAGAATTTCCGGATCTTCTGTGATTTCGTTCATTCGTCCCGCCCCTCGTCTGCATCCTCTGAAACCGTACTGTTTTCGAAAGAAAAGTCACGCACCGCATATTTTCGCAGTGTCTCAGACAGCTTCCGCGGCTCGACCGGTTTTGTCACATAATCGTCCATCCCCGCGTTCTCAGCCTCCCTGACGCTTTCTTCAAACGCGTCAGCCGTCATTGCGATGACCGGCACATGCTTTGCATCCGGCCTTTCCGCTGCCCGGATCAAACGCGCCGCATCATACCCATTCATGACAGGCATCTGGATATCCATCAGAACGGCAAGATATTGATTCTGAGGCGACGCAAGGAACAGCTCCACTGCCTGCTGCCCGTTTTCTGCATGATCGACCTGCAGTCCAAGTGATTCGAGGATCCGCACGGCGATTTCGGTGTTGATCACATTGTCTTCCGCAAGCAGTACTTTGCCGGAAAGCATGGCGGTCTTACTGCTTCCGTCTTCGTCATATCCGCCAGCTTCCTGCTCTTTCACAGCTGCTTCCGGCAGAACAAACCGGACAGCAACCCGCGTTCCTTTTCCCAGTTCGCTTTTTACCTCTATGGTGCCTCCCATCAGATCGACGAGACGCTTCACGATCGAAAGACCGAGACCGGTTCCGGTAGACAGCTTCTTTCTTTCCTCGTTGTCAAATTCCTGCGTAAACGGCTCGAACATGGTTTTCTGAAACTGACTGCTCATCCCGATTCCGTTGTCGCTGATATCAAAGCCACACTCAATCATCCCGTCTGACCGCTTTCCGGCATGTGACGCATATGTGACAGTACCGCCTGCCGGTGTGTATTTCACGGCGTTTGACAGCAGATTCAGTGAAATCTGACTGTAGCGGACACGGTCAACAAGCACACCTTTCCCTTTTGCTGCCTTGCCGCCGATAATCCGGAACGTCTGCCCGTTCTGTTTGCACAGCGGTTCGAAAATGCTGCGGATGCCCTCGATGTATTCTTCATACGGGTACGGCTCCGGGTGCAGCTCGATCATCCCGCTGTCGATCTTTGAAATATCCAGCACATCATTGATCAGACTCAGCAGGAAGGTGTTGGACGATTCGATCCTGTCAAGATCATGCAGCAGCCTGTCACGGTCATCTACATCTTCTCTCGCAAAGGCAGTCATATTCGTGATTGCACTGATCGGTGTCCGTATATCATGACTGATGCGGGAAATGAATTCGGTTTTGGCATCGTTTGCCCGCTTTGCGGCCGTGAGTGCTTCGTGCAGCTGACGTGTTCGTTCCTGCTCCTGAATATACGCTTCAGTGATGTCCGTCTGCACGACGAGGATCTCAGTCCTGGTCTCGTCCATCCAGTGATACTGAACTTGTTTGCGGTGTATTTTACCGTCAAGCGCACGTCTGTCGAAGGTCACAGAATATTCGTCTGTTTTTTCCAGATTTGAAACAATGTTTTCGATCGTGACTTGTTCGGATACTTTCTCAATGTCCTCTTTGAAAAGGAAGCTGTTCACGGCGATCCGCGTATTTCTGTCGTAATCGTTTTCAGCACCTAGTTCCCAGCCGTCGCGCCTGATCTCTTTCTCATCGGACATACTTCTGAATTTCAGCGTACGTTTTTTAACGTTTAAAAGCGCGGCATAATCACAGTTCTTTTCCAGTGTCAGCCTTGTGATCTGTTCTCCTTTTTTCTGTTCGCTGATATCACGTGTATAATAAAACGCCAGTATGTCTCCCGTAGAAGGCTCCGCCATCAAAATGATCCGGGTAGATACCCATACAAGCTCGCCGTCCAGTATTCTCCGGTATTCCAGCAGAACATCCCGGTTTCCGCTGCTGAAGAGCCGCATCATACCCTCATGACTGCAGCAGCGGATAAACTCATACCGCTGTTTCCCGTCCGGGATCTGTTTTGCTGCGGAAAGCAGCGTACTCAACGTTTCCCGCCGCTGTCTGTCAATTTTCGGTTCGATCTTCCTTGCTTCTGCCAGTTCATCTTCATCGATCTCTACAGACCGTGATAAGCTGCCGCCTGCGTTGAACGTTGTCTCCGTATCTTTTGTTACGTTGTAGCTGGCTGTGGCCAGATATACGCCGCGCAGCGATTCCACGCGCAGCTTCTCGTCAGCGATCGCTTTTTCCGCTTCCACCGTTCTGTTAACATTGAATACGTTGCCGATCGCCTTTACCGTCTGCCCATTTTCATCCGACACACTCATCAGGTGAACACGGTACCATCCGGACTTTCCGTTATAGTTCATAAGCACCGTACATTCGGCTTCCGAAGCGCCCATGTCGATCGCGTGCACCATCTCATGGTATGATTTTGCATCGTCCGCATTCAGCCCGATATATCGGATAAAGGATTCAGGATACTGATCCATGGTTTTTGGGATCTCGCTGAGTCTTTCCGGCATGATCTCTGCACTGTAGCGGTGAAGATGCGGATAATATGTAAAATGTAAGATATCGGAATAAGACAGAATATCACGGAATACCAGTTCCTTTTCCTGCAGCTCCGTCTGTGTGCGCACCAGCTTGTCCACATCGTAATACGCGGCATAGAAGCGCTCTGTCGTGCTGCTCTGCGGAATATGGTTTGCGGCGACCTCCACCCAGCGGAGACACCCGTTTCCGTCTGTCAGACGAAACCGGCAGAAAAACTGGCGTTTCCCGCTAATCGACGCGGCAGCTTCCTGCAGGATCGCTGTGCGGTCCTCCTCAAATACTGCGTTCAGGATGTCTGTTCCGACCATCCTGGCGTATTCCTCTTTTACCGCTCCGAGCATCTGATAAAAGCCGTTGTTCATGTAATTCAGACTAAGTTTTCCGTCTTCGTAATCAAATACGCCGATGCCTGACGGAATAGACTCGGCGCTGAAAGCACGTTCCTTCGCAAGCTCTGCCTCGTGCTGCCGCCTGACATGTTCGATCTGCTGTTCATACAATGCTGTCAGATCTGTCTGTGACTCCATGATCAGATCATGACGGGCGTCAAGCCAGACATACTTCACCTGTTTGTACAGACATTCGCCTGTATTCGACCTGCATCGATATACAAATGTATCTGTCCCGTCCCGATCAAGGCGGGCAGCAATATTCGAAAGCTTTCCGTGATCGGCAAACAATTCACGGTCTTCCGGAAAAATATAATGAGCGAGGATGTCCTGAAACACAGCATTATAATCTACACGCTGACGAGGATCGAGTCCGTAAGACCCGTCTTTTTTCCACATTTCGTAGCTGTTTAAAGACGGATTGATCAGTCCGATGTGATCATACTTCTCTTCGGCAAGCCGGGCAAGAATACTTTCATTCACTTTTCGGTCTGTAACGTTAAGCGCATAGGCGATACCTTCGATATCTCCGCTTACGGAATTCTGCATCATCGTGATGATTCCGTCGACCCAGACCGTATCGCCGCCGGAAGACCGGATAGGATATTCGACAGACATCTCCGTAACGCCGTTTTGGTACTCCTTAAGAAGATTCGGCAGCGTGAAACGCTTCATACAGTCTTTCCGAATATCATCATCCGAAATGATCTCCGCGCAGGCGGCCAGATATCCGTCGACTGTGCCCGTGTTCTGCTGCCTGCGCGCGGTTTCATACTGACTCTGTACGTCTGAGCAAATATTTTTTGTCAGATTCAGACGAAATATGGCCAGTGCGTTTGGATTCGCCGCGGCGACCTGCCTGTACAGATTTCCAAAACGCTCTTCATCAAGCTTCTGACGCTGTTTCTGTTCCGTAATATTTGTAACGTAAAACGCTGCAGCGTTATGACCGTACCAGTTTATATCCTGTACATCATGGCGATACCAGCGATTCAGCGGCGAAACATAGTTTTCGCTGATATGTGCATACCCGTCTTTCATCATAGGAAGCGAACACCATGGACACGGCGATTCGAGGCCATTGAAGTAACGAAAACACTCTATGCTCTGATAGCTTTGGTTCCCGCTTGCCTGCTTTGCCGTTTCATTGACGTAAAGCAGTTCATACGTACCTTTGTCAATAACATAGATACTCGTGCCGGTATGATCCAGAAGGTTTGCATATTCTTCGGATGCGGCAGATATTGTTGCGAACGAAACCAGCAGCACCGGCTCACCGCCGGATTCCCCGATCAGACATGCTTTTGCCCTGACCCAGACAAATTCCTTTGTTTTGTGTAAGATGCGGTATGTCAGAGTGAATACGGCAGAATCGTCCGCGTTTTCCAGAACTTCGGTGAGCTTTGCGGCTACAAGCTTCCTGTCGGATTCCAATACGACAGCTGCAGCGTCTTTTTCCGTAACTGCATTGTATTCTTCCAAGGTCATACCGGACAGCGCAGGAAGGCTTCCCGAGCAGAGCAGAGCGCGAAGCGTACCATTTTCAACCCGGTAAACAGCATAATCACCCGGGTTTGTATAACTAATCACTGAAAGCATATGAGCGTCGATTTCCATGATACCGCTCTCCTCTCATTTTTCCGCCTGTACGATCTTGAATATGGCTATCTATTTTATGTATTCCGTAATTATCTAAATTTTATTATATAATAGTAAATGTAACAATTTCAGTTCAAATATATCACGGGCATAACCTTATTGCAATACGGGTAAAAATATTTCACACCCGGCAACTGCAAAAAAAGAGATACAAGTCTGCGGCTTATATCTCTTCATTCGCCCTGTGTTTCTGATTACCTTTGCCCTTTGATTTTTCCGGCTGCCCGCTTCATCAGGATGACTGCCGCTCCAATAAGAAGCATCATCCAGGCCATTGCGGATGACGGATCTCCCGTATTCGGTGCCATCGTATGAACGGATCCCGCGCTGCTGCCGGAAGAATCCGTACCGTTCTCATCCGGCTGTACAGCGATTTTTTCATAGGACGCGGTAACGACAGCATCAGCCGCACCCATTGTAAAGGTACTGCCCGTAACTGCCGCATCATTCACATACAGCTGAGTCAGCTTCCAGCCGTCCTGCACGTCCGCCGTAATCGAAACCGTGTCGCCCATATGCGCGGTGCTGACATTTGTACTGATCGTACCGCCTTCAGACTGTTTGCATGTGATCGTATAGTCGGTCGGAACAAATTCCGCGGTCAGTTCGACATCTTCATTTCCGAAGGTAAACGTGGCATCGGAAGCATTCGGATCGCTCAGCGTAATATTGCCTGCGTTGATAACCCATTTCGAGAACGTCTCTCCGGTACGCTCGTCAGGCTGCAGTACAACCTTGGCACCGGTTTCCGTACTGGTGATGGGGTCATCGCCGGCAAAGTCATATGCCGTGCCGTTGTGCACGGTGATCTTTCCGCCGATGAACAGCGAAGCCGCGTTTGTAGAAGCCGTCAGCGCCCCTCTTGTAAACGTGCACCGCACCTGAATATTTGCATCCTGAATGGTTCCTAAAACGCCATACAGTGTCAGCATGGATCCATACTGGTACGTACCGTCCGGATTGATCCTTCCGTCTTGCGACGAACTCCCGCCGTCGCTGTAACCGTTCGTCTGAAATTCGTTTACAGGATGCCATACATTCTCACCATCCGACATCGTCTGATATTCCCATGCTGCAGTGAAATCATTGCTGCTCGCATCGCAATATGCGCTGAATTCGGCATTACCCCCGACATTCACATAACAGGGTACCGGCTGCACCGTTACGTTCAAAGTATCCGCTGCCATGGCAGGAAATGCACAAAGGGAAACCATCATCAGGATACAAACCAGAAAGGAAATTGCTTTCTTTTTCATAATAAATGCTCCTTATAAGGGGGATTTACGGGTAGATAGCTATATAAAATTATTATATATACTTTTTCCAAAAAATAACAGCTTTTCTGATGATTTGTTTTATTATTTTCAGGATCGAGTAGGAGGCGGTGATTAACCGCCGTCCTCTCACAGCACCGTGCGTACCGTTCGGTACACAGCGCCTTCAATAGTTGATGTGCACTGACTGATAGGCTGTGGCCAAGTCATAAAAGCCCCAGTTTATCAGTCTTTCTTTATTTAATGCCCAGTTTACCGCCTTGTTACCGGCATTGAACCAGTATCCT
>Ga0183096_1002772_pt1 | contig 11553 bp, 13 predicted proteins | sample Biomet5_FD_127791 | JGI IMG/M metagenome (GOLD analysis project Ga0183096, IMG submission 127791) | Microbial communities from bioreactor (seeded with sewage sludge) at LBNL, California, USA - Biofuel metagenome 5 (version 2) (version 3) | ecosystem: Engineered > Bioreactor > Anaerobic >...
ACAAAGGTTGTACCTAATGCCCCCTTTTTTCCCCCCCGCCATATCTTTTTTGTAGCCTTCCCAGTCGTTAGCCACCACAAGCGCGCGCGGGGCCGGTTTTACCGGGGCCGGGGCGGCCGCGGGGGACGGCACGGGCTCATCCGCGGCATCAGCAGCCGCAGGGGCAACGGCCGCCAGCTCCGCCGGCGCCGCCTGGGCTACAGGCGCCATGGGCGCAACTGGCGCAGCCATGGACGCAGCATCCGCCGGCGCGGCACTTGCCGCCGCAGCGGGAACCGCGTCCGCAAGCGCGTTCTCCATAGCATGCGCGGCAGGGCGGGTATCGGCTACCGCGTCCCTGAAATCGCCCAGTGAAACGGGCTTCTTGGTGCCCTGCAGCAGCACAAGCGCAAGCACCATGTTCAAGGACATCGAAAGTATAAGCGCAATTTTAGTCGTCATCTATCTCCCGGATATCACGTACCATTCCCGGCGCTCGCCGGGGGTAATTCACATTATAAAAATTTTATGCCCGGATTATCAGATTATTTTTCGTATCAAATAACGCGGCCGTTGCCGATGAAGGATATAAGGAAACAGAGCACGGCGGCGCCCAGCGATACGACTTCCGTCGTCCACATATCGCTGGAGGCCCCTGAAACGACTATGGAGCCCAGCGAGAGTACAACCGCGCCGAGCGAAACCCAGATGAAAACCTGCCAGAGCGGGGACGCCTTGCGGCGCCCGGCACCGATCTCGAGACGGCGCACCTCCAGGACCAGCCAGCCCAGCCATACCGGATAACCCAGCGCGCACACCGCGTCCCACCAGCGCCCCCGCCAGGCGAAGAAGCCGGCAAAAGCTATAGCGCCCCAGAAAACGGCGCGGTTCAGCACGTCCCACATGCCGCCAGCCTGCGCCGCCGGCCGCGAACTTTCAAGCTCCGCCTTTATGGCCTCAAGACTCTGCCCGTCGGTGGAGAAGAACGAGAAAGCAACAAGATAGGCCACCGCGAAACCGCGCCCGACCAGCCGCAAAGAACCGTTCAGCTTATAATAGCCGTCGGCAAGTTCAAAGAGTATCAGGAACCCGTAATAGAACAGCAGTCCGATAAGCTTATAGTCTTTAAGCGTCATAGCGCGTTCCCTGCCGCACCCGCGGCAGATAAGGATATTATAACCCACACCAAAACAAAACCGCCGGGCTTCCCCGGCGCTCGTTCCCGCACTTTTGTATGATATGCACATGGGGAACATATCAAAACAGGTAGACGAACTTTTTTCCGAATGGGACAGTAAGGATTCTCCCGGCTGCGCGCTGGGAGTTATCAGCAAAGGCAGATTCATCTACCAACGCTGCTACGGGATGGCGAACCTGGAGCACGGCGTTCCGCTGACCCCGGACTCGGTTTTCGACGTAGGCTCCACTTCCAAGCAGTTCACGGCGGCCTGCATAATCCTTCTGGCCGGCCGGGGCAAGCTCTCGCTGGACGATAGAATACAGAAATACCTGCCGGAAATCCCCGTCCACAAGCATCCCGTCACTATCCGTCACCTGCTGCACCACACCAGCGGCCTGCGCGATTATCTGACACTGATGTACCTGCGCGGCATGCGCTTCGAGAACGAGTACGCCGACAAGGAAGTATACGCTCTTATAGCCAGACAGAAAGGGCTCAATTTCAGGCCCGGCAGCGAGCATCTATACTGCAACACCGGCTACCTGATGCTTGGCGAGATAGTGAAGCGCACATCGGGTCTGACGCTGAGGCAATATGCCCATAAGCACATCTTCGCCCCGCTCGGGATGAAAGACACTCATTTCCACGACGATTTCAGCGAGATAGTCAGGAACCGCGCCGTAGGGCACAACAAGGCCAAGGTGGGACACAAGTTAAGCGTCTCACTCTTCGACGTGGTCGGCGATGGCGCCCTCCACACCACCATCAAAGACCTCGCCATCTGGGACCGGAACTTCTACCACAACCGCGTGGGCGGCGCGGGCGCAAGACTGATCGAGCAGCTAGCGACCCCCGGCAGGCTCAACGACGGCAAACCGCTTAATTACGCTTGCGGCCTGTTTACCGAGGATTACCGCGGCCTCAGGACCATACACCACGGCGGGAGCTGGATAGGATACAAAGCGGAATTTATCCGCTTCCCCGAACAGAAATTCTCCGTGATCTGCCTGGCCAACACTGAAGCCCTCGACGCCATCTCTTTGGCGCGGAAGGTGGCAGACATTTACCTCGCCGACAAGTTCACCGTCGCCAAGCAAAAGCCGCCCAGGACATCGCCCGCCGAACTCCGCCGAATGACCGGCAAGCTTGGATACTATGAAGATCAAAAGAGCGGGGACATCGCGCTGGTCTCCGCCAAAAGCGGATATCAAATAGAGCTCAACGGCGCATCTTACAAACTGGAACAGCTCACGCCGGCCAGGCTACAGGCAACGAACGGGGCGGTGAAAATGAATTTCAGCGGACCGGAAGAATTCACGCTGACCCGAAGGAACGCACAGAAGAGCGTTTATACCCGGTTGCCAAGATTTAGGATGAGTCCGGCACAGAGTTCAAAGCTTGCCGGCGACTATTACTGCCCTGAACTCGATACCACCTACACGATAAGTTCTACCGGCAAGAAGCTTACGACCCCTATTACGGACCCGGGCGAAGGGCTGTTGGACCTTCAACCGATACGGCACGGGCTGTTTAAAGCCGGCCCGCATCTCACCCTGCGGTTCAACAAGACCGGGCGCGCCTTTTATCTAGGCGCAGGGCGCGTAAAAGACCTGCTGTTCCGCAGAGAATAGCCCCCTAGGAAGACAACCATTTTTTCGGACGAAACAAAACCGCCGGGCTTCCCCGGCGGTCCTGCGCCTTCGACCAGTCAAATAGTCAAAAGCGTCCCCTTTCCCCTACCGCCGGGAGTTCCCGGCGGTTTAACACGACACCAATTAATCATCCACGCCCCTAGGCACTATTTCTCTATGCGTAGATCTGCAACGGCCATAGCAGATTCCTGCGATATGTTTTCAGCTGTGGGGAAAAGTGTGATTTCCATAACGCCTTTAGCGAGGCTTTCACTGTAGCTCTTAAGTTTACGAGGGCTAAAAAATACAGTCTGAAGGCTGGCGCCATCAATGAGCAACGGAGAGAGCAATCTGATTTCCCCAACATCTCTGTTAATGGAACCAATGAAAACTCCTTCTATCAGCCCACCCACTATACCCTGGAACTTTGCTTCTTTAATCTGTAAAACAACTTTTTTCCCTGTAGGTGTCCAATCGCTGCGATAAAGTTTCAGATACCTAAGGGAAAGAGGCACCCCTTGCAGCAACCCGGCAAAGGTTAGTGCCCCAATCCCGATGTACCGTACCATAGCAGGAATATGTGCAAAGAATGATAAAAACCAGAATGCAATTACCCCCGCAAGAAAAGCGATACCCACATTTATCAGGAGCAAATGGACTGCCAACCGCAGGAATGCCTTCCGACCGTTCTTTATTTCAGGAATTTCCATAAGGTTAAAGAGCGTTTAGCCTTCGCTCATTCAGCCCTGAATCGATAAAAATATTCTACAAAACAAAATCCAAACCGATACCCCATAACATTAGCCCAGAGACAAGGCCCAGTAGCTTTAGCCAGTGCTGTATCTCAGTCGGTTTCCGACCTTCCTTCAGAACAAGTCTCTGCAACCATTTCAGCCGCAACACCCCAAGCGAACCGACAAAGAAAAGCAAGAATGCAAGCAGTGAGAATAGGCCAGGTTTTGCCCGTTCCATTCCATGAGGGAAAGTATCCAGCATTATTAACCCGTTCCATATAGCGATAAGAATGACAACTGTCTGCCATCTTACAGGAACGCCTCTATCGCTTAAAGACTGCACAGCAGGATCACTCATTGACGCCTTGGGGACAAATCCATTTTTATTTATTTTTCTAATTAAGTTCTCTGGATTTCCCAAGCACCAGAAAACAATATGTTTTGGGTATTCAGCAGCTATATGATTGATTTTTATCCCCCAACCCAAAAAAGGAATCACGGTGTGCTTCGTGAAAGAGATAATTTGTTCAGGAACAAAGGAATACTTCCCTATGAGCGTAGCATTAATCTCAAAGCCATTTTGTTCAACGGACAGAATTGCAAAAGGCCATGTAGCATTCACCCATCCAATTCTTGCCCCGCCGATCGAAATCACATTTTTCTTATCTCCCATACGCTGTAATCTTCTCCATGAAAAGCGGTTAAGATGCTAAAACTCAAGAGTAACCGCTAATCACATCCGCGACATTACATCAGCGTCTGAGGAAAAACACCTGTACCGGGCGCGCACCCATCTTAAGGAACCAGCGCTGCGACTTGAGATTGACCGCATGTATAGCCCCGCCGAAATACCGGCCAGGCAGCTTCTTCAGCCAGCCGCCGAGCATGGCATGCGCCGCTTTGCGTTCTTCTTTCGGCAGCGCACCGTCCACCCACAGCCAGGATATCCACGAGCAGGGAGTATACGATCTGCCATTCTTTGGAAAGCGGATTATGCTCATCATCCCCACGATCTTGCCGGCTTTCCTGACGCTTATCCCTTTTGTTTTCGGCAAATATTGAGAATAGTAAACCCGGTCCTCTTCTTTATGGTTGCCCGCCATATAAGCGCTGAATGGGTTAACGAAATAGCGCTTGTGCGTACGCATTGTTGTCCGTTTATATTCCGCCATACTGCGGAACGGCGAGAGCTTTAATCCGAACTCGCTGCAGCAGGGACTTGCCGCCGGGATGCCGCTTTTATTCCCGTAATACGTCGTACGGCAGACGTATTTCCTGCGCGAGACCATATCCTGTATTGGCAAGCCTTTGGGCGCCCGGCGCGGTTGAAAGCGGAACGCCAAAAAAGGCTTATCCGCCGGCCAATCCACGCTGCCCACCAGTTTCTCGCTCAGCAGGTCAAGCGAAGGCAGGGAATACGTCATCTTGTCCTCGCCGCGTTTCATTAATTTAAGTTTAAGCTCCATATATCTTGCTTGCCCCCGAACGAACACTCTACAAAACCGCCGGGCGTTCCCGGCGATTTTATCTTCGCTCCGAATTAGTCAAATAGGAAAACACGTCCCCCTTCCCCCTCTCAAAATGCCGGGCTTCCCCGGCGGGTTCATTCCTCTTACGAACTAGTCAATAGGGGAACACGTCCCCTTTTCCCCCCGCCGTATTTCCCCTGTCAGATATCGAATCCGAAACCGATACCCGGGCAGTTCATACCACCGAAATTATACGAACGAGACCCTATCTCCACGCCGCCCATCCGCATGTAGAAGCTGTTGTTTTTTACGCCCCTGAGCGTCCAGATCTCGGCATGGCCACAACCTTTGCTTTTGAATAAGGCAAACATCGCCTTCAGCAGTTGTGCCCCATGTCCGGCCCCATGACGCTCCGGGTGAACATAAAGCCCAGCCACCTCACATACCCCAGGTCTTCCGGCCAATAGAACACCTCCGGCAAATCCCCATACCACGCCATCTTCCTCCGCCACCAGCATCGTTTCCCGCCCCGTGCGGATATTCTCTTCGAATATCCGCATGTACTTTTCCGCGGACAGCTTGGCAGGATAATCCTCCGGGATAAAACCGGCATAAGCTGTCTTCCAGGCAGTTACAACTATTTCCGCCATCCGCCCTGCATCACCGAGTTCAGCCGCACGTATCATGCACAAATTCTACCAAAACAAAACCGCCGGGAAGTCCCGGCGGCTTTGCGTTTGCGATGAATTAGGCAAATAGGGAAACACGTCCCCTTTCCGCTCACAGAATATTTGTTCGCCATATTCCAGATTCTTAATTAGCCCCTAAAAGCCCACAGCGTTTTACTTCTTGCGGGAGAACGAGATGCGGTAAGGTTTCAGGCCTAAACGCGAGTCGTACTTTTGCGATTCCATGTTGTAGTCGAAATTGGCCGATTCCCAGACTGTTAGAATTAGTCATTTAATCATCAGCGTCCCCAGCGCCCTCAGCGTATACATCTGGCCCAGAGAACATTGGCACGACCTATTAAGTACGGGACGAAAGGGACAACTACCACAGATAGAATACCGAGACTGGTTAAATTACGGAACGGGATATATTTCAACGCCCAGTACAACAAACAGACCGTCATCAACGCGCAGATCCGACTTTGCACCTCCGGACGCGAGTATTTCCCGGAGCCGCGCGAATATCCCAAAGCACTTATGGAAAGGAAGAAGAACGGAGCCGCAAAAACCAGACCCCCAATTACATTGGTAAGTAGCCCCCACAACGAGAATGCCACAGGGGAATTTAACACTGCTTTATATGAGAGTATGGCGCTGTTTAGCAGCAGCCATGCGCCGAAGAGCGCGAACATTACCGACATCACTGCGAATATAAGGACCGCCCTGTTGTCGCTTCCGGAGGCCTCCGGCCGTATGGCAATAGCCCCTAGGAATTCCTCCCTGACTTTGCACACCACAGCGCCGAACGCCGCAGCATAAAAACATTGTATCGAGAAAAGAAAGAGGAAAAATATCCCGATAATGCTTTGCAATCCCCCAGTAGCTATCATATACGTCTGTTGGCCTATTATTGTTATAACCGGCCATAGCCAGAAATACCCAGGAGCGATGATCGAAGGGAAGAATCCCGCCAGCATTATGCCAAGATAATAGTAGCCGCTTTTACTGTCCCATGGTTCTTTATGCCCGGTGAATACCGACGAAAGCGCCCATAATAGCGCACCTATCCCGAACGCCAGCGACAGTGCTGTCCAGAAACGATTGCGGGAATTTTTCCAAAACATCGTGCCCTCCTCTGAAATATGTATACATCCGCCCGTTTAACACTTAACTTTTACCATTCAATCAATGATTAAACATGAGCGCGTCGATGCAGGGTTTAATTTTTGACTTGTTCCCCCATGTCATCATTCACTCTTTCCTCTTCGCCCTCATAAGCTTTAAAACCTTGTCAGAAAATGCAGCACGCACCGCTATACTTTCCGGGGTTTTCTGCGAATTCATCTCAACATATTTTGAGATCTGCATCCTTTGTTTTTCGGGTATTATCATCCTCTGCATTGCCTCTCTCGGCCTATCGACAAAAATGTAGTGATTAATTCGAGGATTCCTCAAGTTTTGAACTGTATCCAGCTCGCCGTTTTTTTTAATCATGACACTATTCATTTTTGACAATGTAGAAGGGATTAGAGATGTTAAGATCAACATCGGCCCAAGTTTAAGATATGAACCTAAATTCGCATTGTCGTAAAACAATGTGGAATCGACGCTTCGCAATAAATAGAAATTAACTCTATCACTAAGCTGTTCTGGCAAGTACCCATGTCCGAAAACCAGATTTTGCAGAAATATTATATATGACCTGTTTTCACCAGTATCCGACCTTTTTTCCAACAGATAATCCCGCCAAATCCGCACCTGTTCCTTTAGTATCTTTGTGCGTTTCTCTCCGAACACCTTGTCGGCATTGTCACATTCCTGAGAGCAAAACCGAAATTGTGCTGAGATTATAAATTTCAATAACCAGTCATCATACTTAAAGCTTTTAATTTTGCCAGTCTGGCAACCCCAAGAATCCATTTCTGTCTGGACATACGGATAAAAGATGTTTTTGGCGAATTCCGATTCATAACGACTGAATAGTTCTTCACAATCGCTACATAGTAATGGACGCTTCTCTCCATCTTGGAAGCGTATATTCAGGTTTTCGGATTTTCTAAAGTAGCCCGTTGTCGATGTTTTTTTAATCCATCTAAAGACGAACTTCGGTATGATGTGGCTTTTACACAAAGTTTTTTGCTTACCACACAACAAGCAAATTGTATCACTGGGCATCATGCACCTTTAAATGCATTCGGGAACCGACTGATTTATATATTGGATACAGAGATTCTGCTTTATTAAGGGACAACTATGCCTCCAATACTTTTTACTACTTAAAAAGTCTTCCGGCCGGTGAGCTCCGTGTATTTCTTTATGTCCTGCTCGGACTTTTCGGCATCGCCCATCTCGCGGTAGGCCAGACCACGATTGTAATATGTCTCCGCCAGAGAGGGATTAAGGGCCAATGCATGGCTGAAGTCCTCTATGGCCTTATCGTATTCGCCCATGTAGATATATGCACTGCCGCGGTTGCTGTAAGGCTGGGCGTAATTCGGGTTAAGCTCAATGGCCTTGTTGAAGTCCTCTATGCCCTTCTCGTAATTCTTCGTCAACGCGTAAGTGCTGCCGCGGCCGTTATAGGCACGCGCATACTGCGGGTCGTAATAGATGGCTTTCACAAAATTGTCGATGGCGCGGTCGTAGTCCTTATTCTTACCGTATATAACGCCGCGCTCGGTATAACCCTCTGGGTTCGACGGGTTAAGAGACACATATTTGTCGTAGTCCTTAATGGCCGCGGCGGCATTGTTCTGTATGGAGTATATCTTGGCGCGGGACTTGTAAGCGAAGCCGTGCTCGTTGGTCCCGCAGGTGCCAGTGTCGTCCATTGCGATAGCCTCGGTAAAAAGCCATGCCGCGCGCTCGTACAGCATCTGATCCATCTCACGCACACCGAGGTTGCAAAGTATGCCGCCGCTCTCGGGCGCCTTTACCTCCGCCCATTTGTTCTGCGGAAGGCTTTCCAGCCAATCCATGCGCACTTTCTTGGAGGAGGACGAGAGTATCTCGCCGGTGCCGGCCTCTATTAAGCGCGAATTTATCTCTACCTCGTCCAGGCCGGTCTTGTACATTGTGCCGGTAAGGATGGCGTCCACGCCGGCCAGCTTGCCAATCTGCTTTGCCTGCGACGATTCTATAACGCCTGAGTTCTGGATCTTTAATTCTTCCAGCACCTTACCAAGGAGGTTACGCTCGATTACTTTTATCTTGCCGGTATTAACTATGCGGTTAAGTATGCGCTCGGAAACTATCTGCGCGCCGCGCGAATTGCTGTCTGCGTCGATATAGGAGAAATTGATTACCGCGATCTTCCCTACGTTGTTTGCGACGTTCTTGTTCAGCAGTGATGCGACTATATCGTCGTAGTCATTGCCGGCGAACGCCGCAGTATGCAGCGACAATACACCGAGCGTCATAACAAAGACTTTAATTTTTGAATGCAGAATAGCAATAGGATGTGAGTCCACGGTGTCCCTCCCTAACACAACTATTGTACAAAACCAACCGCCACCCAAAACAAAACCGCCGGGATTGCCCGGCGGTTCGCATTAATAGTCAAGAGTAATGATTTCTCCCAACACCACCTCTTACTTTTTGTCTACAGCATCAGGTTTCTGTGCGTCGTTGTCGGTCGGGTTATCATTTGGCATTCTATCTTTAATCTGTTGAACTATAAGTGCCTTAGATTTTCTAGTCCGATTCCATAACACAAGCAAGATTACTGCACCAACTGCACCAACAATTGTCACGACAACAAATACACAATAAGTCTTCAACGATGGGATGCTTGTAGTTAATAGGGAAATAAAGAAAGAAATAGCGGTAGAAAGGAGAAAGATTGCAATGTTTAACATAACATCATCTTGCCCCCCCCGCTCAAGTTCATGGAGTTCCGATTCGGTAACTTCATAAAGAGAAAGAGAATCGACCTTGGCCCGCTTAACGTGAATATGCTCAATATTATCTTCTTGCGAGCTCATATGTTCTCCTTTAACCATTCACTCCGGCAGAGAACATTCCGCCACGCTGCGGCCTTAGCAGATTTAACAACAAAAAGTCTACCGCCCTCTGGGACATATTGCCCCAGGTCATCTCTAACCTCTGTGTGAGTCTTTTCACTAACTATCGCCCACGTTGATTCAGTGATATGCGCCCAAGTTCCATACCGCTTTATAGCAGAATATAATGGCTCATAATCACCACCTGCAACCACGTCATAACATATTACGTAACATGCCATCTGAATTTCCTCAACTGTTTTCCCACACAGATATTGTATTGGTTTCACCTTCTTTAAGCAACAGTGGGAATCGTTAGAAAGGCCCGACAGATGGTTTGAGTATTACTGTCAGGGAATTAATCGAATACACCAACGGAAACAGTCTACAAAACAAAACCGCCGGGCTTTCCCGGCGGTTCCGCAATCCAAGTCAAGATTAAGACCTGACCCTTTCCGCATCTCCACCACTACTTCTGGACTTTTTTATATTTCCCCCACAACTCTTCCACCTTAAAGGAAACAACATCTAGTTTTAAATCCTCAATTTTAGTAAGCCTTTTTTCGAAACTCGAGTTCTCCTGTGTCCTCTCCCCAAGCTCTCGATTCAAGTGATACACACAGCCCCCAATACTTGCCAATATTGACAGGACAATCCCAATCAATGCCTCTGATTTCCATTTCTGCCACCATTTTTCGAAGCTAAATGTTTTCGGACGAGCGCCACTAGATCTAACTGCCGGCTGTGCAGGTAAGACAGATGTTGATGAACCCGAAGAGGAAAAATCTTGCTGGTCATTTGTCCCATTAGGAGACATCTGTTTCATATACTGTTTTCTCTCTTCTGGACTCTTGGGAACATGGCTCTTCCTATTTACCATTTGAGTTCTCTAACAATGGAACAAACTTTTGCTGCAACATCTTATGATATCCAGATATCAATCTATCTTTGGCACCATTAAAGAATATTGCATAATCAAATTCCCCAGGCAACTCATTAGGAAGTGGATCAAAATAATGCTGCAGGTCAACTTCAAGGTTCACCGTGCTACTCGTTTTATTTTGAACCGTGAAAATCACATTTTCCCAGTCATTGACCCCTTTTTTCACAAGAGCCTCATCAACAGGAAGTCTTTTGGAAAATCTCACAACAATGGTCTCTGGATTGGAAAAACTATCATCCGTAAGATTAATGACTGACTGATTTAGGAACGGCGGATTTGGCAGGTCATGCGAAAACACCATTCCCAGACGCATATATTTTTTAACCCTATGTGGCGATAGAATTTTATTTATAAAATACGGGACACATTTTTTTGAAATCCATTCGAATCGCTTTTTAAAGTCATCACCTGATTCAAACGAATACTGAAATATCAAATCATCACTATTTATTGACAATCTTGTCTGCCCAGCCGCCCTCGCCAATATTTTTCCCCGGTCAATACTCTCTGCAATTTCCGTAAAAAAATCATGGGCAAATGGAGAATCGTCATCATGCAATATGGAATCCACTATTTCCCCTGTGGAGTCCAATAGCCCAAAACTACGCTGATATCTAATACCGACTGTAATTCTAAAAATACTATCAATCAAGTTTTCCATTTATTCTCCACAAATAGTCATAAAGTTCCCCTAAACCTATTCTACAAAACATTTCTATTAGACTTAAGGATATTACAAATATGGTAACGGCTTAAGCCTATTTGTCCTTGCTTTCAAAACACGCGGGCCGTCATGGAGAGCAATGCTTACGTTGTCGGCGGGGCCATGTCAACTTTCTGGGTGTAAATTGGGAAGCATGGGCGTAGTCTGGTTCAAACCGTCGCCACCTCCCTTTCCCGAGGCTTGTAGGCTTTCCACAAGCGCTTCGCCCAGCGCTCTTCCTGCGC
>Ga0183096_1002776_pt1 | contig 11535 bp, 12 predicted proteins | sample Biomet5_FD_127791 | JGI IMG/M metagenome (GOLD analysis project Ga0183096, IMG submission 127791) | Microbial communities from bioreactor (seeded with sewage sludge) at LBNL, California, USA - Biofuel metagenome 5 (version 2) (version 3) | ecosystem: Engineered > Bioreactor > Anaerobic >...
AGGGATGTTTCTCCGCCTCCGCGCCGGTGTTAGTCAGTTGGAACGGGCGGTGCTTGTGCTCAGACGAATTTCCTAAGGCTGTATCCAGAGCATAAAAGCACAGGTCTCTCAGATCCGATGACACCTCATACCCGTCTGACACAGCCTCCTGACTGGAGGAAGCGATGACCGCCTGAAAGAAATGGGACAGGTAGCTCTCCACCAGATATCCCTCCCCGCCGAGCTTCGTCCGGATATCCGTGGTAAGCAGCAGGAGATCCGTGATGGAACCGGGCTGTTCAGTTTCCTTGGAAACCAGCAGATCCTCCAGATTCTGAAAAATGTTCATTTGTACCCCGACCTTTCTTTGAAGTCGGGAATCTCCGGCACTTAAAAGCGCGTGCAAAGGCGGGGCTTCTCTGTCCGCTACCCTTGCACGCGCAAAAGATTCTTCTTGTGCCGCCACAAAAAACAAGGTACAATAACCTTGTCGTGGCGCTGTTTACGGTTGTGCAGGGTGGTCTGTTCACCTTTGCGCAGGGCTGATATGCTCGAATCATATCAGCCTGCCATGACGTTTTTATTTTTCCGGGCAACTCCCGTTGGTGTCTATATCAACTCTGATCAAAAGAAAAGTCAAGGGCCATTGCGGCAGAAAGGGAAATTACGGGAAGAAAGAACTGGGGTTCTCAGTTTCCATCAATTGTCGGGTTGAAAGTGCGAGACGGCAAGCAAGAAATTTTTTGAGCCCCATAATGCGATCACGCAAGCGGTGCCTGTTTCCGGTAAACTCCAAAATGGATCAGGAGCGCGGCAAGTTGAAATACAAGTCCAACCACGCAGACTCCATGCCAGCCGAAGTGCTGAAAGCATAAAGTTCCCATAAAAGACCCTGCCGCACCACCGATAAAGTAGGAAAACATATATACGGTGTTGTTTCGGCTGCGCATGCCATCACCCAATGCCTGCACACGGGCCATGTTTGAAACCTGACCGGACTGATTGCCGAGGTCCAGAATAATCACGCCCGCGATCAGGCCCCATAGATGAAAGCCCCAAAAAGTGAAACAGAGATATGCGAGCGTGGAAAGCAGGATGCCGATTCCAACCGTGAAACGCGGGCTTTTGTGGTCCGCTGCCTTGCCAATCAGCGGAGCGGCCAACGCCCCGGCAACGCCAGCCAATCCGAAAAGCCCGGCTTCTCTCGTTCCCATACCATAGTGTGGGGTTTCCAGTAAGAAAATGAGAGAAGTCCAAAATGCGCTGAAAGAGCCAAACATAAAAAATCCGTTCAAAGCCGATTCTCGAAGTGGGCGTTGCCTTTTGATCAGGTCGGGCATGGATTTTAGAAGATCCGAATATGATATCTGCGCACTAGATTCGCTCTTTGGGAAGGCAAAACGAATGACCAGCAGGAGTACCAGAGTCAATCCTGTTGCAATATAATAAACAGCGCGCCAACCCACGGTTGCTCCGATCAGGCCGCTGAAAGTCCGGGAAAGCAAAATCCCAATCAGCAGACCACTCATCACGTTGCCAATGGTTTTGCCCTGTTCTTCCGGCTTAGATAGCTGGGCTGCGTATGGTACGATGAGTTGCGGAACGATAGTCGTCATCCCAATTACGAACATGGCGATCAACAACACGGCATAGGTCGGTGCTAAACCGGCCAATAGAAGCGAGGCTGTAACCAGCAGCAACATTCGCAGAATGACTGAACGGCGTTCCGCCATGTCGCCAAGCGGGACAAAAAGTAAAAGTCCGAGTGCATAGCCAATTTGCGTGAGCATGGCCGCCGCCCCGGCCGCATTCTGTGAGACATGGAAGGCCGACGCAATCTGCGCTTCAAGCGGCTGTATGTAATAAAGATTTGCAACCGTTACTCCGCAGACGACAGCCATAAGAAATATCAGTGGTTTTGTCAAAATGAACTCCGGATATTTTTCGCTTTTCAATTAAAAGACCTCTTTACTTTCGAAATATGTGTAGATACTATACAATCTTAGCAAAAAATTAGCCTTGCTTCAGCTTTTGTTCCAATCGACGCAAAAAATCTGAGAGAAATTGCCTCTGACCGGCATCCGCACTGGCCAGAATATCTGAAATGAGGGCATTATATTTTTCATGCGCGTCTTTATGGTTTGCAACTGCCGTTTCTCCTTTTGAAGTCAACCGGAGAACGATTTTCTTATTGTCACCGGGACTTGCCTCTTTGATAATCATACCTTTCCGCTCCAGCCGCTTAGCCGTTTGTGAGGCCGCACCGCGAGTGACATCCAGAAGCCGGGCGAGGCCGGAAATGTGCAGATCCGGGCGTTCGGCAATACACTGAAGCATGTGGATCTCAGAGTGATAAAGCTCCGTATCGGTGCCGAATGTCCGGGCACGGCTGTCGTTTTCATAAAATTCGGTGATAACATCAAGAAGCAGTTCACAAATATTCATCATTTCTTTACCCCTAAAATATTGTATAGCTGATATACAAAAAAGTCAACTTGCCGTTACAGAACAGAAATGTAGCGGCTTTTTTATATTCAGAATCAATTTGGAAAGGAAGAATGCCCTATGGCAAAACAACCGAAAACCAACGCGCCTCCGCGGGAAGACGCCCGTATTCAGGAATTCCTCGATATGATCGCACCCTCTATTATCAAATTCAGTACCAACTACTTTATTTGCGGCAACACTTTCCGCTGTGTGTGGGCCCTGCGGGAATACCCGACATGGCTGCTATAGACGATGAAAAAACTGGGAGCTGACGTAGCACATCAGCTTCCCATTTTGCTCATAATCTCCCCATGAAAATCTCAATTTGTAGGACTACCGGGTGCTTTAGCTTCATGCTGGCTTTCGGCTATATACGCGTTTACACCTCGATACAACAGGACAAGCGCCGCACTGAGCAGCACCCCGCCCAAAATATCGGTCAGCCAATGAACGCCCGATACCAAACGCCCAATTACCATAAATGCAGTAAATGCCCCAAGTACGGTGTTTACGGTGCTTTTTACAGTTCTATTGCAAATCAGACGGCGAAACTGCATCATGGCGGTAGGCATCACACAAAGAACCAGCATAGTGGTGGAGGATGGATAGGACGTTTCCAGAATACCGTCGATTAAAACCGGTCTGTAGTTCACACGATATAATTCGAAAAAGAGATACGCGCCCATGACCAGCACATAGAAGCCGCCCAGCACAAGAATGCTGCTATCTACCCGAAAAAGGCTTTTGCGCCGTATGAGCTGCGTAAGCCCCAGCACAGCAAATCCAAGCACTACAAAGATAGGCACAAGCCCCAACCAGTCAGTGATTGTATAAAGCGTCCAGTTTACGCCGAACAGGCCATGTACCCACCCGTTGACCGACGCAAATCCCACGGTAGAGCCGTTCGGCCCGATGGGTTTCACATCAATATGCTGGATCAGCATGGTATAAAGAATAAACAGCACAGACAGGCAAAAGGTGGGCAGAAAGCTACCCAGAGAACGAGAATTCTGTTTCATTTTCAAAGCTCCTTTTTTTAATGAGGTGTTAGTGTTTGTACACGCTTACTTTACCTCCAGGAGCCGAAAAGCGGTAGGATCCCGCCGTCACCATGCCGACACGATTCGTGTCATCGGCGTTTTAACAACAAAATCCCCTTGATGAGCAGAAATAGGAATGTGAGCGAAGCAGCATATGGCTCGCGGCTCAGAATGAACGCCAGAACGCCAGATACGCTGAAAAGCAAAGAGAGACCACTTTTTATCTGATTCCAGAATCGCACCTGCCTTCCCTGCAAGGCAAGGGTCGCAAGCCCGCATAAAACGGTGAGCGATACCAGCGTAAAGTAGGGGACCTTAATGTACAAGGGTATCGACGTCAGGGAGAGCAGGGAGACGATGCGGAGTGCCCCATCCTCCGCCTGACCAAACAACGGAAAAAACAGAAACAACGCCATGGCGCAGTCCAGCAGGCCAAACACCAGATCTCGCATTTGCCGCATTTTTTGGAGCTGGTCGCTTTGCGCAATACTGACCAGTTCCTCGCCAGACAAGAGTTCATCAATAGACACAGAAAAGAAACTCGCAATCATCTTAAGGGAATCGATGCTTGGGTAGCCGCGTCCAGACTCCCATTTTGATACAGCGGTACGTGATACGAACAGCGCCTCCGCAAGCTCCTCCTGCGTGAGACCTTTACGCTTACGAAGTTCCTGCAATTTTTCGTTAAAATCCATAGGGGTATCTTACCTTTCAAATTCCATTTTATCGCTTTGCCGGATTATATAAACAATACAAAATTCATATGCGCCCATTATACCATGGTAATACCTGAAATTGTAGCGCCGTCACTGAAATGTGGTGACTTTTCTTATGCTCAAAATCAAATTTAAGAAAGGAAAAGTTCATATGAAACGTAAAATCAGACCTCAGTCCACACCACAAGAGGACGTTCATATTCAAGAATTTCTCGACATGATTGCGCCTTCGGTTATCAAATTCAATACCGACCATTTTATCTGCGGTAATACTTTCCGGTGTGTTTGGGCGCTCCGTGAGTACCCGACATGATAGTTATAGACGAAGAAAGGTTACTCCATCGAAAGAGTGGCACAGATAAGAATACGAATTGTTTTCATTACTTTAATCCGAGAGCAGAACATTGTTACCAGTGAACAAACACATATTTGTTAAAAAAAGCATATACATTCCAGATATTCAACAGCAGTACCGCTCCTAATGTTAAGAAGGAATAATGAGGAAAAGTTATAATCATCTGATATTTGCTATAGCCGTATGGTTTTTCCATCGAGGACCCTTTTGATTCATACCGGCCCTGAAATTTTTTGTAGATGGGTAGAGATATGAAACAAAACAGCAGTGCAAGTGCATTCAGAAACAGAAATGGATCAAAATACGTTCCGGTATTCGATGATTTTACCAGCCAGATGATAAGGCTGGCAAGCAATTCGAATGCCGTTAGATTTCGGCCCCATTTAAGCAGCGTCGTAATATTCCCATCGGCTTTCCGGTAAGCAAACCAGAATAAAAATATAATCAACGCAATACAAATCGCGGTGAAAATCACGAAAGTTATATCGTTCGTCTCTCTCACCTCTAAACACAAGATATTAAATAGGAACTCAGCATTAAACGATGTTCATCACTTTAATGTATTATTCAAGTGTAAACCAAAAGAAAAAAGATACTTAACGTTGCTCTATTATACCATGTTCTCTCCCAAAAGTACCCAACATCGCCGCAAATATGCGACGGTATTTTTTATATCTATATTCAAAAGGAGGAACCCGTATATGCCCCGTACAAATTTAAAAGCAGTTCCCGCGAGGGAAAATGTCGTTCGTCTCCAAGACTTCATCGACATGATCTCGCCCTCGGTGATCAAGTTCAACACAGACCACTTCATCTGCGGGAATACGTTCCGCTGTGTCTGGGCCTTGCGTGAATACCCGACATAGTAGTTATAGACGATGAAAAAGTACTGGGAAACTGAAGTAGTACATCGGTTTCCCAGTTTGCTCACAATGTCGCTTCCATAAAACCAACTGTAAAAGGTAAAAAATCGAATTTTTGGGTCCCTGTATGTACAAAACCATTGGCTGTATACCATTTTTTTAAAATTGAATTTTCTTCGATAATGCCGATTGTCAGCTTTGTCGCACCTGATTCCTTTGCTTTGGTCATTGCAAATTCCAATAACTTTTTGCCTAAACCAGAATGTCGGAATTGCGGAATAACCGTTATCTTTTCAAGCTCGTATTGGCTGCAACTTTTTTTTTCAAGTTGCATAAACCCTACCATGCAAGCATCAGCAAAAAGTCCGTACATTAGATTTCCTTTATTCATATCAGAGATTAATCTATCAGCTTTTATAAACGCGCCGTTAGTAGGGCAATTTTCAGCTGTTAACCCGAAATCCCTTGCAACCGTACCAAATCCTTGGCGAATTATTTCCGCACATTCTTCCAAATCACCCGCATGAACCTCTTTGATGTGATAACTGCTCATTAAATATTAACCCCCTTAAAATATCAGAAGCAGGTTCTGTAATATCGTTTTAAGTCTTATTGTATAAACAATGCGAATCTCATATGCAACCATTATACCATGTTTTTCCTCAAAAGTGTTTCATTCCGTCACAGAAATGTGGCGGTTTTCTATATGCCAAGTCAAAAGAAAGGACGTGTGTCTCATGGTAAAGCAACCAAGGCCCAAGGCTCCGCCGCAGGAGGATGTTCACATTCAGGAATTTCTCGACATGATCTCGCCCTCGGTAATCAAATTCAACACCGACCACTTCATTTGCGGCAATACCTACCGCTGTGTCTGGGCGCTTCGGGAGTACCCAACCTCCACGGAAGAACAGGCGATCCTGCGTTATCTTGGAGAAAAAGACGGCGTGACGCTGCACATCTATACCCGCCATGTAACTCCGCTTGAAGAAAAGAAGATCATCAGCAACGCGGCCAACAAGAACCGGATGCAGCGCAGCAGCACCCAGGACCTCCAGCAGACGGTCACGGCCGAAAGCAACCTGCAGGATGTGGCCACCATCGTGGCGCAGATGCACCGGAGCAAGGAGCCGCTGGTTCACACGGCGGTGTACATCGAGTTGTCCGCCCACGACCTCGACCAGCTCAAGCTCCTGCAGACGGAGGTGCTGACAGAACTGGTACGCTCCAAGCTCAACGTGGACCGGCTCCTGCTCCGCCAGCAGCAGGGCTTTCTGTCGGTGATGCCCTCCGGATGGAATGTGTTTGGGGATCAGTTCGAACGGGTGCTGCCCGCCAGCTCCGCCGCCAACCTGTACCCGTTCAACTATTCCGGCAAGACCGACCCGAAGGGCTTCTGCTTAGGCCGGGACAAATTTGGCAGCAATATCCTCGTCGATTTCAACCGCCGCTCCGACGACAAGACCAACGCCAACATCCTCATTCTTGGCAACTCCGGCCAGGGCAAGAGCTATCTGCTGAAGCTGATCCTGTGCAGCCTTCGGGAATCCGGCATGCACGTTCTGGCCTTAGATCCCGAAATGGAATACGAGGATCTGACCCTAAACCTCGGCGGCTGCTTCATCGACCTGATGGGCGGCGAATTCATTATCAACGTACTGGAGCCGAAAAGCTGGGACGAGCAGGCGGAGCCTGTACTCAATTCGCATACGAAAACGGTGCCGGATCATAACGCCGATGACGGTGGGTTTGTGCCGGAAGCCTTTCGCAAAAGCAGTAAGCTCAGCCAGCATATCAGCTTTCTCAAGGATTTTTTTCGTGCCTACAAGGACTTTACCGACCGGGAAATCGACACCATCGAGATCATGCTGGGCAAGCTCTACGAGAAATGGGGCATCACCGACCACAGCAACTTTGACCGCCTAAAGCCGGAGGATTATCCCATCCTATCCGACCTGTACGATCTCATCGAATCGGAGTACAAAAATTTTGATGAGAGCCGACGTCAACTTTATACGGCGGACTCCCTGCGGGAAATCTGCCTCGGACTCCACTCCATGTGCAAAGGAGCAGAGTCCAAATTTTTTAACGGGCACACGAATATCACCAGCAGCGAATTTGTGACCTTCGGTGTGAAGGGTGTGCTCAACGCCAGCAAAAATCTGCGCAACGCCCTGCTGTTCAACGTTTTGTCTTACATGAGCAACGAGCTTCTGACCATCGGCAACACGGCGGCCAGCATTGACGAGCTGTACCTGTTTCTCACCAACCTAACCGCCATCGAATATATCCGGAACTGCATGAAACGCGTCCGCAAAAAAGAGAGCGCCGTGATTCTCGCGTCGCAGAATCTGGAGGATTTCAATGTGGAGCACGTCCGCGAATTGACGAAGCCTTTGTTCTCGATTCCTACTCATCAGTTCCTGTTTAACGCCGGTTCCATCGACGCGCGGTTCTACATGGATACGCTCCAGCTGGAGAAATCCGAATACGAGCTGATCCGCTACCCCCAGCGCGGCGTGTGTCTCTACAAGTGCGGCAACGAACGGTACAACCTCATGGTTCAGGCGCCGGAATACAAGGCGGCGCTGTTCGGAAAGGCGGGCGGACGGTGATGAAACATGGACATAAAGGATCAGCGCTTCGGCATTGAAATCGAAATGACCGGCCTCACCCGGCAGCAGGCCGCGCAGGTGGCCGCCGAGCAGTTCGGCTCGTCCGTCCATTTCGACGGCACCTATTATGGTATCTATTCCACGCTGGACAGCGAGGGGCGTCAATGGAAATTCATGAGCGACGGCAGCATCGAAACCCAGCGGAAAAACGGCCGTCAGATCGTTTCCACCGACAGCGACTACAGCGTGGAGATGGTCAGCCCCATCTGCCGCTACGGGGATATCGAAACGATACAGGAGCTCGTGCGGAAGCTGCGCGGGGCGGGTATGCTGGTCAACAGCTCCACCGGCATCCATATCCATGTGGACGCGTCGCCTCACAATGCAAAAACGCTCCGGAACATCACCAACATCATGGCTTCCAAGGAGGATCTGATTTACAAGGCCCTGCAGGTGGAGGTGGCGCGGGAGCGGCAGTATTGCAAAAAGGTGGATCAGAGCTTTCTTGATGAAATCAACCGGAAGAAGCCAAAAACGCTGGACGAGGTCAGCCGCATCTGGTACGGAGGGGAATCCCGCAGCAGCCAGCATTATGATAACAGCCGCTACCACTGCCTGAACCTGCATTCCGTGTTCCAGAAGGGCACGATTGAGTTTCGTCTCTTCAATTCCACCACCCACGCCGGGAAAATCAAGGCGTACATCCAGCTCTGCCTCGCCATCTCCGCGCAGGCCCTGAACCAGAAGTGCGCCAGTCGGCAGAAAACGCACAGCACCAATGAAAAATATACCTTCCGAACCTGGCTCCTGCGGTTGGGACTGATCGGGGATGAGTTCAAGACCGCCCGTCTTCACCTGCTGGAGCATCTGGACGGGTGCATCGCGTGGAAAGATCCGGAGCAGGCCCTGCGGCAGAAGGAACGGTTAAGGCAGAAAAAAGAAAAAGAGCTGGCCGAGGCCGCACAGACGGCATCTGGACAGCCGGAACCCACAACTGAAAACGGACAGGAACAGGCCGGGGAGGAAGAAAGCCCCGGCTTTACTCTGTCCATGTAAAAGGAGGAACCATTCCGATGAAATCCGAAACTCTGTATATCGCCTACGGCAGCAATCTTAACCTGCCGCAGATGGCATTCCGCTGCCCCACCGCTAAGGTGGTCGGCGCCAGCGAAATCAAGGACTACGAACTGCTGTTCCGCGGAAGCCGGAGCAGCGCGGTTGCCACGGTGGAACCGCTTCAGGGCTCCAGTGTCCCTGTTCTTCTTTGGAAGCTGAAGGACCGGGATCTGCAAGCTCTCGACCATTATGAAGGCTATCCGAATTTTTACCGCAAGGAGCTTCTGCCGGTGGAGCTGAACGGAAGAACAGCCTCCGCGATGGTTTACATCATGAACGATGGGCATCCTTTCGGGACTCCGTCCGACTACTACCTGAACACTATCCTGGAGGGCTACCTTACCTCCGGTTTCAACACAAATTTTCTTGAACAGGCCGTGGAGAGATCCATTCGGCTGGCGCAGGAGCAGCAGGAAGCGGAGCCGGAGCAGGGCACGCTGTTCGGACCGAAATGGTGGTAAAGAAAGAAACGAGCCGTACCAGCCGGTACAGCCCGTTTCTCAGCTGTCTTCCCTTAACATCGCCTCAATGGTCGCGTAAAGAATCTGAAGCTGTTTCTCATTGCATTGCCGCATCAGCCGTTCGGTTTTGCGGTAGGTCTCCAGCCCATCCGCCCGTTCCGGAAAGAACAGCGTGTCCAGCGACAGGTTCAATGTCCGCACCAGCCGGTACAGAAGCTCTATCGACGGCTTGCGGTGTTCGCTTTCAATATGCTTGACATGCGTCGGCGTAATCCCGACCAGCTCTGCCAATTCCTCCTGCGAAAGGTGTTTTTCCAGACGCGCGGCGCGGATAGCCGATCCAAGCTCACCCTTTTCCAATTCGGTTTTCATAACTATCAGCTCCTTTATATATTAGCTTACAGAGTCTATTTACGGTTGAAAATTAGCTAATAGAGATTTATAATATCTCTTATAGCTAACTATACAAGAATTTATACAGAAGGAGTAAAAAGTATGGGAAATCGATCAGGGAATAGCGAGCTGGATCTTTACCGCACCTGTTGCTTTACGGGGCTGCGGCCGCAGAAGCTGCCCTTCGGCTTCGACGAGGGCAACAGGCTGTGCCTGCAAATCAAAGAACGGCTGAAGCAGGAAATAATCCGTCTGATTACGGAGCAGCATGTGACCCATTTCATCAGCGGGATGGCTCTCGGTGTGGACCAATGGACAGCCGAGGTTATCTTGTGTCTGCAGGAGCAGTATCCGGATATCACGCTGGAGTGCGCGCTTCCTTGCGAAACACAGGCGGTCAAGTGGTCGGTAAACCAGCGGGAACGCTATTTTTCCATCGTGGAAAGGTGTTCAAAGGAAACTATGCTGCAGACCAGCTATACGCGCGACTGCATGATAAAACGCAACCGTTACATGGTCGACCGCAGCCGGTATGTGCTGGCTGTTTGGGACGGCTCCAACGGCGGGACGGGCTATACGGTCCGATACGCCCGGAGCCAAAACCGGATCGTACAGATCATCAACCCAACTGAATTATAAAAAAACATACCGCAGAAACAGGGTGCTTCCGGCTGTTCGGAAAGCATCCTGTTTCGTGCTGAAAGGGGGAAAATCACTTGGCAGCTTCCGCAATTGCCTTGGCGGTCAAGGCCGCCATCGCCGCCGCCACCGACAAACGAACGTGGAAGGCGGCCGGAATCCTGATCGCCGCCATTCTGACGCCCGTCATTCTGGCAATCGTCCTGATTCTCAGCCTTCTCTCCGGTACTTCCCAGCATAACAACGCCGCCGTTGACCTGTGTTTCAACGGCGGCGCTTTCTCGTCCTCCGCGCCCGCCGAGTATACCGCTCATATTGAGGATATGAGGAACTGTTTTTCCGCGCTGGATCAGGCGATTTCCGGCGCGGAGGCGGAGATGGATGGCGGCACATTGGACAGCGTCCGGATCAAATCTATTTTTTACGCTCTGAATTTCGGCGCCGACCACCTGTCCCTGTCCGGCGCGGAGGCCCGATCCTTTGTGGACTGCTTCGTCGGATATGAGGAAAGAACCAAAACTGTGAAGGATGAGGCGACCGGAGAGGAAAAAACGGAAACCGAAACGGTCGCTGTTCCGGTCAATCTGGATACGGCCTACGCGAACCTCTCGACGTCGGGAATCTCGGCAAGCGGCGACGACAGAACTAACGCGCAGAAGATCTACGGAAAGATCGCCTGCGGCGGGGCCGGATCGTACAGCGGCGGGATCGAGCGAGGCGGCGGAAGCGGAATCGCGTTGGACGGTCTCACCCTGCTCCACCCGGAAACCAAAAACAACCTGGACCTGGTCATCTACGCGAAGAACGCCTATGACTCCGGCTGGGGATATGTTTGGGGCACCTACGGCGATGTGCTGACGGATTCGCTGTTTGC
>Ga0183096_1002779_pt1 | contig 11527 bp, 10 predicted proteins | sample Biomet5_FD_127791 | JGI IMG/M metagenome (GOLD analysis project Ga0183096, IMG submission 127791) | Microbial communities from bioreactor (seeded with sewage sludge) at LBNL, California, USA - Biofuel metagenome 5 (version 2) (version 3) | ecosystem: Engineered > Bioreactor > Anaerobic >...
CCGGGATCGCCGCCCGGCGGCCGGCGGAGCCGCTCACGGCGTACTGCATTCTCTCGGCCACCACCTTGCTGATCTCGCCGCTGTCGTGGACCCCACACTGGATCGCGTTGACCCCGGTCATCGTCGTGATTGCTGCCCGTCGAGCGACCTCCGCCGGTGTGATCGCGGTACTGGGCGGCGTCGGCCTGCTGCTATTTGCCTGGCCGGTCGACGGAGTCTGGTCAGGGCTGATCTGGACGGTCTACCCGGCCCAGTACTGGTCCGCGCTCCCTGATGGTGTTCGAGCAGTCGGCTACGCGGTGATCGGCAGTCTCTACACCATCATCGGATTGGTCGTACTGGCTGCATGTAGATCCGCCCGCGTGCTCCCGGCTGAGCCTGGCGTGAAATGGCGCGTCGCTCGGCGACCCCAGCAAGATTCGAACTTGCGACACAAGGTTTAGGAAACCTCTGCTCTATCCCCTGAGCTATGGGGCCAGGCCTCGATACGGAGGCTGAGCAAGCCTAGCGCCTCGGCGGGGTCGATCGCCGATGCAATAGGACGCGCCCGAACCTTGCCAGAAGCTGTGAGCTTGCTCTCAATCTGGTCCGTTGAGTTTTCATTTCCCCTGAGCTTCCGCTAAGGTCGGTAACGAGAGTGACGCACGCGATGTTGTCTCCTGGGGGTGGGTAGACGGCTAAAAGCCCTTCGAAGTGCGTCACTCTCGCTTTGTCTTTCGGCCAGGCCCTCGGTGTTCTCACCGGGGGCCTGCGGTCTTGTTCCGGCTGCCGGTGAACGGCCGCGCTCCCGCCTTGGCTAGCATTCCTGACATGAGCGCAGAAGCCCTCCAACAGTGCCTGGACAAGATGGTGGTCGCGGGCATCAGCCAGCTGGCCATCGACAACTTCGCCCACTATTGGCGCCAGTGTGCCGATGGAGTGACCGGTGTGATTCCGGAGGCGAGCATCCGGCCATTGACCGAAGTGGCGAAGCTGGCCGAGGTCGAGCTCAGTGGCGCCGACGCGGCGGAGGCCCTGGGCAAGACGGTCATCATCAAACTCAACGGTGGACTGGGCACGTCGATGGGGTTGGACCAAGCCAAGACGCTGCTGCCGGTTCGCGCCGGCAAGAACTTCCTCGACCTGATCATCGAGCAGGTCCGCAGCGCCCGCCGGACGCACGGCGCCCGACTGCCGCTGGTGTTCATGAACAGCTTCCGGACCCGGGACGACACCCTGGCCCATCTGGCCGGCTACCCGGACCTGGCCGTGGACGGGCTGCCACTGGACTTCCTGCAGAATGCCGAGCCCAAGATCCGCACCGACGACCTGAGCCCCGTCGAATGGGCCGACGATCCCAGCCTCGAGTGGTGCCCACCCGGCCATGGCGACATCTACCCGGCGCTGTGGGGGAGCGGTCTGCTGGATGCGCTGATTGAGGCCGGCTTCCGATACGCGTCCATCGCGAACGGGGACAACCTGGGTGCTGCCCCGGACGCGAAGCTGGCCGGCTGGTTTGCGGCGAGCGGCGCCCCATATGCCGCAGAGCTCTGTCCGCGCACCGTCAACGACCGCAAGGGTGGGCATCTGGCCGTCCGGATCGCCGACGAGCAGCTGATCCTGCGAGACACCGCCCAGACTGCACCCGAGGAGATGGACTACTTCACCGACGAGTTCCGGCACCCCTACTTCCACACCAACAATCTGTGGGTGGAGTTGGGCGCGTTGCGCGACCTGCTCGAGCAGCGTCGCGGGGTGCTCGGCCTGCCGCTGATCCGCAACGACAAGACCGTCGATCCGGCTGATCCGGCCTCGACGAAGGTCTACCAGTTGGAGAGCGCGATGGGGGCGGCCATCGAGGTGTTCCCCGGCTCGACCGCGATCGTCGTCGGCCGGGAGCGCTTCCTGCCGGTGAAGACCACCAACGAGTTGATGCTGCTCCGCTCGGACCTTTTCGAGTTGGCCGCGGACGGACGGCTGGTCGCCCAGGCGCCGATCCCAGGGATCTCGCTGGACGGCCACTACAAGCTCGTCGATGACTTCGAACGACTGGTGCCGGTGGTGCCCTCCTTGCGCGAAGCCACCTCGCTGGTGGTGAAGGGGGAGTGGCACTTCGACGTTCCGGCTGCTGTCGTCGGTGATGTCGTCCTCGAAGATGCCGGAGAACCGCGGCAGTTCCGATGAGCTCGCGCTGGCAGGCCGCTGTCGGCTACGCCCTGGTGGGGATCGAGTTGTCCATCGATGAGCCAGGCCATCCCGATCCGGACGCCGTGGTTGTGGCCCTGAGCCAGGCCGGCTGGACGGCCCAGCGGATCGGCGATCACGCCCGCTGGCTGGTCGCCGCCGAGCAGGTCTGGCCACACCCGGTCCCGGCTGCGCTGCGCGACGGCTGCGGTGCCGCCCAGTTCGCCGCGGCCGTGGGCCGGACCCGCGCTCTGATCGGGCTGACCACGCTGGAGACCAGAGGGCCGTCCACCCGCACCATCTACAACGCCGACGAGTTGCGGTTGCTCCGTGAGGTGCCGCCGCACCACGGCTCGTGAGCCTCAGCGCAGCGCAAAGCTGACCCCTCCGAGCGCGGCGGCGGCCAGAATCGCGGACGCCTGAGCCGCATCCACTTCGAGGAGTACCGGTCCGGGCTGGGCGCCTCCGAACGGCCCGGACGCGGCACTATCGGCCACCACTGTGATCACCCGGACGTCGGCAGCAACCACTTGGTAGCCGCCGCTGCCGGCCTGAGGGCCGAGCACATCGATCCGGACTCCGGCGCCGAGGAGAGCCACCGCCTGGCTGTGATCGAACTGAACCGGCAATGCCAGTCGTCCAGGTCCGAGGCTGCCGTCGCCGCCGAGCAGGTCGGACTCGACGACGACCCGACGGCCGGGGAGGGCGGCTTTGGTGGTCCGACCCAGCAGCGGACCCGGATCGGTGAGGGCACCATCGGGCACTGCGGCGGGCGGCAGCTGGGTCAGTCGCAGGTCGGCCGCGACCAGGGTGCTGCCTGCGGTGATCGGGCGCGCGGCCACCACCACCTCACGGAGGTCGGTATCACTGGCATTGATCGCGTTCAGGCCGGCGAGCACCGCGATCGCCGCGAAGACGGCGGCGAACCAGCGCCGATGCCAGCGAAAGGCGCGCAGCAGTGGAGTGAAGAAACGTGACTGCCTCATGCCCTCACAGTGGGCATCAGCAGACGGAGTTGTTCATCCGTCCACAGCCTCAGGCCGCGGTTGTTGCTCCTGTGGATGACGCGCTGGCAGCCGGCTTGCTGTCGACCGGCTTGGGCTCGGCCGGTTTGGCGGCGTTCACCTTGCCCTTGGAGCGGTTGTCGGTGGCGTAGAAACCCGAGCCCTTGAAGACGACGCCGACAGCGTTGAAGACCTTGCGCAGGCTGCCATCGCATTGCGGGCAGACCGTCAGCGGGGCGTCGGTGAACTTCTGGACGACTTCCAGTTCCTCATTGCACGAGGTGCAGCGGTACTGATAGGTGGGCATGCGTTCTTCCTGAGAAGGTTCGGTTTCAATCGGATTCTACCGTCGCTGCTTTCAACGGCCGAATCGGCGTCCGATATTCCGCGCCGACCCGGATCGTCCGGCATTCGGTGACCAGCAGGTCCACCGGTTGGTCCCAGCTCTGGGTCGGCACCTCGTCGCGGACCTCACGGTCGAACAGCAGCAGGCCGCGCGCGGCCGCGCTGGTGGCATGGCCGAGGGCCCGGTCGTACCAGCCACCGCCGGTGCCCAACCGGCGTCCATCTGGCGTGCCGGCCATCCCGGGCAGCCAGATCCATTCGGCCAAGCCGAGTGCGGAGCCACCCAACCCCGGCCCGGGCGGTTGCAGGATCCCGTGAGGCCCCGGGACGAGCTCGTCGAAGCCGGTGAGCCAGGCCCAGTCCGGTTCCCGGCGCAGCAGTGGCACCAGGACGCGGACGCCGCCGGCCACCAGCTCGTGCAGCAGGGCTGTGGTGTCGGGCTCTTCTGGACGAGACAGGTAGCAGGCGACGACCGCGGCTCCGGCGCAGGACGACAGTGCCCGTTGCGTGCGGGCCTGGCTGTCGGCGGCTGTCTCGCGAACGGCGGCCCGCGCCGCGGCCACCTCGGCGCGCAGCCGTGTCTTGGCCGTGCCGACACCCGCGCGCGGCTGGCCTTCCGAGCCAGGAACCTGCATTGACCTATGGTAAATGCATGCCTTTGTTTGCCCGCCCTAAGCGCAATCCGGAGCCGGAGGCCGCCGCCGCTGTTCACGACTCCGTCCGGATCGACGCTGTCGCTGAGCGTTCCGTCGCGGGCTACCGCGACCATCTCCTCGGCGAGGTGGTTCCGCTGCGTCCATTTGGAATTGGGCTGCTGGACGCGGCCGGACTGCATCTGTGCGAGTCGCTTTCGGCCGATCTGGACTTGCCGATTCGTAGCTTCGCCACCGCCTCCGGATGGGGAGTCCGTGCGGCCAACATCGTGGGGGCCAGCCCCGCTCATCCGGTGGCGCTGCCGGTGCTCGACGAGATCGGCGTCGGCGAACTCCCCGGTGAGCCATTGCCGCCGGGCGCCGCGGTGAAGGTTGCGGCCGGTGCGCCGATTCCGCACGGTGTGGACGCTGTGATCCGCGACGACATTGCTGCCGCGGTCGGCGAGGCGATCCGGGTCACCGGCGAGGCACGGGTTCAGCAGAACCTGGTGCTGGCCGGCTCTCGGATTCTCGACGGCGACCGGATCCTCGACAACGGCACCGAGCTCGGCCCCCGTGCCCTCGGCCTGATCGCCGAAGTCGGTCACGACAAGGTGCTGGCCCGGCCCAAGCCGCGCGTAGTCGTGGTCTCCATCGGCGACGATCTTGTGGAGCCAGGGCTGCCGCTGACGCGGATCGACCAGCGCTACGACGCGTCCACTGTCATGATCGCTGCTGCCGCCCGCGCCGACGGTGCCCACACCTATCCGGCCGGGATCCTGCCGATGAACCCGGACCAGATCGCCACCGGCCTGGGTGAGCAACTCGTCCGCGCCGACCTGGTGCTGATCAATGCCGAGATCGGGCCGGGCCTGCTGGCCGCGCTGACCGAGCTGGGCCGCTTCGAGATCTGCCGAGTGGACGGGTTCAGCGGCGCGTTTGCGTTCGGCTTGGCCGGGGCCGAGCAGGTGCCGACTCTGGTGCTTCCGGCCAACCCGGTGGCCGGCTTCCTGGGCTACCAGTTGTTCGCCCGACCGCTGGTCGAGCAGCTGGCTGGACGTTCCCCATCCGAGCCGGAGCAGGTGCCGGCCAAGCTCGCGGTCGAGGTGGCCGCCGATCCTCGGCACGCCACGATCATCCTGGCCGACTACACCGGCGAACTGGTTCGTCCACTGCCGGCCTCCGGTGAACAGGGCGCGATCGAGCTGGCCGTGGCCAATGCGGCGATTCTGGTGGGGCCGGCGTCGTCGCCGATCCCAGCACAGACCGACGTGGATTGCTGGTTGCTGAGCTAGTCTGCGCTGCGTGGGGAGAGCCACCTGGCCGGTGCGACTGACGCACCAAGCGATCACCTTGCGGCCGCTGCGCCGGCGAGACGAGGTCGCCTGGGCGCAGATTCGGGACCGCTCGCCGCAGTGGTTCCGACCCTGGGACTCCACCCGTCCGATGGATTCGCCGGAGCTGGCGTTGACTTTCAGTCAGCTGGTCCGTTCGTTCAGCGAGCGGGCTCGGCGCGGACTGTTACTGCCCTGGGCAATCGAATATCAGCCGCCGGAAGCCCGCCGCCCGGTGGTCGCCGGTCAGCTCACCGTCTCGGGGATCACCTATGGGTCAGCCGGCTGGGCGCACGTCGGCTACTGGATCGATCCGCAGTGGGCAGGCCGCGGCATCGTCCCCACCGCTACGGCGATGGCGATCGACTACTGCTTCGACACGCTGAGTCTGCATCGGATCGAGGTTGCGATTCGGCCGGAGAACACCAACAGCCTGGCTGTGGTTCGCAAGCTTGGACTGCGCTACGAGGGACGCCGCGAGCGCTACATGCACGTGGATGGCGACTGGCGTGACCACGAGATCTTCGTGGCCACCCCGGAGGAGATCCCCGGCGGCCTCCTGGCTCGCTATGAGCAGCGCCACGGCTTGTCTTCGTGGAGTTGATTCACCGACACTCCGCCGCTGGTGGCTGGGATCGCCTGGCCGGACACATACCGTTGCCCCATGGGTTTCACCGGTCTGATCTTCGGCGCCATTGCGGCGATCTGGCTGGTATTTCTGGTCCCCTACTTCCTGCGTCAACGCGGCGACGACGTGGAGTCGGGTGAGTCCGAAGCGCCGTTCAGCGCCGCGGTCACCATCGTCACTCCGGGCGCCTCGCTGGCTGAGGCCGACCCGGGGGCGGCCGAGGTTTCCACCCCGCTCACCCGCCGCGCGCAGCTTCGCGAGCTGGCTCAAGTGGACGCCCGGGCCGCCCAGCGCCGTCGCCGGGTGTTGTCGGTGCTGCTGCTGGGGCAGTTGGTGGTCGCCGGCCTGGTGTTGCTACAGATTCTGCTGTGGTGGACGACGCTGATCCCGGCCGGACTGGTGATGGCTTTCCTCGCCATCGCCCGGTTCAGCGTCCGGGCCATGAGGGCCGATCTGGCGCGCCGGGCCGCGGCGATCAGGGAATGCCCGACCGAGGACACCATCGCGATCTCGCTGAGCCCGTCCGATATCGCCAAGCACGCCCACGCCGTCGAGCTCACCGGTCCGATCACTCCGGTCGGATCGCTGTGGGAGCCGATTCCGATCACTCGTCCGACCTATGTCTCCAAGCCGCTGCCGGCGCGGACGGTGCGTACCGTCGACCTGTCGGCTCCGGTTGTTGCGCCGGCACTTCCGGTGACCGCGGACCCCATCGTGGCGCCGGCCGCCGACCAACCGACCATCGCTCAAGAAGATGTCGGCTGATCCGGAGAACCCAGGCGATGCAGTGTTCGAGGGAGCCCGGCCGGCCGAGCTGATCGACCTCGGCGACGTCCAGCTCTCTCGGATGCGTTCCGGGGACGGCCCGGCCATGGCGGCAGCGACCAGGGCAAACCTGGCGCACCTCGGCCCGCATATTCGGTGGGGCACGATCGAGGGCACCTCGCTGGAGCACCAGCAGGAACGGTGTGATCAGGCTGAGCAGGGCTGGCGCGACGGTTTCCTGTTGGTCTGGGCGATGCGTGAGCAGCTCGGTGGCCCGATCATCGGTGCTTTCGGCCTGCACGCCCGAGTAGGGCAGGGAGCTTTGGAGATCGGCTACTGGCTGGACGCCGCACATGGCGGTCGCGGCTTGGCCACTGCCGGAGCACGGGCTCCGACCGAGGCCGCCCTCGCACTGCCGGGCATCGCCCGGGGCGAAGTGCATACCGATGAGGCGAACGTCGCCAGTGCGGCGATTCCCCGACGACTGGGCTACCGCCTGGAAGAGACCTGTGACGCTGAGCCGTGGGGAGTTGAGGACTCCGGGCGGCTCCAGATCTGGGTTACCCCGTAGGTGGGCCGGGCTCTCTTGCTGGGATGCGGGCGGCGTCTAGCGTAGTCTTCGGCACGTGGAACCGCGCACCCAAGCAATCTCGTACCTTGTTCTCGGAGTGCTCGCCGTCGTCGGTGGTGGCTATCTGGTGATCACTCAGGGCGGCCAGCTTCTGGACTGGCTGCTGGTGATCTGCGGGGCCATCGCGATCTTCTTGGGGATCCGCGACTTTGCCCGACTGCGCCGCGAAAGCTGAGCGCTAGCCGATCTCCACCAGCAGGTCGCCGCCTTCGACGGCCTGTGCGTGGCCGATCGCCAGCCGCTTGACCGTCCCGGCCACCGGAGTGGTGATCGCCGCCTCCATCTTCATCGCTTCGATGGTGGCCACCTGCTGGCCGGCGCTGACCTGTTCGCCCACCTCGACGATCAAGGTGACCACACCGGCGAACGGAGCCGGAACCTGGCCGGGCACCAACGGGTTGGCCTGCTCGGCTGTGGCCACCGTGGAGGTGACCGACTCGTCGCGGACGGAGATCACCCGCATCTGGCCGTTCACGGTGCAGATCACCTGGCGCATGCCGCGGTCGTCCGGGTCGCCGATCGCCGAGATGCCGAGCAGCAGCGACTTGCCGCGCTCGATCCGCACCTCGACCTCCTCGCCCTGCTTCACGCCGTGCAGGAACTCCTTCGTGGGCATCGCAGTCAGCCCCGAGTAGGCCTCGAAGGACTCCTCGTAGTCGCGCAGCGGGCCGGGGAACAGCAGCCGGTTCAGCGTCCGGCGTGGGTTGGACGCCAGGTCCGCGGCCTGCTCGTCGGTCAGCTCGCTGACCACCGGCTTCGGCGTCCGTCCGGCCAGCGCCTTGGTGCGGAACGGCTCGGGCCAGCCGCCGGGCGGATCACCGAGATCGCCATTGAGGAAGCCGATCACCGAATCGGGGATGTCGTACTTGTCCGGGTTCGCCTCGAAATCGGCCGGGTCGGCCTTGCGTCCGACCAGCGCCAGCGCCAGGTCCCCAACCACCTTCGATGACGGCGTCACCTTCACGATGTTGCCGAGGATCTTGTTGGCCGCGGCGTACATGTCCTCGATCGCCTCGAACCGGTTGCCCAGCCCCAGCGCGATCGCCTGTTGGCGCAGGTTCGACAGCTGTCCGCCGGGAATCTCGTGGTGGTAGACGCGTCCGGTCGGCCCGGGCAGGCCGGATTCGAACGGCGCGTAGAGCTTGCGGACGGCCTCCCAGTACGGCTCGAGTGCCTCGACGGCATCCAGGCTGAGCCCGGTGTCGCGGTCGGTGTCCTCCAGCGCGGCCACCAGTGCCGACATCGACACCTGCGAGGTCGTCCCGGCCATGGACGCCGCTGCGACGTCCACCGCGTCCGCCCCGGCGTTGATCGCGGCCAACAGGGTGCCGAGCTGGCCACCGGCGGTGTCGTGGGTGTGCAGGTGGACGGGCAGGTCGAAGTTGCTGCGCAGCGCGGTGACCAGCTTCGCCGCGGCGGGCGCCCGGAGCAGGCCGGCCATGTCCTTGATCGCGAGGACGTGCGCGCCCGCTTCGACAAGCTGCTCTGCCAGGTGCAGGTAGTAGTCGAGGGTGTAGAGCTTCTCCGACGGAGAGGTCATATTGCCCGTGTAGCACAGCGCAGCCTCGGCGACGGCATGGTCGGTCTCCAGCACCGCCTCGATCGCCGGACGGATCTGCTGCACGTTGTTCAGCGCGTCGAAGATCCGGAACACGTCCAGCCCTGAGCGGGCGGCCTCGTGCACGAACGCCTTCGTGACCGCCAGCGGGTAGGGGGTGTAGCCGACCGTGTTCCGGCCGCGCAGCAGCATCTGCATGGGAATGTTCGGCATCGCTGCGTGCAGTGCCTCCAGTCGGTACCACGGGTCTTCCTTGAGGAACCGCAGCGCCACGTCATAGGTCGCCCCACCCCACGCCTCCACGCTGAGCAGCTGCGGCAGCGTCCGGGCGATCACCGGCGCGACGTGCATCAGGTCACGGGTGCGCACTCGGGTGGCCAGCAGTGACTGGTGGGCGTCGCGGAAGGTGGTGTCGGTGACTGCCACCGCGGTCTGCGCGCGCAGTTCGGCTGCCCATTGCGCAGGGCCGACTTCGAGCAAGCGTTGCCGTGAACCGGATGGTGGCGGAGCCGCGAGCGTCTCCTTCGGCAGCGCTGGCAGCTTCCCCTGCGGCCGGATCAGCGAGCGGGCCTCGCCGTTCGGCTTGTTCACGCTGACCTCGGCCAGGTAGGTGAGCAGCTTCGTGCCTCGGTCGGCGGGGATGTGGTAGTGCAGCAGGTGCGGGCGCTCGTCGATGAAGCTGGTGTTGGTGTGCCCGTCGAGGAAGTCGGGATCGGAGATCACCGCTTCCAGGAACGGGATGTTCGTCGAGACTCCGCGCACCCGGAACTCGCTCAGTGCCCGATAGGCGCGGCGGGCGGCCGAATGCAGGTCGGAGCCGCGGCAGGTCAGCTTGACCAGCATCGAGTCGAAGTGCGCACCGACGGTGGCACCGGCGAATACGACTCCGCCGTCGAGGCGGACGCCGGAGCCGCCCGGCGTCCGGTAGACCGAGATGGTGCCGGTGTCGGGACGGAACCCGTTCTCCGGGTCCTCGGTGGTGATCCGGCACTGCAGGGCGGCGCCGCGGACCACGATGTCGTCTTGGGAGATGCCCATGTCGGCCAGGGTCTCTCCGGCGGCGATCCGGATCTGGCTGCTGACCAGGTCGACATTGGTCACTTCTTCGGTGACGGTGTGCTCGACCTGGATTCGCGGGTTCATCTCGATGAAGACGTAGCGTCCGTCTTCGCCGACGAGGAACTCGACGGTGCCGGCGTTGACGTACCCGATCTGCCGAGCGAAGCGGACGGCGTCGTCGCAGATCCGGGCGCGCAACGCGGGATCGAGGTTCGGGGCCGGTGCGATCTCGACCACCTTCTGGTGGCGGCGCTGTACCGAGCAATCCCGCTCGTACAGGTGGATCACCGAGCCGGTGGCGTCGGCCAGCACCTGCACCTCGATGTGCCGGGGCTTGATCACCGCCTGCTCCAGATACATCCGGGAGTCGCCGAAGGACGATTCGGCCTCGCGCATCGCCTCGGTGAGCGCGGCGGGCAGTTTGTCGGCGGATTCGACGCGGCGCATCCCGCGTCCGCCGCCGCCGGAGACGGCCTTGACGAACAGCGGGAAGCCGACCGAGTCGGCCGCGGCGAGCAGTGTGTCCACGTCGTCGCTGGGCTCAGAACCGGTCAGCGTCGGCAGGCCGGCAGCGCGGGCAGCTTCGATGGCGCGGGCCTTGTTGCCGGCGAGCTCGAGGACCTCGTGCGGCGGGCCGATGAAGGTGAGCCCGGACTCCTCGCAGGCCTGGGCCAGATCGGGGTTTTCGGACAGGAATCCGTAGCCGGGGTAGATCGCGTCGGCACCGGCGTGCTTGGCCGCCTCGATGATGCCGGCCACGTCCAGGTAGGCGCGGACGGGGTGGCCGCGCTCGCCGATCTCGTAGGACTCGTCCGCCTTCAGTCGATATTCGGCGTGCCGATCCTCGTAGGGGAACACCGCGACCGTCGTCACACCCAACTCGGTGGACGCGCGGAATGCGCGAACGGCGATCTCGCCGCGGTTGGCTACCAGGATCTTTGTGAACACCGGGCCTCCTTGAAGGGGTCTGGTCGTGCAGAGAGGTCGATTCTTTCGGACTTCGGCCCGAGTCACCAGCGGTCACTCACGACGGTGGGCAATCCCCGCAACTGCGTGCGTTGGCCGACCCCTCAGGGTTCAGCCCCTCGGCCTCGCCGCAGAAAAGGGGTCTGTCCCCTTTTCTGCGGGATCGAGGATGTTGTTGTGCCGTCAGGTGCGCGGCTGCAGGTAGCCGCGCGCGACCAGGCGGAGTTCTTCGAGGATCTGGGAGCGCTCGGGCTCGGGAGCGGCGAAGGCCTCGTGCAGCCGCGCATCCGCGGGGGTGAACGCGACGGCAGCGATCATCGGGGTCGGCTTGCGGCCCGAGGAGGTGACGCCGGCCACCGCCAGCAGCTCCGCGACTTTGGCGGCCATCCGGGCCCGGTGGGCCTGACGCTGCTCGTCGAGCGAAGGCAGTCCGGCTGCGCCA
>Ga0183096_1002780_pt1 | contig 11524 bp, 12 predicted proteins | sample Biomet5_FD_127791 | JGI IMG/M metagenome (GOLD analysis project Ga0183096, IMG submission 127791) | Microbial communities from bioreactor (seeded with sewage sludge) at LBNL, California, USA - Biofuel metagenome 5 (version 2) (version 3) | ecosystem: Engineered > Bioreactor > Anaerobic >...
CTTTCCGAAAAAGCTTATGCTGCAGGCAAGTTTGAAGATGTAGCTTATTTCGAACCATTCTATTTGAAAGAGTTTCATGCTACGATTGCCAAGAATAAAGTCTTAGGTAAATAAAGATTATGTTTGTCTTTTCTGAAGCTGTTTGTGAAGAACAGCTATTAAATAAAAAAGCACTGCTTCTAAGTTATAAGAAACAGTGTTTTTTTTATTGTTATATTGTTGTTATCCCAAGAATCCTAACAATACACCTGCAGCAACAGCAGAACCGATTACACCTGCAACGTTCGGACCCATAGCGTGCATCAGCAAATAGTTGGTCGGATCATACTCCTGTCCAACGATGTTTGAGATACGAGCAGAGTCAGGAACAGCAGATACGCCTGCATTACCAATCAGCGGATTAATTTTGTTACCTTCTTTCAGGAACAAGTTAAAGAACTTAACGAAGCAAACACCGGCGATTGTGGCAATACAGAATGACATTGCACCCAAACCGAAGATCTTTACCGAGTTGACGGTTAAGAACTGTGTAGCCTGTGTTGATGCACCAACGGTAAGACCTAACAACATGGTGATTGTATCGATCAGCGGACCGCGGGCTGTTTCAGCCAGACGACGGGTAACACCACTTTCCTTCAATAAGTTCCCAAAGAACAACATACCCAGCAACGGCAGACCTGAAGGAACGAGGAAGCAGGTAAGCAGCAAGCCAACGATAGGGAAGATAATCTTTTCTGTAGATGAAACGACTCTTGGAGGTTTCATGCGGATCAGACGCTCTTTGTTTGTTGTTAATAATCTCATGAATGGAGGTTGTATCACAGGTACCAATGCCATATATGAATAGGCAGATACCGCAATTGCACCCATCAGGTTAGGAGCCAGTTTTGAAGAAAGGAAGATGGCCGTCGGACCGTCAGCACCACCGATAATACCGATAGCACCGGCTTGGTTAGGAGCAAACCCCATGAACATGGCAATGATGTATGCGCCGAAGATACCAAACTGAGCAGCCGCACCGATCAACAATAGCTTTGGATTGGAAATCAATGCCGAGAAGTCGGTCATGGCGCCAATGCCAAGGAAGATTAAGGGTGGATACCAACCAGAAGTTACACCTTGATAAAGGGTATTTAAAACAGCTCCTTGCTCATAAACACCAATTTGGAGTCCGGCATCTTTGAATGGGATATTTCCCACTAACATACCGAAACCTATAGGAATCAAGAGCATGGGTTCAAATTCATATTTTACCGCCATGAATATAAATGCAAGACCTACCAGGATCATGATTATGTGACCTGGAGTCGCATTATATACACCGGTATAGGTAAGAAACAGATCAAAGTTCTTTCCCAAGAAACTCAGGAAGCTCTCATGTGCTTCTGCCGTTTGTAATAATATTGTTTCTAACATAAGCTTATCCGATTACAACGAGTTCGGCACTTTCGAGTACAGAATCTCCCTTATGTACTTTAATCTCTATCACTTTACCGTCGCGATCGGCATTGATATTGTTCTCCATCTTCATGGCCTCGAGTATAATTAAAGTCTGACCTCTCTTAACCATATCACCGACATTGCATTTAACTTGCAAGATTACTCCGGGCAGTGGAGTCTTGATTGCTCCTTGTGCCGTTTCTGCTGCCGGACGGGCTACAATCGGTTCGCCACTGGTTGTTGTCGGAGCCTGAGCAGGACGTTTAACGGGAGGCGCCATTTGAGTTTTAGCCGGCTTTTCCATTTTTACAAGGTATGGAGAACCATTTACTTCAACATCAGCGACATCATCAATTACTGAGTTAATATGTACTTTATATACGTTACCGTTGATGGTATATTTAAAACTTTTCATTCTAATTTAAATTTTTAATAATGATTACTTCTTTCTTGGAACTTCACGTAAACCATAAATTTTAGAACTCCATGGAGAGTAGTTACGAGTTACCTTTCTGATTGTCAGAACAGTTTGCTCATTATCATGATTATCATCATCCAGTTCATATAATGCCGTAGCGATAGCTGCAAAAATATCTCCGGATTCTTCACCGGCATTTACAGGAACAGCTTTGCCCGCTGCTTTTTGTGCATTACGTTTGCTGGCTTTGATGGAAGCTCTACCAATCTGTTTAAAAATTAAATATAGAAGGAATAACCCAACAAACACAGTTGCCATTGAGACAATTGTAATTGCAATACCCCAGGCATCGTGTATCTTGAAGTTCTCGACTTTCTCATTAGAGTCGTTCGTAATATTATTAGCGGCAGGAGTCAATTTAGGCAAAACGCCCCATTCACCTTTGCCGTCTGTTAATCTGCCGTAGCTGACATCTGCTGTCTGACCGGCCGGAATAGTTACTTCATCGATCTTATTTTTTCCGTCGGCATCGTAGACTGCAATATAGTTTTCCTTGGTCGGATCTAATGTGAAATTCAGATGATAAGTTCCACGGTCTCCCATACCGTCAGCCCAGAATACTACACATTGATTAGGTTGTATGTTTGTTCTGTAATCGCCTCTCGGGATGCAATATTTTTTTGGGTTGTTTTTATCATTAGTAATATAGCAACCTCCGTAGTTGACAGGACCCGCAGAACTGTTATACAGCTCTATCCATGCGCTGTGATTACCATAGTCATCAACCATGTTGGTGACATTGATTTCAAGCACTTCATTTATTCGCATAGCTTCTGCTCTCTGCGCCTTCGCTCCGAATGAAATAAGCAGCAAGGAAACAGATAGCAGCCATGCTCCAATTCTTTTATTTATCATATTCGTTCCTTATTTTGAGAATTAGAGAGGCATATTGTCATGTTTCTTAGCCGGATTGCTTAACTTCTTCGTCTGCAATTGCTGCAATGCACGAATAATGCGGAAACGTGTATTACGAGGTTCGATAACATCGTCAATATAGCCATACTGAGCGGCATTGTACGGATTAGCAAATGCTTCCTTGTATTCAGCCTCTTTCTCTGCAGTACATGCTTTTGGATCTTCTGCAGCGGCAACCTCTTTTGCAAAGATGATTTCTACAGCGCCACTTGGACCCATAACTGCGATTTCAGCTGTCGGCCATGCATAATTCATATCACCGCGAAGATGTTTAGAACTCATAACGCAGTATGCTCCGCCATATGATTTGCGCAATGTGACAGTTACCTTAGGTACAGTTGCTTCCCCGTAAGCATAAAGCAATTTTGCACCGTGGAGGATAACACCGTTGTATTCCTGACCTGTTCCCGGAAGGAATCCAGGTACGTCTACCAACGTTACCAAAGGAATATTGAATGCATCGCAGAAACGTACGAAACGAGCTCCCTTGCGTGATGAATTGCTATCCAGACAACCGGCCATTACTTTCGGCTGGTTGGCAATGACACCAACAGCTTCGCCATTGAAGCGTGCAAAACCGACAATGATGTTCTTTGCAAACTCTGCATGAACTTCAAGGAATTCGCCGTTATCAACGATCGTACGAATAACATCATACATATCGTATGCATGGTTTGGATCGTCAGGAATAATCCCATTCAGATTGTCACCCAGACGGTCGATAGGATCATTACATTCCAAAAGCGGAGTTTCTTCGAGGTTGTTCTGCGGCAAATAGCTGAGCAACTTGCGAATTAAACTTAATCCTTCTTCTTCATTATCAACTGCGAAGTGAGCCACACCCGATTTTGTGGAGTGTATGCTTGCACCACCTAACTGTTCGGCAGTTACGTCTTCGCCGATAACCGTCTTTACAACTTTAGGACCTGTCAGGAACATATAACTTGTTCCGCGAGTCATGATATTAAAATCGGTCAATGCAGGAGAATAGACAGCACCGCCGGCGCAAGGGCCAAAGATACCGGATATCTGCGGGATCACGCCTGATGCCAGAATGTTACGCTGGAAAATCTCCGCATAACCTGCCAAAGCGTTTACACCTTCCTGGATACGTGCGCCGCCGGAATCATTCAGTCCGATAACAGGAGCACCCATTTTCATGGCTTGATCCATTACTTTACAAATTTTCAAGGCCAGTGTCTCTGACAAAGCACCACCGAATACGGTGAAATCCTGTGCATAGACATAAACCAGACGACCTTCTATCGTACCATAACCGGTTACGACACCGTCACCTAAGAATTTAGTCTTTTCGATACCGAAGTTTGTACAGCGATGCTTTACAAACATGTCTAACTCTTCGAAGCTGCCTTCATCCAGCAACATTGCGATACGTTCGCGGGCAGTATATTTGCCTTTCTTGTGCTGTGATTCGATTCTTTTCTCTCCACCACCCAAACGAGCTGTTTCGCGCAGGGCGATAAGCTCCTTTACTTTTTCAAGCTGGTTACTCATTGTATTTAATTGATTTGTTATTATAAATGTCTTATTAAATAACAATTGGCAACCGATATTTTGGGAAAGACTTTATTCCCTGTCGATTGTCAATTGTTTTGTGTAGTATTATTTCTTGCCCGGCATACAAAGCTCGGTCAATACGCTACATGTAGATTTCGGATGAAGGAAAGCGATGCTTAATCCATCTGCGCCTCCGCGAGGAGCCTTGTCAATCAGTCTGATTTCTTTTGATGCGGCCTCGTCTAAAGCAGCTTGTACATCAGGTACTGCAAATGCAATATGATGAATCCCTTCCCCTTTCTTTTCGATAAATTTAGCAATCGTGCTGTCTTCGCTCGTTGGTTCCAAAAGTTCTAATTTGGTTTGTCCCACTTTGAAGAAAGCCGTTTTTACTTTTTGGTCAGGTACTTCTTCAATGCTATAGCATTTAAGGCCCAATACGCCTTCATAATACGGCAAACAGGCTTCAATGCTCTTCACTGCAATACCCAGATGTTCGATATGTGTTAGTTCCATGTCAATATAATTTAAAATAAATGGTTTTCTTATTTAAACTTTTCGGCAAAGGTACATTTTTTTAATAAGAAGGCAAACATTGTATATTAATTATATTCTATTTTTCGACTTGTTTTTAAGTATAATTTAAAGATGAAGTGCTTTTTAGAAGTCGACAATTAGTCGCAAATTGAGTTGTCTGCCGGTCAAATAGTTAGGAATCGCATACTGTTGGTTGTCAATATTTGTTATCCAGTAATAAGAACTGGTATTTTTCATATCGAACAGATTGAAGATGTCTAGTCCGAGCCAAATATTTTTTAAATATCCGAAAATTCCTCTATTCATGAATTCATCTGTTCCTCCCGCCAGCTGGTATGAGAAGCCGAGGTCTACACGTTTGTAGGCCGGCGTACGAAAATAGCCTTCTTCATAGCCTTTGCGGGGAGCCGTGACTGGCAGTCCGCCTGATAACACACCCTTAAGATTGAGTTTGATGCGTTTGTATCCCGGAAAATAGTCCTGAAAGAACAACGATACGTTATAGCCCTGGCTGTTAGGCATAGGTACAGTGACTGTGTTGCGGATGGTTTGTTCCGCTTTCATTAATGAGAAGCTGATCCATGAATCTGTGCCCGGCACAAACTCTCCAAAGAATTTAAAATCGACACCTAAAGCATGGCCTTTTGCACAGTTTTCGCCATAGTATCTTATTTTGACATTATCGATGGTGTAAGGATTCAGGTTGTCCAGTTTTTTGTAGTAAAGGTCTGTGCTGAACTTGAAGTTCCGGTCGACGGCCCGGAAAGTATAGTCGCTTCCCAGAATGAAATGGATGGAACGTTGCGATTTTAAATCTTTGTTCAATTCAATCACGCTGTTGCCTGCTTTGTCCTGCACTGTTTTTCTCAATTCTTTGTAGAACGGAGACTGATAATAGACTCCCGAAGCCAAACGGAATGTTAGATTCTGATTGGCATTGGGAATAAATCCAACAGACGCTCTCGGGCTGAAAATGAATTCTTTGTTGAAGTTCCAGTAGTTGCCTCGTATGCCTCCCACAATCGTAAACATTCCCTGCTCGGTCCTGAATTTGAAGGCATCTTGAATATAACCCATGATTCTGGTGCTGTTCAGTTCGTTGTCCGAGAAAAGGTTTGAGATCACATTCGTTGTTCCTCCACCTTGAGGAAGAGAATAGCCTGAAGAATCGCGTTTCTCCCATTCGCTGATCTTGTCGTTGATCTTTTCCAGTTGTACCGTCGCACCCCATCTTATCGTATTCGACTTATATCGTATATTTCCGTAATGGCCTACATTTATTATATTAGAACGAAGACGATTACGGGCATGCTCATGGTTGCGCCCCACTTCCAAGCTCTCTATTTCCTGACCGTTTCCGGTATCTTCAGCATCTTTCAACCAATATTCACCGGCAATGTCATAACCTTCCTCTTCTTTACTGCTGAAAGCTGATGTCTGGAATCCTATTTCCGAATTTTCATTCAGGTTGTGTTTCAGCGTAAACGCTCCATATAATGTTTCAAACTTATCACGTTCGTGCCCATTGAAGTAGACTTTGAATTTTTTTGCATCATTGATGGTTCCGAAAGAGGTCTCACGGCTATAGGGCGTAAACCTGAAATTATTCGTGGCGATATTGCCTAATACATTGACTTCCCATTTTGGAGCCGGCTTATAGGTGATATACGTTTGGGCATCGATAAAATTCGGATCGAATTCAGCGTCTGTATCGGTTGTTTTCAATAGTGAGCGACTCGTTTTGTAACGGATACCGGTTACCTGGGTGAACTTGCCGCTTGAACTGCCGACATAAGCATTCGCACCCATGAAACTGGCCGTAGCCGAACCTTCGAAAGCTTTTGGTTTTTTGTAGGTAATATCAAGAACCGAGCTCATCTTGTCGCCATAACGCGCCTCAAACCCGCCCGCAGAAAAATTAACCGATTCGGTCATATCCGGATTAATGAAGCTTAATCCTTCCTGTTGGCCGGAACGAATCAGTAATGGTCTGAATACTTCCATTCCATTTACGTAAACGATATTCTCGTCATAACTGCCTCCGCGTACGGAATACTGAGAACTTAGTTCATTATTGGTTGAGACGCCTGCATAGGTGACAACCAGACTCTCAATGCTTCCGCCCGCAGGATCGGGAAGGAGCTTCACCTTATCGGCATTCAATGTCTCGAGTGTTGTTGTCTGTTTGCGGATAGCCGTTGCAACGACCTCGCCCAATTCCAGAGAAGCCGAGTGCATCATTACATTCAGCCGCATATCTTTGCTGACAACAGGAATAATTCGTTCGGATTTTTGATAACCCAGACAAGAATAGATGATTGTAACCGAGTCGCCTGCGGAAACTGTGACAGAGTAGAACCCCTTGTCGTTGCTCATGGCCCCGTTCAATGTGTTTTTTACCCTTATATTGACAAGCTCCAATGGGTTTCCGTCGGCATCACGTACGAAGCCGGTAATTTTGGCTCTTCCCTGTCCGAAAATAGGAATTGATAATAATATAAATAGCAGTGCAGCTATCGCACGAATCTTCATACACATTTTACTTTAGTAATACTAACGCAAAATAATTGAAAAATGTATAAACAGGTTCTGAAAAATATGTTTTCGGCATTAAAATAACACGGATTATACTGAACTGCCATTGATAGTCACTAAATGTCATCTGGCGGCATAGAAAGAGTAGTTGTCGGCTACTTGTCTGAACGCTAATACGCCTGTATGACTTAGTTCCACGTTCATCTCTTTTCCGTCGGGAAGATACATGATAACTTCATTTTTATTATCCATATATTTGAAAAGCTTTGTACTTTCACCATTTGCTTTAACACTCCAACTTTCGTCAGTTTTGTTGTATACAAGATCTATGGCTTTATTTTCACCTTGTTTTTGAATGTGATATCCGTCTTTTTCCGTTTCAACAGTGTATGTTCCGTTTTGTGTATCGATGGTTTTTACGGTACCTGTTGCAGCTACAGGATTATCTCCACTCCAGAACTCGATGGAATTGAGTACTAAAATATCGGCGAGGGCGGATACTTCATAGACAGGGACAATGCAAAAGGCAACGAATACCAGCTCATTGACAAATTTGGTATCAATGTTTTTATTCCAATTCAGAAGTTTATTGGTAAGGCTGAATGATCCGATGCATGATGAAAATAGTATACTGCTGGATAGTGTCACAGCAACTAATAAAGTCAGATTCTTTTTTTTCATGATGTTTCTTCTTTTTATGTTCAGGGACGAAGATACTACTATTTTTCTGATTTATACAAGAAACTGTTTTGAATTTTCCGACAGATAATTTTGATCCGGTTATGGCGGAGTTATATTTCGCTTTATTTATTTCAAAATGAAATTATAAAGGATGGGGGATTGACACCTTTTCTCAATACGGGGAGATTGAGAGAAATAAATTCAGATTGTAAATCTCTGTTTATTTCAAGGTGACCTCGGAGGGGCTCGAACCCTCGACCCAATGATTAAGAGTCATTTGCTCTACCAACTGAGCTACGAAGTCTTTGTTTACAAATAAGTCGCTTTCTGAAGTGACCTCGGAGGGGCTCGAACCCTCGACCCAATGATTAAGAGTCATTTGCTCTACCAACTGAGCTACGAAGTCATTCATGCAACTTTTTTTGTTTGCGGGTGCAAAGATAGATACTTTTTTGAACTGTGCAAAATTTATAATAAAATACTTTTCATGAATTCTGTAATAAATATATTTCAATCTTTTTCAGGCCATACAGAAGTTCTTTGAGGCTTCTACTTAATATCGGCTTCGATGATTATTCCCGCATTCGATGTGATGGGAAGGGTGTAATACCCGTTTTCTGATTTTACATTGATTTCTCCTGATCCGCCATAAGCTTTGACGACTCTATGGCCAGTTTTGAAGCGGACCACATGTTCTTTTGGCGCTTTGTCATAAGGATCATCGGCCGAGCAAATGAACAGAGCCGAACTGCCGTTGCCCGAACGTGAGATCATGGATCCGATGACCAGTGGAGAAGCATCTTCGGTGCAAACGTCTGTGAACACCCCATTATTCAAGGAGGCATAAGAGGTCTGATTCACCTCCTTCAACCATTCAGTCCCTTCGAATCCGACAAACGCGGTAGCTGTCCGGCGGTATTTCATATACTCGCCACCCAGCTGATGAAGCTCTGCGTTCACCTTTTTCAGTTTGTCGTACTGCTGTGTCTTGTTCCCTTTTTCGTCAAGCACCTGGTTATGCCACCATCCTGCCGTATAACATGCCCAGATGATATTCTCCGCACCAAAAGCCATGGCCGTATAAGCTTGGAAGCGAAGCTCGTTTTCACTGATCCACTGTTTTTCGTTATTCGAATTGACTTGAAGAACAATCCACATGCTCCGTTTCGTCCCCAAGCAGGCATCCGAAACGATACGAAGGTTCTCATAAGCACGAGGCACATTGATGGAATAGAGGTAAAAATCATAACAAATATAATCGGCGGGGACGTTCTTGCAGTATTGTGCAATATGTTCTGTATAATTCGATGTCCCTAACTGATTCACAGTCTGTTTGTCGCTGTTTTCGGATACGGAAGCGTAATTGGGATAAAGGTTCAGATAAGGAAACTGGTTCGTAAACAGTTTATTTACTTTTGAATAGACCTTCCCATAATAAGGGAAGTCGAGTGCTGAAGGTTCGTCGCCTATATCAATTCCCCAAACAGCCGGATGATCCCGGAAGCTTTGCGCTGCCTTCTCATACTTCGACAATGGATTGCTCTTTTCCAGTTTTCCGGCATTATCCCCGTCGCCACCCCACCAGTGGGGCAAAATATCAGTAACGACAGCTCCAACGTGATACTTTTCAAATAAATCCAAAGCAGGCCGGTCATTACGCATGCATACTACGAAGTCGATCCCGCAGGCTGCAAGATCTCTTACATGCGCTTCCGTTGAAGCATAGTTTTGCAGGAAATAAGTCCCGATATTCAATTTCTCCCGATTCATACGGCTCTTAGCGGCCGGTAACTCTTGCGCATGGATGAGTGTGCAGCACAGAAGCATTCCTAATAATGCACCCGAAAAAGTTTTAATCATTTTATTTGTTTCCATATTTATCTGTCATAAATTATTGACAAAGATAATTTTTATTCCAAGGTAATGTAATAATCGTTTTGCTTAAAAGGGCTTGAATCGTTATTTTTTGCGATTTATATATATAATATGGTAAGGGCGTGGTTTATTCATGGTTGGTTTATTATTCGAAAAAATATACTTCTGATGGCGTTGTTCTCTTTAATGCGACCAGGGTAACATCTTTTCCGACGCGGATTCCTTCTTCAAAGAGGCGTATGTCCACGGTCTTGTAGGCCAGTTCAGGATGATTGTTATCGCGACTCAGATGACAGAGCCATATATTCTTCAGTTTGGGATCGTAGTGCGTTGCCAGAAATTCTGCAGCTTCGCGATTGCTGAGATGTCCTGTCGGACTGGCAACGCGTTCTTTAAGGAATTCGGGATAGGTACCGAACTTAAGCATTTCTTCATCGTAGTTGGCCTCAATAACCAGATGATTGGCTTTGCAAATATATTTGCCTACCGTATCTGTTATATGTCCCACATCGGTTGCGATGGTAAAAGCATGAGTCCCGTATTCGATCAGATAGCCTACGTTGTCTGTACTGTCGTGAGGCACTTCGAAAGCCGTGATTTTGAAATCGCGGATATAGAACGGCACTTCCTTTTCTATGATTCTGCGTGAATGGATGAGCGTCTCTTCAACGTACCGGCTTTTTTCAATTCCCAGATGTACGCCTTCAGTGGCATAGATGGGAATACAACATTCCTCTCCAAGATATCCTACTGTTTTGATATGATCGGCATGATCATGAGTCACCAGCACAGCCAGGATCTTTGAAAAATCAATTTCTCTGTCCTTGAGAACTTTTTTTATGGTGCGGAATCCTATTCCGGCATCGATAAGAATCCCGTATTCAGGTGTGCCTAAATAGTAACAGTTTCCGCTGCTCCCACTTGCTAAACTTATAAATGATAATCTCATTGTTTACATTTTAAAGCCTCTATTGAAAGAGGTTAATCCGGTATAAAGACAAATAGATCTTAAGATAATCTCGCGTTGAATGTTTTGTTTGTCTCTTTGACCGACTGCAAAAATAACTATTTCTACATGGAATGACAAATTTATTTTGCATACGTGTTCTGTTTTTTTTTACTTCGTCTTTCTGAAATCAGTAACCTGATATTCTCTTCATGTGTTCCCCGTGCCGGGCGCGATTTTGGGATAGTGATTTATCTCTGTCCTATTTGCCGGTTGAATCGGCTATTTAATTTTATCGATATATTTATTGATTTAATCCGAAAAATATTTGCATGTAACAAAAACATTTTGTATATTTGCAAATCATGTAATCAAAATAAAAATAGCTATGAATCGAATACCTGTAAACAAATCCTTAGGGTGGAAAAAGTGGGCAGTACGTTTTACTCCAAGTATCAAACCGAAGTTAGGAATCAGGAGGTTAAAAATCTGGGTACTGAATGATGTGCTTTTGCACGCGGCCTATGTCGCTTCCCCGAATATATAGATAATATTCTCTGTAAAAAAAGTATATACTTTCCGAAACAAAAGTATATACT
>Ga0183096_1002786_pt1 | contig 11517 bp, 7 predicted proteins | sample Biomet5_FD_127791 | JGI IMG/M metagenome (GOLD analysis project Ga0183096, IMG submission 127791) | Microbial communities from bioreactor (seeded with sewage sludge) at LBNL, California, USA - Biofuel metagenome 5 (version 2) (version 3) | ecosystem: Engineered > Bioreactor > Anaerobic >...
GTGCTTTGGTCATCTCCCCCGCTTCTCGCGCGACTGCATACAGCCGCGCGATATTTTCGCCGATACACTCATATCCCATTTTAAGCTGCAGGTTCGGAATGATAGACGACAGCCGCGCGTTGCCGCTGCGTTCTCCGTAGCCCAGAAGTGTGCCCTGCACATGCCTTACGCCCAACTTCACCGCTATCACCGAATTAGCCACCGCCAGTTCCGTGTCGTTATGCGCGTGGATGCCCAGTTTCACGTCCACAGCCTTAAGGGACGCCTTCACCGCGGCTTCCAGTTCGTGCGGCATGGTGCCGCCGTTGGTATCGCACAGCACAACGGTATCTGCTCCGGCGTGGGCCGCCGCTTTCAGCACCTCCAACGCATAGCTGGGGTTGGCCTTGTAACCGTCGAAAAAATGCTCCGCATCGAAGATCACCTCGCGCCCGCTCTCTTTCAGGTAGCGCAGTGTATCGTAGATCATCGCGAGGTTTTCCTCCAGCGTAGTCCCGAGCACCTCCAGCGCGTGCAGATCCCATGATTTCCCGAACACCGCCACCGCGCCTGTCGCCGCGTCCATCAACGCCTTGACGCCCGCGTCTTCCTCAACCGGCGTGTTCTTACGGCGCGTACTGCCAAACGCAACCAGTCTGGCGTGTTTCAGCTTCAGCTTATTCGCTTCCTCAAAGAACTGCCGTTCCTTAGGGTTGGAAGCGGGGTTGCCCGCTTCGATATAATCCACGCCAAGGCCATCCAGCAACGTCAGCATGTGAAGTTTATCGGACAGCGAATAGTTGATACCGCGCGCCTGTGCGCCGTCCCTCAGCGTGGAGTCGAATATTTCTATCTTAACACTCATGTACAACTCCTTTCGGGGTTGACAAGCCGCCGGCGGGATTGGCGCCGATGGACTTTTCAGCTCTTTTTAAAATTCAGGTTCCTTCTGCCATGGCATCAGCTTCCGCAGCTCTTTGCCTACCTTCTCGACGGGAAGATCGCGCTCGATGCGCCGCCGCGAATTGAATGCCGCGCGGCCAGCCTTATTCTCCGCAATCCAGCGGCTGGCGAAAACGCCTTCCTGTATCTCCGTAAGCACCTTCTTCATTTCCTTGCGCGTCTCGTCCGTGATGATGCGGCGGCCGATCGAGTAATCGCCGAACTCCGCCGTGTCGCTGATCGAATAACGCATGTAAGAAAGCCCGCCTTTGTTGACCATGTCAACGATCAGCTTCATTTCGTGGATGCACTCAAAGTATGCGCTCTCCGGCTCGTATCCGGCTTCTACCAACGTATCGAAGCCCGCCTTCATCAGCTCGGAAACACCACCGCACAGCACTGCCTGCTCGCCGAAGAGATCCGTTTCCGTCTCTTCGCGGAACGTTGTCGCAAGAATACCGGAGCGAGCGCCGCCGATACCTTCGGCATACGCGAGCGCCACCTGTAGCGTGTCACCGTTCGGGTCCTGCGCAACAGCGACGAGACAGGGAACGCCTTTGCCTTCAACGTACTCGCTGCGAACGGTATGTCCGGGGCCCTTGGGCGCGATCATGAACACGCCGACGCCCGCCGGCGGTTTGATCTGTCCGTAATGGATATTAAAACCGTGTGCGAATGCGAGGTATTTGCCCTCAGTCAGGTTCGGCTGAATCGACTCCTCATATATCTTCGGCTGCAGTTCGTCGTTCACCAATATCATAATCACGTCCGCCTCTTTGGCCGCGTCCGCCGCTGTCGCGACTTTCAGCCCCTGAGCTTCCGCCTTGGCCCACGAACGCGAGCCTTCATACAGGCCGACGATGACATTATGACCGGAATCCTTGAGGTTCAGCGCGTGCGCATGCCCCTGGCTGCCGTAGCCGATGATCGCAATTGTCTTGTCCGCCAGATATTCTCTCTGGCAATCCGCCTGATAATACAATTTCGCCACTGTTTTCTTCTCCTTTATATTTGATATGATTTTTAAGCTTTACAACATCAGCCCGCTTTCGATAAGACGGGTGTCGCCGCTTTCCAAAGCGACCATTCCAGTGCGCGCCAGCTCCACGATGCCGTATTCCCGCAGCGTCTCAATGCTTTCATTGACGAACGAGATCGTGCCGGTAAACTGCACCGTCGCCGTCGTTTCTCCGATGTCAAGAACAATACCGCTCCGCGCGCTCACTTCCTTCATGAAGTCCTTCTTGTCAATACCGGATACGTTTACCTTGACCAACGCAATTTCGCGCATCGTTCCATGGTCCTGCGGTATCTCCTTGATAGCCTTCACATCCAGCAGCTTATCGAACTGCTTGATAACCTGCTCTATGATAGCATCCTCTGCATACATCACAATGGTGATTCGTGACAAACCGGGGTCGCTTGTAACGCCGACCGTCAGGCTCTCGATATTAAAACCGCGTCGGCTGATCAACCCCGAAATACGACACAGAACACCCGGCTGGTTGGATACGATAAATGAAATGACTCGCTGCATATGATTCTCCTTTCGTTTTTATATAATAAAAAAACTGCACTCTCCTCTATTTTACGAAGAGACGCAGTTGCTGACAACTCCGCGGTACCACTCAACTTGCCTTCTAAGAAGGCCAACTCACCAGGCTCCAACAAGCCCTTAATCTGTAACGGGATCACCCGGCTATGTCTACTCGATTCGACACGCAGCTCCGGAGGGATTCGCTTGCCGCGGCATTACCGGTTTTCACCAAGCACCGGCTCTCTGCAAATAACCATACGCCAAACCTGTCTCCATCAACGCTTTTAAATTAGTGTTATATTATCAAATGCATTTTTGTTTGTCAACGTGCTTTTTTATTTTTATTCCATTATCATTGCATTCATACCAGTTTTGAATGAATCAACGTGTTTTGTATTGACAAGGCTTATGTTCATCTCTTATAATAAACTAGCTTTTGAGCGAATGGAGAAGTACCCAAGTTTGGCTGAAGGGGCTCCCCTGCTAAGGGAGTAGATCGGGGTAACCGGTGCGAGGGTTCAAATCCCTCCTTCTCCGCCAGTAAAACAAGATCCTTTTTTCAAAGGGTCTTGTTTTTTTATCTGGTTTCTCCGCCATTGCGGCGCGTTATTTTCCAGGAAAACTACCCGAACCTGTATTTTTATGTGTTGTTGGTTATTGGGTATTTATCTTGCGTTTTGGCAACAAATCCATCCTCAATCAGTTCAATCATATAGTGGACGAGGTCTGGGTCAAACTGCTTACCTGCGTTTTGTTTCAATTCTCTTAATATTTCATCCCATCTTAAACTGCTGCGATAGCATCGATTACTGCTCATGGCGTCGAACGCATCAGCAATGCAGATAATTCTCGCGCAAAGCGGAATATCAGAACCAACCAGCCCAGCAGGATAGCCCGTCCCATCATAGCGCTCATGATGATAATGGGCGCCATCGCGTATATCAGGTATTGCTGTAAAATTCAATAGCATTTCGTCTCCAATTGTTGTATGAGATTTAACCAAACTGTACTCATCATCAGTCAGTTTACCCGGCTTTTTCAGAACTGAATCCGGAATGCTGATCTTACCGCAATCATGCATAAGCGCAATATAGTAAATCTGTTTTATCTTGTCCGGATCCATTTTCATACGATGGGCTATTTCAGCAGTATATGCGGCCACCCGAGTCGAATGGCCCTTGGTGTAATTATCCTTCGCGTCAATAAAACTCGTCAATGTATTCATGGACTGAATGATGATTTTGGAATCCAGTTCCTGACGCTTGCGGTATACTCTGGTACGTGATTGTATTACAATATATGCAATTAACGTAATCCCCCACAAAGCTGACAATACGATCAGCACCCAGAAGGCAGGTAAATCCGTGATATTGATAATCCTATATCCGCTAATTGTATAGCTTTCCAGTGACATCAAATTGACAGCATAAATGACGGCTCCGAATGTTGTTGTGCTGTGCGGCGCTACAGTAGCAGGCAATCCGGTTGCAACAAAAGTCAGTTCATTCCCATTGCTCGAAAAGTTCCCGTTCCAGGAGCTGCTCTCTAACTGATCATTTGTTAACGATATAACATGACTTACACCAGCATTTGTTTCTATGATGTCGTTTGCACGCTCTATTGCATAGCAATTCGTTACAGTTCCGTAATAGATTTCATCAACAATAGATTTGCCTTGAACTGAACCTATATTGTAACAATTTGATATATTCCCTCCGCTTTTCCCGGCTATCCCCCCTGCGGTATCTTCATAGACGCGTCCAACGTTATAGCAATCTGATATCTCTGCACCGAAGTAATTATCGCCGGCAATTCCACCGCATTCAAAATCATCGCTAAATACTGTGCCCGTATTATAGCATCCAATTATTTTTGCCATATTGCGAGCAGCAATACCTCCTGTTGTTCTGTCCGCCCAAACAATGGCTTTATTACAACTGTTTTCAACCAATCCCCCGTTATAAGCGACGGTCCCTCCAACTAAATTGCTGTCACTCAGTGCAGTAACCGTGCCTTCAATACGGCAATTTGATACTGTTCCATAGTTAACACCTGCTATTCCGGCATCATATGAGGAATTCCCGATATCTCCTGTTGTTTGGGCTATATATCCAGATACACTACAGTTTGATATTATTCCGTTATTTTCAAAGCAAAGTCCGTCAGCACCGTCCTCTCCCAACATATTGACATCATATAACTTTAGGTTTTTGATTGACGCTGACTCACCTAAAGTTACTATAAAACTCGTTTCAATTCTGCTCGAAGAAAGACCTCTGATTTCATAACCGTCGCCATCGAGGATTCCGTTAATTTTATCGATTGGAATCCAACCGCCTCCATCGTAATAAAATTCACCATTCTCAGACGTTATAGCTGACATATCAATATCGTTTGTCAGCAAATAGCATGCGTTTGGGGTATACCTCATCTCATTAACCTGCTGAGGTGTCGAAACCAAATATGGGTCTTGTTCTGTACCGCTGCCGGAGGGCCATGTAAAATCACGCTGATATATTGCATTATAAGTTGCATTATAATGATTCGACACAAATGCAGGTTCAGCACAGAATTTGGTTCCTGCCTCTGCATCTGCTGTCCCATCACCATCTATATCCCAACCATCAACAAAAAAGCTTCCATCAAAAGTAAGCGCTGGCAGTATTACTGTATCCCCATAATAAATTGTATCGTACGGTCTTTGAGGTGTTCCGTACAATCCTCCAGCGTATGATATCTCTATCTTATACTGGTTATCAGCCCCGATGACGTTTTTGATACCTGCTAAGACAGCCATATCTCCATTGATATCGTTTGGATTGAGATAGTTGTCATAAATGTCTAATTTTTTTAAGCTCGTTTTATCTGCGAGCACATCAATATCCGTTATATTGCAATACTTAAGGTCTAATACTTCAAGGTTATACATATTTGATAGAGCGGTTATATCTGTAAAATTGCAATAATCGGCATTTAACTCTTTTAAGTTATGCATGCCGTTAAGGGGAGTACTATTATAAAAACCATTATTAGAAATATCCAAATACTCCAATTTAGTTAATGGCTCCAAATTTGATATGCTGTCAGAGGAAAGATAATCATATGAAATGTCTAAGTAAGTAAGGTTTGTCAGGCTGGATAATGCAGTAATATCCCTAACTTTCGTTGAACCAAGGTCAAGTTTTTTCAAACTAGTCTTACCTTGAATAGGAATTAGAGAATTAACATCAGTTGCATCTAGTAACAATGTCTCAAGATTTAAAAGCCCGGATAATGGGCTAAGATCAATGACATAAGATCTTGAAACATCTAAATAAACAAGGCTTTGAAAATTTGTAACAACCGATAAGTCTGAAACACCAGTTAAATGTAAAGACAGAATAGATAGTTTAGATAAAGGTGACAAGTTGGATATACTTGTTAAATTGTTATTATTATCAAGATAGAGTCCTGTAAGATTTATAGCATATTCAAGCCCGGAAAGATTCGCTATCCCTTTATCTGAAAGATCCAGTACACCTGTTAGCGAAGCCATCTCACTCTCTGTGATTTCCCCATCTTCATTGGTATCAATTCCGGCATCTATTAAGGCCTGTTTCAGGTTAGTGTCAGTAAAAGATACTATGCTTTTAATTCTATATAACTGCTCCACTGTCGGCTCGGGCGTCGGTTCCGCAGCAGGTTCCGGAGTGGATGTCGGTTCCACCGTCGGCTGAGGCGTCGGCTCCGCCGTAAGCTCCGGGGTCGGTGTTGATTCTTCCGTTGGCAACGGTTCTTCCGCCTTCGCAACCGGCATGTTCCACGCCAGCACTGAGAAACCAAGCATCAGCGCCATCAATATCGCCAGCCCGCGCCGCCCAGCCTTAACACCAATCATCTTGCGATTATCAGAGTTCATTGATTGCCTTCTTTCAAAATGATCCTGGAAAGCCAAAACATAATTGCATACAAACAACAGCTATATATAAATAATAACTTTAAATGTCAATTATATCAATAACAATTGAAATATTCCCTCTGGGATTTGTTTTTGTAATATGAACGTTTATAAGTCGGTGTGTGTTCCGCCCTTACCAGCGCGCGTTGCTCTCCACCTTCACCGGCACGCCCTGCTTCACGAGGTAGCGGAAGAACTCGCGCTCCAAGCCGCTCTCCTTGATGGTACGCGTAAAGTTGAGGACCAGTTCGCCGTTGTAGGTAAGCGCGGCGCACACCACACGGTTACGCGAAAGCGGCCCCAATATGAAGTCCATGCGCTCAACGTACTGCGCCATCTCGTCCGGCAGCTTCACAAGTCCCAGATTTGAAATGCTGGTGGACGACTTCCTGTCCCCCACGGCGTTGAATGTCAGCTTCATCGCGATGTTCTTCAAAAACAACGGCGTCAGGCGAAGCACTTTTCGCGTCTCGGAACGAACATTGGTGGATATCTTGGCGTTCATCAGCTTCTCCGTCACCTCGGCGCGCATGTAGTGGTGCACCGACGACAGCACCTCGTCGAAGCTGTATACGCCGTAGCGCGGATCAATACCGGGGTTCACGTAGCTGGCGAAGTTGCGCATGGTGTTTGTGGGATAAAAGCTGCGCAGGTTGATGGGCACGCATACCTTGACGGGCCTGAAAAGCTTCTCGCTATGCACCTTTCGGCGCTGGAGCTTGTCCACCGCCATAATCAACACAGCCGTCAGATATTCCGTCAGTGAAACGCCTTTTTCTTTTGCGCGAGAGAGCACCTCAAACGACGGCATGATCCCGGCCGTTAGATGCACGAAGCCGTCCGATTCGTCGGTACCCCTCAGGAAATACGCGTTCGGCTCCCGGCGCGACCGTCCGGCGTTGCGGGCATATTTAAGATAGGCATCCTCCACCTCGTCGGAACTGGGCGGTACGGAGCAGTCGAGAATCTCATTGCCCCGCGGAATGTCCGCGCCGTATTTCAAATGCAGGTATTCGGCTACCAGCGTTTTCAAAAAGCAGAGACCGCCGCTCCCGTCCGTCAGCGCATGAAATATCTCCACGGCAATACGTTTCCCGTGATAACGTATGCGGAACATGAATCCGCCGTTTTCTTTGAAATCCATCGGCGCGCAAGGATACTGCCCGTCCGGCTTTACAGCGGGGCCGCCCTCGTTCTGCTCCATGTAATACCAGAACACGCCGCGTTTCAGCCTCAGCGCGAAGCTGGGAAAGCGCGCCAGCGTGGAGCGCTGCGCTTCCTCCAGCACCGCTGGGTCAACGGGCTCGGTGAGCGTGGCGGACAGGCGAAACAGAGCCTTCCAGTTGCGCCTCTTGGCCGCCGGATATATCTTTGCCGCATTGTCCAGTTTCATCCACTTCTTGTGGGCAGCTGTTTCTTCTGTCATCCCCATAACTCCAGAAAAGAAGAGATTCTATCCAGTGCCGTTCGCGCTTCGGGTATTCCGAACAGCACATACACGTGCCACAATCCTTCCTCAACGGCCAGTTCGCAGCGGCAGCCGCATGCCAGCAGCCTGGCAGCCAGCATCTCTGCGTCGGAAAGCAGCAGCTCGTTTCCGCCCGCCAGCAGCAGCGACGGCGGAAAGCCGGCGAAGTCCCCAAATACCGGCGACACAAGCGGGTTATCCAAATGCCCGTTCGCATAAGCCCTGGCATGGCTGCGCAACGCCGACTCGCAGAGTGACGGGTCCTTTTTCGCGTTGGTTTTGTAAGACATACCGGAGAACGTCAGATCCGCCCATGGGGAAATGCCCACCAGCGCGGCAGGCAGCGGCAGCCCCAGTTCTTTAAGCCGGAGACCCAGGCAAAAAATCAGCCCGCCGCCAGCAGATTCCCCCGCCAGTGATATATGCCGCGGCGCATAGCCGGATTCCAGTAAATACCGGTATGCCGCCACCGCGTCGTCCAAAGCCGCGGGGAACGGGTGCTCGGGCGCGAGGCGATAAGCCACGGCCAGCACGCGCCGCTCCATATGATCCGCAAGGATACCGGCGAAACCGCGCGCATACATGAGATTACCCGCCACATATGCGCCGCCGTGCAGATATAATATCACGCGGCTTTTATCCTTCTCCTCGCAGGGTGTTGCAAAACACGCCTCGAAGCCAGCCGCTTCCACCGGCTCAAAGGCCACCCGTTCCGCAACGGACTTAGCCCCCATTTCGCCCATGGTATCCTGCAGTGCCCGGGCTCTTTTGATACTCATTCGGCCTATAAACGGCTTCAAAAGCCGTATCTCTTCGCGCATGATCACGCTTAATGGGCTTGGCATTGTGCCTCCTTGTTCGTCAGTATGTCAAGAATACAATATCCCCGTGCTTTTTTCAATGCCCGGCAGCTAATACAGGCATGTAAAAACCGTCAAAAGGTCGTCCGGCTATCATCTGACGCCCAATAATAACGATAGATATAACAGATTGATAAAAGGATGGTCATCATATGCGGCAACCGAAATGTGTTAAATTCATTACACTTATCATCTTTATAACGGTTTTGCTGACGGCGCAGGCTTGCGCGCAGTTGGATCCCCCAACGAGCCAAAATACTCCCGGGCCTGCGACAACGAAAGCGCAGTCATCCCCTTCGCCGGAACCTTCTGCCAGCATCGAAGGAATTGCCGTGTCCGCCCAGGATAGTGGGCCGAACTTTCCCCGGCTGGGTATGTGGTGGCTGGATGCCTATGCCGAGCCGGCGAGCCGCATTGCCCGCTATGATCTGCTGCTGAACGAATTCGAGTGGAACGGCCTACCGGAAAAGCTGGCGGAGGTACGCCGTTTGAACCCGTCCATCAAGGTCTTCCGTCCTCTGAGCCCGTCGGAACGCCAGCTTTTCTTCGACGATGAAAACGGCACCCCTCAGCCGAACGCGGAGATCGCAGAACTTCCCTCGTCCTTCTTTCTGCTGGAGGTGGGCGCCACGCTGGCGCGGGACGTTTCCGCCGACAGCCGGTACATCTACGTAGACGATATGACTTACCCCGACGGTCAGCTGAAGTTCCACGCGGGCGGCGACATCGCCATTGGGGATCATGAATCCGCCCATGTGGTTGCCGTCGACGTAAAAATGAAGCGTCTTTCCGTCACACGCGGCTATGTACGCGCCGCCACCGCTCATAAAAGAGGCGAGCATGTGGCCACCCATATAAGGTTTTGGCCAGGGTCATGGGTGATGAATGTGACGGATTTCTGCCCACGTGTGCAACTCCCCGGTTTTTCAGAGCCTGTTAACTGGGTGGAGTACGTCGCCGCGCTGGCCGTCAAACGCGACTGGCCGACCATTTATGAGAACGAGTGGGACAATTATAACTATGTGGATCAGCAGAATCTTAATTATGACGGTTTGATCATCGACCGCTTCGAAGACAACGAATCGTGGCTCAAGTGGCTCGCCGATGACGGCCATGTCCAGGTGGACCTCCGCCATGACAACAACGCGGTGCCGGACGTAGAATTCGACGCGGCATGGCGGCGCGGCACGGACATCTACTATCAGTGTCTGCGGGACGCCTTCCCAAGCCTTCCCATCATCCGGAACAACCCGCTGACAGTGCGGTTCGATCAGTACAACGGCCAGGTATTCGAGACGGGCGGCTGGGCGAACCCCACGCGGGAATGGTGGAACGCGCTTTTCATGTCCTCCGAATGGGAGGATGGCTATTAGGTGGGCTGTTACATGGACTGGTTCCGCCATGGCGTCAACAAACCGCAATACGTGATGTTGGAGGTGTACGAGGACGAGGACGGTCCGAACGCTGATTCCGACGGCAGCTATGACAACCCCTATGATGACCCGGATTTTGTCCCCAACTATCAGCGCATGCGCTTTTCACTGGCCTCGGCGTTGTTAGGCGACGGCTACTATTCCTACGAGATCAACACCGACGGCCACGGCAGTCTGGGGCTGATGTGGTTCGACGAATATGACAATGCGGGCGCAGGCAAAGGCTGGCTGGGCAAGCCGCGCGGCGAATACGCCGAGCTGCCCGGCGGCGCTTTCATGCGCGAGTTCAACGGCGGGGTGGGGCTGGTGAACCCAAACGGCGAACCGGTATCCGTCACGCTGCCCAAGGGAAACTGGCGGCGCATCAAAGGCACGCAGTGCCCGTCGGTGAACAGCGGCGAAACAGTTGGCGATACACTGACTCTGCCCGCCTTTGACGGTCTCCTTTTGGTACGCAACATCAAACAGTAAACGCCACCCCTCCAGTACTGGCAAAAACTTGCCCAAAAGTGTAGCAGGCCATTTAACAACGCAGAAAAAAGCGATTCAAGCCACGTTGACTCATCAGGGCGAGTCCTGTATAATATTTCAGTTGGACAGCTTCAGGATGGGAAGCTCTTAAAAAACGAGCTTCTGTTTTTTTGCTGAAAACAGATAAAAATAAACTTAGTTCGGCAGAGAGGAAGAATGTCATATCGGTACTTCAAATGATATCGTAAGAGAGGTTGCCCGCCGGAAAACTTTTGCGATCATATCGCACCCGGACGCGGGGAAAACGACGCTGACGGAAAAGCTGCTGCTATACGGCGGCGCAATTCGGCTCGCGGGAACGGTGAAAGGCCGGAAAGCCGCCAAATATGCCGTATCCGACTGGATGGAGATCGAAAAGCAAAGAGGCATTTCCGTCACGTCAAGCGTAATGTTTTTTGACTATAACGGCAACCGGATCAATATACTGGACACGCCCGGCCATCAGGATTTCAGCGAGGATACCTACAGGACTTTGGCGGCGGCGGATTGTGCCGTGATGCTGATTGACGGAGCCAAGGGTGTTGAAGCGCAGACTAAAAAACTTTTTCACGTTTGCCGTATGCGCGGCATCCCGATCTTTACTTTTGTCAACAAGCTCGACCGGTTCTGCAGAAATCCGTTCGATCTGATGGATGAGATCGAGAAGACGCTGGGCATACGTTCCTGCCCTATGAACTGGCCGATCGGAGAAGAAGGGATATTCAAGGGCGTATATGACCGCAGGGATTCCCGGATTGAACTTTTTGAGGCAGAAGGACACGGCCAGCAGGTTTTAAAGTCGCAAAGCGTCTCTCTTGAAAACAATGCCTGCCTGGATCTGTTGGGCGACC
>Ga0183096_1002788_pt1 | contig 11514 bp, 13 predicted proteins | sample Biomet5_FD_127791 | JGI IMG/M metagenome (GOLD analysis project Ga0183096, IMG submission 127791) | Microbial communities from bioreactor (seeded with sewage sludge) at LBNL, California, USA - Biofuel metagenome 5 (version 2) (version 3) | ecosystem: Engineered > Bioreactor > Anaerobic >...
CTTCCCCTGTCACTTGATGGACTTCGCTTTGAATATCAGTATTGCGGAAAACCGATTACCTTTGTGTATCATCTGAGCAGCACAGGAAAAACAGTATCCGAGGTTACCGTAAACGGAGAGACCCTCGTGATGACACCCATACCGAATCCCTACCGCCCGGGCGGCGTGAGAATAGAAAAAGATGCTTTGCTAAAAAAACTCAATAATGCAAATGAAGTGCACATCACGCTGATATAACATTTTTTTGCATGTGGCCTTCTGACACAGATCCAGGTTTGAACTGCGTTGATTTTTACAAGATGCAGATAGAAGCAGGTCGGTTTGGTGTTGGTATGATAGATGATTAGCATTTTCCATGTATCCTTCTGATCTTTGATCTTGACCCGCACGATCCCGGCTTCACGCCGGAAAAGATCAGCGGCATGGCAAGGTACTTTGTGGAATCGTCTGATATGGGAAAGCTGTACATCAATTACCCGATGGTGGAGGCGTTCTATCACATGGCGTCTATTCCCGACCCGGACTTTGGTTCTTACTATGCGACTCTTGATGAGCTGATTGCGGGAGAATACAAGGCCCGTGTGAATCGGGAAAACCGAAATCACGATTATCGTAAGTTCGCCGCAACAAAAGAAGAATGCAATATTGTCATTGGGCAAAACATCAGCAAGTCGTGGTGGCTTGTCGGAAACGAGCCGGGAGATAATCTGCTTCCAGCGCAAGTCGAGATGCTTGCCGCACAGCTAAATTGTATTCAGAGCGACAGGCGAGTTGCCGTGCTTAGCACCTGCGCATTTTTCATCCCAGAATACAATTCAAAATTGATACGTTGAATTTAGGCTGCATAAAACATAGACTGTGTCTGAACTTTTTGTTTGGATACAGTCTCCTTTTATTCCATGCTTAAAGGAATTAAGAGATTCTGCTCAAGAGCTAAAATCGAAAGTTTATGCTATCGATAGCATAAACTTATTTTTTCAAAACTTTTATGCTGTGCATTTCCCCATGACGGCTATCCAGATATGGCACCATTCCCCTCGTCTATCGTCCTCCGTACCGCGCCGTGCGCGTGGTTTTTGCTGCCGAATCCGAGTAACAGCAGGATGAGTACGGCGGCAAAAACTGCGGCGAAGCGGTGCCCGAGTATGAGTATATATTTGTGGATCGGGCACGGCAAAGCCGCTGACGGGGTGCCGGGGTGTCCCCGGCCGCACACCTTGCCAACGGCAAGGTATAGTGCGTTATACCGCCAGCCAAACGCACGGCAAAAAGTCCGGCCCGCCTTTGAGGGGCCGGACTTTCTTGTCGGGCGGGAAAACGTGTTCGCGCAGTCGGCCCCGCAGGGCGGGCAGCGCGGGCGCGTTTTCATATTGGCGGGCGGTATGTGAAAGAAGCTGACGATTACATCTCAGCATTGTTGAATGGAAAGGAGTTCTGATTTATGCCCTACGCGATTTTGAGATTTGAAAAACGAAAAGGCGGACCGGCGACCGCCATCGAAAAGCATCACGAGCGGAAGAAGGAACGCTACGGCAGCAATCCCGACATTGACAAGGAGCGATCCCATCTCAACTATCATCTCGTCCAACCGCGGTTTCAATATTACGGAGAGATTCAGAGCCGCATTGAGAAAGCACAGAAAGAGAATCCGAAATTGAAGGTGCGGAAGGACAGCGTGAAGTTCATCGACACCATCATCACTGCAACGCCGGAGTTCCTCGCCGGGCTGACGGAGGATCGGGTGCGGTTTTATTTTGAGCACGCGCTTGCGTTTCTCAAACGCGAGATTGGCGAGGAAAACATTTTCTCCGCCGTCGTCCACATGGACGAGCACAACCCACACATGCACATCTGCTTTGTGCCGCTGACAAAGGACAAGCGCCTTTCGGCCAAGGAGGTTATGGGCGGACGTGAAAAGCTGGTGGAGTGGCAGGATAAATTTCACGATCACATGTCGGCAGAGTTTCCAGAGCTGGAGCGTGGTCAAGCCGCCGCTGCTACCAAGCGGAAGCACATTCCGACTTGGCTTTATAAGCAGGCGCACCGCCTGACCGACGAGATGACAGCAATCCGTTCCGAGATCGAGAACATTGGCACGTTTAATGCCGGTAAGCAGAAAGAAAAAGTGCTGAAGCTGCTGATGGACTGGTATCCCCAGATCAACGCCTTTGAGTCAAAGATCAAACCCTACGATGACCAGCTCAAAATTTTGAGGGAGAATGAATCTGCATTTCGCTATGAAACAGAGCGAGCTCAGTGGGCGCTGCAGAAGGAACGACAGGAGGGTCAGTCTCTGATTTATGAGCTGCGGGAATACCAGAATTTCATCAGTTCCATTCCACCGGAGTTTTTCGAGGGATTGAAGCAGAGATATGAGATGAGCCAGCAACAGCAGAAGCAAAATTTTGAATTATGAGGAGGATTTATGACATACGAAGAAATGTTCCCGTGCAGGGCGCAGATCATCCGTACTCGCGAGGGACGCGACGCCGCACCGCTGGATGATTACAGCTATCCGGAGAATACCGGCGAATTCATCGGCACCCTGGCCTTCCGGTGTTGGCACAAAAACAAGCCCATGCTGCTGTGCTATTTCTATACCGACGACGGGCAGAAGTTTGTTCTGCCCGTCTGGAAGCAGGATTGGGGCGTCAGCTATTCTCCGGCGGAGACGCACATCAGTTTTGCCGACGAGGTGTTTGACGGAAGCCGCTGGTGCTGTGCCTATCGGAAGAAGGACAACGGCTATATCCGCTGGCGCAGTGCAGAGCCACTGGAGTAAGCCTGCTCTGCCTGTATGGGTCTATTTCTGATAACTATCCAGTAAGAAAATATTCGAACCATTTACTAAGGAAGAAGTTCGGTTTCGAGTTAATTGCCGCTTGGGCAAAAGGCATGGTACGTTATACGGTGCAAAAGCACTCTAAACAACAAAGGAACCTGAGCTTATAGCAGTCGCAGGCCACGGCAATAATTTCTATCGTTTTCTCCGAATTCTATTGAAATTTTGCTCGTGCTCCCGTATAATGAACATGAGTTATTATCTATATGGTGGAAAGCGAGGTGCGACTTATGAACCCAGTATTAAAATATCGTGGCGGCAAGTCGAGAGAAATACCACGCTTTTTACAGTATATACCAGATGACTTCAATAGATATATTGAGCCTTTTTTGGGCGGTGGCGCGGTTTATTTCTACCTTGAACCCGATAATGCAATATTGAACGATGTAAATGAGCGCCTTATGACGTTTTATACACAGTTAAAGACCCAATACCCGCTTATGCGGCAACAACTCGACGAGATACAAAGAACCTATGAACGAAATCAGGCCGCATACAGAGAATTGAAGGTGAGAACTCCCGAGGAAAGAGTACCTAACGCCAACGAAGAATTATACTACCATATGCGAGACTTATTTAATCATCCAGATGGCACTTACTTAGACGGCGTTCTGTATTTTTTTATTAACAAGACTGCCTATTCAGGCATGATAAGGTATAATAACAACGGAGAATACAATGTGCCATTTGGACGTTATCCGAACTTAAATACCCGCTTGATAACACAACAGCACAGCGACCTATTACAAGGTGCAGAGCTGTTCAACCTTGATTATAGACAGATATTTGATATGGCGCAAGAAGATGATTTCATTTTCCTTGATCCGCCCTATGATTGTGTTTTTAACGACTATGGCAATATTGATATGATGAACGGTTTTGACGAAACAGAGCACCGCAGATTAGCAGCTGATTTTAGAAATTTGCCCTGTAGGGCGTTAATGGTGATAGGGAAAACTCCTTTAACTAAAGAACTATACGGTGACTATATTTTTGATGAATATTATAAAAACTATGCAGTAAACATTAGAAACCGTTTCAAAAACGACAAAATGCACATTGTTGTGAAAAACTATTGAGGGGGTGTTAGCGTGGCGAGACTTGACAATAAGGTTTTATTTTTCACTACTTCACCGCGCACACCCGCAAAGATGATACCCGAAATTGCTTTGTTACATGAGAAATTTGAGGGAAAGCCATGGAACAAAACAACGCAGGAACAATTCATTGACGAATTAGCAAGCAGTAGCTTTTTTGAGGGAGAAGGGTCCCCGTCAGATAAGGCATTTAGCGCCCGTGATAGAATAAACCGTGCACCAAAGGCATTAGGTTTCGTCGACTTACAGCCGCATATCGCTTTGACTGACGCAGGGAAAGCCCTCATATTCAGCAAACGTCCGCAGGAAGTATTCTTGCGTCAACTTCTAAAATTTCAGCTTCCGTCACCCTATCATACAGAAAACGCAAAAATAGAGGGCACATTCTTTGTACGTCCGTATCTCGAAATATTGCGGTTGATACGGGAACTTGAGTATCTTACATTTGACGAATTAAAGATTTTTGCTGTTCAAATAACTGATTATCACAAGTATGATGAAATTAAAGGGAAAATTATTCTGTTTAGGCGGGACAAAGAACAGCATCGGGGTAAATATAAGCGTTTTGTTAATGATGTATGGACAAATGCCGTTTTAGATATTCATAGCGAAAGAATAGCCGAAGGCAGGACACGGACGCGTGAAACCAGGGATGCAAGCCTGAACACCTTTATAAAAACGCAAAAAGGGAATATGCGTGATTATGCCGATGCCTGTTTTCGTTATTTGCGATATACGGAACTTGTTTCTATCGCCCACAAAAGCAGAACTATTTCTATTTTTGACGATAAGGCAAAAGACGTTGACTTTATCTTGTCCACGGTTGACCGAAGCCCAGTTTTTGTTGATGATGTAGAGAAGTATAAAGAACATTTATTTGCCGCAAATACGCCTGTTTTATATACCGACAATAAAGATAATATTATTGACGTTATCTTGCGCATGAGTGACCACACAAAGCGTGAATTGCTTGCATATGACCTTGAAGCATTAAAAGACTTGCGCGATGAAATTGTTGCGCAACATAAAGAGACTGTTATCCACGAACAAGTAGCAGAAATTAAGTCGTATTCGCTATATTCCGAAATTATTGATACATTTAATGAAATAGTGTCTGACGAATACTATGACGCACCGTTAATGTTTGAATACAATACATGGCGGGCAATGACAATGCTTGACGGTGGTGACATAAAAGGTAATTTCAAGTTTGACGATGTGGGGCAACCGCTTTCTACTGCATCCGGCAATATGCCTGATATTGAATGCGACTATAATGATTATGCCCTATCTGTCGAAGTAACCCTGCAATCGGGGCAAAGGCAATATGAAGCAGAGGGCGAACCAGTAGCCCGGCATTATGGGCGATTAAAAAGGAAATCCTGCAAAGACACTTATTGCCTGTTTATAGCACCTACTATTAACGCTGCAACATTAGCCCATTTTTACGGATTAAATCATCTTTCTATTGCGCTATACGGCGGTAAATCAAAAATCATTCCACTTGAATTAGACCAGTTCATGAAGCTTGTTGAGAATTCATATAGCTACAAGTCACAACCTGGCCCGAATGATATTCGTCGATTCCTTGACGGTGCATTGCACCTTTGTGAAAAAGCAGCCGACGAAAACCAATGGCGTTATGGAATTCAAGCGTGTGTTGATATGTGGTTAGCATCATAATTGCGCAAGAACTCTACTTGTTCATCAAGAGCAAAAAGGCCAACGTTTTCACCTTATCCGTGAAAACGTTGGCTTTTTATCAGGTGTTATTAATGCTCTTTCTTTCGAAAGGCCTTGACATTATAATAATTTCTGCACTTTGTTCCACAAAACTCGCTCTTGGCGTGGGAATTATAGTACACCTTCCCGCAGTTTTTGCAGATTTTGAGCGGTGCGGAAGGTGCGGTAATCAGGGCAGCGTAGGCGAGGCGCAGGACGTTCAGCAGACTGTCTGCTTTCCAAACAAGTTGCGGCGTCTGCCCGGAGGTCAGCTTATAGCTGAGACTGCCAGTTATAGCGGGAATAGTGTCGTAGGCTACGGCTCCGTCTCGGGCCGAAACGAAATGCCGATACAACGCCTGCAGCTCCGCTTTGAAGCGCTCCAACTCTTCGCCGTAACTCTTCTCGTTCACAGGTCGGTAACACGGGGCCACGTCGCCGCTTGAGAAGGGGCCTGCGTCTTTGCCGCCGCCCAGCCCCAAAAGCCCGTGACGGGCCGCAAACGCGGCACACGTGCGGTCAGCGTCGTCGACGTTTTCCGTAATCTGCCGTCCCAGCTCCAAAGCGTCGGCAACCAGAGCTTCCGGTTGCTCGGCACAGTTATAGCGGAACGCTTCCGCGCCGGGGGAAGGCATCAGATAGCTGACGCCGTGGTAGTCCGCGATCTCATAAGCGGACCAGCGTACCCACATGGTATTCAGATTGGGGAACATGGCTTTCAAGTCCATGACAATTCCTCCATGTAATTCTTGTAATCAATTTATCATATTTCAGTAGCCGCTGCAAGACGCAGCGGTCTTTTTTTGCATTTATGCCGCCGAAACGAAAGTCTTTTTGATCCTGGGGTAAATCCTCTTTGAAATTTCCCAGCCGATCATAAAGGTCGGGAGAACCATCCAGCCGAGGATGATTGCGGCGGTGTCCGGATAGCATTCGCCGTTGTTGCCAGTCACCAGCCAACGTACCATCTCTAAGGATTTTTGCCGCTGCTTTGTGATGTTACGGATGGTGCAGCCAGCGTTGTCTGCAAGCTTCTGGGTAGTCGTTCCGTGCACAATGTTTTCCAGAAGGATTTCTTTTTGCCTCGGGCTAAGCTCTTTAAGTGCCGCGCTGGTTGGGTATTCCTCCACCAGATGGTGCAGGTTTTCCGGTTTCTGAGAAAAGATAATGTCATCCCAATCCTCCCAGCAGCTCAGCTTCAGCAGATCGGCAACACGGTAGCATTCGCCCTCCTCCGGATCGCGGTCAACTATAGTCACATCCATATCGGCGCGATGATCCGAATGCCGCCGTTCATTCTTGGCGTCGTAATCGTCCAGCGCTTTAAGTACGCCGGTCCAGTTGCCCTGTTCAGCCAGTTCTGTAAGCCGTTCATTCAATTTTTCTTCCCGAATATCGGTTGCTGTTTTTCCTTTCAAAACTTTTTCCTCCTATCAGTACCGTTTTTGCCTTTCTCATCGTCTATATATTAGACGGATGTAATTGATGTAATCATAATATACAATTACATTGCATTTGTCAAGAGGGGGAGGAATAATTATGGGCAGAGAAGAAAAAATGGCGCGGCAGTACAGCGTGATGTTCCGGGAATACCCCGACGCGCTGACACCGCAGCAGGTACAGGAAATGTTGGGGATTGGGCGGCGCAAAACATACGAGCTACTTCAAAGCGGCCGGCTGCAGAGCGTCCGCATGGGGCGGATTTACCGCGTGCCCAAGCTGACGGTGATCGACTATTTGTGCGGCAATTCGGTATAGAAAACTTTTCAGAGGAAATGACTTGAAAAATACGTTCGCCCAAGGTAACATCACACAACCTTGAGCGAACGTTTTTTGATGGGAGGATAGAAATGACGCAGAATAATCGCCCAATTACGGGCAGTCTGAAGGAAAGAGATGGGATGTACACCGCCATCCTCAATATTTACGGTGAAACCGGTAAACGAAAGCAAAAATATCATGCCCTGCATATTCCGGTAAAAGGCAACAAGCGCAAGGCGCAGGCCGCGCTGGATGAGCTGATCCGCAATTATGAGAGCCCGGAGATAAAGAACGAGCGGGCAAAAAAAGAGTCGCCACTGTTTGCGGATTTTCTGCTTGAATGGCTGGAACTGACCGCGCCAACAATTGAGCGCACGACCCACGAAAGCTATAAAAGCCTGATTACCGCGCGGCTGGACGGCTTTTTCCGTGCGCGCAAGCTCCGCCTGGATGAGCTGGAGCCCAAGCACATCCGGGAACTCCATCAGTCCATTTTCGCTGACGGCTGTAATGCCAACACCGTGATTCACTACCACGCAGTTGTTCGCAAGGCCTTGCAGTATGCCGTAAAAAACGATCTGGTCACGGAAAATGTGGCGGACAAGGTTGACAGGCCTAAAAAGAGCAAATATCTGGCCGGCTTTTACTCCAAGGAGGAGCTTTCCACGCTGTTTGACGCCACAAAGGACGATTCCATGGCGGTGGTTATTCAGCTCGCGGCTTACTACGGTTTGCGCCGAAGTGAGGTGCTGGGCATCCGCTGGAGCAGCATTGACTTTAAACGGGGAACCATCTCCATAAACCACAAGGTTACCGAGGGCAAGGTGGACGGCAAAACCAAAATCTTCGCCGAGGACAAGCTGAAGACCAAGTCCAGCTTCCGTACCCTGCCGCTGATTCCCGCCATGCGTGAACTTTTGTTAAAACAGCAGAAAAAACAGTTGGAATACCGGACGCTGTTCAAAAGCTCTTACTGTCAGGACTTTGCGGACTATGTCTGCATGGACGAAATGGGAATGCTCTTTCGTCCCAACTATGTCACCGATCATTTCAAGCTGTTGCTGCGGCAACACAAGCTCCGTCCCATAAGATTTCATGACCTCCGACACAGCTGCGCCAGCCTTTTGCTTAGCCAGGGCATCCCAATGAAGCAGATTCAGGATTGGCTGGGACATTCCACTTTCGCCACCACTGCCGATATTTACTCCCATCTGGATTTCAACTCCAAGCAGGAATCGGCGGAAGCCATCGCCCTGGCTTTCGCGCCGGAGGAACTGGAAGAGGGCGCGGAGGAAGAACAAGGGTTCAGTATGACCATGTCGATGTGAGGTACTTATGGGTTATGATTTTTTACGGGAGGAATATCCCAAAACGATTTCCATGGAGCAGCTATATCGCATTTGCCACATCAGCAAGCGCAAGGCGCTGTGGCTGCTGGAGCATGGTGTGATTCCATGCGAGGATTCCGGCAAGCAGACGCGGCGCTTTCGGATTCTGCTGGAGGATGTAATTAATTTTCTAACCAAGCGGGATGCCGGAGAACTGGACACAGTGATTCCACACGGCACTTTTTCCAGTGGCAGCCACAGCGAACCGTATACTTACCTTGACAGTGAAGCGCTTTTTTCTCTGCTGATGGAGCGTTGGCAGGACGCTCCGGACATGCTCACGGTGAAGCAGGCGGAGACCATTTGTGGCTACGGAACCACAACCATGAACCGCTGGCTCCAACTCGGCCACGTGAGAGGCGTTACTTATTATGGCGTGAACCTGATCTCAAAGGAATCCCTGGCGGAATATCTGGCCTCGCCAGAGGGTCAGCGCATTTCGTTAAAGTCAGAAATTCACTGCCTGCTGATGGAGGAGTTTTGTGCGGAGCAGCAAAACAGCGGCATGGCGTTCGGATCCATGTCGCTGTGATGCTACTTATCATATGGCGTTTTATTTTTGGTGAGCCCCAGCAGATAATCAACACTGGTCTTATAATATTTAGCCAAAGCGATTAATGATGAGCTGGGAATATCAAGCGTACCACTCTCATATCTGGAGTAGGTTGTTTGGCTGATATTAAGCAACTCTGCTACCTGTTGCTGGGTCAAATCGTTGTCTTCCCTCAAATCTTTAATATGCTGATACAATATCCTCACCTCGAAGATATTGTACGTTATGCGATAATCGCATATTGACTTTCATGCGAAAAACGCATAAAATTATATATTGAGGTGTGCTTCAATGCCAGATTATAAAGAAATATACTTGAAACTGTTCCGAGCCTCGGAAGAGGCTGTCAATATTTTGATCACAGCACAGCAGGAGTGTGAGGAGCTTTACATATCCTCTCCAGAACCGGAACTTCATGTGATTCCGTTATCATCAGAAGACAAGAAAAGCGAGGATGAGGACTGATTCCAAATCCTCGCTTCGGCTCCTATATATGGATAAGGAAATAGTAGATATGATCGTTGATATTAAATTTGTATACATTGAAATTGACATCTTCTGCATACTTTTGCTGTGCGTTATTCTTTACCGAATGCATAAAAACCTCGATCAGGGAACCGAAAACATTTGCTTTCGAAATGTTATGATCAGCGTTTTGTGCGGAACCGTGCTCGATTGCCTGTGGAAAGGGTTCAATGGAATCTCAATGAGGTATCCCTGGCAGGTTAATAAAACAATCCATTCCTGCGTTATCATCATGCTCTGCATCGTCGCTTTCCTTTGGCTGCTATATGTGGAAGAAAGATTGCACGACAGATGGGCGAATAAGAGTACAAAAATTAAATGCCTGCTGTTACTGCCGTTATCAGCGAGCATTCTGATGGCAGTTCTGTCGATTACTACGGATACGGTACTTTCTCTGGATCAAAGTAATTTGATTCAATATGGTAAATACTACGCGTTCGTTGCAGTGTTTCCCGCAACTTATCTTCTGTATGCTTCAGCAAAGATCTTGCGGCACCGTAAAACAGCAAAGAACCGCATGGAAAAAGGCGAGGATATCGCAATGCTGGTTTCTCTGTTTTTCCCCATTGCAGGCGTCATCTTGTCAGGTTTTAGGAGTGATGTACCTGCAGTTTGGCCATGCTGCGCTTTTCCGTTATTTGTGATATACATGAATGAGCAGGAACACCAGATTTCAACAGACAAACTTACCGGGTTGAATAATTGGTTTAAATTTGACAGTTATTTGGACGAGGTATTGGGCCAGCATAAGAATTGTGGAAATATATATCTGTTTATGTGCGATATAGATTCTTTTAAACAGATTAACGACACCTATGGGCATTATGAAGGCGATCAGGCACTAAAAGAAACAGCGAATATTCTGAAAAAAGTATGCAAGACACACGATGTTTTTCTCGCGAGGTATGGCGGAGATGAGTTCGCCATAATTGCTCGTTTTGAAAATAAGAATAAAGCTGGAGAGCTAAAAAGTGAAATAGTCAAGGCTTTCATGGAAAGAAATGAACATTCCGATAAAATGTACGACATTTCATTGAGTATCGGCATCAGCAAATATGAAGACAGTAAACTTGCTTTTTTTAATGAAGCTGATCGGGCAATGTATGATGAAAAACGGCAAGAAAAAGGCAACATCAGTTGATCGATAGGGAGCATCTTCAAAACTGCAATTCTTTTTGGTGGGCAATAATGGGTGAAAGATAGTTCAAAAAAGCTTGATGTCCTGCGGAAAAATCCGCAGGACATCAAGCTTTTGGAAATTGTGGCGGAGGGTGTGGGATTCGAACCCACGTGACGTTGCCGTCAAACTGATTTCGAATCAGCCCCGTTATGACCACTTCGATAACCCTCCATATTTATTTAACCGCATAAGCGGGAAAACACTGTTTTAGAAAACTGTGAGCAAACTGTGAGCGTACGCCTTAAATTCACGAAATCCGGATGTCAGAAAGTCCTTGATTCATGCGGGTTTGCGGCTCTTTGGCAGGTAGCAAACCGTGTTGATTTCGAGTCAGGGCCGTTATGACCACTTCGATACTTCTCCATGTATGTTCATCTGAGTTTACCGCCTGAAAAGCAAAAAATCAAAGTTTTTCAAAAAGGTAGAACTGCAGGGTAGAACAGCAA
>Ga0183096_1002789_pt1 | contig 11512 bp, 9 predicted proteins | sample Biomet5_FD_127791 | JGI IMG/M metagenome (GOLD analysis project Ga0183096, IMG submission 127791) | Microbial communities from bioreactor (seeded with sewage sludge) at LBNL, California, USA - Biofuel metagenome 5 (version 2) (version 3) | ecosystem: Engineered > Bioreactor > Anaerobic >...
GAGCTGAGCAAGGATCAGCTAAAGCTGCTGATCCTCGACGAGCCGACCGCCGTCCTTACGGAAAAGGAAGCCGACGCGCTGCTCGAATCCATCCGGAATATGTCCGCGCAGGGCATCGCCGTCATTTTCATCACCCATCGCCTGCACGAGATCCTCTCGGTCTGCAACCGCGTCGTCGTCATGCGCGACGGCTATGTGGTCAAGGACGTTCCCGCCGCGGAGACCAGCGTGCCGGAGATCACCCGCTGGATGGTCGGCCGCTCGGTCAGGGACGGCGCCGGCGTCCGCGACGACGTGCGCGACATGACGGCCGGCAAGACCGTGATGTCGATTCGCCGGCTGTGGGTCGACATGCCCGGCGAGACGGTCCGCGACGTCAATCTCGACGTCAAGCAGGGCGAGATCCTCGGCATCGGCGGTCTGGCCGGCCAGGGCAAGCTCGGCATCCCCAACGGCGTCATGGGCCTCTATGAGGCCGGCGGCGAGGTCGAGTTCAACGGAAAGAAGATCGGGCTGAACGACCCGCGCCATTGCCTCGACGCCTCCCTGGCCTTCGTCTCGGAGGACCGGCGCGGCGTCGGCCTGCTGCTCGACGAATCGCTGGAGTGGAACGTCGCCTTCCCCGCCATGCAGATCCAGAACAAATTCCTCAAAAAATACGGCCCCGTCCGGTGGCGCGACGAGAAGGCCATCCACACGGTGACGCAGAAGTACATCGAGGAGCTGCAGATCAAATGCACCGGCTCGCGGCAGAAGGCCAGGGAGCTCTCGGGCGGCAACCAGCAGAAGGTCTGTCTGGCCAAGGCCTTCGCGCTCGAGCCGCAGTTCCTGTTCGTCTCCGAGCCGACCCGCGGCATCGACGTCGGCGCCAAGGCGCTGGTGCTGGACGCGCTCAAGAAGTTCAACCATGAGAGCGGCGTCACCGTGGTGATGATCTCCTCGGAGCTGGAGGAGCTGCGCCAGACCTGCGACCGCATCGCCATCGTCTCCGGCGGCCGGATCGCCGGCATCCTGCCCGCGACCAGCTCCGCCGAGGACTTCGGTATGCTGATGGTCAGCCAGGTAAAGTGAGGTGCAACATGAAAAAACAACTTGCTGACGCGGCGGGCGGGAGCGCGCCCTCCGGGCTGGGGAAGACCCGCTTCGGAAAGCTGGTCGATTCCTTCGGCCTGCCCCGTCTGATCATCGCCGGATTTTTGCTGCTGCTGTTCATCCTCGCGCCCGTCGCGGGCGCCGACCTGCCGACGCAGATCACCAACACCATTAACCGCTTCAGCTGGAACGCCGTCATGGTGCTGGCGATGGTGCCGATGGTCCATTCCGGCTGCGGCCTCAACTTCGGCCTGCCGCTGGGCATCATCTCCGGCCTGCTGGGTGCGACGATGTCGATTGAGTTCGGCTTCACCGGCCCGCTGAGCTTTGTCATGGCCATCCTGATCGCCACCCCGTTCGCGCTGGTCCTCGGCTGGGTCTACGGCTGGCTGCTCAACAAGATCAAGGGCGGCGAAATGATGATCGCCACCTATGTCGGCTTCTCCTCGGTCTCGCTGATGTGCATGATGTGGCTGCTGCTGCCCTACAAGGCGGCCAACATGGTCTGGGGCTTCTCCGGCTCCGGACTGCGCACCACGATCTCGCTGGAGGGCTATTACGACCAGGTGCTGGCCAGGGTGCTGCAGATCCGGATCGGCAATCTGGTCATCCCGACCGGTTCGCTGCTGTTTTTCGCCCTGCTGGCCTTCCTGATGTGGGCCTTCCTGCACACCAAGACCGGCACCGCGATGACGGCCGTCGGCTCCAACCCGACCTTCGCGCGCGCTGGCGGCGTCAGCGTGGACAAGATGCGCATTCTGTCCGTCGTGCTCTCCACCTGGCTCGGCGCCATCGGCATCCTGATGTATGAGCAGGGCTTCGGCTTCATCCAGCTCTACAACGCCCCCTTCTTCATGGCGCTCCCCGCCGTGTCCGCCATTCTGATCGGCGGCGCCTCGGTGAACAAGGCGTCCATCACCAACGTCGTGATCGGCACCTTCCTGTTTCAGGGCATGGTCACCATGACCCCGACGGTCATGAACTCCCTGATCCACACGGACATGAGCGAGGTCATCCGCATCATCGTGTCCAACGGCATGATCCTGTATGCGCTGACCAGAAAGACGGAGGGAGCAAAATGAGCAAGAACAACAACCGTGCCGGGGAGAAGCGCTCTCTCGGCAAGCGCGCGGGCGGCTTCCTCTCGGACAACACCGTGCCGATCATGTTCGTGCTGATCTGCGTCGTGTGCATTCCGCTGTCCGGCTTTTCGCCCGGATACCTCATCAACGAGATCGTCACCCGCATGGGGCGCAACATCTTCCTGATCCTGTGCCTGCTGGTGCCGATCATGGCTGGCATGGGCCTCAACTTCGGCATGACGCTCGGCGCCATGGCGGGCGAGATCGCCCTGATCCTGGTCACCGACTGGCAGATCTGGGGCATCCCCGGCATCATCCTCGCCATGATCGTCTCGGTCCCGCTCTCGGTCCTGCTGGGGCTGATGTGCGGCAAGATCCTGAACATGGCCAAGGGCCGCGAGATGATTACCAGCTATATCATCGCCTTCTTTATGAACGGCCTGTACCAGCTCGTCGTGCTCTATATGATGGGCCCGGTCATCCCGATCAAGCACAGCTCGATCATCCTGCCGCGCGGCTACGGCGTGCGCAACTCGGTCGACCTGATGACGATGCGCCAGTGCATCGACAACCTCATCGCCATCCGCATCGGCAACGTCAAGATCCCGGTGCTGAGCTTCCTGCTCATCGGCGTGCTCTGCCTGTTCATCCTCTGGTTCCGCAAGACCAAGCTCGGGCAGGACATGCGCGCCGTCGGCCAGGATATGGACGTCGCCCGCGACGCCGGCATCAACGTCGAGCGCACCCGCATCATCTCGATCATCATGTCCACCGTGCTGGCCGGCTTCGGCATGATTATCTACCTGCAGAACATGGGCAACATCGCCACTTACAGCTCGCACACGCAGATCGGCATGTTCTGCATCGCGGCGCTGCTGGTCGGCGGCGCCTCGGTGGACAAGGCCTCGATCGGCAACGTCTTTCTGGGCGTGATCCTGTTCCACACCATGTTCATCGCCGCCCCGCCCGCCGGCGCGGCCATCACCGGCGACTCGATGATCGGCGAATATTTCCGCGTCTTTGCTTCCTACGGCGTCATCACCGTGGCGCTGGTCATGTATGAGATGAAGAAGCGCAAGCTCAAGAGCCGCGCGGGACATCTGCTGGCGCTGGAGCAGAAGATGGAGGAGGAGGCGCACCATGAATAAGCGCAGGATCATCGTCTGCGCCGGCGTGCTGCTGGTGCTGGGCGCCCTTTGCGCGCTGCTGGCCGTCGTCGGCCGCGGCCACTCCGTCTATCTGGACAACAAGGAGATCGCCTATGAGGGCCAGACCTATGCCTGCCCCTACAAGCTCACCATCTCCGCCAAGGGCAAGCAGGTGGCGAAGATCTATGAGGACGAGCGCGGCGAGACCGCCTGCATGGGGCAGACGCTCAGGCTCGAGGTCCGCGTGATGCAGACCAAGGGCGGCGCGGAGGAGACGCATACCTTCACCGTCAGGATTCCCTACGGCGAGGACGGCATGATTGTCAACGTCAACGGCCTGCTGGCCGGGCTGCCGCCGGAGGCCTGCATGGAGCCGTTCACCCCCGCCGGGCAGCAGCCCGCGGAGGACAGCACCGTCCCGGGCACCGAGGAAGTGCTGCCCGCCAACGGTTTTTGAACCGCAGAATCCGCATCACAGACAGGCGCCGCGGGGCTTTGCCCCGCGGCGCCCGCGCTTTCCGCGCGGCGGCGCGGCACTCCGGCCCCGCGCGCGCCTGCGCCCGCAAAAAAGTTTACTTTTGCGCCGCGCTGCGCTATAATCGGCACAGGGGGACGGCGCGGATGCGCCGCCGGGGGGAAAAACAAACATGAACAAGCTGAGGAGATCCATCGTCTGTCTGCTGGCGGCGGCGCTGCTGCTCGGCCCGGTGCGGGCCGCGGCGGCCCAGACGGTCACGACCGCCGGGCGCACGCTGCAGCTGGTCGCCGTGCCGCTCGACGGCACCTGTGCCGGACATGTCGTCACCGCCGGCGGCCTGGTCTGCGACGACCGGCCCGCCGCCGAGCTGATCCGCGCCGCGGCAGCCTACGGCACCGTCACGGCGGCCGTCAACGGCATGTTTTTTAACGCCTACTACAATCAGAGCGCGCCGCGTGCCTTCCCGGACAACGCGCCGATGCTGCTGACCACGCTGGTGCAGGACGGGCAGGTGCAGGCGGGCAGCGTCGTCGGCACGGCGAAGCAGAACTGCATCGGCTTCGCGCGGGACGGCCGGGTGCTGATCGACGCCGCCGCCATCCAGGTCACGGTCAGCCTCGGCGCGCGCGGGGAGATCCCCGTCTGGCGCGTCAACGGGCGGGAGAGCTCGGCGAACGCCGTCGTGCTGATGACCGGCGCGATGCCCCTGCCCTTTGCCATCCCGGCAGGAGCCTATGCGGTGCTGATCGAGAACGGCCGGGTGACGGCCCGCGTCACCGCGGCGTCGGCGACGCTCACGGCCGGGCAGAAGCTGCTGATGATCGGCAGCGGCGTCATCGATTTCTTTTCCAAGCGCGACCGTCTGCCGCAGGCGGGCGACGCCCTCACGATCCGCACGACCGTCACCGCCGCGGGCGGCGCCGACTGGAGCCGGATGAACGCGGTGGCGGCCGGCGGGCGCATGCTGATCCACCAGGGCAGGATCGTCGCTGCCGACGCCGCCTTCAACGCCCTTCTCGACAAGGACCCGAAGCAGAACGCCACCGGCGTCTATCAGCGCAGCTTCGCCGCGGTGATGAAGAACGGCACGCTGCTGCTCGGCACCGGCACGGCCTCGTTCAACGAGATCGCCGCCTTCCTGGCGGCGCGCGGCGCCGTGGACGCCGTCAGCCTCGACGGCGGCGCCTCGGGCATGCTCTATGAGGGCGGGCGCTTCGTCACCGCCGCCGGGCGCGAGCTGGCCTCGGCGATCGTGTTCACAAAGCCGGCGGTGCGCGCGGCGCAGTGCGCGGCGCTGGTGGACGGCGCGTCGGTCTCCTTCGGCGCTTACAGCGTCGGCGGCAACAACTACTGCCGCCTGCGCGACTTCGCGCTGGTGCTGCGCGGCAGCGCCCGCGCCTTCGGCGTCGGCTGGGACGCGGCGCGCGCGGCCGTGTCGCTCACCTCCGGCGCGGATTATGTCCCCATCGGCGGCGAGCTTTCGGCTGCCGCCGCGGCGCGCACGGGGAAGCTCAACCAGTCGTCGGTCTGGCTGGACGGGGCGCAGATCGACCCGCTGGGGTACACCATAGACGGCAGCAATTATTTCAAGCTGCGCGATCTGTGCGCCGCGCTCAATGTCGGCATCGACTGGGACGCCGCCTCCCAGACCGTGCTGATCCGCACAAAATAGAGAATGACGGCAGGCCCGGCGCGCGTTTCGCGGCGCCGGGCCTGCGTTTGCCGGAAAGGCCCGCCGCGGCGGGCTTTTTTCATGCGCCAAAGTCCGGACAATGGGACAGGATTGCGGCGATAGTGGGATTGAAAACGAGCCGGGGCGCCGGCGCCGGCAAAACAGCCGAAAAAAAGGGCAATTGTGCCAAATTTCCGCCCGCCGTCTTGTCCCGCCGCGCGGGCGCGCTTATACTGCTGGTAAAGGATGGAAATGGACCGCGGGGGAGGAAACGCGAATGGAGTATCTGGCGCATCTCGTCCCGGAGGAGCAGCGGCAGCAGACCGTGCTCGATCATCTGCGCGGCACGGCGGAGCTGGCGGCGGGCTTTGCGGCTGCGTTCGGCGCGGCGGAGGAAGGACGCCGCTGCGCCCTGCTGCACGACATCGGAAAGTATTCGGCGGCCTTCCAGCGGCGGATCAGGGGTTCTCCGGAGCAGGTCGACCACTCGACCGCCGGCGCATACGAGGCGGCAAAGCGCGAGGACGCCGCCGGGGCCTTCTGCGCAGCGGGGCATCATACGGGACTCCCGGACGGCGGAGTATCCTCCGATTATCCGGACAAGCCGACGCTGCGCGGCAGGCTGAACCGGGCCGCAAAAGGCAAAATCGAGGACTATTCCGCGTTCGGGAACGAAGTGACGGTGCCCGCCGCGGAGCTTCCCAAGCGCTTTCTGCAGTCGCCGGAGAGCGGTTTTTTCTTCACGCGGATGCTATATTCCTGCCTCGTGGACGCCGATTTTCTCGACACCGAGCGCTTCATGCAAAACGGGCAGGCCCTGCGCGGCGGCTTTCCGCCGCTGGATGATTACCGGGAGAAGCTCTCCGCGCACACGGCGCCGTGGCTTGCCGCGCCGAGGGACGGGCTCGGCGAAAAGCGCAGCGAGATCCTGCGCGCCGCAATCGGCGCCGGAAGCCAAAAGCCGGGGCTTTTCACCTTCACGGCCCCGACCGGCAGCGGCAAGACGATCTCGTCGATGTCGTTCGCACTGGCGCATGCCAAGGAAAACGGCCTCCGCCGCGTCGTCTACGTCATCCCCTATTGCAGCATCATCGAGCAGACGCAGGCGGTGTTCGAGGACGTATTCGGCGCGGGCACCATCGTCGCGCACTATGCCGACGTCGAGTACGAAACGGATGAAAATAGGCCCGGCGGCGAGCGCGACAAACGTTATCTCGCGGCCGAAAACTGGGACGCGCCCGTCGTGCTCACGACGACCGTGCAGTTTTTCGAGTCGCTGTTCGGCAATCGCCCCTCGCGCTGCCGGAAGCTGCACAACCTCGCGGACAGCGTCCTCATCTTCGACGAGGCGCAGATGCTGCCGGCGCCGTTCCTGCGCCCCTGCGTCGCGGCGATCTCGGAGCTTATCAAAAACTACGGCTGCTCCGCCGTCCTCTGCACGGCCACGCAGCCCGCGCTGGGAAAGCTCTTTGCCGAAAAGGGGAATCTGCCCGGAAGGGAGCCTGTCGAGCTCTGCCCGCGGCGGGAGGAGCTTTACGGACAGTTTCGCCGCGTGCGCTACGAGTTCGTCGGCAAGCGCTCCTGCGCGGAGCTTGCCGCAGGGCTTTCGGAACAGAGACAGACGCTCTGCGTCGTCAACCGCCGGGACGAGGCGCAGGCGCTCTTTGCCATGCTGCCGGAGGAGGGGCGTTTCCACCTCTCGACCGCGTTGTGCCCCGCCGACCGGCGCGAAAAGCTCCGCTTCATCCGGAAGCGTCTCAAAGACGGGAAAATCTGCCGCGTCGTATCCACGAGCCTGGTCGAGGCCGGAGTGGACGTGAGCTTCCCCGTCGTCTGCCGCGCGCTCACGGGCCTCGATTCGATCATCCAGGCCGGCGGCCGCTGCAACCGCGAGGGCACGCCGGGCGTTGTGAACGGCGTCGTGTACATATTCGAAAGCGAGCGGCCCGTGCCGAAGATGCTCGCGCAGAACGTCGCCGCCGCGAAATATGTGCTGGGCAAATATGAGGACATCGCCTCGCCGGCGGCGGTGAGCGCCTATTTTAGCGAGCTGTTTTATATCGCAAAAGGCATGGCCGCGCTGGATGCGAAGGAGATTTTGAAGCTCTGCGCCGACCCGACACTGCCGTTTGCGGAGACCGCGTCGCGTTTCCGCATGATAGACAACTCCCAGTACGCCGTGTATATCCAGACCGCTGAGAGCAGGCCGCTGCTCTCAGACCTCGAACGCTTCGGTCCGAACCGCGCGCTCATGCGGAAGCTCGGGAAGTTCGCCGTCGGCGTCTATCCGAACCACTATCAGGAGCTGCGCGACTCCGGCGCGCTGCGCGAAATTGCGGAGAACGCCGCCGTCCTCGAGGACCTGCGGCTCTACAACGATGAAACCGGCCTTGCCCTGACGCGCGAGGAGGGGCAGGGACTATTCATCTGAAAGAAGCGGGAAAGGCGGAACGTTCCCGTTCCGCCTTTCCCGCGCGAAATAATCATAAATCCAATTATTTCAACCCACAGTTTTCACTGACAACTTTATCTTATCAGTTTTTTAGACGCTTGACAACAAGAAATATCCGGTGTATAACTTAATCATAAATACAATTGAAAGGAGAAATGCAGATGTCCGTAAAAGTGGAAGTCTGGGGCGAATATGCGCTGTTTTCGCGGCCGGAGCTCAAGGCCGAGCGCTACTCTTACGACGTGATGACGCCGTCGGCGGCGCGCGGGCTGCTGGATGCCGTGTATTTCCACCCGGGGATGCGCTGGGTAATCGACAAAATTTATGTCCTCAGCCCCATCGAGTTTACCGGCATCCGGCGCAATGAGATGAAGTCGAAAATCTCTGCCAGGAATGTTGCGGCCGTCATGAACGGCGGCGGGGGAGACCTCTTTCTCGCAGCGTCGGACGATATCCAGCAGCGCGCGGCCACCGTGCTGCGAGACGTGCATTATGTCATTGACGCGCATTTTGAGATGACGGAGAAAGCCGCGCCCGGAGACAACGAGGGCAAGTTCTGCGACATCATGCGCCGGCGTCTCGGGAAAGGACAGTGTTTTCATACGCCCTGCTTCGGCTGCCGGGAATTTCCGGCGCATTTCAAAACATGGGAGGGCGGAGAAATCACGACCGCCTATCCAAACAGCAGCCGCGATCTCGGGATCATGCTCTACGACATGGATTACAGCGACCAGAGAAACATCAGACCGATGTTTTTCCGCGCCAGGCTCGAAAATGGCGTTTTGAACGTCCCCGCGCCGGGAAGTCCGGAGGTGCTGCGATGATTTTACAGTCGCTTGCAGATTACTATGAGGCGCTGGCCGCGCGCGGCGAGATCGCCCGGCCGGGCTGGGGCAAGGCGAAGATCGCCTTCGCGCTGGAGCTGGACAAAAGCGGAAAGCTCACGCGCGTTGTGCCGCTCTCCAGCCCCTCGCCGGACGGGAAAAAACTCATACCGCAGACGATGGAATTGCCCGCCCCCGTCAAGCGCACCGTGGGAATTGACGCAAACTTTCTCTGGGACAACTCCGCCTATCTGCTCGGCATAGACGGCAAGGGCAAGCCGGAACGCGCGCAGGAATGCTTCAAGGCGGCAAAAGATATGCATGTGTCGCTGCTCTCGGCGTCCGACGACCCGTTTGCAAGGGCCATATCCGGCTTTTTTGCAGGCTGGGAGCCGGATCATGCGGCGGACGAGCCCGTGCTTGCGGACAGCTTGGACGACATTCTGAAGGGCGTCAATCTGACATTCCTCTTTGAAGGCCGGTTTCCCGGCGAGGACGATGTGCTTTGCCGCGCCTGGCAGACGCATTACGACGGCGACGGGGACGGCGAGACCATGCGCTGCCTCGTGACCGGGGAGGAGGCCGTGCCGGAGAAAACGCACCCCGCCATCAAAAACGTTTTGGGAGCGCAGTCGTCCGGCGCGGCGCTGGTATCTTTCAACGCGGAGGCCTTCTGTTCCTATGAGCGGGAACAGAATCTGAACGCGCCCGTCGGCAAATACGCCGCCTTCGCCTACACGACCGCCCTCAACACCCTGCTTGCCGACAGGGAGCACGTCTGCCGCTTCGGAGATACGACCGTCGTCTTCTGGGCGGAGGACGCGGAGCCTGCCTACCAGACCGCGTTTGCCGGCTTCCTGAACGGCGGCGGGGAGAAAATCACGGACAAAGAGCTCGGAAGCTGCATGGACGACTTGGCCAATGGCCGGCAGACGCTCTGGGAGAACGTGCCGCTGCACCCGGAAAACCGCTTTTTCATCCTCGGCCTGGCGCCGAACGCCGCGCGGCTGTCGGTCCGGTTTTTCCTGCGCAGCAGCTTTGGGGCGTTTGCGCGCAATGCGCGGCAGCATTATGAAGATCTTCGTGTCGTTTCCGACAACAGCGCCCGGCAGAAAGACCTGCCGCTCTGGGCGCTGCTGCGGGAGACGGTGAATCTGAATGCGCGGAACAAGGACGCGCTGCCGCAACTGGCGGGCGACGTGCTGCGCGCCGTGCTCGGCGGCCAGCCTTATCCCGCGACGCTCTACCAGCAGACGCAGCTCCGCATCCGCGCCGAGCGCAGCGTTACGCGCGGCCGCGCCGGGATCATCAAGGCCTATCTGATCCGCTTGAAAAACAATGAAAAATACAGGGAGGCGCTCACCGTGGAACTGAACGAGCAGACCAATTATCAGCCCTACATCCTGGGGCGGCTGTTCTCCGTTCTGGAGGGATTGCAGCAGGCGGCCAACCCGGGCATCAACACGACCATCAAGGATAAGTATTTCACCGCGGCGGGAGCGACGCCGGCCATCGTCTATCCGACGCTCCTGAATCTGGCGGAAAAGCATCTGAAAAAGCTCGACGGCGGCAAGCGCGTCTACTGGGCAAAGCAGATGACGGAGCTGGCGGGCCGCATTACGGAGACCTATCCCATGCATCACAGCCTGTACGATCAGGGCGTGTTCCAGCTCGGCTATTATCACCAGACACAGAAACGCTATGTAAAGAAAGCGCAGGCGGACGCCGCCGAGACGACGAAGGAGGAAAAGTAAAATGTCCGAACCGATCAAAAACCGCTATGAATTCCTTATTCTGTTTGATGTGGAAAACGGGAATCCCAACGGGGACCCCGATGCCGGCAATATGCCCCGCATCGACCCGGAGACCGGTCTTGGCCTGGTGACCGACGTCTGCCTCAAGCGAAAAATCAGAAACTATGTCGAGACCGTTCGGGAGAATGTGCCCGGCTATCGCATTTACATCAAGGACAACGTGCCGCTCAATCTCAGCGACCGGGAGGCCTGCGCCTATCTGAACGTGCCGGCGGACGAAAAGGGGCTGAAGGAGGCCAAAAAGAAGGACAGAAATCTCGACGGCAAAATCCGCGATTTCATGTGCCGGAATTTCTTTGACGTCCGTACCTTCGGCGCCGTGATGACAACCTTTGTCAAGGGCGCGCTCAACTGCGGCCAGGTGCGCGGACCGGTGCAGCTCGGCTTTGCCCGCTCGGTGGAGCCTGTCGTCCCGCAGGAAGTGACCATCACCCGCGTCGCCATCACGACCGAGGAGGACGCCGAAAAGAAGGGCACCGAGATGGGCCGCAAGTTCATCGTTCCCTACGGTCTCTACCGCTGCGAGGGATACATCTCCGCCAATCTCGCCCGCAAAACGACGGGCTTCTCCGAGGACGATCTGGAGCTCCTCTGGGACGCCATTCTCAACATGTTTGAAAACGATCATTCCGCCGCGCGCGGCAATATGGCCGTCCGCAAACTCATCATCTTCAAACACGACAGCGAGCTCGGAAACGCCCCGGCGCACAAGCTCTTCGACGCCGTGACGATCAGGAGAAACGACGGGGTCGAAGTCCCGCGCCGCTTCGCCGATTACACCGTGGCCATCGCCGCCGCCGCCATTCCGGAGGGCGTCACGGTGACGGCGCGGGCGTGAGCTATTCTGAGGACGAGTATCTTCAGATCTCCGGCATTCAGCACTATGTGTTCTGCCGGCGGCAGTGGGCGCTGATCCACCTCGAGCAGCAGTGGGCCGAAAACCTGCGGAC
>Ga0183096_1002805_pt1 | contig 11469 bp, 10 predicted proteins | sample Biomet5_FD_127791 | JGI IMG/M metagenome (GOLD analysis project Ga0183096, IMG submission 127791) | Microbial communities from bioreactor (seeded with sewage sludge) at LBNL, California, USA - Biofuel metagenome 5 (version 2) (version 3) | ecosystem: Engineered > Bioreactor > Anaerobic >...
GGCGCGGGGCCCCCTGCCTGCGGCTGGTACAGACGGGGGCGGGCTTCGACAACGTGGAGATCGAGGAGTGTACGAAGCGGGGAATTTGGGTCTGCAATGCCGCGGGTGTGAATGCGGCCGCAGTGGCGGAGCATGTGATGGCGTTTCTTTTGTGCTGGTATAAGAACATCCCCGCCCTGGACCGATTTCTGAAAGAGCGTCGGCCGGAGGAGGAGCTGGACTATGCCGGCTCCGAGCTGGCGGGCAAAACAGTGGGGATCGTCGGTCTGGGCGCGGTGGGAAGAACTGTGGCGGGATACTGCGGCGCTTTCGGCATGCAGGTGCTGGGTTACAGCTACCGGCCTGTTGACGTTCCGGGCGTTCGGTGCTTGGAGCTGGAGCAGCTCTATGCGCAGAGCGACGTTATCACCCTGCATGTTCCGCTCAGGGACGCCACATGGCATATGCTCGACCGGGAAGCGTTTGCGAAAATGAAGCGGGATGCGCTGATCATCAACACTGCCCGCGGAGCCGTTGTGGATGAGACGGAACTGATCGAGGCACTGAGGACCCATCGAATCGGCGGCGCCTGTCTGGATGTGTTCGAGACGGAGCCCCTAGCCGACGACAGCCCGCTGCGCAGGCTGCCCAACGTGATTCTGACCCCTCACACGGCCGGACTGCCGGACGGGGTAAAATTTCACAGAAAACGGTACGAATTTTTTGCGGAGAATATCGCTCGGGTGATGAGCGGGCAGCGGCCCGAACATGCGCTGAACGAGATCCCCGGCTGGGTGTCCGGCGGTTTGCCGGCGGGCCGGTGAGAGCCGCGAAAAAACGGCGAAAAGGCAGAAAAATCCATGCAGCCGCTGCGGCTGCATGGATTTTTTCTGCGGAAACGGAAAAGATATTACACAGAGCCATCACAGAACGCGGGGAGCTTTTGCGGCACCGGGCGAAATGTGACATTTACGCTTGACTTTTGTGTATAATCTGGAATAAACTATGTAAATTGCTGTGCCGTACACCGCTGTTTATGTGCGTAAAGTGTATTTGCAGGATCAGCAAGCATAAAATACAGGGAGGAATCATAAACATGAGAGGTTGGGAATTCACTGGTACACACATTCCGCTTAAGCTGGTCGAGAAGCCGGACCCGGTTGTCAAGCCGGGCTATGTCGTCCTGAAGACATTGGCCGGCGGGCTCTGCCACTCCGACGTCAGTGCGCTTGAACACGAGAGCTGGATGCCCAGTTTCAATGTTCCGGTTATCATGGGCCACGAGTGCTGCGGAAGGATCGTGGAAGTCGGCGAGGGTGTCAGGGATTATAAGGTCGGCGACGTTGTCGCGGTATGCCCCATGGACGCGAAGGACGGGACGACTCCTGGCTACACGCGCGACGGCGGTTACGGCACGATGACAACCGCGCCGGTCGAACAGCTCGTCAAGGTTCCCGAGGGGGTCACGGCGGCTCAGGCGGCGGCGTCCACCGACGCCGGTATGACGTCCCATCACGCTGTCGTCGCGGCAGGCGGCATCAAGCCGGGCATGAAAGTCGGCATTATCGGCGTCGGCGGGCTCGGACAGGTCGGAATGAGAATTGCAGTTCTGAAGGGCTGCGATGTCTATGTAGCCACCAGAAAGCCCGCGGCTCAGGAGCTTGCAAGAAGCCTCGGCGCGAAGGAGGTCCAGGCCAGCATCACCGATTTTGCGGACAAGGGTCTCGACGTCATCGTTGATTTTGCGGGCGGCGGAAAGACGACGGCGGATGCCGTCAACGTGGTGAAGCCCGGCGGCCGGGTTGTCATCGTCGGAATGGCGTGCGACTTCGCGGAAATCAACACCATGTCCATGATTATGAAGCGGGTTACGCTCGTCGGCTCATGCGGCGGTCATGTCGACGATATTGCCGACTGCCTGGCCTATATGGCCACGGGCGAACTGGATCCCGTCATTGAGACCATTGCGTTTGAGCAGATCGGCGAGGGCATCGACAGATTGACCAACGGAACCGTAAAAGGCCGGCTGGTAGCCGTTTACGACGATTGAGACTGCGTGCGGGACCTGGTTCCCCTGTGTCGGATGAATGATGGAAAAGATAAAGACTTATCAATTCTCCGGTTTCCTGGAGGCGGGAAAGACCACCTATATTCAGGACGCGATTTTTCATGATTATTTTTACAGGCACGGCCGCACGCTGATTCTCTCGTTTGAGGACGGGGAGGTCCGTTACGACACCGAGAAGCTCCGGAGTTTCAACACAGACGCAGTTTATTTCCAGGGCGAAGGCAGTGAGGAGATCACTGCCTTCTGCCTTGCCTCCATCGAGAAATATCGCCCTGACAGGATCTATATGGAGGACAACGCCATGATGGACGATCTCAAAGCCGCCCTTCCGCCCTGTATGGCTCTGGAGGCCAAAACGGCGCTCATCGACGGAACGACGCTGGCCCTGTATTTTAACAATATGCGGCAGAAAATGCTCAATATTGTAAAGGACTGCCGTCTTGTCATATTCAACAGGGTTCCCGACAAGGAGGATTTGAAACCGTACGGAAATGCCTTCCGCATCATGGAGCAGCGGGCGGCGTATCTCTGGGAGAGCCCGGCGGGCTATCATGAAAAAGCCTTCGCCGGCAGTTTCGCATTTGATACTGCCCAGGATCCTATTAACATTCGGGACTGCGACTATGCGTCGTTCTTTCTGGACTCTCTCGAAAACCCGGACAGCTACGTCGGAAAAGAGATCGAGATCGATGCGCAGGTAAGGCTTGAGGACGCGGGGGCCGATACCTTCAGGGTCGGCAGGATGGTCATGACCTGCTGCCTCGCGGATGTGCAGTTTCTGAGCTTTTCATGCAAAAAAGAAGTCGGCATCGATCCGTCGGACAATTCCTGGACCCATCTCAGGGCAAGGTGCGGGACCGGAGCTGACGAATACGGCAGAAAGCGGCTGGTCCTGGAGCCCGTCTCCGTGGGCGCGACGAAGCCTCCCGACAGCCTGATAGTCGGGGTCAGAAGCCCGGCGGGGACAGCCCCGTCCGTTTAAAAAGCTGAAAGCAGCAAACGGAGGCGGCGGCTCTCAGGCCGCGGAGCACAAAATATGCGGCGGGCAATTCCGACGATGCGCTCCGCCCGCTGCTTGTGTGCCCACATAAAGCCAACTGCGCGATTCTATGCATTTTGATGGCGCACAAGCGCTCGGACGTAACAATCACGAAAGCACGCAAAAAGCAAACAGAATACAAATCGAAAGAGAAAATCCGCAAAGGTCTTGCAGCGCAAGACTTTTGCGGATTTTCTCCGGCGCAGACGGTTTCGAATTGACCAAAATTTTCTCCCGCTTTGCTGCGCTTCCCGCTTCTTGCGGACAGGGCGCTCTGTCAGATGCCCTTTGAGCTTGAAACCGCCGCAGAGCAGCGTGCTTTTTTAGAGTCGGGCCCTGCACGGGGCCATCGGCTTTCGGCAGGTTCCGCTGCGGGGGAGGGGGGCGGAAAGCACCGATCAGAGGGTTCTTACGTTCATCAGCCATTGTGGATTCTCCTTTTCAAAAAATAATGCGTCTCAAATTGAGACGCATTTGCGAGTCTTTGGTATGAAAAACGGGAACCGCTTCATCAAGCAGTTCCCGTGAAATAAATATTTAGGTAGATCGCCTTAGAGCAAAATAACGGCCTAACCATCTATCCCATCTTCAATGACGATAGAAGTTAAAACGTCATCTTTCACCCAAAAGAAAATTCGCTTAAAGCCTATGCCCTCATCGGTAAAACAGTAGCCTGTTTGATCTGCTTTGGCTGGAACTGCTTCTGGATAAAGGGCCAGAACGTCCGCTGAACTCATGCCAACACACGCACCACGATAGGTTTGATAAGCCGGATTACTGGTACTAATCTCGGTTATTAAGCCATTGTTCTCGTCCTTGATTCCCTCGCCGCGTAAGCCTTGAATTATTGTCCCATCTTCACAAGTAATTTCAAAACTATCAAAGCCATCCATGCTCCAATAATCTGCAGACCGCTTTTCCAATGTTGTTTCCCAAGGGAAAGCTCCAACCTGACTGCCCAAGCCAAGGCTCTTTCCATCAATCGTAATTGAATACTCTTGTAATTTTTGATAGAGCGGTTCCGCTTCACTTGACAAAGACGAGCTGTCATGCGGTTCGCTATCAGAAGAAGGTTGTGCGCTGGATGTATCCGTTTCTATTGATGGCGCTTGAGCTCCTTGAGACGGAGACTGTTCTCCCTGCTGTTTACTGCACCCTACCATAAGTAAAAGAAGAACCATCATAATAAAAATCGAACTTTTTTTCATCGCGATCATCCCATCCATAACCTTAAATTTGTTTTCTCATCGACTGTTCGCTGGCGTATGACATTGCAGCGTTGATGCTTTGTAGTTATTGGTTGGCCTTAGGTGCCAACTGCGAACCAATATTGCTTTCATTATATCATTTCACCGCAGCTTTTTAACTACAAATCCATTACAAAGCAATGTGTCTCAAATTGAGACGCATTTACTATGAGCTTTCATCGAAGTCATGCCGGACTTCTGCTTGGTAATACTGGGTCATTGTGGCGGGTGCGTTGAAAAGAGCGGTGAGGAGGTAGCTGCGAATATTGCGGATTTTGGAACAGGTGCCGTTCAGACAGTCAAACACATAGACGATATGTTCATGGGTTGATTGTCGGAATCGTTCTTTCACGATCTCTGCGGGAATGCTTTCCCCGTTGATGCGAATGGCAGGCTGTTCGGAACAAAGCACCTCGGCAATCAGTGTCACGATGGAATCCGCATCCTCTTTGCCGTAGCGGCGGCAGAGTGAAAAAAAATCCACCGAAAATTTGACATTTTCAAAATATCTGTTCCAATCCATCCATCTATCATTGGGGGGGGAGACGGGGATTGATGGATAGATAGATTCAGCTGACTTAAATCAGTTTGATTAGATTTAATATAATTAGCGTTCGCGGACCGGGACGGCGGTGCCATCCGCTGCGACCCTGGCCGGGTGCTGTACAGCTACATCGTGTTCAAGCGGGGGGCCGCGAAGGCCCCCACGCTGACCGACAACGACCGCAAGCGGGAAAAGGTTCTGGAGATCGCCGCGGGAGAGATCGGCGTCTGTGAGAGCCCCGCAGGAAGCAACCGGGTTAAATACAATGACTGGTACTACTCCGGCGCTATCTACGGCGAGTGGGCGGCGTGGTGCATGGCTTACGTGCAGTACGTCTTTTCCGCGTCCGGCCTTCCGCTGCCGGTCCGAACGGCCAGCTGTACGACGCTGGCCAACTACGCCAAGGTGCACGGCCAGTGGGTAACACGCGGGTACAAGCCGGGAGATCTCATGCTGATGCACTTCCATAAGTCTCAGACCGCCACCGAGCACGTGGGTATTTTGGAGAGCGTACACAGCACGTATATCACTACCATCGAGGGCAACACGAGTCTTAGCAGCCAAGATAACGGAGGGGCCGTGATGCGGCGAAACCGGGCGTACGGATGCATTACCGGGGCATATAGGCCCTGGTACAATATGTGAGGAGGCATATCGATGGGAAAAAAGAAAAAGGGATGCTGAGGTGTCGGATTCCGACACCGGGAAAAGGAGATCCCCCGGCGGGCTTATGGCTCGTCGGGGGACTTTTGCGTGTTTTGATTGACTAAGAACTGACTAAGTTTTATTAAATTTTAAGTCATTTTATGAAACATTTGTTTGATATTATTATGGGGCTAATCCCACTATAAATATATGCGGATTAAAAACATGAAAGCCTTGCAAAATCAACATTTGCAAGGCTTTCTTTTGGCGGAGAAGGAGGGATTCGAACCCTCGAAACCCTTTAGGGGTTTACATGATTTCCAATCATGCGCCCTCGACCAACTAGGCGACTTCTCCATAGCTGCTCAAGTGTCGTATTCATTTCCTGTCCCGGCCAGACAGCGTTATTATTATACCAAAGCTCCCCACAAAGTCAAGAGAAAAATCTTGTCGGACGCGGAGGGGACGGAAGAATCTGATCTTCCGCCCCCTCTTGCACATTCAGCGCAGGTTGGAAATGAGGTTGTCCACGGTGTGGTCCACGGCGACGCCCATTTTCTGAATTTTTTTCCCCACCTGTGTTTTCATGGAGCCCCTGCCCATGGGCAGCATCCTTCCAAGCATCATGCCGGCCGCCAGGCCGGCCCCCATACCGAAGTAAAATCCGGTATCGCATTTCATCTCCATCACTCCTTTATCGGCACGTCGTTAGCTTTACCCAAAACATCCAAAAAAAACGTGGCGGAATTTGGTTTGCCAAACGGACACGGAGCTTATATAATAAAGAGAAAAAAAGAAAACAAGGAGATACCATGACAAAAATCTATCTGGTGCGTCATGCGGAGGCGGAGGGCAATCTGTACCGGATCGCGCAGGGACAGTACGACAGCATGATTACAGATCGGGGCTTTTGCCAAATCGCAGCGCTGGAAAAGCGGTTTGAGAAGATCCCGGTGGATGCGGTCTACTCCAGCGATCTTTTCCGCACCTGCATAACCGCGGGAGCCGTTTGCAGACCCAAGCATCTGCCGCTGAATAGGCGCAGGGACCTGCGGGAGATCTGCGTGGGCGACTGGGAGCAAAAGACCTGGGGCGATATTGCTCTGGAATATCCGGAAATGCTTCAGAATTTTTCCGCGCATCTGGATCAGTGGCACATCCCCGGCGCCGAAACGCCGGAGCAGGTGCGCGACCGAATTCTGAATGCCGTGCGGGAGATCGCCGCGAAAAATGATGGAAAAACGGCCGCTGTTTTTTCTCACGGCTGCGCGATCCGGATCCTGCTGGCGACGCTGCAGGGCTTTTCCATCGCACAGCTGGGGCAGACGCCGCTGGGCGCCAATACGGCGGTATCCATGCTGGAGGCTGACGGAGACCGGATCCGGGTTGTCTTTCGGGACGACGTCAGCCACCTGCGGCCGGAAACGGGCGGCGATACCGGCGCGTGCCAGGGAGGAAAGCGCAAGTTTCTGGATCCCGGCCTTCGCTTTGAAAAGCTTTGCCTGCCTGAGGAGACGGATTTTTTCCGCGCCTGCGTAAGCGGCGCGTGGGCGGACAGCGGGGATGTCCGCCCTCTGGATCCGGACGTGCTGCTCCGGGAGGCGCAGGACCGCCCCACGCTGGTGGGACTGCTGCAAAGCCGCCCTGTGGGGCTGCTGCAGATGAACCCGAGGAAGAACGCCGCCGAATCTCTGGGCTGGATTTCCCTCTATTGCATGGAAAAAAATTATCGCGCACGGGGCTATGGAATTCAGCTGCTGGGACAGGCGGTGCAGTATTACCGTCCCCTGGGGCGGCAAAGGCTCTGTCTGGCCCTGGCGGAGGGAAACGTCGAAGCCCGGCGCTTTTTTACCGGATATGGATTTCAGGCGGTGGGACAGCGGACAGACGACGGGCGGGAGATTTTCCAGAAGGACATCGGCTTTCCCGCGCTGTGACGGGCGGCGCCGACTCGCGACGGGCGGGCGCGGCGTTTGCTGTTTCTGACGCGGCCGTTCCGCCAAAATACCGAAACCGGGCGCCTGGCGTCCCGGAAGATTTGTGCAAAGAACAGAATTTATTTTGGTAGTGAATTACCGCTTTACTTAGATAGCAGAATAAAGTATACTGATTCCAGCAAGAAGCGATGTAAAAAGCGGAGGGAACAGGATGGAGCTGGATCTGAAAATTCTGAAACCGCAGGAGCGGGTGTCGCTGCAGCTGCGAATTTTATACGAGCGCGAGGGCTACCGGAAGTACCATATGGGACGGTTCGAGGAGTACAGCCTCTATCAGGAGAACCGGCGCTTTTTGTCTTCGGAGCAGGTCATTACCTTTACTGATCTGGACGGGCGGCTTCTGGCGCTGAAGCCGGACGTGACGCTGTCCATCGCCAAGAACGCCCAGCCGCTTCCCGGAGAATGCGCGCGGTACTACTATTCGGAAAATGTCTACCGTCCCAGCCTGGAGAGCCACACCTTTCAGGAGATCAGCCAGATGGGGCTGGAGTGTATCGGCGCCGTGGATGAGGGCGCCTGCGCGCAGGTGGTGACGCTGGCGGTGGATTCGCTGGCGCTGACTGGCGCGCCGTACATCGTGGAGCTCTCTCACATGGGATTTGTGACGGGCCTGCTGGACGCCGTCGGCGCGCCGGAGAGCATCCGTCCGAAGCTGCTGGACTGCATCCGGGATAAGAACGCCCACGAGCTGCAGAAGATGGCGTCCGGGGCGGGCCTCTCCCGACAGGGTACCGACGCGCTGTGCCGCCTCAGCGGTCTGAACGGGGAATGGCGGGAAGTCTTAGCGGCGGCGGAGCCGCTGGCGCTGAACGCCGCCATGGGCGCCGCGCTGGGCGAGCTGCGCCGGGTATGCACGACGCTGGAGGAGGCGGATCGGACGGAGAATCTCCGGCTGGATCTGTCGCTGGTCAACGACATCGACTATTACAACGGGTTGGTGCTTCAGGGATATCTGGCCGGGCTGCCCCGAGCGGTTTTGAAGGGCGGACGCTACGATCCGCTGGCGTCCCAGTTTACGCCCGGCGCCCGGGCCATCGGATTCGCCCTGTATCTGGACGAGTTGGAGCGGCTGGACGCCCCCACTCCTCCCGTGGAGCAGGGCGGCGGAGAGGGAGTCATGCTGAACGTGGCGCTGCCCAAGGGACGTCTGGGCGACAAGGTCTACGATCTGCTCTCCGGCGTGGGATACGGGTGCCCGGAGGATTACACCGAAACGCGGAAGCTGGTGGTGGAGAATCCCCGGGCCGGCATCCGCTACTTCCTGGTAAAGCCCAGCGACGTGGCCATCTATGTGGAGCACGGCGCCGCAGACATCGGCATCGTGGGCAAGGATATTCTGGAGGAATCGGGCGCGGATGTATATGAACTGCTGGACACGGGGCTGGGCAGGTGCCGGATGTGCGTGGCCGGGCCGGTGGATTTCGCGGACGACCCGGGCCGGACGCTGCGGGTGGCCACGAAGTTCGTGGGAATCGCCAAGGCGTATTATGCCGCGCAGGGCCGCGACATCGATATCATCCAGCTCAACGGCTCCATCGAGCTGGCGCCGATCCTGGGCCTCTCCGACGTGATCGTGGACATCGTGGAGACGGGAACGACGCTGAAAGAGAACCGGCTGAAAGTACTGAGCGAATTTATGCCCATCTCCGCCCGCTTCATTGCCAACAAAGCCAGCTATCAGTTCAAGAAAAAAGAGATCGGGACCCTTCTGGGTAAACTGGCGGAGGTGACGGAACATGATCCGAATTCTTGACTTTCCCGCGGCCGATCCCACGCAGCTTCTCCGCCGCGGAATTCGCGGGGAGGAGAACGTGGACGCGGCGGTGGACGAGATTCTCGCCTCCGTCCGGCAAAACGGCGACGCGGCGCTGCGGGAATACGCCCGTCGGTTCGACGGCGCCGAGCTCACCGGTCTGACGCTTGCTCAATCCGAGATCGACGCCGCAGCGGAGCGGCTGGACCCCAATTTCCTGGAGACGCTGAAAGAGGCGGCCGCCAATATCCGCGCCTTCCATGAAAAGCAGGTGCATGACAATTTCGTCCTCACCCGGCCGGATGGCGCGGTGATGGGTCAGCGGTACACGCCCATTGAAAAGGTGGGTGTCTGCGTGCCCGGAACGCCCACGGCGTTTCCCTCCACCGTGTTGATGGACGTGATCCCCGCCAAAATCGCCGGCGTCCGCGAAATCGTCATGGTCACGCCGCCGGACAGGGACGGAAACGTCTCCGACGCGGCGCTGGCCGCGGCGAGCCTCGCCGGGGTGACGACGGTGGTGAAGGCCGGCGGCGCTCAGGCGGTGGCGGCCTTGGCCTACGGTACCGAGAGCGTACCCAGGGTGGATAAGATCGTGGGTCCCGGCGGCATTTTCGTGGCCACGGCCAAGCGGAAGGTATTCGGACTGGTGGACATCGACATGATCGCCGGTCCCAGCGAGATTCTGGTGTTGGCGGACGAAAAATGCGAGGCGAAGTGGGTGGCCGCCGATCTGCTCTCTCAGGCGGAGCACGACAAACTGGCCTCCGCCGTTCTGGTGACGGATTCCCCGGCGCTGGCCCGCGCCGTACAGGCGGAACTGGAGCTCCAGCTGAGCGATCTGCCCCGGCGGGAGATTGCCCGGGCTTCCATCGACAACAACGGCAAAATTTTTGTCACCGATGATCTGGAGGAGGCGGTGGAGGCCGCCAACCTTTTGGCTCCGGAGCACTTGGAGCTGTGCGTGGACGATCCGTTCGCCCTGCTGGGAAAGATCAAAAACGCCGGCAGCATCTTCCTGGGCCGGCATGTGCCGGAGGCGCTGGGCGACTATTTCGCCGGCCCCAATCACACGCTGCCCACCGGCGGTACGGCGCGATTTTCCAGCCCGCTGGGCGTGGACGACTTTGTCAAGCGCTCCAGCTTCCTCTACTATCCGCCGGAGGCGCTCTCCGCCGCCGCGCCGCGGATTGCGGACTTTGCCGAACGGGAGGGGCTGCACGCCCATGCCCGGTCCGTGCTGGTCCGCTGTGAAAGTCAAGAGAAACGAGGCGTCTGATATGAGCCGTTTTCTTTCCGGGGAGGCCGCCGCGCTCAAGCCGTATACTCCCGGCGAGCAGCCCCAGGACATCTCCTATAATAAGCTCAATACCAACGAAAGTCCCTTCCCGCCCTCGCCGAGGGTGCTGGAGGCGATCTCCCGGCCGGAGCTGGAAAAGCTGAATCTCTATTCCGATCCCACCTGCGGCGCGCTGTGCCGGGCCATCGCGGCCCGATACGGCCTCCGGCCGGAGCAGGTCGTGGCCGGCAACGGCTCCGATGAGCTGCTCTCCTTTGCCTTTCGGGCCTTCTGCGGGCAGGAGCGGGGCTGCGCCTATGCCGACATCACCTACGGGTTTTATAAGGTCTGGGCACAGTTTTACGGGCTGAGTGCCCGGGTCGTTCCGCTGCGGGCCGATTTTACCCTGCATGTGGACGACTACATGGACTTTCCCGGCACGATTTTCCTGGCCAATCCCAACGCGCCCACCGGCATCGCCGTGCCGGTTTCGGATATCCGGCGGCTGCTGGAGGCAGACAGAGCGCGGGTGGTGGTGGTGGACGAGGCGTACGTGGACTTCGGCGCGGAGAGCTGCACGAAGCTTCTGAACGCGTACGGGAACCTGCTGATCGTCCAGACGTTCTCCAAAAGCCGGAACCTGGCGGGCGGACGCGTCGGCTTTGCGTTGGGTTCCGCGGAGCTGATTGCGGATCTCAACCGGGTGAAGTACAGCTTCAACCCATACAACGTCAACCGTCTGTCCATCATCGCCGGCACGGCGGCCATGGAGGACGAGGCGTATTTTCTCCGCTGCACGAAAACCGTGCAGGAGACGCGGGCGTGGACGGTGGAGCAGTTGGCGGGCCTCGGCTTTACGATCCTGCCCTCCTCGGCCAATTTCATTTTTGCCCGCTCCGCCCGAATTCCCGGCGGGGA
>Ga0183096_1002806_pt1 | contig 11467 bp, 8 predicted proteins | sample Biomet5_FD_127791 | JGI IMG/M metagenome (GOLD analysis project Ga0183096, IMG submission 127791) | Microbial communities from bioreactor (seeded with sewage sludge) at LBNL, California, USA - Biofuel metagenome 5 (version 2) (version 3) | ecosystem: Engineered > Bioreactor > Anaerobic >...
CCCCGGACCCCCGGACGGCCATCGCGCTCCTCGCTGGCAACCACTTCCACCATGCCGCTGTGCTCCAGGATGCCGCCGTCCGCGATGGGCTTGAGAATACGGGGCAGATGATCCGCGCCGCAGGGGGGGAACTTCAGGCCGTGTACCGGAGGCAGCAAGCCGGTGCAGTTGGAAACACAGGCCATCTCGATGGCGGACTTGGTCCCGTCCAGGAAGGAGTTAAACAGCTTGGGGTTCATGCCGCTCTTGATGGCGTGCTCCTCGGGAATTCCGTAATAGCCCCAGATCGTCTTGGGGGTTGATTGATGGTACTTGGGCTGGAAACGGGTGCCCTTTCCGGCGCAGACGACCTCGAAGCCGGCCGTGCGGGCCCAGTCGACCATCTCGCAGATCTCTGCGGGCTGATCGCCGTATGCCAGAGAGTAGACGACGCCGGCCTCTCTCGCGCGCTTCGCCAAAACGGGTCCGGCCAGGATGTCCGCCTCCACGTTGACGTTGACGATGCTCTTTCCGTTTTTAATGCAGTTCAGAGAGGTCTGAATTCCCAACTCGGCCAAGCCGGTGCAGTCGATGATAATCTCGGTAAAGGGGGAGGCGATCAGCTCCTCCGCGCTGTTGACCACGCAGGTCTTTCCGGTCTTGTAAGCCTCCTCCAGGGTCTTGGCATCGACCCGTTCGTCGGGCCATCCGGTGCGCTTGAGGTTTTCGTAAGCTTTGGGAACGTTCAGTTCCGCAATGCCGACCAGATGAACGCCGGAAACCTTCTTCACCTGTGCCAGGTACATCGTTCCAAACTTTCCGGTGCCGATCAGGCCGACCCGGACGGGATTTCCCTTTTCTTTTCTCTCCTGCAGCATTGTGTAAAGATTCATGACCATTCCTCCAAATCGATGTTCCGTGTATAAAGTCAACAGAATATCAGAGAATATCAGGAACTCTGTGAAAAAAATCACTTTTCCCTGCTTTTTCGACTTTTTCCGCAGGTTTCCCTCTCTGAAAATAAGCATAGCAAAAGAAAAGGTACATTTTCAATATTCCGAAAGCACATCATTTCGGTGTCGTAACTGTACTCACTGCACATATTCCTATTTTCGACTGTTTTGGTACTAAAACCGTCTTTTTATCCTTATTTATTCCTGATTCTATTAAATTTTTGCATATTTTTCACAAGCTCGCTTCGTTTTTTACAAGAGTTTATTTTGTTTCTTCTGCTTTTTTCAGGTCCGTTTTTATTGATTTCTCCGTATTTAGTGTATTTACAGCACACATTTTAAGGATATAATAATTATGGGCTTCTTATGTTCTGTTGCGGCTGTCTTAACGAGTGATTGAAGGAAGGCGCGGGTGATCGTCGATGTCCTTTTCTGTCGAACAGGTCCAGTTCTTGCTGTTCAACATTCCAAACGCCACTGCGGGTCCGGTCTGTCTGTGCAGTCCCCAGTGGAAGGCCGAGGGCTCTGCGGGTCCGGATTTTCCCGCATTTGAAAAATTCGCGCGGAAATGTGCGGATGGGGCGGACGTGGCCTTTACTGGCCGGGCCCTGGGGATTCGCTGCGTTCCTTACCTTTTTCAGGGGACTTTGGTCGAGTATGTTTTGTTCTCCTCCGAACAGGACGAGTCGGCGGTGCGGCCGTACCTGTTCGCCCTGATGGATTTTCTTCTGTCCAAGGCGCTGGGCACCGATTTTCATTCCGCCCTGCGGGTCCGGGTGCATCTGACGAATCAGCTCGCATCCTTTGGAAAAATCAACTGGGAAACCATTTCCTTCATGAATTCCCTGAATTACTCCTTCGACGTTCCGCGCTGTGCGGTTTTGTTTTATTTTCCCGTCTCGCAGGACAAGGTCAGCCCCTTGAACATTCAGGAGTCTCTGGATCTTCTGCTCTCCACCGTCCTGCATTTTTCATCGGAGGACATTTTCGGGCCCATCAGCCAGAGCCGGTTCCTGGTTTTCAAAAAGGTCTCAGGCGCCACCGTGCGGGATATGATCGCCGAGGCGAGGCAGTACGCGGAAAAGTCCATTGCGATGCTGCACCTGATCTATCGGGTGGAGGTAATCGCATATGTCGGCAGTCCGTACAACCAACTGGAATCTCTCCATAACAGTTACCTGGAAGCGCAGTTTTTGGGCAGCAACAGCGACTTTTTCCATGCCCGCCGCGGCTCCTGCCTGACGATCGACCGCTTTTTGCTCCCCTATCTCTCCTCTTTGCTGCCGCACCAGACCGCCGAAACCCTGTTCAAGGACTACGATCTGGTGCTGAGCCGTTCCGCGCTGCTGAGCTCGACGCTCCGGGCGATCACGACCAACGACACCAACCTCACCGGCGCGGCGAAGGAGCTCGGCGTTCACCGGAACACCGTTCTCCAGCGTTTCGGCAAGCTGCAGGAAACCCTGTCCGCGGACCCGCTGCACAACGATGCCGACCGGATGGCTCTGCACTGCTATTCGTTTTTGAAGTCCCAGACCATCACCTGGCACGCCTACGTCAACATCCAACCGGGAAATATCCAGCAGCTGGGCCTGCAGAAATTTTCCGAACTGCTCTTTGAAAAGAGCGGCGGGCGCATGCAGCTGTACGTGGATTTCACCTCCTCCGCCGGCGATTACCGCCAGCTTCTGGAATCCGTATGCAGCGGAGCGGTGGACTGCGCGTCCGTGGAGATCTGCACGCTTTTCAGCGTTCTGCGGGGACAGCCCAATGTTCTGGAGCTGCCGTTCCTTTTCGACTCCCGCGAGGAGGCCAATACGCTTTTGCGAACCTTCGTCAAGGACGAATTGTCCCCTTCCCTGTATGCCATGGGCGCTATTCTGGGAGATTTTTGGAGCATGGGATGGCGTTATCTGACCTCAAACGAGCCCGTCCGCGTTCCGGAGGACCTCTGCGGAAAACGCATCCGCACCACGTTCTTTTCCCAGATCAAAAGCAGCTATTTTCGAGCCATGTCGGCCTCGGTGATCCATATGCTCTACTTCGATGTCCCGAAATATCTGGCCACGGATGTCGTGGACTGTCAGGAGAATCCGTACAGCAACCTGTTGGGCATGTACCTGTATGAGCGGCAGAAATACATCCTGGAGCTGAACGCATTCTACGACATTAACTCAGTTCTGCTGTCCAAGACGGCGTTTGAAAAGCTCCCGCCCTCGCTGCGGGAGGTCGTGCTGGACGCCCTGCATGAGGCGAGTGAATGGCTCCTCTCCGAGACGGTCCGGGTCAACGCCGCGGCCCGCCAGCAGCTAATGGAGAAGGGCATGCACTGCACCCAGCCCACCGCCAGGGAGATCCAGCTCTGGCGCGCTGCCGGAGCGGACCTTTACCGCTCCCTGGAGAAAAACCGTCTGCTGAAGGGACTGCTTCTGGAAAAGGAGGCGTACCATGACAAAAAAAGAGCTGAAGGTCCTGTTTAATACCCTCTGCGCCGTGTTCCCCGGCGCGGACGTGCTGCTTTTGTCCAAAAATCGGGTGCTCCTGTACCGGCAGGAAATCCTGCACGTCATCACTCCCGCCATGTACGCCGCCTCTGAGCCCTTTGTGGAATTTGAGAGCGGCGGAAAGCGCTATCTGCTGATTTCCCTCTCCGTAATCAATCAGTCCCGCCTTCTGCTGTGCCTCCCCGCCGGAGCCTATTCCACGCCCGCGGCCGTCTTGTCCATGATCTTTTCCCTGGAGCAGGCCGCCTTTCTGACGGACAGCTCCATCCTCTCTGCGGGTGAATCCGGCAAGGATTCCCAGTTCATACAACAGCTGGTACGGGGATCCTCCGCCGTGGAGGAGAACTCCCTTCTCTCCGCCCTGGCGCAGGATCTGAATATCGACCTGTCCGTCCCGCGGGCCGTCTGCGTCCTGCGTTTTACGCCGCTCCCTGACGATCCGCAGGACATGCGCGCCTTTCTGATGCAGGGGCTCCATCTTCTGCGCTCCTTCTCAGACGCCGGGAACCGCGACATCATCGGCCTCGACGACGACGCAGAACTGCTGCTGTGCTGCGAGCTGGCAAATCCCCACCAGTCCATTAAGGCGCAGTGCGGCGCCCAGTTGGCGCGCCTGTGCACCTTTCTTTCCTTTCAGCTGAACTGCCGGGTGCTGCTCAGCGTCGGAGGCGCGGCATCCTCTCCCGCGGAATATCCCCGGAACTACGTGACGTCCAGGCAGATTCTGCACCGCTCCAGCGCTCAGGCAGAGGGCGTCCTCTACGTCTCCGACCACCTGAGCGACATCCTTTTTGAGAGCATTTCGCCGCAGATCATCCGGCATTTTCTGGGGGACAGCCTGCGGCAGCTGGAGGAAAATCCGATGTTCGTCCAGACCCTGCGGGCGCTCATCCTGCACAACATGAACATGGCCGAGGCCGCCGAGAGCCTCTTTATCCACCGGAACACCCTGGTCCTCCGGGTAAAACAGATCAAGGCCGCCTTGGGACTGGATCCGATCCAGAACGACCAGGACCGCTACGCCGCGATCCTGCTCTATGACTATTACTGCTGGCAGCAGCGCGCCGTCGCCAGGGACTGAGCCTCCGCCCTCCGCCGCGGCGGGGCAGCTTCGGCCTCCGGCACATTTTCTCCGATTTGCGCCGGGAACATAAAATTTTTTGTGATAACCTAACAAAAAGTATTGCATTTGATAGGTCGACCTTTTATACTGAGGACAGGCCAGCTTTGGGGCGGTATGGATAACTTTTGTTTCCCTTTTCGTATCCGCGGCGCTCCGCCGGAGACTTTCCGGTTCTGGCAAATCCACAAAAGGAGCCTCGGTTTATGAAGAGAGCCTCAGCCCGGCAGGACGTCCGGGTGGAAAACATCTACCAGCTGGACGGCCGCGTTCCCATTGGAAAGGCCATTCCCTTCGGTCTGCAGCACGTGCTGGCCATGTTCGTGGCCAACATCACGCCCCTCCTTCTCATTTCGTCGGTGGCCGTTTATAACGGAGAGCCGTTTTCCGCCATGGAGACGGCCCGTCTGCTGCAAAACTGCATGCTCATCGCCGGCATCGGCACCCTGTTTCAGCTCTACCCCGTCTGGAGAATCGGCTCCGGCCTGCCGGTGGTGATGGGCGTGAGCTTCACCTTCCTGGCGGCGGCAATGGCCACTGCGTCCCAGGATTACGGCATCATGGTAGGCGCCGTCCTCGTGGGCGGCTGCTTTGAAGGCGTTCTGGGACTGACGGCGCAATACTGGCGCAGGATCATCACGCCGCTTCTCTCCGCCTGCGTGGTGGTGGCGATCGGCCTGAGCATCCTGAGCGTCGGCGTCTCCTCCTTTGCCTCCTCGTCCGCCTATCCGCTGGGATCCTGGCAGAATCTGCTGGTGGCCGTCATCACACTCTCGGCAGCGCTGTTTTTCCATACAACCCTCCGGGGCATCGCCAAGCAGCTCTATGTCCTGCTGGGCATGGCGGTGGGTTATGCGGTCTCCGTCTTTTTCGGCATGGTGGATTTCGGCGCCATGGCCGCGACCGTAAAGGAGATGGGCGTGATTGCCGTTCCGCAGCTGTGCGCCTTCCGGCCGCAGTTCCGGATCGGCCCGATTCTCTCCTTCTGTCTGATCTTCATCGTCTCCGCCGTAGAGACCATCGGCGACACCACCGCCACCTGCACCGGCGGCCTGGGCCGCGACATCACCGCCAGGGAGATCTCCGGCTCCCTGTGCGTAGACGGCTTTCTCTCCGCGGTCTCCGGCGGCGTGTTCGGCTGCTCGCCCATCACCTCCTTCAGTCAGAACGTGGGGCTCATCTCCATGACCCATGTGGTCAACCGCTGGTGCATCATGTTTGGCGCGCTGGCTATGATCCTGGGCGGTCTGTTTCCCCCCATCGGGGCGTTTTTTACCACTCTGCCGGAGTGCGTGCTGGGCGGCTGCACCGTAATCATGTTCGGCGCCATCATGATGTCGGGCATTAAGATGATGCACGACGCGGGCCTGAACAACCGCAACACGCTGATCGCCGCCACGTCCCTGTGCCTGGGCGTGGGCGTCACGCAGGTGGACGGATTTTTCGACCATCTGCCCAAGGTGCTGGGCGACATCTTCGCGGGCAACATGGTGGCCGGCGTATTTGTGGTTGGCCTGATTCTGGAGCTGTGTCTGCCGCGGGATCCCAAGCGTTACGAGGCGTAAGCGGAACATTTTTCCGGGGAGCCGGACGGAGCCGCCTCTCCGGTCCGGCGCGCCCCGCCCTTTTACAGGAATCCTCCTCCGGTCCGCAAATCCGCCTTTACAATTTCATCTGCATTTATTATAATGGAATCGGATTTGGAGCTTTCAGAACGTAAAGCCAGCGGATGCGTCATGCACTGCTGGCTTTTCTTGCAAGTATCGATTGAAAAAAGGAGCGTTCGACATGGCATCGTTCAGTGTAAACGGTCAGATCGTCACACCTTCCAAAAATCAAAAGCTGCTGCGGTTTCTGCGGGATGAGCTGCATCTCACCGCCGCCAAGGACGGGTGCAGCGAGGGCGCCTGCGGCGCCTGCACCGTCCTCATCGAAGGGGAGCCCTGCAAATCCTGCGTACCGGACACGGACGCGCTGGAGGGGAAGCACGTCGTCACGACAGAGGGACTGACGGAGTGGGAGAAGAAGGTCTATTCCTTCGCCTATGCGGAGGCGGGAGCCGTGCAGTGCGGCTTCTGCATCCCCGGCATGGTGCTGTGCACCAAGGCGCTGCTGGACAAAAATCCCGACCCCGAGGAGCCGGAGATCCGCTATGCCCTGCGCAACAATTACTGCCGCTGTACGGGTTACGTCAAAATCGTCGCCGCCGTAAAGCTGGCGGCGGAGATCCTGCGTTCCGGCGCGATCCCCCCGGCAGGCTCGGAGGATTGGCGCCTGGGTTCCCGGGTCCAGCGGGTGGATGCGGAGGAAAAGGTGCTGGGCACCGGCAAATATCCGGATGATTACTATCCGGAGGGAATGCTTTACGGCTCCGCCCTGCGGAGCCGGTACGCCCGCGCCAGGGTCCTCTCCATCGACACCTCCGCAGCCAGGGCGCTGCCAGGCGTCGCCGCCGTGCTGACGGCGGAGGACATCCCCGGCGAGAACAAGATCGGCCACCTGAAGCACGACCAGTATACCCTGATCCCCGTGGGCGGAGTGACCCACTATCTGGGGGATGCCGTGGCCCTGGTTGCAGCGGAGGACCGGGAGACGCTGGAGCGGGCCAAGGCGCTCATCCGGGTGGAATACGAGGCGCTGCCTCCCGTGCACAGCATCGCGGAGGCCAGAGCCCCCGGCGCGCCGCGGGTATTCGACGAGGAGACCGACAACGTCTGCGCCCACAAGCACATCCGCCGCGGCGACGCGGAGGGCGCCATCCGGCGATCCAAATACGTGCTCTCCCACCACTTTGAGACGCCGTGGACAGAACACGCCTTTCTGGAGCCGGAGTGCGCCGTGGCCTACATTGACGGCGACGGGGATGTATTCCTCTACTCCACCGACCAGTCGGCGCATCAGACCCTCCATGAATGCTCCCTGCTGTTGGGCACGAACAGGGTCAAGGTCCAGAATGCGCTGGTGGGAGGCGGCTTCGGCGGCAAGGAGGACATGACGGTGCAGCACCACGCGGCGCTGCTGACCTATCTGACGCGGCGGCCCGTGAAGGTGAAGCTCACCCGGGCGGAATCGCTGCTGATTCACCCCAAGCGCCACCATTTTGAGATGGATTTCACCATGGGCTGCGACGAAAACGGCATCATCCAGGGAGTAAAGGCCGTCGTCGCCTCGGATACCGGCGCCTTTGCCTCCCTGGGCGGGCCGGTGCTGGAGCGGGCATGCACCCATGCGGCCGGGCCGTATAACTACCAGAATTTTGAAATCGACGGCACCGCGTACTATACAAACAATCCGCCCGCCGGAGCGTTCCGCGGCTTCGGCGTCACCCAGACCTGCTTCGTCACAGAGAGTCTTTTGAACGAGATGGCGGACGCGGTGGGCATCTCCCCGTGGGAGATCCGCTGGCGCAACGCCATCCGGCCGGGTCAGGTGCTGCCCAACGGTCAGATCGTGGATGAGTCCACGGGCCTCGCGGAGACGCTGGAGGCCGTTAAGCCATACTACGACGAGGCCCTGGCCGCCGGGAAGCCGGCCGGTCTGGGCTGCGCCATGAAAAACGCCGGCGTGGGCGTGGGGATCCCGGATACCGGGCGGGTCAAGCTCATCGTGGAGGGCGACGGAAAGGTGCACATTTTTTCCGGCGCCTCCTGCATCGGGCAGGGACTGGGCACCGTGCTGATCCAAATGGTGGTGAGCAACACCGATCTGCGGCGGGAGGATATCGTCTAGGAGACGAGCAAAAACTGGATCGCACCGGACTCCGGCACCACCTCCGGCTCCCGCCAGACGATGATCACCGGCGAGGCATGCCGCCGCGCCTGCGAAAAGCTCATGGCGGACCGCTCGGCAGGACAAAGCCTGGCGGATATGGCCGGCCGGGTCTACTACGGGGAATATCTGGCAAAGACGGACCCTCTGGGCGCCGATGTGCCAAACCCCGTCTCCCATGTGGCCTACGGTTACGCCACTCAGCTGTGTATTCTGGACCCCAAAACCGGAAAAATTGAGAAAATGGTGGCCGCCCATGATGTGGGAAAGGCTGTCAACCCCCTCTCCTGCGAGGGACAGATCGAGGGCGGCGTGGTGATGAGCATGGGCTTCGCCCTGCGGGAGCGCTATCCCATCGACGGCAATTGCAGGCCCATCGAAAAGTTCGGCTCCCTGGGGCTCTTCCGGGCCCATGAACTGCCGGAGATCAAGGCCATCGTGGTGGATAAGCCGGGACTGAAGGTGGCCTGCGGCGCCATCGGGATCGGCGAGATCACCTCCATCCCCACGGCCCCCGCCATTGCCGACGCCTATTTCCGCCTCAGCGGAGTGCGGCAGTATTCCCTGCCTCTGCGGGGCACGCCCTACGAAAGGAAGGACTGAGTATGGCGATGAAGAAAAAATTCCCCCGCCGGGCCGCGCTGGTGGCCTGCAACGGCGGCTGCCGGAAAAGCAAAGAGGAACCGACGTGCTCATACGGCTGCACCGGCTGCGGGAAGTGCGCAGAGGCATGCAGGTTCGGCGCCGTCGCCGTCAGCGCCGACGGCGTGGCGGAGGTGGACGAGAGCAGGTGCGTCGCCTGCGGCGCCTGCGTCCGGGCTTGTCCTCAGCAGATCATTCACCTCCACGATTGCGCCAACTGGATCGCGGTAAAATGCTCCAACCGCGACCGGGGCGCCGACGCCCGGAAGGAGTGCGCAGTCAGCTGCGTCGGCTGCGGCGCGTGCCAGCGAATCTGCACAGCCGGTGCCATTCGCGTCCTGGATAACTGCGCCGTCCTCGACGAGAGCCTCTGTCTGAGCTGCGGCATGTGCGCGGTAAAATGTCCCCGGAAGGTCATCCACGACCTGCGGGGAATTCTGACGGCGAAAGACTGAGTAAAAAGAATAGACGCGGCTGACGCCGCGTCTATTCCGCTTTATCCGTTAAAAATCTCCCGCGCGGCCGTCCCCTGCGTTTCTGACGCCGCGCAGTCCGCTCAGCGCCGCCGCCAGAAGCAGCGCGCCCCCCGCCAGCCAGTAGACGCCGACCAGCGGGGCGGTGGTGCCGTAAATGTCGAATACGCCGCGCAGACAGCTTCCGACCGTCAGCGTCGCCACGCCGGGACCCCAGAGGCTCCGGCACCGCGCCGGAATTTTTGCCCGGCGGCTCAGCAAAAGGAGCGCCGGGACCGCGCCGGCGAGCAGCGGAACGAGGAACAGCCCCACCATAAACGGGGAGCAGACTCCGTGGCTGAAGTGCTCGTAGATCGCGCTGAACAGCCCGCAGAAAGCGCTGAGCAGCAGATAACGCCGCAGGATCCGGCGCAGCTCATCCGATGTAGACAATATCGCTCACCGCCCTTTCCTTGATGGTATTCCCATTTGTTGTAGGCTGATTGACCACGCTGCCGTTGAACACCATGGTGGACGAGCCGCCGCCGTCCAGATTGTACGCCGTTTTTACGCCCAGACTCTGCATAAACTCCGCCAGCTCATAGAGGGACAGGCCCGCGCTCTGGCTGGTTCGGCCGTCGGCCACGACAAAGACGTAGTGGAGATCGTCGATTACGCCGATGGCGGTGCGGGGATTGCTGGTCTTGGCCCGGTCCACCTCCTCATTCGTGCTGACGGCGACAGCGCCGTTTTCCACCAGGGCCGGCCCGAAGGAGAGCACCTGCCAGGCCCCGTCGTCCAACAGCTCCTGCGCCGTTGCGTCACCCTCCGAGACGACGGCAAAGGAGCCGTCCTGATAGACGACCAGATCCTGCTGATCGCTTCCTGCGGAGGAGGAACGATAGAGCACGCCGTTGCGGATCACATAGCCGTTCCGGGTTCCGTAGTAATCCCCGTTGATGGCCAGAATCGCGTTGTTCGCGGCGGCGATGGCGGAGGTTGTCTGCGTGATATTTTTTCCGTAGGTGTTTTGCGCCAGAGCGGTTTTCAGCGCGGACGCGCTGGAGAGCGTGATATCCGCCACATAGACGGTGGTGTCGGATTCCCGGTATTGGGTGATGGTAACGGAGGTATCCCCGTCCTCGTAAGTGCTGTCGGTGACCGCCGCTTCGGCGGAGGCGGCGCTTTCCGCCTCGGACGAGTCGCCGGCGGAGCCGGAGGACGTGCTGTCCGTTTCAGACTGGGCGGAGGAGGCGGACGCCGCGATCTTCTGCACGGAGGAATAGCTGCGGGGGATCACGAACGCGTCCAGCAGGACGTAGGCGGTAAAGGCCGCCAGGACGATGCCGTACAGCAGCGGCCAAAGTTTTCGTTTCAGCATGGCCGATCCTTTCTCTGCAGGGGGACGGATAAGTTTTTTCTTTGCTCCGTTTTTTCCTCGGACCCCCGGTCCCGAAAAATCCAAAATCGCTGGGCGAGCCAGCTGAGAGTGAAGAAAGTGACCTCCGTCAGCAGTTTCGCGGCATATTTATTGCAGCCCAGCGAGTTGACCAAAACGCTCAGCAGCAGCGTGTTGCCCGCCAGGATACACGCCGCCAGCGCAAAATACTGCGCCCCGGTTTTCAAAACGTTCTCTTTGCTGCGGAATACGAAATGCCGGTTGATGGCAAAATTCGTACTGGCGCTGACCACCCGGGCCGCGACGTTGGAGAGGGGCACACAGACGGACGAACCCAGTCCCGCCAGGACTGTCACCAGAACGCTGTAAAGGCTGTAATCGATGACAAAGCCCGTCAGGGAGGATGCCGCGAACTTCAGGATGTTGCCGTAGATCCGGCAGGAATCCCGGACGGTATGAAAGTGAGAGCCGCGGTTGTTATCCAGGTAGATCGTCTGGATGGGAACCTCCTGAATGGCGATCTTGCGGCGCGGACAGGCCATCAGGACGTTCATCTCGTATTCGTACCGGTCGCCGGGGATCCCGCACATCCACGGGAGCAGCTCCCGGCCGAAGGCGCGCAGCCCGGGCTGGGGATCGCCGCCGGCGCC
>Ga0183096_1002812_pt1 | contig 11453 bp, 8 predicted proteins | sample Biomet5_FD_127791 | JGI IMG/M metagenome (GOLD analysis project Ga0183096, IMG submission 127791) | Microbial communities from bioreactor (seeded with sewage sludge) at LBNL, California, USA - Biofuel metagenome 5 (version 2) (version 3) | ecosystem: Engineered > Bioreactor > Anaerobic >...
ACTTCCCGTCTGCCTATTTGCTTTGCCCCTATCTCTTTTCTGCCCATGATTTACGCGGCAGAGTGCGTTCGTTCACTCGCTCTCCGCCGCGTTCGGTTCGTCGGCTCTTATTATCTTAATGACATTGACCTGTGCGGTGGGAATGTTGTTTCCGTAACCAGTGCGCACACTGGTGGAGGAAACATTTCCACAAGTCAGTGCGCCGCCCGGAAAATCCGCAGATTTTCAGGCGCACGCAGTTCCTCCCCCTTCGCTCAAAAGACGCGCAGCGGATTTTGAGCGACTTTGTTTCCTCGTCTTTACACGATCGGACTAGTGCGCTTTTGGCGAAACTGCTATGATTAAGTCAGAAAAGTTTCCGCTTGAGGAGGGGTTTCCATGTCCGACTGTCAACGTTTGAAAGACCGCGTCGTAATCATCACCGGTGCGGCGCAGGGACTGGGAGAGGCGCTTGCCAAAAGGCTTTCCGACGAGGGTGCGAAAGTGGTCGTCGCCGACATGAATTATGAAGCCGCCCAGGCCGTCGCGGCGTCTCTCAAGGAAGCCATCGCGGTCAAGGTGGACGTGACCAATTACGACGAGTGCGTCGGCCTCTGCCAGGCCGCGGAGGACAAGTTCGGCCGGGTGGACATGCTGGTGTCCAACGCCGCCATCGTGATCTCCGGGCCCATTGAGGATCTGACGGCCCGCCAGTTCTCCAAGGTCGTGAGCGTGAACCTGGACGGCTACTTCAACACCTGCAAGGCGGTCGTCCCCCACTTTCGGAAGAGCGGCAAGGGTTCCATCGTGCAGATCAACTCCAAGTCCGGCAAGAAGGGCTCCTCCAAGAACTGCGCCTACGCGGCGTCGAAGTTCGGCGGCGTGGGCCTCACCCAGTCGCTGGCGCTGGAATTGGCGGAGGAGAACATCCGCGTCAACGCCATCTGCCCGGGCAACCTCTTGGACAGCCCGCTGTGGGTCAACTCGCTCTACGAGCAATACGCCCGCAACCAGGGCACCACCAAGGAGAAGATCCGCGAGAAGTACGTCAACCAGGTGCCGATGAGGCGCGGCTGCCAGTACGAGGACGTGGCCAACCTGATGGTATTCCTCCTGTCCGACGAGTCCAGCTACATGACCGGCCAGGCCATCAACGTGACCGGCGGCCAGCAGATGACTTGACGGAGGCGTAGCAAATGAGCGTAAGACCGGTCATCATCTGGGGCGCGGGCAAAATCGGCCGGGGCTTTCTGGCCGAGGTGTTCTCCCAGCCCGGCTATTCGCTGACTTTCGTGGACATGGTGCGCCCGCTGATCGAGCAGCTCCGCGCGGCGGACGGCTACACCATCTGGAAGGCGACCAATGAGGGCGTCTCGTCTAAGCGCATCGAATCCTACGACGCGCTGCACATCGACGACGGCGAGGCGATCCTGCAGAAGATGCGGGGGCGCAACCCGATCGTCTCCGCGGCGGTTCAGGCGTCGATGCTGGACTCGCTGGCCGACATGCTGGCCCCCTACATCCGCGCGCGGGCCAGCGAAGTGCCGGACGAGGCGATGGACATCGTGCTTTCCGTCAATTCGCTGATGCCCGACCAGGCGTTCTTTGCCGCGCTGGAGCGCGCGTTCGCCGGCGAGAAAAACGTGCTGGACTACGTGCACCATAAGGTGGGGCTTTCGGTGACGGTGGTCATGCGCATCGTGCCGCAGGCGCCGAAGGAATATCAGGAAAAAGACCCGCTGGGCGTGTTCACCAACGGCTTTCCGGAGCTGGTGGCCGACCGGAAGGGCTTCAAGGGGCCGCTGCCCAATCTCCCGATGCTGCGCCTGACCGACCGCATCGAGGCGGAGGAAGTGCGCAAGATCTACACGCTGAACATGGTGCACGCCACGGCCGCCTACCTGGGGCTGCCGCGCCACTACACCTACGTCAAGGAAGCCGCGGCGGACCCGCAGCTGAAGCCGCTGCTCCGGCAGGCGCTTGATGAGTCCGCGATCGGGCTCTCCGGCGAGTACGGCTTTTCCAAAGAGGACATGGCAGCCTGGACCGACCGCATGATGGGGCTGATTGAAAACCCCTACATGTGGGACGACCTTTTGCGCCTGGGCGCGGACAGCCTGCGGAAGCTCGGCCCCGACGACCGGCTGGTGGGCGCGGCCCGGCTCTCGCTCAAGCACGGCGGAAAGCCCGAAGCCATCGCCAAGGCCATCCGCATGGGCTTCCTTTACGAAAACGGCGACGAGGGCACCCAGCGCGTGCGCCGCGTCTACCGCGAGAAGGGCCTTCAAGGCGCGCTCGAGGAAATCTGCGGCCTGTCCCCGGACGAGCCGCTCCATCAAATGGTACTCAAGTGGGAATGAGGAGGGGAATCCATGAAAACCACCGCTGTAAGACTTTATGGGAAAAACGACCTGCGGCTGGAGAGCTTTGAGCTGCCGGCGCTGAAGGACGACGAGATCCTGGTCAAGATCATCTCGGACAGCATCTGCATGTCCACCTACAAGGCCACCATCCAGGGCAGCGACCACAAGCGCGTGCCCAAGGACATCGCGGTGAACCCCGTCGTGATCGGCCACGAGTTCTGCGGCAACATCGTCGAAGTCGGCAAAAAGTGGGCGCACAAGTACAAGGCGGGCGAAAAATTCACCATCCAGCCCGCGCTGAACTACAAGGGCTCGATGGCCACCCCCGGCTACGCCTACCGCTTCATGGGCGGCGACATGACCTACTGCATACTGGCCAACGAGGTCATGGAGATGGACTGCCTGCTCGACTACAAGGCGCCCGCCTACTTCTACGGCTCGGTGTCCGAACCGCTTTCCTGCATCGTGGGCACCTACCACGCGATGTACCACACCCAGATGGGCAAGTACGAGCACATCATGGGCATCAAAGAGGGCGGCTCGATGGCGATCCTCGCGGGCGCCGGCCCGATGGGGCTGGGCGCCGTCGACTACGCCATCCACTGCGACCGGAAGCCGGGCCTCCTGGTTGTGACGGATATCGATCAGACGCGCCTGGATCGCGCCGCCTCCATCTACACGGTGGAAGACGCCGCGAAGCACGGCGTCAAGCTGATCTACCTGAACACCAAGGTGGACGATCCGATTCAACTGCTGCTGGATCAAAACGGCGGCAAGGGCTATAACGACGTGCTGGTGTTTGCGCCGGTCTCGGCCGTCATCGAACAGGGCGACAAGATTCTGGGCTACGACGGCTGCCTGAACTTCTTCGCCGGCCCGACCAACACCCAGCTCACCGCGCCGTTCAACTTCTACAACGTGCACTACAACGCCACCCACCTCGTGGGCACCTCCGGCGGCAACACCGCGGACATGATCGAGTCGCTGAAGATGATCGCCGAGGGCAAACTGAATCCCTCCGGCATGATTACCCACATCGGCGGCCTGGACGCGGTCATCGAGACCACGCTGAACCTGCCCAAGATCCCCGGAGGCAAGAAGCTGATCTACACGGGCATCTCGCTGCCGCTGACCGCCATCGACGACTTCGCCGAGAAGGGCAAGGCCGACCCGCTGTTTGCCAAGCTCGCGGCGCTTTGCCCCGACAGGCTGTGGACCAAGGAAGCCGAGGACTACCTGCTGGCGAACGCCAAGCCCATCAGCGTCTGACCTCCCGCCTTCCCCCGCGCCGGCGGCGCGGGGGAAGATTTTTTCTTCTCACAACGGGAGGATGCAAGTGGCGTATATTACCGTCATCGGCGGCTTGAACATCGACATCGTCGGCACGGCGCGGGACGAGCCGCTGCCCGGCGACAGCAGCCCCGGCGCGGTCAGGGTGTCGATAGGCGGCGTGGGCCGGAACATCGCCCGGTCGCTCCGGGGGCTGGGAGAGGCGGTGCAGCTGATCGCGCCCGTCTCAGTAGACGCGGACGGCGCGTTCGCGCGGCTGGACTGCGAGCGGCTCGGCATCGGCCTGACCGGCGCGCTGCCCGTCCCGACGAGCTGCCATTACCTATGCGTCAACGGCCCGGAGGGTGGGCTTCGGCTCGCGGTCAACGACATGGCGGCGATGCACCTTCTGACGCCGGGCGAGATCAAGGCGCGGCTGCCGCTGATCAACGGAAGCGGCCTGATCGTTGTGGACGCGAACCTCCGGGAGGACGCGCTGGAATGCGTCGCCGCGCGGGCGGAAAAGCCGCTGGTGGCCGATCCGGTGTCCGCGCCCAAGGCGGGGCGGCTGAAGGGCATTCTGCGCCGCCTGGACGCGATCAAGCCCAACCGCTGGGAGGCGGCGGCGCTGACCGGGCTGGCCCCGGGCGATCCGCCGGAAGTTCTGGCGGCAGCGCTGCTCCAATTGGGCGTGAAGCATGTGTACCTGTCACTGGGCGCGGAGGGGCTTTTCTACATGGGGCCGGAGGGGGCTTTTACAGCGCCCAGCGAGGCCGTCCGCGCGATCAACTTCAACGGCTGCGGCGACGCGGCCACCGCCGCCGTGGCCCACGGCATCGCCTCGGGGATGGCCGCCCGCGAGATCGCGCCGCTGGCGATGCGGGAGGCGTCCAGGCAGGCGCGGGAGGCGTAAGGAACGCGGAACAAGGTCAATGGGAGGCAGACATGAACGAACATTTGCTGATTTCCAAAGAGGTTCAGGCGGCGCTGGACGCCGGGAAGCCGGTGGTGGCGCTGGAGTCCACGATCATCTCCCACGGCATGCCTTATCCACAGAACGTGGAGACGGCGCTGAGGGTGGAGCAGACCGTGCGGGAAGCCGGCGCGGTGCCCGCGACCATCGCGGTGTTGGGCGGCAAGCTGTGCGCCGGGCTGACGGCGGACCAGATCGAGTATCTGGGAAAACTCGGCACCAAGGCCGCGAAGGCCAGCCGCCGGGATCTGCCGGTACTGGTCTCGAAAAAGATGGACGGCGCGACCACGGTGGCGGCGACGATGATTATCGCGAACCTGGCGGGCATTCCGGTATTCGCGACCGGCGGCGTGGGCGGCGTGCACCGGGGCGCGGAGGTGACGATGGACATCTCCGCCGACTTGGACGAGCTGGCACAGACAGCGGTCGTGGTGGTCTGCGCGGGCTGCAAGTCGATCCTGGACCTGAAGCTGACGCTGGAGTACCTGGAGACCCGCGGCGTGCCGGTGATCGGCTACGGCACAAACGAACTGCCCGCCTTCTACACGAGAAAGAGCGGCCTCAATGTGGACTACCGGCTGGACAGCCCGGAGGAAGTCGCCCAAGCCTTCGCCGCCAAGCGGGCAATGGGCCTCGCGGGCGGCATGCTGGTGGCCAACCCGATCCCGGAGGAATATTCGATGGGCCCGGCGGTGATCAACCAGGCGATCGACGACGCCGTGGCCGAGGCGAACCGCCTGGGGATCGGCGGCAAGGCGCTGACGCCGTTCCTCCTGGACAAGATCCAAAAGATCACCGGCGGCGACAGCCTCGCCTCCAATATCCAGCTGGTGCTGAACAACGCGCGCCTGGCCGCGAGGATCGCCGCGGCGCTGAAGAAGGCGTAATACCAATCCAAAACATTCTTGCGTCGTCGCGGCGGGCCTTTTCGCGCAGGGCTGTGTCGCCTTCCGCTCGACCGTAACGCTGCTACGGCTCGCTCCGGCTCCTTGCCCTGCATCGAAAATCCCTCGCCGCTTTGGATGCAATAATGTTTCGTCTTGGTATGATACCCTCCCCACAAAAGAGAGCAAAAAGCGCGCGCGGGCGAACCCTGCGCGCGTTTTTGTAGCCGCGAATGGGCCGACGCCCCGACTTCATGTAAAATTCCTCGTCGCGGCTTCCCCCGGTTTGCATGGAATGCAGAAAAGTGCTATAATAATATAGAAGAAAAATTTTAAGAGGTGCCCGGATGTCCATAAAACCCGATAGCTCGCAGTACGACGAAAATCAAATTCAGGTACTGGAGGGTCTGGAGGCTGTGCGCCGCAGACCCGGCATGTACATCGGTTCCACCGACGAGCGCGGACTGCACCATTTGGTGTATGAGATCGTGGATAACGCGGTCGACGAGGCGCTCGCCGGCTTTTGCGATCACATCATCGTCACGCTGCACAAGGACGGCTCGGTGTCCGTTCAGGACAACGGCCGCGGCTTCCCGGTGGGCATTCACCCGAAGATGGGCCGGCCCGCCGTGGAGGTGTGCCTGACGATATTGCACGCCGGCGGCAAGTTCGGCGGCGGCGGCTACAAGGTCTCCGGCGGCCTGCACGGCGTGGGCGCGTCGGTGGTCAACGCGCTTTCAAAGCGCCTGACGGTGAACGTCTACCAGGACGGCAAGCTCTATCAGCAGGAGTACGAGCGGGGCAAGCCGCTGTACGACCTCAAAGTCATCGGCCCGGCGGACCGCACCGGCACGACCATCCGCTTTTATCCGGACGTCAAGACCGGCGAAGACCCGGAGCCCGGCATCTTCGAGACCGGCGCTTTCGACTTTGACACGCTGCGCACGCGCCTACGGGAGATGGCCTTCCTCAACAAGGGCATCAAGATTGAGCTGAACGACGAGCGCACGGAGCCGGCCCAGCAGAAGATCTACCACTACGAGGGCGGCATCGTGTCCTTTGTGGAATACCTGAACAAGAACAAGGAAACGCTGTTCTCCCCGCCGCTGTACATCGAGGGCGTGAAGGATCAGACCGCCGTGGAGATCGCGCTGCAGTGGAACGACGGCTTCAACGAGAGCGTCTTCTGCTTCGCCAACAACATCCACACCCCGGAGGGCGGCACCCACCTGGCGGGCTTCCGCTCGGCGCTGACCCGGGTCGTCAACGACTACGGCCGCAAGGCCTCCATCCTCAAGCCCGCGGACAGCAGCCTGACCGGCGAGGACATCCGCGAGGGGCTGACGGCCATCGTGTCGGTGAAGCTGATGGAGCCTCAGTTCGAGGGCCAGACCAAGACCAAGCTGGGCAACAGCGAGGTGCGCACGCTGGTGGACTCGATGGTGGCCGACAAGCTCGACATCTACTTTGAGGAGAACCCCGCCGCCGCGCGGATCATCCTGGACAAGTGCCTGTCCGCCGCCCGCGCGCGCGAGGCCGCCCGGAAGGCGCGCGACCTGACCCGGCGCAAGACGGCGCTGGAATCCGCCGCGCTCCCCGGCAAGCTCGCCGACTGCTCGGAGCGGGACCCGGCCAAGTGCGAAATCTTCCTCGTCGAGGGCGATTCCGCCGGCGGCTCCGCCAAGACCGGGCGCGACCGCCACTTCCAGGCGATCCTGCCGCTTCGCGGAAAGATCCTGAACGTCGAAAAGACCCGCATGGACAAGGTGCTGGCCAACGCCGAGATCAAGGCGATGATCACCGCCTTCGGCGGCGGCTTCGGGCAGGAGTTTGACCCGGAGAAGCTGCGCTACCACCGCATCGTCTGCATGACGGACGCCGATGTGGACGGAAGCCACATCCGCATCCTGCTGCTCACCTTCTTCTACCGGCATATGACGAAGCTCATCGAGGACGGCTACGTCTACATCGCCCAGCCGCCGCTGTACAAGGTGACCAGGGGCAAGACGCTCAAGTACGTCTACTCCGACCCCCAGCTGCAGGCTCTGTTGGATGAGCTGGGGCGGGACGCCAAGCCCGACATCCAGCGCTACAAAGGCCTGGGCGAGATGAGCGCCGAACAGCTCTGGGAGACCACGATGAACCCGGAGACCCGCTCCATGTTCCGGGTGACGCTCAAGGACGCCATCTCCGCCGACGAGATGTTCACGCTGCTGATGGGCGACCAGGTGGAGCCGCGCAAGGACTTCATCGAGGAGAACGCCAAGCTGGTGGCCGATCTCGACATATAGCATAAAACCCGCTGAATGGCAGCTGGAAGGGAGCACTCGTAGTGCCGGACGAATTCAACATCGGCAGTTTGACGCCGATTGACATTGAGGAAGAGCTTAAAAAGTCGTTCATCAGCTACGCGATGGCGGTCATCGTCAGCCGCGCGCTGCCCGACGTGCGCGACGGCCTGAAGCCGGTGCACCGCCGCATCCTGTACTCGATGGTGGAATTGGGCGTGACGCCCGACAAGCCCTACCGCAAGTCCGCCCGCATCGTGGGCGACTGCTTAGGTAAATACCACCCCCACGGGGACTCCTCGGTCTACGACGCGATGGTGCGCCTGGCCCAGGACTTCTCGACCCGCTATCTGCTCGTGGACGGCCAGGGCAACTTCGGCTCGGTGGACGGCGACAGCGCGGCCGCGATGCGCTACACCGAGGCCAAGCTGACCAAGCTCGCAATGGAGATGGTCGCCGACATCGAGAAGGAGACCGTCGATTTCTACCCCAACTTCGACGAGACGCTGATGCAGCCCGCGGTGCTGCCCTCGAGGTTTCCGAACCTGCTCGTCAACGGCTCCAGCGGCATCGCCGTCGGCATGGCCACCAACATCCCGCCCCACAACCTGGGCGAGGTGATCGACGGCACCATCTTCCTGATCGACCACCCGGACGCCACCAACGAAGCGCTGATGGGCATCATCCAGGGGCCGGACTTCCCCACCGGCGGCATCATCCTGGGCAAGGCGGGCATCCACGAGGCCTACGCCACCGGCCGCGGCCGCATCGTGATGCGCGCGCGCACCGAAATCGAGGCGATGAACGGCAACCGCCAGCGCATCGTGGCGACCGAGATCCCCTACATGGTCAACAAGGCCCGGCTGGTGGAGAAGATCGCCGAGCTGGTGCACGAAAAGCGGCTGGACGGCGTCAGCGACATCCGCGACGAGTCCGACCGCAACGGCATGCGCATCGTGATCGAACTGAAGCGCGATGTCAACGCCAACGTGGTGCTCTCCACGCTCTACAAGCACACCCAGATGCAGGAGACCTTTGGCGTCAACATGCTGGCGCTGGTGGACGGCGCGCCCAAGATCCTGTCCCTCAAGCACGCGCTCGGCCACTACATCGACCACCAGAAGGACGTGGTGACCCGCAGGACCCGCTACGACCTGGACAAGGCCCAGGCCCGCGCCCACATCCTGGAGGGCCTGTTGATCGCGCTGGATCACATCGACGAGGTGATCCGGCTCATCCGCGCCTCCCGCACCGACAGCGAGGCCAAAGACGGCTTGATGGCCAACTTCGGCCTTTCGGACAAGCAGGCCCAGGCGATCCTGGACATGCGCCTCAGGCGCCTGACGGGCCTGGAGCGCGAGAAGATCCAGCAGGAATACGAGGATCTGCAGGTGCTGATCAAGCACCTGATGGAAGTGCTGGCGGACGAAACGCTGCTGATGAACATCATCAAGGAGGAGCTCCTTGAGATCAAGCGCAAGTACGCCGACCCGAGGCGCACCGAGATCACCGCGCTCGACGGCGAGATCGACATGCTGGACCTCATCCAGGAGGAGGACATGGTGGTCACGCTGACCCACTACGGCTACGTGAAGCGGCTGCCCAAGGCCACCTACCGCGCGCAGCGGCGGGGCGGCAAGGGCGTGACCGGCGCCACTACCCGGGAGGAGGACTTCGTGGAGCAGCTCTACGTGACCTCCACCCATGATCCCTTGATGTTCTTCACCAACCGCGGCCGCGTGTACGAGAAGCGCTGCTATGAGATCCCGGAGGCCGGGCGCACCGCGCGGGGCACCGCGATTGTGAACCTCCTGCAGCTGGACGGCGGCGAGAAGGTCACCGCGATGCTGCCGGTGCCGGAGGAGCGCGCCGAGGGCCACTACCTCATCATGGCCACGCGGAAGGGCCTGATTAAGCGCACCGAGCTTTCGGAGTTTGTGAACCTGCGCCGGACCGGCCTGATCGCCATCGTGCTCCGCGAGGATGACGACCTGATCTCGGTGGCGCTGACCGACGGCAGCCGGGAGGTGTTCCTGGGCACCGAGCGGGGCATGGCCATCCGCTTCCCGGAGGGCGACATGCGCCCGATCGGCCGGGCCGCGATGGGCGTCAAGTCCATCGAGCTGGATGACGGCGATAGCGTAGTGGCGATGTCCATCCTGGAGGAGGACGCGAAGGTGCTGAGCCTGACCCAGCTGGGCTACGGCAAGCGCACCGAGATTGACGAATACCGCGTCCAGGCCCGCGGCGGCAAGGGCATCAAGGCGATGAACCTGACGGACAAGACGGGTCTGCTCGCTGGGCAGCTATTGGTGCACGAGGGCGAGGATCTGCTGCTCATCACCGACGACGGCACCCTCATCCGCACCCCTGTGTGCGACATCTCGGTGCAGGGCCGCAACACCCAGGGCGTGCGCATCATGCGGGTGGACGAGGGCGTCAAGGTGGTGTGCGTCGCCCGCGCCGAGCCGGAGGACGATGAGGACGGCGAGATCGAAATCGTCGGCGCGACCACCTCCTGTTCCGCGGACGCCTGCCCCAACGCGCTGGACATTACGCCGGACGAGGTCAAAAGCGACCTGGACAACGACCGGGAGGAACCCCCGGAAGCGCCGGAGGACGACGGGGAAGTTTGATAAATGCGGCGGCGCCTCTCGCGTTTTGCGGGGGGCGCCGTTTTTCCGAACCGGCCTTTCATCGCTGCGCTAATGTCGGTTTTCTTTCACTAATCCGGGTTCTGCCCGGCTTAATTTTAAAAAACGCTTGAAAATAAAATAATTCCGCGCCAGAAGCATTTTCCGGCGCGGCAGTTCGCGCTTCATCCTTCGCCGCGCCCTGTGGTATAATGGGAAAGAGCGAGGCTCCGCTGAACGCCATCTGAAATGCGAGGGCAATCGATTGATCACGCACATCCTGTTCGACTTCGACGGCACGCTGGTGCAGTCGATGGATCTGTCGCTGAGGCTGCTCAACGAGCTGTCCGGCAAGTACCGCTACCGGAGCGTGAGCCCGGCCGACGTGCAGAGGCTCAAGGCCGTGCCGATCCCGGAGCGCTTCCGGCAGATCGGCCTGCCGCTGCATCGGATTCCGGCGATCTCGCTGGAGTTTCTGTCGCTGTACCACCAGGCGCTGCCCACGCTGCGGCCGGTGGAGGGCGCGCGGGAAATGCTCGCCTCGCTCAAGGCGGAGGGGCTGGGCCTTTCGGTGCTGTCGTCGAACTCTGTGGACAACATCAGCGCGTTCCTCCGGCAGAACGGCATGGAGCTGTTCGACCACGTTTTCTCCTCCAACAACCTGTTCGGCAAGGATCGGTCGATCGCAAGATTCCTGAGGCGGTTCGGCCTCAAGGCGCGGGAACTGCTCTACGTGGGCGACGAGCTACGGGACGTGGAGGCCTGCCGCCTGGCGGGGGTGGAGGTGATCGCGGTGACCTGGGGCTTTGACCCCGCGCCGCTGTTGCGCTCCGGAAAGCCGGACTTCCTCGCCGGCACTCCGGGCGAGGTGTTCGAGACGGTGCGGCGGCTCCGGGCCGAAAGCGCGGGCGGCCGCAGTTCCTAGGTGTTGACGACAGGCCGCCGTCCGGTTCTTCCTGTCGGCTGACTTTCCCCCGGGGGTGCGGGGGCCGCGGCCCCCGCCTCGGCGGAAAGAGCGAGAGGCTTTCCGCCGCACCAAGGCCTCGCAGGGCGCGACCGCTGTT
>Ga0183096_1002814_pt1 | contig 11449 bp, 6 predicted proteins | sample Biomet5_FD_127791 | JGI IMG/M metagenome (GOLD analysis project Ga0183096, IMG submission 127791) | Microbial communities from bioreactor (seeded with sewage sludge) at LBNL, California, USA - Biofuel metagenome 5 (version 2) (version 3) | ecosystem: Engineered > Bioreactor > Anaerobic >...
TGACAAACACATACACGCACAAACTCGCGAAGCTGACGATCACCAAGAACGTTGCGGGCGCGGGCGATGTCACGAAGAAGTTCTATGTGGCGGTATACAGCGACGCGGCTAAAACGCAGAGAGTCGGCAATGTTCATGAGATCACAGTAACGAACGGCACGAGCGGTTCGGTCGAGGTCGCAGGACTTACCGCCGGTGCGACATACTACGTGGCGGAGACCGACGCGCAGGGCAACATCGCAACGACATCGACAACGGACCTCGCTGTTACGGGGTATGAACTTACCGCGATCGGATACAGCAACAGCGGCGCGGCGACTATAGCAGAAAACAACAGATCTAGCGTAACGGTGACGAACACATACAGAGAATACGCAAAGATAATCGTGACCAAGGCGGTCGCCAAGAACGGCACGGTCACAGATTCGAAGATGAACGGCACCGTCGGCATCGCGCTTTACGATAACGCGGAAGGCACGGGCACACCGGTCAGGACAGGCACGATCACCATCACGAACGGAACGGCAGCGGGCACACTGACATTTGAAAACCTCAGCCCGGGCACATACTACGTGAAGGAGACCAATGCGGTCGGAACATATCTCAGCCAGAACGTGCGCCTCGAAGCGAAGGCTTACTCCACGGACGGAGGAGCTGTCACGGTGACGGCGGGAGCGACCGGAAATGAAACAGTAACGAATACATATAAAGAGATCACGGGCGCGCTCGCGATCACGAAGGAAGTAACAGGCGCGGGCAATGTGACGAAGACATTCCACGTCGCGGTCTACAGTGACGCAGCAATGACGACAAGAGTCGGCGACATCCACGACATCACGATCACGAACGGCCAGAGCGGTACAGTAACAGTCAACGGACTTACAGCGGGTCAGACATATTATGTGGCAGAGGTCGATGCGAACGGAAATGTGGCGACGACAGCAACAGCGGGCCTGGCGGTCAGCGGCTACAACCTGACAGCGATAAATTACAGCACGACGGGCGGAGCGGCAGCAATAACAGAAAACGGCACCGCGCAGGTCAAAGTCACGAACGTCTATGATAAAAAACTCGGCAGCCTCGAGATCACCAAGAATGTCGCAGGCGCGGGTAATGTGACGAAGACATTCCACGTTGCGGTGTTCAGCAATGCGGACCTGACGACAATGGTCGGAAGCGTCCACGCCATTACAGTGACAAACGGCACGAGCGGTACAGTAACAGTCAGCGGACTGCAGGCGGATCGCACATACTATGTAGCTGAAGTCGACGAGAACGGAAACATCGCGACAACAGAGACAGCAGAACTCGCGATCACGGGATACAACATTACTGCTATAAGCAGCAGTGCGGCGAACGGCGTCGCGGTGACAGAAGGCGGAACGGCGAAGGCATCCGTCACCAACACATATGAAGAAGATCTCGCCAGCCTGAACATCACGAAGACAGTCACGGGCGCAGGCAATGTCACCAAGACCTTCCACGTTGCGGTATTCAGCGACGCGGCGCTCAAGACAAGGGCAGGCGATATCCATAACATTACGATAACCAACGGCACAAGCAACACGATCACAGTCAACGGACTGCAGGTCGGCAAGACATATTACGTGGCAGAGGTCGATGCGAACGGAAATGCCGCGACGACATCAACAGCGGATCTGACGATCAGCGGCTACAACCTGACAGCGATAAATTACAGCACAGCGAACGGCGCGTCTCAGATCGCCAAGGACAACACCGCAGCGGTAACGATCACGAATTCGTACACGACACCGCCGCCACCGCCGCCGGGACTCGGCAGCCTGCAGGTCACGAAAAACGTGACACTCAACGGTGCGGATACGACGCTCATCAGCGGAACATTCTATATGACCCTGTTCAGTGACGCGGACTGCACGCAGAAGGTTGCGGGGACGACGACTCAGGCGATCACTGTTCTGAACGGTGTGGCTCAGAATACGGCGACCTGGTCGAACCTGGCCTACGGCACATATTATCCGGCGGAAACGAACGCGGACGGCAGCATCGTTTACAATGTTGTGGCCCCGGGGATCGACAACTACACATCGAGCGGAGTCACGGGCAGCGGCAATGCGGTTTCGATCACATCGAGCACTCTCGTGAGCACATCCGTTACGAACGGATACACGACAACGACACCTCCGGAAAATCCGAAGGACGGCGGAGATTCCGCAACAACGACATCAACAACACCGCAGTCGGCGGCGACGGGCGACATCTGGAACGGATCGCCTTGGATGCTGCTGGCACTGCTCGGAGCAACAGGACTGCTGCTCGCAGCGGCTATGAGAAAACGCGACGAGTAATAAAGCGGCCTTCCACTAATGATAGTTAAGCAGAAATGCTTTTCTATACCCTAACCCTTATACCCATCGAAAAAGCCCCTTACCCTGGGGGCTTTTTCATTGGCCGCGAAGATGTCCTCGACAGTGACCGCGGCTGCGGCGCCGGCCGTTTGTATACCCTATTCCGCGATTAGATGAGGTCTGCAGGCCTGTAAAGCGGCCGGCAGACCTTACTGCTGTACCGCAAATGGCAGGAGGCTGTTGATTTGTGCGCTGCGATGAGCAGGAGACCGGCTAAGTCTTTGCCTTACAAAAAAAATATAAATGATAACTCACTTTTCTCTTGACAATGGTACTGCCAATGGGTATTATTAGGTTAGCTAAAAGCACAACCGAAGTGATTCGGCGTCGCAAAGCTATAGGGTCTAGGGTAAAACAACATAAACATAAAGAATTTGGGTAGTTCTTTTTATATTGGGTTTTGAATTCTAGATAGCCAGTTGCCTTTTAACTTAGAGGCAGCTTTTTTATTTGCTGCCGGCACCTAAAATGTTAAAGGGAGAGATTTATATGAAAGGTATTAGAACTAAGGGTAAAACAGGGAACAATGTGATCAGGAAAAGGCTGTTGTGTGCAGCCCTTGCCCTGGGAATGGTCATTATGTATATGCCGCAGACGGCATTTGCAGATGACGGAACAGGGGCAGAGGGGACATCGGCGACACCTGCAGCGACAGAACAGCAGACACCGGCAGCGACAGAACAGCAGACACCGGCAGCGGCAGAAACTCCTTCAACGGCAGAAACTCCTTCAACGACAGAAACTCCTTCCAACACAGAAACTTCGACTGCAGAAGGAACGACAGGAAAATCAGCATCGACGCCTGAAGTCCCGGCTTATGTTGCTACATTTTATAAAAATGATGGTACAACAGATGTAGCAGCGACAGTAACAGCAACTATCGGCGAGGACGGAACTCAGACAGCAGCACTGCCTGCAGCGCCTGCCAGAAGCGGATATACATTCAAAGGCTGGAGCACATCAAAGGATGGTTCGGCTATCAGCGAAAGCAGTGTTACTTTGACAGCGGATACATCATACTATGCAATCTGGAAAGCAAAATCCATTAATGAGGAATGGGGCAATACTACATATAAAACTCCGGATTATACTAATGGTATTGATACATACAACAGCTGGAAGCTTTCAAAAATAACAGATCCAAGTCAGGCTACGGATTCAGGTCGCATCTACTTCATTCTTGACAAATCAAGCAATACAATAACTTATATTATTCCGAAAGGGTATAAAGGAGATAATATAAACTTTGATCCGTCAAATGACGGCGGCAACGGCGGCGTTATCCTGATGCCGGGCGCAATTGTGAAATATAAGATAAAGGTCATCAACTATTCTGATTATGATTATGAATACGTTAACAACTCATTGCTTATCACCACAGAAGATTATCGCGGACTGGATACCACGGGAACACTGGCAAAGGGCTTTGACGGACAGCCGATGATAAATTATAGTCAATATGGGCTCTACACACGCACGCGTTATGTTGCAAACAATGCTGTCATCGATGCTGTTGCAGAAATGGCGAATTTGACAAGAGAAAAAGCTGCAGAATATTGCAACTCAAACAGCAATAACACGAAGATATTGAATTATCTTAACAGCTATTTGACAAAGCATCATATGACGTTGTCTCAATATTATCTTAGCTACTACGCGCAAAAATATAATGTTGACTTATCGGGGAAAACGGATGCTTCGTTGAAAGATCTTCCTGAAGAAGCAATATTGGACATGAGCGGCGCATACGGGAATAACTTAGTTGGCGGCAACGCATTAGGTGCATTTGTAATGGACAGTGAGGTAAACGCAGCATTATATGATTACTTTTGGAATAGATTAGTAACTGTCAATTCCGTTGATACAAATGGCAAAGAAATCGTAGGTGAACATAATTCATACGGCGATTACATGAGAGGTACAAGTGATGGCAAGCTGGAAGAGGCATTCAGAAGTGCAATAGGTGTGCTGACAGGAAACGGAACATCAAGCGGAGTAATATCAATGCTTAGCGATTATAATGGACCTTTGGCAAAGAATGCGTATTCAGACTACTCGTTTGCAGTGCGCTTAAATTTCCAGCTTTCACAGAAAGCATATAACGCTACATACGTCTGGGAGGGCGACCATCCGGACGCAGCTGTTCCGACGGACAGCACAAAGTACCACAAAGGTGATACAGTAACGGCTGATACTACACAGTATGTGGCCGGAAAAACATCACTCGCAGGCACAAAAGATGGGGTAGAAGGAACCTGGACATTCAATAAATGGACACCGGGCGAATATGCAAATATTACAGGCAATGTTCAGTTCGTCGGGACATGGACATTCACACCGACTCCGGCGCCTGTAACGCCTGATCCGACACAGCCGACAGATCCTACGAAACCGGTAGTCCCAGTTACACCTGTAACACCGGACCCGGAAAATCCGCAGAATCCGACAACACCAGCCAAAACAACAACAACGACACCTGCTTCGGACAAATCACCGACGACAGGCGATAACTGGAACGGCGGACTTATGATGATGCTCATACTCCTCGGAGCTGCAGGCGCATTCACACCGCTGGCACTCAGAAAAAAAGAGTCTGAGAAATAAATCACGATAGAAAGCAATAATGCTTTTCTATAACCCTAAAAACCCTAATACCCAAAGAAAAAGTCCCCTTTCCCGGGGACTTTTTCATATCATCTTTTTTGAATTTTCCGGTGATCAATAAGCGGTATACTTCGCATTGAGCGATACACCCGAGTCCTCAAGCAGCGTCTGATAAGCAGAGAGCTGCGCCGCCGGGATATTGAACTGCAGCGTGCGCGCAGTGCGTGCAAACGCTCTGCTGCCGACCGTTGTCAGAGCCGTGCCGCTGAACGTAACAGTTCTGAGCCGATGGCAATTCAGGAACGCTCTGGTGCCGATCGAAGTCACATTCGCGCCGATCGTAATATTTCTCAGCTTCTGACAGCCGCTGAACGCGCCCGCGCCGATTGCCGCGACATCATAATCGGTTCCGCCGATCGTTACTGTATCCGGAATGACCAGCGAAGTATATGTTCTCCTGGCAGTACTCGTCACAACAGCCGAGCCGCCGCTGATCTTATACTTGAGCTTGCCGACAGTATTGGCCGTGCTCGCCGAACCTGTGACAACTATTTTCGCCGTATCGGAAGTCAGGCTCACATAGCCGCTTTCCTCCTCGTCGAGACCGTTCGTTACTGCAGCGCAGTAATACATCGTGCCTTCGGTCGCGGTGTTCACTCTGTAAGCACATCTGTCCGCTCCGTCGATCGCTTTCCAGGTCTCGCCGTCGCTGCTGCTGTACCACTGGACATCGCCGTTGCCGACAAAATCGACCTTGAGCTTCACGCTCTTGCCCGCGTTATACGAACCGCCCTTAGGCTGTGCCGTGATCGCGAGCTCCCTGACCGTGATTTCCGCTGCATCGGAAGTGAGCGTATTTCCGTCACCGTTTTCTATGACGCAGTAATAATACGTTGTTCCGGTTTTTGCTGTTGAAATGTCGTCACCGCTCAGGACCGCGCCGGTCGCGCCGCTGATCGCCGAAGCGCCTTCGCTGCTGTCTGTGGTGTTCATATACCACTGGAAAGATGCGCTGCTGTCATCGCCGCTGAGCTCGACTTCGAGATCCTCGGCATAGTTTCCGACAGCATAAACCGCGCTCTCGGGATCTTCTTCGATCGCAAGCTCGCCGGTATCATCGTAATCAGCATCTTCTTCGCCGTCCTGACCGTCATTGTCATCGTTCCACGACCAGCCGCCGCCCATGCCGCCGCCGGAGCCATTACTGCCGCCGCTGCTGAACTGGCCGCCGCCGAAGTCCCGGCCGCTGCCCTGATGATCGCCCGGAGCAGCCGCATGCGCACCCGCCGGAAGGACCAGCATCGTGCCCATAGAAATAGCTACCGCGAGCGCAAGAACGAACGCAAATAGCCTCCTGGAAATTGTTGTCTGTGATTTGATCAAAATAAACACCTCCATCTTTAAATAAAACAGATGCAGATATAATATTTTCATCAACCCTATTCCAAAATCATTATACAGGGAAACATTCAAAAAGAAAAGTGAAATTTAAGTGTAGAATCTAAATAATGAAGCGGGCAGGCGCTGAACAGCTTGACCGGGATAGAGGTATGTGTCAGAATATACAAGGGAAAGAGAGGGAGATAATGTATTGTTACAAATGCGGCGCGAAAATCGACGACTGCGCACTGTTCTGTCCGAACTGCGGGGCGGAACTCAGCAGCGGGCCGGGAGAAAGCCGGAACTATAATAATGGTAATTACAGCAGATGCGGGAATGACGTTGACTATGCGTGCGGGGTCAGGCAGCGCAGCCTCATATGGGCGGTAATATTTTCGATCATTACCTGCGGCATCTATCAGATGTACTGGTTCGCGGCGCTGACAAACGAAATCAACTGCATGACAGATGTGCCGCCGAGAACGAGCGGCGGACTCAGTCTGGTGCTCAATATCATCACGTTCGGCATATACGGATTCTACTGGTCATATAAAATGGGAGAAAAAGTAACGGATATCCGCAGGCGTCACGGGGTATATGACGGCGGTAATACAAATGTGATTTATCTCATTTTGTATCTTTTTGTCGCCGGGATCGTCGTTCTCGCGTTCTGCCAGAACGAAGTAAATAATGTCACACCTGAATAAATTATATGTTTTTAATGTTTCTTTAATGAATTCTAGTGTATAGTTATACCGTAGACAAACTGGCGGAGCCGGCGAATATCGTTTTTGTCACTATTTTGTGACTGCGATATGCTTGTTTTTATAGGATGTTTATAGTAAAATATTGCTATATGGGGTTTTGGTACAAACGCCAAAAATCCATAATGTATAACTTTATAGTCAACAAGTTATACCATGCTTACAAGTTATTTTCATAAAGAAATGGAGGGATAATACAATGGTTAACACCCAGACAAGTATTTCCAAAAAGGTTTTAGCAGTCGTGCTCGCAGTAGCTTGCATGGTTTGCTTCACACCTTCTATCGCATTCACACAGGATGCGCATGCTGCTAACACGTCTGGCGGCGGTACAATCAGTAGCGCAACCGACGCAGCTGCTGCATTTGGAACAAAAGCTACATGCACAGCAAGCGGCACAACAGTAAACGTAAAATTAGGCGAAGATGTTACAGCTACATCTGGTTCAACATTCACAGTAGCATCAGATACTACACTCGTTCTTGATCTGAACAGTTATAAAGTTACAGGTCTTGGAGCAGATACATTTGTTCTCAATGCCGGCGCTAACATTGAAGTGAAAGATACTTCAAGTGCACAGGGTGGCAAAGTTGTTGGTGCTGCAGATAAGAGTGCAATAGACGCTACTGCAACAACAGGTACTATCACAATTGATGAAGGTGCTACTGTTGCTGGTGGAAATGCAACATCAACAAATACAGCTAATGGCATCCTTACAGGTGCTGGCACAACTTCCGCATATGCGAAGGTAGTAGTAAACGGAACTGTAGCCGAAGGTACGGCAGCAAGTGGTGCATATGTATACGCTGTAAATCTCGGTGGATCAGCAACAAATGCAACATTAACAGGCACAGGAACTTGCGACAGCACAAACCCGGCATCAAAGCTTATGGCTTCGGCAAGTGTAAGTGCTACATATGCTGCTGCTGCAGGCACAAACACTAAATACACTGGCACTGCTACAAAACTTGGAGTTGGTAACAAATTAACAGCAACTGTTACTCCTGCTTCAGGTTATGCAGTAAATGACTATACAATTACACTTTATAAATATGTTGCATCTACAAGCACAAGCACAAAAGTTGCGACTGGAACCGGTTCAGTTGAATACACAGTCGCAGCTGATGATGCTGGAGCAACTTTCTATACAATAATTACACAGGGCTCAAGGTTTGGATTTGTTTCAGACAAAGCTAGTGCAGCTTCAAATGCGGGAGTCGTAAGTAAACTGACAGCTACTCTCTCCGCAGCAAGTGCAGAAAGCGTTGTTGGAACAACTGATACACTGACAGCAAGCTTTGGATCAACATCTACTGCTTCAGCAGATGCAAATGTTACACTTCAGTTCTATCAGAACTCAAGCGACAGCACAACAGGCGGAACACTTCTTGCAACTCAGCTTGCAAGCACGGCAAAGACATATGATGCAACATTACCGGCAACTGCAGGAACATATTATTATTATGTAGTTGCTACTGATAACGATGGCTTCACAGCTACATCTGATACAGTAAAGGTTAAAGTAAATGCTAAGGGCATTACGACTCAGCCTAAGGCTGCCACATATGCTATCGGCGATACAACATTAACTGATCTCAGCTTTGTTTCAAATGTTGGATCCTCAGAGTCAGTACAGTGGTACAAGAGCACAACAAGTGCGACAAGTGGTTTCGTTAAATTCGGTACAGCTAAGACAGTAGCAAGCAATGCTGTTACCCCTACAGCAGAGACAACAGCAGCAACAGACTACTATTATGCCGAGTTTACAATTCCTGCTGCTGGTACAACACCGGCTGCAACATATAAGACAGACGTAGTAGCAGTTTCCTTCAAGGCTCCTGGCCTTGAGACACAGCCAACAGGCGGCACATATGCTATTGGTGATACTGCAACAGTAGCAGTAAAAGCTGTAGGAACAACACAGCCGACAGTAGCATTCTATTCCAACACTACAAACAGCACAGAAGGTGCTACATCTCTTGGAGCAGGAACATGGAATGCTACAACAGCAACAACAACATATACCATTCCTACAACTAAAGCTGGAACAATGTACTACTTTGCAAAGGTTACACCGGCTGGAACAACAACAGCAATTACAACAGATGTTGTAAAAGTAACAGTAGTTGCAGCAGGATTCTCAACACAGCCAAAGGCTGCAACATATGTTGTTGGAGCTACAGCTGATGCATTATCAGTAGCAATGGCTGGTAACGGTGAATATTACTACCAGTGGTTCATTAGTTCAACCAATGACACAACTGTCGGAACAAAGGTTACAGGAGCTACACAGGCTGCGTATGTACCTTCTACAGATGCAGCAGGCACATGGTATTATTATTGCAAAGCTTATACCAATGCTGCTAGAGATGATGCTCATCTTGTAGCTACCTCAACTACAGCTAAGGTAGTAGTTGCAAAGGCAGTTACATCCGTAACAACAGGCAACGTTAAGTACACACTGAGCGGAACAACAGCAAAGGCTGCAAAGATCACAAAGACTTCAGCTAAGTCGATTACAATTGCTAAGACTGTATCGGCTAACGGCAAGACTTACAAAGTAACAGGAATCGCTTCCAAGGTATTTGCTAAGTCGAAGGCTACAACAGTCACAGTTAAGAGCACAACTCTTACAAAGGCTGGAGTTAAGAACTGCTTCAAGAGCTCAAAGGTTAAGACTGTAAAGGTGCCTGCAAGCAAGAAGTCAGCTTACAAGAAGATCTTCACAAAGTCGAACTGTGGCAAAACAGTTACAGTAAAATAGTAAAACTATTAACAACTACTTCCGTTGAAAAAGTACGGAAACTAAATAGCGAAGTCTGACTCTTTGGGAAGCATGGCAAAGAGCCAGAACCAAAAGAGTTAAACTTCATTAAACGCAAATATTCAAAGAATGACTATAAAGCATGGATATTGCAAGCAGGAGCTGGGGAGCAATCCCCGGCTTCTGTAGTTTTTGGAAGTCGTATAACATGTTAATGCAAGGAGTCATACAATGAAAGATAATGCGGAACTTCGCACAGATCAGATCATGGAAATCATGAATAACAACAATCTAAATGTGGTCACAGAATCGCAGCTTGATTTTGATGCAGCCGAGGCTGGTATCCCGATGTGGGCCTTCAGCTCGCGATTAGAGCAGACTGTTTTGAATGACGGAACCGGCGAACCATCGACCGAAATCGTCGCAGAAATTTCCGGATGGGCCTTGCCTCCGGAAGCGGATCATGACGATCTGCTGCTTGCCTGTGACGATGAAAACGCTGCCCTTGTGAATGCTTTTATGTTCATGCGATCGCGTGATTCGTATTCTGAGTCGGAGCCTATGATCATAATCACAGAAACGGGCTGCACCGGTCCGGGGCTCGATCTGCTGCTCGACGTGTTCCCTGTAATGCGCGCGTCTCTTCCCTTGCACGAGGCCACAGTTTGCCTTGTCTGCGACGTAATATCGAACGGCGATAAGGTGATGCGGTTCGTGAAAAAAGGCTGGAAATGCGAGAAAAGCGAAAACGGCGTATGGCTGGCAATTACACAAAAATAAAATTGGGACAAATTGCATATACCCATGCTATATAATAGGATTAAACAATTATATTTTGCATACTGAAAGGAGTCTTCATGCTCGAAGCGACACCCAGAATCAAGTATTCACATTTAGACAACGAAACGATGGACAAATATTTTTATCTTCAGCGTATATCAAAGGCCTGTTTCGATTTACACGCAGGGATGATTATCTCCAGCATAAAAACAGGGAACGCAGCAGATGACCGTTCAATCCATTTGTATGAAAGTCAACAGCTTATAGTTCACGTGAACGAAGCACTCAAACTGTTAATACATGATCCCATGATTGGCTTTAAAGAGTACATTGATGACGATTTTAAATGTTCGAAAGAATACAAAATGATTGACAACGCAATCGCCAAGTGGAATTTCTCAGCTACTGATGGTTACAAATGGACGAAATTTCACCATGATATGAGGGTGGCGTCTGTTCATTACAATGATAGAACATATGAAGATGTCTATAAAAAATGTGCATTCGAATTAAAAGGGTACATCCCTAAGATCAACAAATATTATTCAGAAGAATTTGATTTAGAGCAGAAAGCCAACATGATTCATTTAAATATTTTCGTTACAGAAGAAGAAATTGAAATTAATGAGTGGGCAAAATATGTGGGAGTGTAACGCATTGTGTGTAAACCCCTCAGGGTCAACAACAGAATTTCTAAAGAATAATTAAAACAATATTTGATCTATGCCTGTATATTGGCACAGACTTATCAGGCTGTCAAATGGCAGCCT
>Ga0183096_1002818_pt1 | contig 11444 bp, 9 predicted proteins | sample Biomet5_FD_127791 | JGI IMG/M metagenome (GOLD analysis project Ga0183096, IMG submission 127791) | Microbial communities from bioreactor (seeded with sewage sludge) at LBNL, California, USA - Biofuel metagenome 5 (version 2) (version 3) | ecosystem: Engineered > Bioreactor > Anaerobic >...
GATGATGCCTGGAAGGGAAATATGCTTTGGGCATCATACCTTGCAGTAGCCGCAGGAGGTGCTGGGGATCATCGGAATGGAAGTGATGATCTTCCTCACTGCGTCTATCGTGTTCTCTTCTTTCGCATCCAATGGCTTGAAATGCTCCATGTAGGAAAGGTTGTCCTCCATCTGGGAGAGATTGGACATGCCGCTCAGGACCACCATGGTTCCCTTCGCTGATGCGGCGAACCTGACAGCCCAGGAAGCGGGAGAGGCCTCAGAATTTGCCTGATTAAACAGATCCAGAACCTTTTTCGGTGGAGCCGCAAGCAATCCGCCTTTCACCGGTTCCATCACGACGACAGGCTTGCCATGCTTTCTTGCCACATCCAGACACTTGCGGGATTCGACAAGAGGGTTGTCCCAATCGGCATAGTTGATCTGGAGCTGGACGAAATCGACCTCGGGATGAACCGTGAGGATCTCTTCCAAGACGGATGAGGTGTCGTGAAAAGAGAAGCCGAGATGCTTGATCAGCCCCTCCTTCTTTCTCGCCTCAACGAAGTCCCAGAGTCCGAACTTCTCATAGAGGGCGGTCCGTTCCCCTCCAAGGTTATGGAGCAGATAGGAGTCAAAGAAATCGACGCCAAGACGCTCAAGGGACGTGCAGAACATCTTCTCAGCTTCCGCTTTGTCTTTCGCCATGAAGGCGGGAAGTTTCGTCGCGAGGAAATAGCGTTCATGGGGATAACGGTCCACCAAAGCTTTCCGTGTCGCATCCTCAGATCCAGGATAGCCCCAGGCCGTGTCAAAATACCTGCCGCCTTTCTCAAGAAAGAGATCGACCATGCGGGAAACCTCATCGATGTCGATGACTCCGTCCTTCTTCGGCAACCGCATCAAGCCAAACCCAAGTTTTCCCATCTCACTTCCAAAGTAATCAGCCACAGGACATCTCCTTTACAAATCTCGTAGACTCACATGCAGATCCAGATCACGTTCCCTGTCCATGACGAGCGGCAGGTCGGAGACGGCACTGATGTATTGAGCGGCCTGCTCCGTCTTCCCCTCGCTGGTCCGCTCCGGGATGATTTCAATCGTTTTCCGCTCATCGTCCTTCGTCAGCGCCAAAGAGAAGACGACCATCGCCTGTTTCCGTTTCTTCCGGCTCGGCACGGCATCCTTGTCCATAGATCCCCTGACGAAATGGGTCAGTTCCAGACATTCTACCTCTCCGTACGGATAGGCGTGACGGCTGACAAACGGCCCGAATCCGAAAAAGGCGATGACGACCTGAGCTCCTGGGTCGAACGACCAGGTTTCCCGATACAAGAGCCCGATCAGGGACAACAACGCCAAGACAAGGGGCAGGACCATGGTGGAAAGGGATTCCCCTTCGCTGAGATAAAGGATGATACCCCAAAGCAAAAATGCAAGAACAGCCCCGCAAAAGAGGCGGAAACCGATGCCGACATGATAAAGAATCCCATATTTTGTGCGTTTCGTCCGTAATCGTATCATTATTGTTCCTGTTATTTCCTATCTTTTTCTCATGCAATAGCAAATGTCATTTGCGTTTTTCCCAGATTAGTGCTTTAATGTAGCTTATGCTAAATTAGGTAGTTTGCATACTATTTAATACGAAGGAGATACGCCTATGAAGAAATTTCTGACTGTCATGCTTTGCGTGCTTCTCGTTGGTACCCTTTTCGTTTCTTGCGGAAAGAAAGCTGCCACCGAGACAAAAGCAGAGCCAGCAAAAACGGTAACTGCCGCACCCGCGACGACAACACCTGCTGCTGCGACTCCGGCTCCTGCGGAAAAGAAAGCTGAAGCGACACCTGCACCGGCACCCGCCCCTGCACCCGCTCCCGCTCCTGCACCCGCAGCGAAAAAAGATGAAGTTGTGTTCCGCATTTCCAATGGTGCAGAACCGGAATCCCTTGATCCCGCTTTGATCCAGGGTGTTCCTGAACACAGAATCTTTGAAACACTGTTCGAAGGTCTTGTGGCCAACAACCCGAAAGATGCTTCTCCGCTTCCCGGCGTAGCCGAGAGTTGGACAATCAGCGATGACGGAACGCAGTATACGTTCAAGCTTCGCGATGCCAAGTGGTCCGATGGCACTCCCATCACCGCTGATGACGTCGTCTATTCATGGCTCAGGGAGCTGGATCCGAATACCGGTTCTCCGTATGCCTGGTTCCCCTGCATGTTCCTGAAGGGCGCTTCCGAGTACAACTCTGGAAAAGCGGACAAGTCCGCCGTCCAGATTCGTGCACTCGACGCACACACCTTCCAGATGGATCTGCTTGGACCGCTTCCGTACGCCCTTGGCGCACTGACCCACTACAGCTTCGCCATCGTTCCGAAGCATGCCATTGAGAAATACGGCACTGCCTGGACCGATCCGAAGAACTTCGTCGGCAACGGACCGTTCGTGCTCTCCGATCACACCGCACAGACTTCCGTCACCTGCACGAAGAACGAAGCTTATTGGGATGCAGCGAACGTGAAACTCGACAAGGTCATCTTCTATGCCTCCGACAGCGACACCACCAACTACAACATGTATCTGAATGGTGAGCTGGACTGGGACACCAACGTGCCGCCAGATCAGATCAAAGCCGCCAAGATGCGCCCTGACTTCCAGAGTGCTCCTCAGCTTTCCACCTATTACTACGTGTTCCAGACTCAGAAGGCTCCGACGAACGATGCGAGGGTCAGACGCGCTCTGTCTCTTGCCGTTGACCGCCAGGCTCTGGTCGACAAGGTCACGCAGGCCGGACAGATTCCCGCTTGGGGCATCGTTCCTGCCATGTCTGGCTATGACGCTCTGGAGTTCCCGAACGGAGACGACCATGAGGCCGACCTCTCCGAGGCGCAGAGCCTCTTGGCTGATGCTGGTTATCCGAATGGCGTCGGTTTCCCGACCATCACCATCCTGTACAACACCAACGAAGCCCACAAGAAGATCGCTGAGTTCGTGCAGCAGGAATGGAAGAACAATCTCGGCATCAACGTCGTTCTTGAGAACCAGGAATGGCAGACCTACCTTGCCAACAGAAATGCCGGCAACTTCCAGGTCGCTCGCGCCGGATGGGTCGGTGACTATCAGGATCCGAACACCTTCCTTGACATGTTCATCACCGGTGCCGGTATGAACGGTGGAAAGTATTCCAACGAGACCTATGACCTCTTGATCAATGAAGCTGCCCGCATGCCGGCCGGTGGAGACCGTATGGGTGCTCTGAAGACCGCTGAGGACATCATGATCAACCAGGATCAGGCCATCATGCCGTTCTACTACTATGTTACCCTCAACATGATCGATACGAACAAGTGGGGTGGCTGGTATCCGAACACCATGGATTACCATCCGACAAAGGACATTTTCAAGAAGTAGAGATTACTTCTCCCAGATTGTTTGGCCATCCTCCGAAAGGGGGATGGTTCTTTTTTGTCCGATTGTCCTTGACGGAACGGCATCAACCCATGATGATGGAATCCATGAGCAATACGACACTTTCCCTTGAAAAAACCATTGACATCCTCGATGCCATTGAACCATTGGTTTCCTCATGGTCCCAGAAGCAAGACTACTTCAAGAAATACAGGATGGACTTTCTCTCATCTCCCGAAATCAAGGACGACAGATCCGAAGATGCACGGCAATATACTGACTTGCTGCTCTCCCAGTATGCCCTCTATTTTCTTTTCTCTTCGAAAGAGCGTATCGCCTCCTTCAAGAACGAGATGTCAAGACGGCTCAGTGAAGAGGCAAAGCAAGGGATTGACTACTGGACGGAACATCCCCCTTTCTTTGTCATGGCGCGTCTTGTCTCAAGAAAAAGAGATAATCTCTCCATCATGAAGGATTACTTCACAGGGAAACAATATCTGCTGAATTCCGAGAATGTCGCCAACATGTCCCAAAAAAGGGATGTCAGTAATTTCTTTTATGTACTCCTGCTCTTCTCCACGGAAGAAGGACCATACCTTTCACGAGGCATCTCCCATTTCACCAGCCTCTCAGGTCCGGATCTCACCTATCTCTGCAAGACGATCGCAGGCAGCAATGTTCCGCCAAGGAATCTTCTCTCAACGGTAATGGATAAGAATCCTGCGGCGTTCTTCACCATCGATCTCTATCAGTTTACCATAAGCAAACTATTCAGCTTGATGGAATGTTCCGCATCCACACCACTCGCTTCCCTCGATGAAAGCCTCTTCAAGAAAGGTTGGATGACCAAAAAGAATGACAAGATGTTCGCCGCACGAGTCGTATCAAAGGATAAAACCTATTCGGCAAAAAGCCCGTGGACGCTTTGCTATGACATCGAGAAAAAGACTCTGATGTTCCATACGTTCGGCAGACCGGACATGAAGCAATTCCTCAAGTTCACCGCCTCCCTGCTCGGTACTCCGGAAGAGCTTCCGATCCTCTCCCTCTCGGCTGATATCATCTCCCTATGCAAGAGCAATTCCTTGCCTTACCCCTCCGAGCAAGCAGAACGGTTGTTTATGGTGAATGACGATGCTGACAACAAAGCATTTCTGAAGATCTATGAGAGCCCCGACACTCCCGCAAGGCAAAAGGAAGTCGACAAAATGACATCCAAAATGGGACTTTCATGCACTGAGGCTGCAATGCTCAATACCGTAGGACTTATCTATGGGAAAGCGCTGGAACTGTTCCGGCTTCCCAAAAATGACCTGTCCTTCCTTCTTCCCATCACGTTTCCGACCGACGAGGCGATCGACGACACGGCCATACTCTTCGCAGACAATTGGTTCTCCATGGCGGGGGGAGGAACTTTCCTCTCTTCCCTAGACGAATACCATATGATATCCGGCAATACGGAAGACAAGACATGCAACGACATTCTCAACAGGATTGAGTCTCTGTGGAACAAGGATTGCTCGATCAGCAATGACCACACACGACATCTTGCGGGAGACCTCCTGTTCCAGTCCCTTCTGGAAGAAGGGAAAGAGCCACATCTTGCCAAAAACTACAGCATCACCGTCATCGGCTTTTGCAACTTCATTCTGGACCAGATAAACGACTTCAGCAAGACCGGAGAGGAAATCCACCGGTTCCTGGCAAAGAGGCTCTCCATCCTTGGTCTCGTCACCTTAGGAAAGAGGCCCTCGAAGGAAGAACTTGAAAGCGGCATGTTCGAAGTGACGGCTACCCCTCTGCTCCGAAAGCTTCTGTTTCTCAGGGACATGCGACAAAGCTGAACCAAAGGCAGAGAGTCAAAATACATGGATGACGAAACAGGACACCAACTCGATTGTCTGAAGAAAAACTGAAGGAAAACTGACCTCTTTCCACAATCTGTCCTTGTGCCAAGGCATCTGTTTGCCGTATGCTTTTTTCCATGAAATGTTTCCTTCCCTTCTTCATCATCCTCTTCTCGGCCATCAGCCTCCACGCCACCGTCAAGGTCGCATGCGTGGGCGACAGCATCACCTACGGCATGTACGTCTGGAACAGGAAGGAGAACTGCTACCCCGCCAAACTGCAGAGGATGCTCGGTGACGGCTACGAGGTGAGGAACTTCGGCCTCAACAGCGCGACGGCATCAAGTTGGGGAGACCGCCCCTACATGAAGAACCGCAAATATCGGGAGAGCCTCGACTTTCAACCGGACATCGTGCTTCTGATGTTCGGCACCAACGACTCAAAGAGCTTCACCTGGAAGGGAGCGGAAGCTTTTGGAAAAGAACTTTCGAGCCTCGTGGAAACCTACCGCAGCCTTTCCTCCCATCCCACCATATATGTGCTCACCCCTCCTCCCGCCTTCAAGGACAGTTACTTCATCAGGAATGGGAACATCAATGAAGAGTTGCCGGTAATCGCGGCGCTTGGGGATGTCCATATCATCGACATGCACTCCTTTCTCTCAACACATCGGGAGTGGTTCGGCTGGGACGGCATCCATCCGACCGCAGCCGGAACGTTTGCCATGGCGACCTTTCTCAAGACGACGTTGCAGGAAATCTGAGCGGATACACAAACAAACAACAAGACAACAGATTTGTTGTGCCCGTCCCTTTTCCTTTGGCAAAACCCTTGAAACAAGAGCAAAGAAGGCATGCCTCCATCTTGCGGTTTGTTGCAAAAAACGATGTCAAGGAATGCACAAACAGAGCTTTCTCTTTGACATTCGGCAAAAACGTCCCCTATACTGAGAGCATACTCGTTACGAGAAGGAGTCTCTGCATGAAGAAAACATTGTCTTTGGTTCTGATGCTCTCATTGGCTTGCGCCTTGTTCGCAAATGGCGCACAGGAAGCCGCTCCTGCGGCAAAAGCCGAATCTGGTGCGAAAGAGATCAAGATCGCTTTGATCATCGAGAACACCATTGATGACAAAGGCTGGTGCCAGGCTATGCACGATGGCATCATCGAAGCCCAGAAAGCCCTTCCGGGCCGCATCAAATACAGCTACAGCGAGAAGATGGCCCCGGTCGATGCCGGTTCCGTCGCCCGCCAGTACGTCGCTCAGGGATATGACATCATCATCTGCCATGGCGCACAGTACAAGAACCTCGTCATGGAAATGGCCGATGAGTATCCGGCCGTGTCGTTCGCATTCGGAACATCTGCCGAGATCGGTCCGAAAAACGTCTTCACCTACATGCCGGAAAGCGAGGAGACCGGATATCTCTCAGGGATCATCGCCGGAATGACCACAAAGGCCAACATTGTCGGTCTTGTCGGACCGGTTGATGGCGGAGATGCCGCCCGGTACAACCGTGGGTTCGTCCTTGGCGTGCAGTCGGTCAATCCCTCCTGCAAGATCATGGTCGCCCATACCGGTTCGTTCAGTGATTTCGTCAAGGCCGGAGACGTTGCCCAAGCCCAGATCAAGAGCGGAGCCGATGTGCTTACCGGTTCTTCCCAGCAGGCGCTTGGCGCGCTTCGTGCCGTTGCCGAATACAAGGACAAGGACATTTGGTGGGTCGGACAGGACATGGCGCAGCTCGGCATCACCGAAGGATACAAGTGCATCGCCGCTTCTTCCTACAACTATGCCGCCGTCATCGAAGGGCTGGTCAAGAAACTGGATGCAGGAGTCAAGGGTGGAGAATGCATCCCGATGAACTTCAACAATGGCGGTTTCCGCTTTGGATGGAACGACAAGCTGAAGAAACCGGAAATCGAAGCCAAGGTCAACGAAGCCGTCAAGAAATTCCAGGCACAGGCCGAAACGCTGAAAGACTGGAACAAAGTCGATTATTCGAAACTGTAAGGTACGTATCGGGTATGCCGCTTCACGGCGGGATATCTTTTTTCCATGGAAAAAGGAAGTTTTCAGATGGATGAGAAAATCACAAGCCTGAGGATGGAGCACATCACCAAACGATTCCCTGGAGTCCTTGCGAGCGACGACATCTCCCTCTCCGTAGGGGATGGAGAAGTCCTTGCACTTGTCGGGGAGAACGGTGCGGGCAAGACGACATTGATGAACATCCTCATGGGGCTCTACCAGCAGGACGAAGGGAAAATCTTCATCAACGGCAACGAGGTGAAGTTCCACTCCCCCAATGATGCATTCGCCCACGGACTCGGCATGGTCCACCAGCAATACATGCTGGTACAAAACATGACCGTATTGGAAAACATCGCCCTAGGCTATCAAAAGGCGTGGAAGCCATTCAAGCTCGACCTCAGCATGGTGCGGGAGCGCATCACCGCCATATCGGAAAGATATGGGCTTGCTGTCGATCCCGACGCCTTCATCTGGCAACTCTCCATCGGAGAGCAGCAACGGGTCGAACTGGTGAAGACACTCTGCCTCGGGGCTCGTTTCCTCATTCTTGACGAGCCGACAAGCGCCCTCACACCACAGGAAACCGACGAGTTGATCCTGCTCCTGAAGAAGATGACCAGCGAACTCTCCATCATCTTCATCAGCCACAAGTTGCAGGAAGTGACCTCCCTTTCCGACAAGATCACCATTCTCCGTCATGGAAAGGTCACCTTCAGCGGAAACACGAAAGACCATACGCAGAAGGAAATCGCCGCATTGATGACAGGTCATGAAGTCGTGATGCCACAGAACACGGAAACAAGTTGCGACAAGCAGGAAGCCCTCGTCATCAAGGACCTCGACGTGAAAAGCGACCGCGGCTATCTTGCGCTCCAGCATCTCAACCTGACCATCCACTCGGGAGAGATTGTCGGCCTTGCCGGCGTATCCGGCAACGGACAGCGAGAACTCGCCGAGGCGATCAACGGACTACGGAAGATAGAATCAGGAACGATCACATTCCTCGGAAAAGAGATCACAGGCAAGAGTTGCAGGGAAGTCATCGACGCAGGCATGGGTTACATTCCTGAAGACCGCAACACAGAAGGCATCGTCCCTCCCTTCTCCATGAAGGAGAATTTCATTCTGAAGGACTCATCCGAGAAAGAGTTCAACAAAGGCATCTTCCTTGACAACAAGAAGATCGTCGACTATGCGGAGGCGCTTAGGACGGAGTTCGACATCCGTTCACCGAACATCAATGTGGCCGCAGGCGCGCTTTCCGGTGGCAACATCCAGAAGGTAATCCTTGCGAGGGAACTCACCCGTTCCCCAAAATTCCTGCTTGCCGTCTACCCCATCCGGGGCTTGGATCTGGGAGCGGCGCAATTCATCCATGAGCAACTGCTCAAGAAAAGGAGGGAAGGACTCGGCATCCTTCTCATCAGCGAGGAACTTGATGAAATCCTCAACATGTCGGACCGTGTCGCAGTCATCTTCAAGGGACAGATCCAGAAAGTCCTGCCGAGAGCGGAAGCGACACGCAGCAAGCTCGGCATCTTGATGGCGGGGGTGAAAGAATGACAAAACAATTCAGGATTCTCTATAAAGTCTGCATCATTCTCCTGGCGGTCATCGCCGCAATGGCGCTTGGCGCGGTCATTCTGGTCGCCATCGGCGCGGACGTGTTCAAGACTTATGCGGTGATTCTGTTCGAACCGCTCAAGAACATCGGCCTGCTCTCCGAAGTCTTCATCCGCATGATACCGCTCACCATCATCGCGCTCGGCATCGCCGTGGCATATCGGAGCGGCATCATCAACATCGGAGCTGAAGGACAGATGGCCATCGGCATCCTGACGACGACAGCCGTCGCCCTCGCAATGCCCAATCTGCCGAAACCGCTGTTGCTTCCCCTTGTCTTGATCGCGGGAGCCGCAGGCGGCGCACTCTGGGGAGCCATACCAGGCATCCTCAAGGCGAAACTGCAGGTCAGCGAACTGCTCTCCACCGTCATGCTCAACTACATCGCGGAACAGTTCTACACCTTCTGCCTCCGCAAACCCATGCTCGACCCGGCCGAGATGATGAACGGAAGCGGAACTCCCCAGTCGATGCGGCTCACCAAGAACATTTGGCTGACCCGGTTTGTACCAGGGACCCGTCTCCACACCGGACTCTTCATTGCCATCGCCTTTGCCGTCCTGATCTATTTCATGCTGTGGAAGACCTCGTTCGGCTACAAGATGCGCGCTTCCGGTTCCAGCGCCCGTGCGGCACGCTATGGCGGCATCAACGTCCCGGCATTCCTCATCATCGCCATGCTCATCAGCGGGGCGTTCGCCGGACTGGCTGGAGCCGTTGAGATCTGCGGCGTCCACCATCGGGCCATCCAGGGCATCACCAGCGGGTACGGCTTCTCCGGCATCGTCGTCGCCCTGTTCGGCGGCCTGCATCCGGCAGGAATCATTCCTGCGGCATTCTTCTTCGGACTGCTCCTCGTCGGCGGCAACATGACGCAGAATGCTGTTGGCGTTCCCGCCAACATGGTGCAGGTGCTGCAAGGCGTCATCATTCTCGTCATCGTCGCGACACAGATGGTCCTTTCCAACGAATATCTGATGGAGAGGGTCTGGAGACGATTCCACAAGGAGGAAAAAGCATGAACTATATCGTCACTATCCTGACGCTTGCCATATCATCGTGCGTCGCATTGCTGCTCGCTTCCCTTGGCGAGATGTTCAACCAACGGGCAGGCGTGTTCAATCTTGGATGTGAAGGCATCATGTCGATGGGAGCGTTCCTCGGCATGCTCGTTCCTTATGCCGTCGGTAGAGGCGGCGCGACCCCGGAGATCTGCAATGTGGCGGGATTGCTTCTTGCCACCGGTGTCGGTGCGCTCCTCGGCCTTTTCTTCGGTCTCATCGTCGTCACGTTCCGCGCCCCTCAGGGCATCGCGGGCATCGGCCTGCAGATGTTTGGCGTCGGAACCGCAGGAACATTGTTCCGCCATTTCATCGGCGGCACGCAAAGTGTTCCCGGCATCTCCACCCCGCCGATTCCTCTGCTTTCCAAGATTCCGTTCCTCGGCCCGATCTTCTTCAGCCAGAACATCATGGTCTATCTTGCGTTCCTGTTCGTGCCGCTTGCATGGTACCTGCTCTTCAAGACCCCGTGGGGCCTCAAGATCAGGGCAGTCGGCACCAATCCGAGAGCGGCGGACTCCATCGGCATTCCCGTCAACAAGATCCGCTACCAGTCGCTTGCCCTTGGTGGCGCGCTCGCTGGCCTTGCCGGCGCATATCTTTCCCTCTGCCAGGCAAAGATGTTCAGCGACTCCATCGTCTCAGGACGCGGCTTCATCGCCGTGGCGCTCGTCTATTTCGGCCATTGGCAACCGGTGAAGATCATGTGGGGGGCATTGCTCTTCTCGCTCGCCCAGACCTTCCAGACCATCATCCAGAGCCAGGGCATCAACTTCCCGTATGAGTTCGCCGTCATGCTCCCTTACGTGCTTGTCATCGTCGTCCTGGCGTTCGACCGCGAAAGCCAAAGGCTCGGGCCGACCGCCCTTGGGCAGCCGTTCGACCGGGAGATCAGGACCTGAGCGTAAGTCCTTCCGTTTCCGTATCAAGACATGCCATTCTTCCGATGGGGAGGATGGCATGATTCTTTCCATGGCCGAAGTCATCCGAATAGGCGACAGGAATCTGGTGTTCTTCCCCAAAACGTTTCAGAAGGGCAATGAGAGACCTTGGTGTCACTTCCGCATAGTGGCCGAACAGCAACCCCTTGACGGTTTTCATCAACGGTGACTGGGCGATAGAGGCAAGATAGCAGGCGACCGCACCCACTTCCGAGAACTTCTCATGGTCCTCAAGGAACAGGATATGGTCTTCCTCTTTCCAAGGGAAATAGGGGGACGAGAGCATCAGTGCGAAGTTCCGCGTATAGCCTCCGATAAGTTTCCCTGTAGCCTTCCCTTTCGTGCAGATGACCCACGGTCCACTCTTCTCCCAAGAAGAGGTATCGCCGCAAAGCCTTTTGAAATGTCGCAGGTCGTAGGGATTCCCATCAAGAAATGTTGTCGGAGACTGCCCGTAGAACGTCTCGATGCCGCACATGGCATGGATCGCTTCCAGAATTGAGGTGCCGTCGCTGTACGAGCAGAAGAGTTTCCCCCTCTTCCTGATGGCTT
>Ga0183096_1002819_pt1 | contig 11441 bp, 13 predicted proteins | sample Biomet5_FD_127791 | JGI IMG/M metagenome (GOLD analysis project Ga0183096, IMG submission 127791) | Microbial communities from bioreactor (seeded with sewage sludge) at LBNL, California, USA - Biofuel metagenome 5 (version 2) (version 3) | ecosystem: Engineered > Bioreactor > Anaerobic >...
GCGGCGGACGTTTATCCTGCGAGTATGGGCGGCCCTGGCGCGGCGGACGGTTATCCTGCGAATATGGACGGTCCTGGCGCGGCGGACGGTTATCCTGCGAATATGGACGGTCCTGGCGCGGCGGACGATTATCCTGCGAGTATGTCTGAGCTCCCGATGACGTTTTTTGTTCGTTGGCAGATTGTACAGTTTCGGGTATTACAGTTGAATCAGCCGATTTCCTATCGGCTGTCTTTTGCGTTGGTTCAACGGATTCTCTGGCAGTGGCATGCGGGTCTTCCGGCTTTGTTTCTTGAGTCGCAACGGCCTCTGCCTTAACTTCTGAAGCTACCTTTATCTCATTGGTATTGACTGAAACAGCTTCTTCTTTTTTAATGACAACGGTATTGTCAGCCGTGGCTTTTGCCTCAGCGGACACATGGGCTTCCACTGCCGCGTGTTCTACTTCTTGAGCTCTTTTCTGATCAATTTCTTCCTGTTGTTGGCGTATTCTTTTTTCTTCCGCTTCCGCCCGAACAACTTTTATCAGATCCGCCTCAATACGCTTCAGCGTAGCCAAATGAGACTGGACGCTCGTTTGAAGCGATTCCATTCGCGTTACAGTCTGCTTGGATTTGTCAATCAGCTGTTTATTCATGTCAATAATCTTCAGTTTGCTCATTCAATGCCACTCCCACCATGGTAATTGTTCTCTATTGCCTTAGCGAACCCGGCGTTCGTAATGCCTGCTAACATCACGTTGGGCCGGCCTATCGCCCTGCCTAGATCATGCTCCGGGCTTATCACCAACATCTCAGCGCCACCGCGCCTACAAAGTTCTGCGAAACCTTTCAGGCTGCCTTCCGACAGCCCCTGCTGAACCAGCAGCAGACATATCTTTTTTTGTTTGAGCCCCTTTTCGCACGCAGCACTGCCAGCCAGCACGCGACCCGCGCGGTATGCGAGGCCCACCATCGACAGCTTATCTGATCCCACGCCTGAGTATCACCCTTTTTATCGCGTTGTACGCTTCCTCGCTCATCGGTGCTTCCAGCGCCCGCTCAAATGCTTTTGCCTTACGAGCGCGATCCAAGCAGTCAACATTTGGGCAAAGATATGCACCCCGCCCATTCGCCTTACCCGTTTCGTCGGGTAGAAGCACTCCGTCATTCACAACCACACGGACCAGTTCCTTTTTTGGCCGGCCTTCGCGGCAGGCTATACACATGCGTACAGGGACTTTCTTTGCCTTCAATGTCAATCCCTCGTGCTTCAAGATTCATCATCCTGATCGTTATAGCTGTCTTCTTCGACATCAAACGTATCCATCGAATTATCAAGGCTGTCGTCCATATCCAACGCATCGTCATCATATGAACCCAAACCATTATCCTGCGTTTCTTCGTTATTGTCAAATAACGCCGCCTCAATCTGTGACTGGCTCTTGATATCTATCTTCCACCCCGTCAGCTTTGCAGCCAGCCGCGCATTCTGCCCTTCACGGCCTATCGCCAGCGATAACTGATAATCTGGAACGACAACCTTGGCAGCCTTCTCGTTTTCATTAATCTGAACCATTAATACCTTGGCTGGGCGCAGCGAGTTTGCAATAAACTCAATCGGATCCGAACTCCAGGGAATCACGTCAATCTTCTCGTTGCCCAGTTCGGAAACTATTCTGTCTATGCGGGAACCTTTCTGGCCCACGCAAGAGCCCACCGGATCGACATTTTCGTCATCCGAATGGACGGCGATCTTTGTGCGTGAACCGGCCTCGCGCGCAATACTCTTTATATGAACGATGTTTTGCATGATCTCAGGAACTTCGATCTCAAACAGGCGCTTTAACAGGTTCGGATGCGTCCGGGAAACAATAACCTGAGGGCCTTTTGTTGTTTTGCGCACCTCCATCACATACACTTTTATATGGTCGTTGATGCTATACCTTTCGCTGGGGATGCACTCTGAGGCCGGCATAATGCATTCTACACCGTCCATTTCAAGCAATACGCTGCCTTTATCCACACGATGGATAGACGCTGTCATGACTTCGCCTTCACGTTCGATAAACTTATCATAAATAACATCCCGTTCCGCTTCACGCAGGCGGTGCACCACGACCTGTTTGGCTGTTTGCGCGGCAATACGTCCGAATGAGCCAGGCGTTACTTCCTGTTCGATAATATCCCCCGGCTCGTAAGCAACATTGATCTCATGCGCATCCTTCAGAGAAATCTCAGCAGCATCGTCTTCCACCGTCTCAACAACCGTTTTTTTGGCAAACACTTTAAACATACCGCTCTCAGGGTCAACCTCAACGCGAACATCCTGCACCGTACCATAATTCTTCTTATATGCGGAAACAAGAGCGTTCTCAATCGCGTCGATCAAGATGCTTTTGTCAATACCTTTTTCCTTTTCAAGCTCAGATAAAGCGCTTAAAAATTCTGTGCTCATTTTTTACCTCCGAAAGTAATATCCGCATGCAGCCTTATAATAGCCACATCCTTGTTATTAAAAGCATTTTTCGATCCATCTTGTTCAATGACCACTTCAGCAGAATCATGTCGAACCAGTACCCCGGACCATTCCTTTTTCCCATTCTCGGCGCGATAGAGTTTTAAGTCCACCTGTTTCCCAATACTACGTTCAAAGTCACGCTCCGTTTTTAATGGACGATCCAAACCAGGAGACGAAACGCATAAACAATATGAGTCTTCAATTGGGTCGCGCTCATCAATAAGAGGCTCGATCAAACGGCTGATCCTCTCGCAGTCATCAAGCATAAGCCCGCCGGGTTTATCTGCATAAACAATCAACTCAGGCGTTCCGCCCATCTTGTTATATTCTGTCCCGACATATTCGTAGCCATTTTGTTCGATGACCGGCAACACAATTTCTTCGATCACCTTTTCTATTTTCATAGAAATCTCGATTCACCTTCCATAAAGCCAAGTTTTCAATCTGGAATTCCGGTCCGTTTGCCGTATATCAATTATGAATAGGCCCCAAATCCACCCCAAAAGCTTCGTTTTTCAGGGACCCTGTAATTGAAAAGAGTGGGTTTTTCCCACTCTTCCAGTCAAAAAGGCTTACTTCTTGAATCAGGATAGCACATTAAAATAAAATAAGCAAGTATAACGACAAACATTTTTATTTTTCGCCGATATACAGGGGCAGATAAACGTTGAACACGCTTCCCTCCCCCACGCGGCTTTCAACGGTAATATATCCGTCCAGCAGACTGACAATGTGCTTGACAATCGCAAGTCCTAGCCCGGTGCCGCCAAGCGAGCGCGACCTGCTTGTGTCCACACGATAAAACCTTTCGAACAGCCGTGAAATATTTGCCTCCGGAATACCGATTCCGGTATCCGCAACTCTCATGACAACGTTTTTTTCATCAATGTCAACAGCCACGCTCACCCTGCCGCCAGCCGGCGTATACTTTATGGCGTTATCGATCAGATTGATCGCAAGCTGCTTGATCCGGTCATTATCTCCCGCCACAAAAGCAGGCTCGTCAGGAAGGAGAATACTGTAATTCTGGTTCTTATCATTCGCGGTGCCTTCTAGCAATTGATATGCTTCTTTTACACTGCTGCGGATATCAATCGATATTTTGGGCTTTTCGGCGTTATTCTCAATCTCAGATAGAACCAGCAAATCATTGATAAGCCGCGTCAGGCGCTCCGACTCCAGCGCAATAATATCCAGGAAACGCGCCATGTCGCTCTGAGAAAGGTCCGGGCCCTTGAGCGTCTCAATAAAGCCCCGGATAACCGTAAGCGGAGTCTTGAGTTCATGGGTTACATTGGCCACAAAATCCCGCCGCAGATTCTCAAGCTTATGCAGATGCGTGATATCCTGAACAAGAAGGATAACGCCATAGCGCTTTTCTTCGGATGTAACCGGTGCCGCAAAAACCTGCAAATAGTGCGAATCCATCCCGCGCGCAATGACGAGTTCGCGTTCCACCACGCTTGCGCTCTGCTCCGCATCACTAACTACAGCTTCAAGCCCGGCTTGTTGCGTCACCTCAAGAAAATGCCTTCCCTCTGGTTTATCCTCCATGGAGAACATGATGCGTGCAGCGGGGTTAGCCATAATCACCTTCATTTTTCCATCAACGGCAATAATACCTCCGGGAACAGCCGTGAGTACAGCTTCGAGCCTGGAATTATTCTCTACAATAACTTCAAAATTGTGTCTAAGTGTGTCTGCCATTTTACAGAGCGCGCCGGAAAGCGACTCGATTTCATCACCCGTATGCAGAACTTGCAATTCATCGTATCGCCCATCTGCGATCTTGACGGTATCATTCGTCAGGGAAATAATGGGCTTTGTGACTCGTCGCGACACAAATAAGGCGATGGCAAGGCACAGCAGAAAAGCAACCAACAGCATGGCCAGCATTGGTATCCATAGAGATGTTGAATAAGCGGCAATGCCCTGCAGCAGCATCGATACGCGAATGACGAGATGCTGATTATCGGACCGGTAAGCATAGTACATCATATCCGCGCCCAGCGTGTCGCTGCGGCGGATATTACTGCCCGTTCCGTCCTTCATCGCCTGAATTACCTCAGGCCTGCCGGCATGGTTCTCTAGTTCGCCGGCGTTTGCGCGTGTGTCAAAAACGACATTGCCTTCGTAATCGATCAGGGTCACGCGCATATCCCGTATCTTGTCAAACGTGGTCAATATCTCATCATCGTTTTTATTATTCTTAAGGATACTTTCAATAACCCCCGCGCTTTTGTAAAGCGTGTCTTTTACCTCGTTCTTATATGATCGATCCAGATAGACAACAGTTAATAAGCTTAACGCTATCATGACGATAAGAAACAAAATACTAATTCGAAGAGCAATTTTCTTAAATATCCGATTCATTTTTCATATTGAAGCGGTATCCCACGCCTCTGACTGTTTCAATCCGGTCGCCATATTCACCAAGCTTTTTCCTCAGGTTTGTAATATGAACATCTACTGTACGCGTTTCTCCAAAGTAGTCATATCCCCACACCTTGTTCAAGATCATGTCACGTGTCAGCACCTGAGCTCCGCTCGTCATCAGCAGCCCCAAAAGCTCGAATTCTTTCAGCGTCAGTTTGATTTCCTCGCCGTCGATATAGGCCTTGTAGTTGGCATTATCCACAATCATCTTTTTGTAATTAATAACCGACTGCACTTGGCCATCGGCGCGATGGGATCTGCGCAAAAGCGCCTTGACCCGAGCACACAGTTCACGAACGCTGAACGGTTTTGAAACATAGTCGTCCGCCCCCAGTTCAAGCCCAATAATCCGGTCGACCTCTTCGGCGCGCGCCGTCACCATAATAACCGGCATGTCCGCAAGCGAACCGGTCGAGCGGATCGTTCTTAATACGCCAAGGCCATCGATGCCCGGCAGCATTTGATCCAGTAAAACGATATCCGGCCTCTGGTTTTGAAGCATCGCAACCGCAGCCTCGCCTGTTTCTGCCCGGAGTACTTCGTAGCCTTCCTTTTTCAGGTTGTATTCCAGCAGCTCCAGTATATTCTTCTCATCATCAACAATCAGTACTTTTTCGTTCATTATACCTCTATTCCTTCAATAGAATGACGGCAGCCATCGCGCCGGTCTTGCCCTTGTCTCTCCGGTGTGAATAGAACAGATATGGGTTTTCATATGTACACAAGCCCGACAGAGTCACGTTGGCTGGGTCCAGACCCGCTTTTATCATGTCGATCACACAAGCGGCGTTCAAATCGGCATAAAGGCGTCCCTCGCGTTCCTGAACAGATTCATTGCCGAACTCACGCACGAATATATCCCGAACCTCCTCGCCCACCTCATATTTGTGCACGCTGATACAGGGTCCTACCGCCGCGAGTATGTCCGCAGGCTTGCATCCTAAACCGCAAAGCGCATCTACTGCGCGCAGCACCATGTGGCCAGAAACGCCGCGCCAGCCGGCATGGCATACTGACGCCGCGCGCCGGACCGGGTCATAAAAAAACAGCGGCACGCAGTCCGCATGGAGTGAAATGAGCGGCAGCCCCGTTTCGTTTGTAAAAAGGCCGTCGCAAAATTCCGAAAGCGCTTCGCGCTCTATCCCCCGCCCGGCATCGTCACCATGGGCCCGGTGGAGCTGCACGCCATGCTCGTAGTTGTCTAGCACGGCGCGCCGGCTGTCGAAGCCGGCAGCATCGCCGAAACGCCGCATATTTTCAATAAAGTTTGACTGGCTGGGCTCCCGCTTCCGGCTGAAGTTGAGTGTATCGAACGGTGGCGGACTGACACCGCCAACGCGCGATGAAAAAGCGCAGACCACGCCGCCCGCTTTGTCAAACGCCGGTATCGTGAAATACCGGACTCCGTTATTCTTCCATTGTGTAAAACCTGTTTTAACCTGATGCATATTATTTTTCTTCCAACAGGCGCTGGAGCTCCTGCATAAACGTATCCACGTCCTTGAATTCTTTATAGACCGAGGCGAATCGAACATACGCCACGTCGTCGAGTTCTTTTAACCCTTTCATCACCAGTTCGCCAATTTCCTTTGACGATATCTCCTGACGCAGCGAATTAAATATGGTTTTCTCCACATTCATCACAAGCGTTTCAATATCCTGCATGGGAACCGGCCGCTTCTCGCATGCTTTAATAATCCCGATCTTGATCTTATCCGAATCGAAGGGCACTCTCTCTCCGTCCTTCTTGACGACAAGAAGCGGCAAGCTGTCAATCTTCTCATATGTTGTGAATCGTTTCTTACACGACAGGCATTCTCGCCGGCGTCTGATAGAGCTGCCCTCTTCGGTTGGCCTCGAATCCACGACCTTACTTTCCGGATAACCGCAGTATACACACTTCATAATTAGCCCCCATGCCGAATTTCTTATTATTATAGCATAATTATGAAGAAATTCAATTAATCGCGGTAGTTTGGTATGCAGTTGATATCAATTTCCACCAGAACAACATCTTCACCGATTTTTCTTATATTCTGCCATGGAATGACGCTGTCTCTTTCTCCTTTGAACAGAAAGGAAAAACGTGTTGGGCCAGGCACCACGATTGCACAGACTTTTCCACTGGTCATATCAATCACCAGGTCGCATATGTACCCGAGCCGGGCTCCGTCCAGAACATTGACGACTTCTTTTTGCCGCAGTTTAGCATATCGCGTCATATCGCCATCACCTCACTTAATAATCATATTATGCGTTCCATGAAAAAAAGACCGGAAGTGAAGTTCACCGCCCGGTTTTTGTCATAAGCTTTATAATTAAATTTATATGCTCCTTTTCATGCTTTTCAACGCATTTTTCTCAAGCCTTGAAACCTGAGCCTGGCTGATGCCGATCTCCGCTGCTACCTCCATCTGTGTTTTTCCCTGATAGAAGCGCATTCTGATTATATTCCTCTCACGCTCTCCCAATTTTTCAATCGCCTCTTTCAGCGCGATTCCCTCCAGCCATGTCTCGTCGGCGCTGCTCTTGTCCTGCAGTTGGTCCATCACGTAGATAGCATCCGCCCCGTCGTGATAGACCGGCTCATACAACGAGACCGGGTCCTGTATCGCGTCCAGTGCAAACACAACGTCTTCCACATTGATACCGAGCTCGGCGGCAATTCTTTCCACGCTGGGATCGCTGCAATCCTTTTTCGCCATTGTGTTTCGAATCTGCAGCGCTTTATAAGCGATATCCCTCAGCGACCTCGATACCCGAATGCTGTTGTTATCTCTCAGATAGCGCCTGATTTCCCCCGTAATCATCGGTACGGCATAAGTCGAAAACCTTACTCCCATCTCCACATTGAAGTTATCTATTGCCTTAATCAGACCAATACAACCCACCTGAAAAAGATCGTCCATATTCTCACGCCTTCCGGTAAAACGCTGGATCACGCTTAAAACAAGCCTCAGATTCCCGCGTATGAATTCCTCCCGCGCAGCGCGGTCTCCTGCTTTGACCTTAAGCATCGTTTCTTTCATTTGTCTTGGCTTCATAACTGGCAGTTTAGAAGTGTCAACACCGCAGATCTCAACCTTGTTTGTCAGCATGTCATATCTCCTTGGAGGCTTTTGATATGACTAGCTTTACCATGGAAAAATTCTTTTATACGGCGTTAAATCTTTGAATTTACGAATACATGTTCTGTTTATAGAATCACAATGTTTTCCGTGAATACCGGCACCGCGTTTAAAATGTTGGCTTTCCGCCCGGTGATTCCTATATGCCTTTATAATTTAGGCGGTTTTATCCTGTTGAAATAATCTAAAAACCGTCGGACGAGAGCAAGCTTTTTTATACAGCATTTTTAGAACTAAACAGGAGCCGGAGGAAGCGCCAGAAAGCTAAATACTTTTGTTGATTAATGTCTTTCTTTTTGATATTATAAGAAGCTAAATATGGCTAATAGTTTAAATTCCGAGTCCAACTGGAAATGAATGGAGCACGGATGAGTCAATCGCAAAAAAAAATCGGCCATGGCGCTGCTTTTCTCGGAGGCATGGGAGTCATCTCCAAGGTGTTCGGGCTGATTTATACTATAGCCTGTACATGGATCCTTCAGGCGGAGGGTATGGCGGCGTATATGACGGCTTTTCCGGTCTATACGTTTCTTCTCGCCCTGTCCAGTGCGGGTCTTCCTGTCGCTATCTCAAAAATGGTTGCAGAGCGGATAGCTTTGAACGATTATTACGCTGCCCACAAGGTATTCCAGCGCGCATTGAAATATATGCTGATCGTTGGCTTTATTGCGTCCGCTCTTATGATGTCCTTATGCGGCCCGATTGCCAATGTGCTCAAAAGGCCGGAAGCCCAATTGACCATTCTCGCGCTTGGGCCCTCCCTGTTCTTCGTGGCGCTGATTTCCGCATATCGTGGTTATTTCCAGGGTATGATGCGTATGGCTCCAACGGCCATATCTCAGATTATTGAGCAAATCGTTAAGCTCGCGGTTGGGCTCCTTCTGGCATATTGGTGGAATAAAAGCGGTGTGATATACGGCGCGGCGGGAGCCATATTCGGCATAACCATTTCCGAAGTTATCGCATTTTTGTACATGCTGATTCTATACAGGAAAAGCAAGTCGGCGATACGGTTCAAGATTCGCCGAAGCATCCGTACAAATCTGCGCCATAACATCGGCAAGGAGATGTTTGCCCTTGCTCTTCCTGTGATCATCGGCGCATGCGCAATGCCGATCGTCCAGAATGCCGACACCGCAATCATCAACAATACACTCAACAGTATGGACAGTGTGGTATTGCTTGGCAAAACCGTTCTTGTGAACGCCGATGTCGTCAAATCTCTTTACGGCCTCGTGGGTTATGTCAACCCCATCGCCAATATGCCGTCCGTATTGTCTATGGCCCTTGCGATGAGTCTGGTTCCCGCAATCTCATCTTCTTATGTACTTAAAGATATGTCCGGTGTTTCAGGCAAATCCGGCTTGGGGCTTAAATACTCGCTGCTTGTTGGGCTACCATCCGCAATTGGTCTGTATTTCCTCGCCACGCCGATCATCCATCTTCTTTACTCGTTTAAAGATCCCCTCGGCCTGAACCTGTCCAATATTGCTGGGACCCTGCTGGCTACCATCGCCCCCGGCGTGCTGTTCCTGTCGATACTTCAAACGATGACGGGTATACTTCAGGGATTGGGAAAGACGATGGTTCCCGTTATCAATCTTTTTGTCGGCATCGTAGTTAAAATCGCATTAAGCATTGTGTTGATTCGAATGCCCGAAATCAATATTCAGGGCGCTTTTATTGGTACAACAGCCTGTTATGGCGTCGCTGCCATTCTTGACGTGGCCTGCGTCATTAAATATGCCAAAACCCGTCTCAATCCGCTGGACAACATAATAAAGCCGATACTTGCCTCTGCGGCAATGGGGCTGATACTCTATCTCGTAATGTTAGAAACGACCGCGGGCGGCTACTCCCGTCTTCTTGTCGTCGGTCTTATATTGCTGGGAGTTGTCTCGTACGCCGTCTTCATCTTTCTCTTCGGCGCTATCAATCGTGATGATATGGAATATATTCCAGGAGGCAAGCGCATCACAACACTAATGACGAGGCTTCACATCTGGAAAGCTAGATAATTGGTGACTAAACCTCAAATATGCCTTTTCATCATGACGGAAATGTCTTACCGGTCCCGCGACAAAAGATATTGAGCAACGGAGCCGAGGCTGTTTGCCCGCGTTCCAAAAATTCCAAGAGCCTTTTCAGCTTCCCCTGTCAATACTTTGGCTATATGCCGTGATTGCTCAATGCCATAAACACGGGCGAACGTCTGTTTTCCTGTGTCCGCGTCCTTGCCAAGCGATTTTCCCATTAATTCTTCGTCTCCGACCTCGTCCAGTATGTCGTCTACAATCTGAAACACCAGACCAATTCTCTCTCCATATGTCGCCAGCGCCGCCGTCTCCATCTCGGACGCCCTGAAAAGCGCCGCGCTGCTGAGCACTGCCGCGTTGATCATCGCTCCCGTCTTGCGTTCATGGATATGGCGCAGCACCTCGTCGTTCTTTTCCTGTCCTTCAAACGCGATATCGCAGGCCTGTCCCTCAACCATCCCCTTAACGCCCGAAGCGTTCGCAACGATGTTCATCGCGGAGAGGTAATCCAGTCCGTCTCCGGCGTTTTTCTTTGCGCATTCCAACATCACTTCAAACGCCAGATTTAGAAGGCCGTCACCCGCCAGCAGTGCGTAGGCTTCGCCAAACACCACATGGTTGGTCGGCTTGCCCCGGCGCAGTACATCGTTATCCATACAGGGCAGATCGTCGTGGATCAGCGAGTAGGTATGGATCATCTCCAGCGCGCAGGCGATATCCAGCGCCTTGATCGAATCTCCAAACATATCGGCCGTCATTAAACAAAGCGCCGGCCTTAATCTCTTCCCTCCCGCGGCGATGCTATAGCTCATTGCGTCCTTAAGCGTGCCCGGTTCGCACATAAGCTCCATCAGCGTTTCCAGCCGCGCGTTCACCATGGCGCCATATCTTTTCAGTTCATCGGCGGCAGTGTTCATGACCCCTTTACCTCGTTTTCGAGAATCTCTATTTTCGATTTATATGTACTAAGCCTTTTCCCCAACATCTCAGCCAACTTCACACCTTCGGAATAGAGCTCCATGCTTTGCTCGATGCCCGTGTCGCCCGACTGCAGTCGCTGCGTTATTTCCTCCAGCTTCTGAAGGTCCTTTTCAAAATCGTCCATCAACGATCCGTCCTTTCCACCGTCACGCGGCCGTCCGCAAACTCGATCTCCATCCGCTTTGTCGTCTTTTCGCCCGATATCACGACACGTCCCTCGTCACTATATACCAACGCATACCCTCGCGCCAATACATTGCGTGGGTTGAGGCTGTCCAGCCTGTCCTGAAATTGCGCCAGCTTCATAGCGCAGTTTTGTAAACGGGATTCCGTCTCACGCTTCATCAGCGCCAACCGGCTA
>Ga0183096_1002821_pt1 | contig 11429 bp, 10 predicted proteins | sample Biomet5_FD_127791 | JGI IMG/M metagenome (GOLD analysis project Ga0183096, IMG submission 127791) | Microbial communities from bioreactor (seeded with sewage sludge) at LBNL, California, USA - Biofuel metagenome 5 (version 2) (version 3) | ecosystem: Engineered > Bioreactor > Anaerobic >...
AGAAACTTGCACCGAAGATCATCGGAATACGCTCGCGCCATCGTTGATCTGTCACGGAAGAACTGCCAGCCTCAGTAGAGTACCTCCCAACATTTTCCAGGCATATACCTTTTAAGGAACCGGTCTAGTAGCTCGCTCTTGCGCGACAAGGGGTAGCTTGCGTGTGCATGAAAGGTTTGAAATATGTCGTCATGTTACGGGGTTACGACCTCCGCTCCTGAAAGCCAGCCAGCTCCCACTATCATTGACCAAGTTCAACGCTATCTAAACGCATACGTTAGCTTCGCCGATTCCGTCTATGCCTTTGTCATCGCACTATGGCTGGCGGCAACGCATTGTTGGCTAACCTTCGACGCTTTCCCATATCTCGTGGTTACCTCCGGGACGAAGCGCAGTGGCAAAACACGCCTGCTCGAACTTCAATCCTTTGTAGCAGCGAATGCACGCTCGGTGGCCCACGTTTCACCAGCGGCGATGTTCCATATCATCCAGAGCGAGAGACCAACGCTCTTGGTGGATGAAGCTGAGGCGTTCTCGTCGCCGAATTCTGAATTTCGCCCTCTGTTGAATACGGGTTATTGCCGGGGCCAAACCGTACTGCGACAGCACGGTGGAAATACCGTCGAGTATGAGACATACTGCCCCAAAGCGTTCGCGCTAATCGGGGATGTCTATGATACCCTTCGAGACCGCAGCATTGTTATAGGGATGAGGCGCGGCACGGCCAGCCAACGGTTTGTCTTTTCGATAGCTCATCAGGACGGCACCGCACTGCGCGATAAGCTGCATGAAATCGTTGAGGCCAAGGCGGCAGAGGTGTACGAAGCTGCTGTTAGTTTCGACGGTTTACCGTTCCTGACGGACCGCGATGAAGAAATCTGGACTCCGCTCTTTGTAATATGCGCAGTCCTTTGCCCGGATCGAATCGAGGAACTTACCCGTGCTGCGGTAGACATCGCGACCGCAAAGACCGCCAATGCGAGAAAGTTCACCGAACTGGCTGCGCAGGAGAAGGTTGCAGAAGAGCAAGAGTACTCTGAACGCTTACTGTTCGACATAGTTTCGGTCATTGGCGACCGGAAGCACATCACGACGGCGGAACTAATTCCTCTGCTCCGCGAAATTCCAACTTCTCCGTGGCGCAAGTTCCGGGGTGCTGGGCTGAAAGATGGTATCGACGGAGCCATGGACATCGCTGCCCTGCTATCCCGGTTTGGGGTGTCGCCCAAGACCCTGCGGATTGCACCCAAAGGAGAGAAGAACTCCACGGCGAAAGGCTATGACCGTCAGGCGCTGCAGGATGCTGCTGAGCACGCTGGGCTCATAGGTCGTAACCTTGTAACCCAACCAGTTGAAGTTCCCATTACTCCGTCGCTCAGTCTTGAACAGGTTGGAACTTTCACGCCAGACGAAGCAGAGGAGGACAAGTCCGGGACAGTGGCAACACCAGGGCCGGCTCTTGAACCTGCGGCGATTGGACCAGAAGCATCAGCCACTGCGGTTCCGGCGCAGGTCACGGTCACCGTGTATCCGATAGTGCTGGACACTGAAGTGGAAGATTCCGTGGATGGTACACAAGTACTCAGAGAGGATTGCACGCCCCGCCCTCCTGCGAACTATGTTCCCAAGCCGCTCAAGCCGGGGAAAAACTACACAGTCCGTCCGATTCCATCGAGCGGCGGCGGCCATGGCATTTACGAGGTGGGCTCCGATATCCTCTGGCAGTGGCATGCCGATAAAGACGATGCGTGGGACGAGATCACGGAAGTGTTTGAATTGCCGGAACCTGTGCGGAAGAGCATCGAGGAGATGTAGTCTGGCGAATAGGAGAGGCGAGAGGTTTATCCTCTCGCCTTGAGCCTTCTCCCGCCACCAAGCACTACAAGACAAATTCCGCTCTTGGCAAGTCCCCAGACATTAGACTGTCCTCCCGCTTGGGATACGGCAGGCCGACCAGTTTGGGGTTGAGTTCGGCAAACCTCCGCAACAGTTGCTTGGTCTCCCGGCGGTCCTCTCCACTTACCATTGCATACTTGTGCTTCCGGGGCATCCTCCGGTACTCGCACCGTGCCTGCTCGGCCGTGCTGAACTGGCGCAAGTCACGGGCGATGCCCACAGTGAATGTATCGCCATGTGTGCTCATGGCGATTACTACTGAGTTCCACCTTACTTCCGGATTTCAAGTTACATATTATTCTTTGCACCTCGAAAATAAATCCCGCCATCCCGATTGGTGTAAGCCCGCCGTCAGTATTACCTCCGCAGGCGGCAACTGGCTGCCTGAGTGGACAATGAATATTGATAAAGCTGAGAGCCTTGCGCTGAGATTGATGCGCAAGCATGGCCTGAATGACTGGAAGTTAGAATGGCGGAGAAATTGGAACTGCACCTTTGGCGCGTGCCACAGCGGACGGCGCACGATCTACCTGTCTGAGCCTTTGACCAGACTTAACTCGGTGGCAGAGGTCAGGGACACCATCCTTCATGATATTGCGCATGCTGTCACTCCTTTCGACAGAGGTCACGGCAAGAAATGGAAGCAAATCGCAGCTCTCATCGGAGCGAAACCCGAGAGATGCTACGGGAGCGAGGTTATTCAACCGCAAGAAAATTGGCTTGGCCGATGTCCTTCCTGTGATTACCGGACTGTGAGCTATCGTCGCAATACACGCGCAGTGTGTCCTTGGTGCTGCGACACGCATTATGACGGAAAATTTACAGATGAATATCTCCTTATATGGGCGCCTCGTTGCTGACGCGGCTGGCAGCAAAAGGAAATGGACATCAGGGCAAAGTATAGGAAAGTGGCGGAATGGCTTACCCCCGGCAAATCGGCGGATGTAGACGGGTATGTCTGGATTGACCAAGACATGGAGGATGGCAGTTTGGTGATCAACTATGACCCAGTGGGGTGGATGACCCCCCAAGGCATTGACATCCTTGGGGCAATGACCCGACCTTCGTCGCATCAATCGACAGTTTCATGGTCATTAACGGCACGCCAGAGGCTGCACAGGTACTGGCCTACTGGCGTTCGCTGGGTTCGCCGATTATCGACCGCGAAGCGGACGGGTACCAGAAGCAGTGGCTCCCCTTCACCCTGCCTTTCGATACCGACCGATGGGATAAGGGGGCAACGCCGAACTTTCAGTTGTGGCGGGTAGCTGTGCTGCTGTTGAGGCGCTTCAGAACGACCCCGAGCCCACCTTCAGCCCCGATGACCTTATTGTCATCGAAGACTTGGAATAGCCAATACGCAAGACCAAACAAAACCAGATAACTCCGAGAGGAACGCTGCACCGCTCAAACATGGGTGCCGCGTTCAATCTTTATTTATAAGGATGCGCGGTGGCTATTGGGCAAGAAGCTGCTCCGCTCCTGTTAGAAAGTTTTCCGGCAAAACTCCAATTTATCTTCCGCACAAAATTCCGGAGTAAGCCTGCTCACGGTATTACCTGCCAGAGGCAACGGCCTCAGGAGGATGAGAATGGCAAAGGTTAAGAAAGGTAAGGGTGAAGGCGTTTCTGCCGCAGCTTCCGGCAGCGCACGCAGATCAACAGTCCGAGGGTAACGGCGGCACTCTGGGTGTCGCGATTAAAAAGGCAATCGATGCCTTGTTAAAGAATCCGCAGGTTAAAAACAGAAGGATACACGGTGCTGGAATAATGTTTCGCCAGTAATCTCAAATTTTCCGACTTTCGAAGTATTAAGTAGTGACAGGTAGCTCCTGTCATCCCCGCAGTTCCAGTTGGGGTTTCCGAGGGGTCGCTCCATTAGCGACCCCGTCCGAATCCTCAGGTGGGCGAGGGGCAGAACCGGAAATCCAGAAATCTAAACAGGTAATAACCCGCATTCAGAATTCAGTGTTTTTTTCGGCTCCAAGCTAATTCTTTAGTTGGAGTTTTACAGCATGCAATACTCAACCATTTCAAAGATGGCGGAAGCGGGATTTCTATTCGCCCCGACCGCTATGGGCATGACCCGGTCAAACCGCGAAGGTTGGCCGCAACTCGCCACCAACAACAAGAAAACTCTTCAAAGTTGGATAACAGAGGGCAACAACCTCGTCAGCGTCGCAAAACATGGACACGGGTTCGCGATGGACATCGATGACATCGAAGCCGTGCTCGCAAAAGGATTCAAGTTGGAGTGGCTGGACGGGTACTATCTCGTGGATACGCCTTCTGGTGGAATCCACGGTCACGGTCTGCACTCGTCGGAAACGGAAGCTCTTGGCAATTTGGTCGTTGTATACGAGGTTCAGGGCGACACCAAAAGCAAGAAGATTTTCGAGCTTAAGCTCAACAACCAGTCGGTCGCCGCACCCACTGCCATCCGGCAAAACCAGCCGAAGAAGAAGGATGGCGAGTATCAGCCGCGCACAACCTTCACTGGCGTGAAGCGGGGACTCCCTCCGGAACTCTTGGCATGGGTGAAGCAGTACGGGGAACCGCAGAAGTCGCCTGTGGCTAAGTCCGGCAGCTACAGCATCGAATTCCATCCCAAATTCTCAATGGACGATCTCCTCGATCACCACGACTGCACCGAGTACGTCTCGGGTGAGGTCGATGGGGCATTTCATGTCGTAGTTGAGACCTGTCCTGTGTGCGGTAAGGATGCAAACGGCTCCACCCTCCGCGCCGGAATCACCAAGTTTATCTTCGGGGGCAACGGCTTCGGCTTTATCTGCCATGCGTGCGGTATAGCTACTCGTGAAGAACTGGACGAGAAGATGGACGCGACGTATGAGGACTGGGAGCCTTGGGGAGACGTCATCTATCGGCATGAAGACCTCGCCCTGTTCATCCGAGACGCTGTCAACGACCCTAGCCTTCCGGTTGAGTTCATCGAGGCTGAGCCGGAACCGCAGACTGAACCTACACCGGAACCGGGCACCACAGCTACCGCTGAGCCGCAAGATCAACGTTTGGAGATCGAGGGTGACATCAAGATGACCGAACTTGGGAACGCCAAGCGGCTTGTAAAGGCGCACGGTCACAACCTGCACTACTGCCAGTCCACCAAGAAGTGGTATCTGTGGTCTGGCAAACGGTGGTGTGTGGACGAAAAAGGCAGGATTATACGACTGGCCGCGCAGGTGGTACAGGCCGAGATCGCAAAAGAGATTCCGGCAGCGGTTCAGGATGCCCGGCGACAGGCTGAGGAGTTCGATGAGGATGCAGATAAGGCAGAGCAGGAGGTGCGCAAGCGGTACAGGCAGTGGATACTGGCATCTGAATCAAAGTGCGCACTGGAGGCTATGGTCGGACTGGCCAAGTCAGAAAGGGGCATCTCGGTGCGCATCACCGATTTTGACCAGAATTCCGACATCTTCAATGTTGGGAACGGAACTATCGACCTGAGAACCGGGTATCTCTACAAAGCCCGTAGGTCAGACTTGAACCTGAAAACCACCAAGGTAGAGTTCGACCCGGAGGCGACTTGCCCCAAGTGGGAGCAGTTCCTGAAAGTCATCTTCAACGGCAACACCAGCCTTATCGAATATATCCAGCGGGTGATTGGGTACTCGTTGACAGCCAATACCGCCGAGCAGTGTTATTTCCTGATGTATGGCACAGGTGCCAACGGCAAAAGTACGTTGCTGAAAACTATAGGAAAGCTGATGGGTGGGTATGCACAGGCGGCGGAGTTCTCGTCGTTCATCGCCAAGCAACAGGATGCTGGTATCCGCAATGACCTAGCTGCACTGTGCGGGGCTCGGATGGTGACGGCGTCGGAAGCAGATCAAAATAAACGCATGTCTGAGGGGGTTCTCAAGCAGTTGACCGGAGAGGACGCCATCAAGTGCAGTTTTTTGTATGGTGAGCTTTTTGAATACTTCCCCACCTTCAAACTGTTTCTGGCCACCAACCACAAGCCCAAGGTGATCGGTCAGGATTACGGTTTCTGGCGGCGGGTCAGGCTCATTCCGTTTACCGTGACCATTCCCAAGGAACAGCAGAACAAGGGGCTCAATCAGGAACTGGAAGAGGAACTGCCCGGCATCTTGAACTGGGCGCTGGAGGGATTGCGGCAGTGGAGGAAGCAAGGGCTGAATGATCCCCAAGAAGTTCTTGCCGCGACACAGGAGTACCGCGATGAAGAAGACGCCCTCCAGTTGTTTATCGAAGAGGAGTGCGAGGTGAGTACGAGGGTGGCGACTCAGGCCAGCACGCTTTACCGGGCGTACAACCGCTGGGTGAAGGAAGCCGGGGAATACGTGATGGGCACCAAGGAATTCAGCAAGCGCCTTCAGGAGAAGGGCTTCGTCAAAAAGAAAAAGCCGAGTGGATTCAGTTATCAAGGTATCGGGCTGCGGTTCAACGAGGAGATGAGCGATGAAGCAGCAGACGAGTTGGCGTCCATCAACTAGGTCAGGGTAGCGCCAACATGACCCCGGCTTCGGCTGGGGTTTGTTCTTGGGCGCTGGCTGCAGGCAGATGCATGGAGATGCATGGAGGCTGCAGGCAGGCGATGGCATAAGTAGCCTGCTATCAGATACATGCATGGAGATGCATGGTTTTTCTAGATATTATATATAGAGAAAAAGTAAAGTACGTATGTATAGGGAGAGACACAGTAGGGATTCTGGGTGCATGGGTGCATCTTTTTACCTACCCAACTGAAAACACAGGAGATACACGATTTGTCTGGTTGCACTCTGGGTGCATCCAGCATGCGTCAGGGTGCAGCATCATGCATCTTGCCGTCTCCTGCCACCAACCCGGCCTCCACCGGAGTCCCAGCCACCGGACTTTGCGTGCTGCGGGTGACGAGGTTACGACTTTCCCCCCCGGCGCTGGCAGCCGACCAAGCCGAGGTCGGCGGCGGTAGTGCGGTAGTGCACGGGGAAGCAAGCTCTTTCGCCGCCGTGCAACCGTTTCCCCGCGAGACCTATTAATAAAGGAACCTGCTTCGAAGGCGTCGGTATTCTTGTTGACGGCTCCTATATGACTGCGGACATGGCTGATTAATTCAACTGTGAATCCCGGCGATGCTGAGAGATTCGTCGCTGACGCTGCTGAAGGCAAAAAAGAGTGGTTCAAGTGGTTTCAAGTGACTCAAATTCTGGGTTCTTTGTAAAAGCAAAAATCTAACTCTCTTATAGAGAAAACCCAGAAAATGAACCACTTCACCCACTTCAACCACTCCTGAACGGCGGCGGCACGAGCACACCAGCAGCCGAGCCCTTTTCGCTAATCGCATCGACGTAAAACACCAGCGAACTAAATTGAAGCAATTCCATCCTCTTTTATAGGGAGCAATTACGTGAATCGATTCACCGCTCCTAATTACCGGAGGCAAATATGGAAGAACTCATAACCACGGATATAAATAACGAAGCAGCACTTATACCGACCGAGACTGAAGAGAAATTGACGGCAGAAATCACCGAGCTTTGGGCTGTCCACACGGACGCGCAATCGGTCGTGAAGAAGACGCAGCAAGAACTCAAGGCCATTCGCCAGAACCTCGGTGAGCGGCTCTATGCTATGAAGCAAATTCTCGCCAAGCCCGGATGCCAAGGGGGTTGGTCATCATTTCTTGAGCAGCATCAGATCAGCCGCACAACCGCCGACAGGTTGGTCGCCACCCACGCTATGTCGCTCACCGGTACCACTGGTCTCATTAAGCCGTTGAGCGACGAGAAAATCGATCAGTTCGTGGAGGCGGTCTGGAAAAGATTAGAAAAGAAACTGGGTACCAAGCAGGCGGTATATGCCTTTCTTGTTCGCATTATCGCTGAATCGGGATTAGCCAATTTCAAATTCACTCGTGGTGAGCAACATGGCCTCGCCGTTGTTGACCCGGATGGGGAGTCAGCCCACCAAGCTGCCGCAGCCGCCGCGCCAGCTAATGCGGAATGATTTCAGTTTGCTTGATGTAAGGGGTGGTTTATTCCGCCCTTATTCCTTTTGAGATCAAGGGTTAACTAGGTCACGGACTTGAGACACTACGCCTATGACCGCACCTTGTCTCGAACATTTACATTCCGAATGGCAAAACAAAGGCTCTTGATATTCTGTCTGCCCTAGCGGCGTCTGAGCCAAAGTGAATTCACGCTGCCGCACGACGCACCGAACAAGCAAAGTTTCTCATTATCCTGAAAACTAGGGGCGCAATTCAGTTCACCGTCGCCCCGCCGCAGCATTTCTTATACTTCTTTCCGCTGCCGCATGGGCATGGATCGTTTCGCCCAGTCTTTTGCCGTAACTCCGTCCCGGCAACGGCAGCGTTCCTTTCACGACGAGCCCGGAAATATTCGTAAGCTTTCATGAGCCCAGCGCCCATACCTACTATGATCTTCTCCCGCTGCTCAGGGCTGATCGGCTCAGGGCGCATTTCTGGGTCTTCGTCGTGCTCATGGTAGAGAATCAACATCGGGAGCAACCATCCCCCATGCTCCTCATCATTAACAAGCTCAGCCCAGCTATCGTGCCGCATGTCCATGCCCCGCATGAAGCCGATAGCCCAGTCGTTCCCATGCGCCACGCCATCCTCATCCGTGGCTAGGAGCGGTATACGCGGCTCGCCATTGAACAATGCCCCGGCGATGGTGTTCCAGTGGCGCATCAGAAGTCCTAAGATTTCATTCACCTCTTCGAGGCTGTTGAACACGCAGGTATCCGCGAAGTCTCCGCCGAAGACCTCGGGATAGTACTCGCTCGGCATGACCGTCTCTGCCCCGGCAATCAAGGCGGCGAAGAACCCGTCGAGTTCTTCAAGGTTCATGGCATCGCCGTCCTTGCAATTCGCAAGGAAATCATCGAGGCGGTCTAGTTCGGCGTCGGTGAGCGGACTATTCTTGAGGACTTTCATGGATATCTCTCAGACTTTACCAGCAACGCTCTATGATGCGGACTCTCATTCGCTCACGCGGTCACACTCCCGCCTGAAGCATCTCCTTGATTCGAGCGAACCGCAAAAGTTCCTGAGCGCCGAGAATAGGTTTGTCCGGGAGTACGTCATCAAGTTCATCCTCGTCCGGACTAGTGTCCTCATCGGCATCGGGTGGGGACAGGAACTTGGAGCGTTCCAGATCATCAAGGTAGCTGCAAATCTCCTGCGTGGTGAACATCGCACGAATCGCGGCCACAAAGTTCGGCAGTTCTGCCGCGAACTCCGGCGTGGTTTCCGCCGCATGTACGAAGGTGAAGAGCTTCTCTCCAATCAGATAATCAAGCGCGTTCTGGAGCCCGGACTGGTCGCGGATTGTTTCCGCCGCCTCACACTGCTCCACCCAGATTTTGTGAAATTGAATATCGTTGGATGCCATCTCAACCTCCCGCCTGTCACAGGGTCATTTTCAATCGGTGAGTGGATTGGCGCAAGTTATCGTTCAGTAGTACCCGATTCAGAAGGCGACCGCCGGAAGACATTTCCCAAACCCGCCAAAACACGAAAGAGCCGATTCCAGCGTCCGGCGTTCGGGGATGGGCGGGTGGGTGGTTCAGGTGGTGCAGAAGTGCTGCGGGGTTTATTGACCAGCCTCGCTGTAGTTCTGGAACATAACTATCCCCCCGCCCGTCCCTGAAGGATGTCTCGTAAATGGCAGAAGTCCAGCAATGCAACTCAAATATCTAAGAACTTGCAAAAGCTCTGTGAACTACAACAGCGATTCACACTTCAGGTATATCTTTAGGTTCTCTCCGCTGAAACTCGGGATAAAGCACCGAATCGGTAATTTCAAGCTTAGAAGCATCGAGGATTCCATCGTACTGCCTTAATTCAATTCTCGAAACGCCATTGTTCCACCACAGAATTAGTCCCTCACGCTTGGCTCCGAACCCATTCTGGTACTCACGAACCTCCGTCTTTGTTGGTTCCCCCCATTTCTTTTTGAGCCCCTCTGCGAGGTCAGAAAATTGCGAACCCGAAAAAACAACTCTCATGGCAGCCAGTTTGCCATCCACGAAATTAAATACAAGCCTTCCTCCGATATCTATGCGTGTACTGCATCTCGTGATTCCCGCCTCACGAAATCCCTCAAATGGCCGTTTGCTGGGCTTTATTCCATTACTTCTTAATATTTCGTCAGACTGCCTAAACGCTTGTTCTAATTCGGCTGGAATGGGCTCGTCGCTGCACTCTAGCTTCTCGGAATTGGTTTGTCCTGAATACTTCGCTTTGAGTTCTACCAAACTCGTCCCCAAGTGATTACCGCGGAAATCAAACGGTTGAGCCGACGGCGGTTGCTGGGCCACTGCATCCAACGTGAGCAAAGCCATAGCAATCGCGAGTATCACAGAATTTACACGCATAGACCCTCGCTGTCGTCACCTTTATACATGCGGGTTTCGTTCGCATCAATTCAAGAAATGTTGAATCAAGCAATGTGCGCTACTCGCACTTGAAAAAGCCACGCGCTCATGCACTCCGCTGCAGTCACTCGAAGGTACGGAAAAACATGGTGTTGAACACCTGCTGGAGAGGGCGGCGGGGTTCGGCGGGTTGAGATTCCCCGAGGAATAAATCTTCCTCATTATCGATTCGGCTCATCAGCTCCTGCCAGACACCTCCGGCCAAATGTCCTTGTGTTTGCAGAGAAGGGCGTTATCATTATCCCGTTTCCGGGTGGTGTGTTCCACGGGGCTGATGAGCACGCCCCAAGGCGGAAGGAAAAGAATGAACGTGCAATTCTGACGATGTTCTTTATAGGACTGTTCGCTACGGTGGCTACTGTAAAGACGAAAGCTCCCGTTCAGATTTCGGTGAACGCGGGAATCCAGACGGTGAAGTCGGTAGCGGTACGAGACCTTACCAGTTCGGGCTATTCCATCAGCAGTGAAGGGAAATTTCAGATTGTCTTCGTAAAAGATATGACAGGCGCAGCCGGGTTCATGTCGAGCTTGCTCCTGTCCCCTTCGGCCTGTTCGGACACCAAGCCACATGTGTACCTGACGCTCAGCTTTGTCGATGTCCAGAACGGAACATCTTCCGGAATCATCGCAGACCGACGTCGTAAGGAATCGAATGGGAGCGGACTTCGAAGGGAAAAATTACTCGTGGTCTAATTCAGTATCAATAATACGAGCCAGCGAATATAGCTCTGCTTTAGACCGGTTCCTTAAAAGGTATATGCCTGGAAAATGTTGGGAGGTACTCTACTGAGGCTGGCAGTTCTTCCGTGACAGATCAACGATGGCGCGAGCGTATTCCGATGATCTTCGGTGCAAGTTTCTTGCTGCCTACGAGCGTGGGGAAGAGAGTTTGCGGAAGCTGTCCGAGCGATTTGGCGTGAGCCTGCCGTATGCGAAGAAGATTCGGCAGCAGCTTCTGCGAACCGGGGTCATGGAGCGCATACCGCAGCCGCGTTATGGTCCGGTCAGCCGGGTGACGGCGGAGGCGGAGCGTTTGTTGCAGGACCAGGTTCGCGCCAACCCGGATGCGACGCTGGCCGAGTTACGGCAGGTCTTGTGGAATGAACT
>Ga0183096_1002822_pt1 | contig 11425 bp, 8 predicted proteins | sample Biomet5_FD_127791 | JGI IMG/M metagenome (GOLD analysis project Ga0183096, IMG submission 127791) | Microbial communities from bioreactor (seeded with sewage sludge) at LBNL, California, USA - Biofuel metagenome 5 (version 2) (version 3) | ecosystem: Engineered > Bioreactor > Anaerobic >...
TTCCGTCAGCACCAGCGTGTGGCAGGGCAAAGCGTTCGCCGCGTCGCGGACCGTGGCGAAGTAGCTGTCGTCGTCGCTGCCGTAAGTCATCTGCAAAACCAGCGACCAGCCCGCCAGCGTTTCCGCGGGCAGGGTTTGCAGTCCTTTCAGCAGTTGCAGATGCCGGTGGGTAGGCGAGGCATTGTAACCCAGGCAGATCACAGGTTTATCGGCCGGTAAACCAAAATGAGCTTTACAGGCGGCTTTATCCGCAACAGCGCGCACCCGGTCAATATCCGCAAACACCGTCTGGCCAAAGTAAACCAGCGCGGTTTTCGCGGCGGCGGCTTCACCGAAGACTTCCCGTACACGCTGCACATGCAGCGCGGAATGCACGGTGATATGGTCGCACTGGTCCAGATACGGTTTCATCCGTTTCAGCTCCAGCCCGGTGGATCGCAGCAGGTCGCTGCCCCAGAAGCTGCACACCCAGTCTGCCTCCGGAAAAGCGCGGCGAACCGCACTGCCCAGCGCCAGATCCCGCTGGGACAGGTAATGGTTATGGATCACATCAAACGGGCCCAGCGCTTTCAGCGCCCGGGCGTTGGCCGCAACGCGCGCCCACATGCGCAGGCGCGGGATATGGCGGATCACCGGAAGCGTATGCCGGTCATGGTAAACGGTTACGCCGTTCTCCCGAAAAAAGGAATCAAACTGGCTTTCCGCTTCCCAGATTGGAAACAATACTACCTGCCCGCCGTTGGGCAACAGCAGGTTTTCGATATAGCGTTTTGTCCAGAAGCTGCCTGCGTCCGCAATCATCAGGATTCGTTTGCTCATGGCTTTACTTCCCTCCGTCGGCAGTCTGCGCCGCTTTACGCTTCAAAACCCCAGCGCCCTCGCGCAACACCTGCCGCGCCGTGCGCCACAGCGAGGCAATCTCCCGGCGGAACAGGTACAGCGCCAGCCCGTAGACCGCCAGCAGCAGTGCGTATTTCACCAGTGTTTGATCCCGCAGCAGATAGTTGGCAAGCGACGCCGCCAGCATCAGCCCCAGCGTATAGCCCAGATAACGGTACTGCGTAATCGCGCGGTAGTACTTTTCCCCGATCGCCGTGCGAAGTCCGAGTGACAGTATAGCCCCCGCCGCCGCCGCGATCGCCGCGCCCGCATCCTGTAAAAGTGGAATCAGCCATAAGCTGAGCCCTAGCGTGACAACGGACGATACCAGAAAAATGAGGGTATTCCAATAGCTCTTTTTGGAGATGCCGATGCCCATGCCCGTGGTTTCACCGAGGCAATAGCAGATCGGCGCAAGAAACAGGAACGGGAAATAGATCGCGGAGCTGCGAAAGTTGGGGCCTAACAGCAGGTATACCGGCACCTGAAACAGCGTCATCGTCAGCCCGAAACCGGTCAGCAGGCAGGCCATCAGCCGGTGTACGGTAAAGAAGCGTCCCTTATCATCCTTCAGGTAATGCTCGTACACGTAGGGCGCCCAGTAGGTGTTAAACCCGGACTGGATCACGTTCACCGTCGAAGCCAGCGTAAGCGCCGAGGTATAGATGCCCACGGCGGCCGGGCTCATCAGATTGTCCAGCATCACCAGCGAAATGGCGGAGTTAAGCCACGACATCACCGCCAGCGGAATCAGTGGCGCGGCGAAAGAGCTCATCGTTTTCACAAACGGCCTGTCCACCTGCCGGTAAAAGCGGAGGCTGAACTGGCGGCGCTGAACCCAGGTGAATATCAGGGTGAACGCGGCCATCAGCACTGTAAGAAGAATAATAGCGGGTTTCGCCGTCGCGTCCTGAAAGGCGGTCGCCAGATAGGCGAACTTGGTGATCACCACCTGCAAAACGCCCTGAATGGTATACAGTTTCGCGTTCTGCTCCATCCGGTAGCTCAGCGACAGATAACGGAATTGGATCTGACAGAAGCCATATACCGCCATACAGACATACACACCCGCGTCCGGCTGCTTCATCGCCAGACTGCTGACGCCCCGCCAGGCAAACGCCAGCAACAGGGCGGACAGCACGGCAAACCCCAGCGACGTAACGGTGCAGAACGTGAGCATTCCTCTGCGGTCGCTTTTCCCCGGCGGCTCCCGGAAGAAACGAACGTATGCCTGATCCAGCCCCAGATAACACGTAGCGGAAAACAGCGCCACATAGGTGCTGAACAGGCTCAGTTTGCCGTACTCGGCTGTGGAAAAAAGCCGGGTGGTGATCGTGGTGGCAACGAAACCCAGCAGGAAGGAAATCCACGTGGTCATGGAAAAGCCCACGACATTCTTTAAAAAGCTCTTCTTGCTTTGCTCCATTCGGCGGTTTCCCTTTCGTGGCGTTTGCTGCCGGGGTTTCTTCTGTTCCGGCGCAGGCGGAAGGTTCAGCTCTTTTTCGGCAGAGATACGCGGAACGCTGTTTGTTTTGCGTCGCTTTCACAGGTTACGGTACCGCCGTAACCGTCCAGCGTTTCCCGCACGATGGAAAGGCCCATGCCGTGGCCTTCGCCCTTGGTGCTCACCCCTGCCTCAAAAATCTTGTTCAGCATCTCCGGCGGTATGGGATCGCCATTGTTGGTCACAGTAAACGTATAAGCCCGCAAGTCCTCGGCGATGGTGATACAGACGCACGGTTTGGAAGATGTTTTCAGCGCGTCCATCGCGTTGTCGATCAGGTTGGCGAGTACACGGCACAGTTCCCAGGCAGGCATCGTCAGCCCGTCCAGAGAGCTTTTAATATCCAGCTGTAAATCTATCCCACGATCCGCGCACGCGCCCGCCTTCACCTTCAGCAGCGCGTTGACAGCGGTGGATTTGGTACGCAGAAAGCTGGAAACAGAGCGGATTTCGCCGTATACTTTTTCCAGATAATCGGTCGCGTCGCCGTACTCCTTCATTTCCATCAGGCTGTACACCACCTGCAGATGGTTGAGGAAGTCGTGCCGCTGGGCGCGGAGCGTATGGTTCAGGGTATCCATTTCCGTATTGGTTTGCTCCAGCGCCTCGATCACCCGCAGGCGGCGGCGCGTCATCAGCGCCTCGCGGATGTCCAGAAAGGCCCCCCAACTGGCGGTAAGGCCGCCCAGGATGGCCAGTGCCTGAATAAAGTGATGGTTTTCTTCCGTTACGTCCATCAGCATTACGTACAGAATGAAGGCCAGCAGTACGGCAATTTCGGATACGTTCACGATCACGGCGTACATGGACGCCTTGCCCACGTCGACCTCACGGCTCGGCTTTCGGCTCACGGTATTTCGACCCTCCAAACCTGCGCTCCATGCGCGCCTTCACTTTGGCTTCGTTCCCCAGTTCTCCGGGGCGGTAGTACACCCGATCCTCGTATCCCTCGGGTAAATAGGTCTGCTGCACGAAATGGCCGGGATAATCGTGCGGATACTTGTACTTGGGCGTATGCTGGTGATCGATCGCGTAGCTCTGATCCCGCAGATATTCCGGCACGGCGGAGAAACCGCCTTTTTCCGCGTCCTCCATCGCCGCGCCCAGCGCGGTGACGACCGTGTTGCTCTTTTCCGCGGTGGCGATCGCCAGTATCGCCTGCGCAATCGGGATGCGTGCCTCCGGCATGCCCACCGTTTCCAGCGCCGTGGCCGCCGCCTGTGCCTGCAGCATCGCCACGGGATCGGCCAGCCCCACATCCTCGCTGGCGTGCACGATGATTCGCCGCACGATCAGCTTTGGGTCCACACCTGCGTACAGCATCCGCGCATACCACAGCAGCGCCGCGTCCGGGTCGCTGCCGCGCATGCTTTTAATAAAAGCCGAAAGCATGTCGTAGTACAGATCCTCATCCAGCTTCAGCATGGGTTTCTGCACGCTTTCGTGGGCGGCGGCGAGGCTGATGAACCGGTACGGTCCGGGGTGTTCGTCATCGGTCGTTTCCGGCGTGGTTAAAAACGCAAGTTCCAGTGCGGAAAGCGCCACGCGTACGTCCCCGTTGGCGATCTGCGCGATATAGCGCAGCGCTCCGTCCTCGCAGACCACTGCATAGCGACCGTATCCGCGCTCCCGGTCGGTCAGCGCCCGGTCCATCGCAACAATCACATCGTTCACGCTCAACGGTTCAAACGCGAATACCCGGCAGCGGCTCACGATGGCCGGGGTCATGCTGGCCATGGGGTTTTCGGTGGTGGAACCGATGAAGCGGATCAGCCCGCTTTCGATTGACGGCAGAATGCTGTCGCTCTGCGCCTTGCTCCAGCGGTGACACTCGTCCAGCAGCAGGTAGGTCGCCTTGCCATACCGGGTGCGGCGCTCCTCCGCTTCCTTGAGCACCTTTCGCACATCCGCCACCCCGCTGGTAACGGCGTTCAGCTTTTCAAACGCGCTGCCGGTCATATTGGCTACGATGCCCGCCAGCGTGGTTTTGCCGCAGCCCGGCGGCCCCCAGAAGATGCTGCTCTGCATTCGGTCGGCCATAATGGCGCGGCGAAGCAGCCGGCCTTCGCCAACCAGCTTTTGCTGGCCGATAAACTCGTCCAGCGTTCGCGGCCGCATCCGGTCAGCCAGCGGAGCCTGCGCAGGGTGGTCGTCCATTGTGCTCCACAGCGTCTGCTGGTCAAAATCGCTCATAGCAGCTCAATCGTCGCCTTCAGGCCGTCTTCTTCCAGCGAAAACAGGGCGGGGGTATTGCCCAGCGCCAGCAGCGCGTGGCACATGCCGATACCCAGATCCAGCCTGTGCCCGCCCCCGCTTACCGATACGGAAAGGGCTTTGTCCCCTTCGGGTTTCATCCGCCAGGGTTGCAGGTTGATGGCGCTGGGCGCGATCTGCACGTACTGCGCAACCTCGCGAAAGGTAAACGACAATTTTTCAAAGTCCGGGCAAAGCACGGTCATATCCTTGCGCTTACGGCGCAGCGGCAGGTCCGGCAGCGTTTTAGGCCTGCCCAGCGCAATCAGCGACACGATTTTCTCGCTGCCCTCCGTTTTAATCCCCACCTGTGCCCGCCGGTACGTGCCGGATACCCAGCACCCGCCCAGACCCAGTTCTACCGCGCGCAGCAGAAACATTTCCCCGCTGACCCCCGCGTTGACCACACTGCGCGGCTGCGCGTCGGTCGTGATGATCGCGGCAAAACGCTGCGCATTCTCAAACTTCACAAACAATGATCCGAGCGGCGGCTGAAACAGCGAGTTCTCGCAAAGGCCAAGCGCAATCCGCACCCCCGGCATCGCAAGGCTGGTCGCCGCGGTGAGCAGTTCCCGCCATTGCTCCGCGTCCGGCGCGGCGCTAAAAGAGCGGCAGCTTTCCCTGCGCTGTGCCGCCTCAAACAGGCCGGTAAGTTTTGTGCTGTCAAAAAAACCGTTCAATCTCCAATTGCTGACCATCCCGATACCTCCCCCGCCGAATCGGTGGAAACAACTGTTCTATTTAACTTCCCTACTATACTCTTTTTACGGAAAAATGGCAAGGTAAGCGGGCCTTCTCCGCCTGTTTACAAAACGATGTTGGATCGCTGGCTGCGTGCTTTTACCCAATCGTCCGACTGCAGTGAACCGGTCAGCAGCGGAGACGCGGAATCATGTCCGCCCATGCCACGCCGGATCAGCGCCGGATAATGGTTGGCATAACAGTACAGGCACCCGTTGCCGCAGGTGTTGTACGCGCCGATATCCACACTGGCGGCGCAGCCGCAGGCGGGTCGCTGGGAAGTATCGCGCGGCACGTTCAGGTGCGTTCCGCCGCGCCGGGACAAACGCTCCGGGTCGATACAGCGGCCCGGCAGAACACCGAAACGGCTCCAATCCCCCTCCTCGGCACAGGTCGTAAGCGTCAGGCCTGTATAACGGGCGATCCCGGCGAATCGCTCCATCAGTTCCTCCCGGGCATCCGGCGGCGGGGAGACAGCCCCGAGCGCGGCCATATTACCGCGAATGTGCCGGTAATCGTCCAGAAAGCTCACCGTGCACTGCGTCGTGGCCCCGGCCAGTTTTTCCGCCATCCGCCGAAAAGATTCGCAATGATAGGCTACCGTATAGCGGTCGGTAAGCAGGATGGGATCGTAGCGCCACACCGCGGCTTCCCGGCCCGCGCGCTTTGCCAGCGCCAGAAAGGCAGGAATCAGCACGTCGTTTTTCGAGGGCACATTCGGCTCCACATCGTGCCCGTAAGCGTTGAGCGTAAACTGAAAGTAATAGGGGTACCCTTCCAGCTCGTTCAGCCGATCCAGCATCGGCGTTGGGTTCTTGGTCCAGAACACGATGCCGTCCACCACGTCCCGCGCAAGCGTAACTTCGCTGATCTGATGCGGATTGACCGGATTCCGTACCCACACGCTCTTCTCGCGCAGACGGTGAAAAAACCAGTCAGCGTAAAAAGCGGGGATATCCGTTCTCCGACTGGCGCTGATGATCATACCGCTTTACCTCGCTTTCCGGGAAACCACTCAGGGGGCAGGTGTCCGGCTGGCCCGTGCGGCGAACCACTCACAGACTCTTCTCGATTCATTTTATACAAAAACCCCGGCGTTACCGCCGGGGTGCTGTAGAGACTTCTTAGAGGCGGCTTTCTCAGCCCAGTTCGGAGAAGAACTTGATGGTGCGAACCATCTGGCTGGTGTAGCTGTTTTCGTTGTCGTACCAGGCAACGGTCTGCACCTGATAGGTGTCGTCGTCGACCTTGCTCACCATGGTCTGGGTCGCGTCAAACAGCGAGCCATAACGCATGCCGATTACGTCGGACGAAACGATTTCCTCGGTGGTGTAGCCGAAGCTCTCGTTGGTGGCGGCCTTCTTCATCACGTCGTTGATGGCATCCACGGTGATGTCTTTGCCCTTCACAACGGAGAACAGCAGCGTGGTGGAGCCGGTGGGCACCGCGACGCGCTGGGCGGAGCCGATCAGCTTGCCCTTCAGTTCCGGAATGACCAGGCCGATGGCCTTGGCGGCGCCGGTGGAGTTGGGCACGGTGTTGGCGGCGCCGGCACGGGCACGGCGGAGGTCACCCTTGCGGTGAGGGCCGTCCAGAATCATCTGGTCGCCGGTGTAGGCATGCACGGTGCACATAATGCCGCTCACGATCGGATACGCATCGTTCAGCGCCTTGGCCATGGGGGCCAGGCAGTTGGTGGTGCAGGACGCGGCGGAGATGATCTTATCTTCTTTAGTCAGGGTGTTCTCGTTGACGGAGTACACGATGGTCTTCAGGTCGTTGCCCGCGGGAGCGGAAATAACGACTTTCTTGGCACCGGCGTCGATATGCGCCTGGCTCTTATCCTTGCTGGTGTAGAAACCGGTGCACTCCAGCACCACGTCCACGTCCAGCTGGCCCCAGGGGCAGTTCTTCGCGTCTTTTTCGGCATAGATGCGGATCTTCTTGCCGTCGACGATGATGGAATCTTCCGTGGCTTCCACGGTGTGCTTGTGCTCGCCGATCACGCCGCAATACGGGCCCTGCGCCGTATCGTACTTCAGCAGGTGCGCCAGCATCGCGGGGCTGGTGAGGTCGTTGATGGCAACAATCTCGTAACCCGGAGCGTTAAACATCTGGCGGAAAGCAAGACGGCCGATGCGGCCGAAACCGTTGATCGCAACTTTGACCATTAGTATCTCCTCCTGACAACTCGTGTCTTGGTATTCAGTCACCTTATCTATTGTACCCAAAACCCGTACGCAATGCAAGGGGACGAAGGACATTTTCGGATTTTTTGTGAAAAACTTGTCAAAACGACCGTTCCAACGTTATCGAAGCGCATCAGGGTTCAGGCAGCGCAGCTCCTCCGGCAGGAAAAGGCCATCCTTGCGCACCAGTTCGTCATCCAGCCAGATTTCGCCGCCGCCGTATTCCGGGCGCTGGATGCAGACCATGTCCCAATGGATGTCGCTGTGGTTGCCGTTGGGGCATTCGTCGTAGCAGTGGCCGGGGGTAAAGTGGAACGATCCGGCGATCTTTTCGTCAAACAGCGTATCCATCATCGGCTCGGTCACATACGGGTTGACGCCGAAGGAGAACTCGCCCACATATCGCGCGCCCTCGTCGGTATCCAGTATGCGATTCAGGCGCGGGGTATCGCTGCTGGTCGCTTCGATGATCTTCCCCTCTTTGAAAACCAGCCGCACGTTGCTGAACTCGATGCCGTTGTACAGGCTGGGGGTGTTATACGTAAGCACGCCGTTTACGCTGTCGCGGATGGGCGCGGTAAATACCTCGCCGTCCGGGATGTTGAGCTTGCCGTCGCACTTGATGGGCGGCAACCCCTTAATGGAGAAGCGCAGATCGGTGCCCTGCCCCAGAATGTGCACCCTGTCGGCGCGCTTCATGCGGTCCACCAGGCTGTCCATGGCTTTGCTCATTTTAGCGTAATCCAGCGTGCAAACGTTAAAAAAGTAGTCTTCAAACGCTTCCAGGCTCATCTTCGCGGCCTGCGCCGCGGCGGACGTGGGATAACGCAGCACCGCCCAGCGGGTTTGCGGCACGCGGATTTTACCGTGCACGGGGCCGCTGTAGTACTTTGCGTACAGCGCCGTCTGTTCCGACGTGGCGTCCGACGTTTCAAAGCCGTTCTCGTTGGCGCGGATACCAAGATACGCCTGCACGCCGCGCATCAGCGCCGCGTCGTTCTCCGCCTCAAACGCCCATTTTTCCGCCGTGCCGCCGCGCAGCAGGGCACGCTGCACCGTCATGTCGCGCAGGCGCACCACCGGCTGTGCTCCCACGGCGTAAACCGCCTCGATCAGCTTCGCCACCAGTGCGGGCTGATGCCCGAACATCTCAATCAGCACTTTTTCACCCGGCTTCAGCGCCAGAGAATAGTTGACCAGCATGTCACACAGTTTCTGTACCCGAGGGTCGTTCATCGTTCTTTCGCTCCTTATTTTGCAAGTATCGCATCCGTATCTTCTCCATCAGGCGCGCGGCGGGTTTTTCCACCCCGAAGGTAGCGGCCATTGCCGCCAGGATGGATACCGCGAAACACAGCAGCGTATACGCGCGCTGCAGTTGCGGGTCGCTGTGCAGCGAAGTCGGAAACAGGTTCGCGGCCAGCCGCACCCCGATCACCTGATGCCAGATGTAGAGGTTAAAGGAAATCGTCGCCAGAAACCGCATCAGGCGGTTATCCAGCAACTTTTGCAGAAAACGGGGCAGAAACGCCGCCGTAAGAATGGCCACCGCCATCGTAACCGCCAGCGGCAGGCGAAGCGCCCACTGCGACAGGCGAAGCGCCTCCTGACCGGCCAACCCGTTCGCGGATTGCAGCCGCACCAGCGCTGTAAGCGCCCAGCATGCCAGCGCAAACCCGATCGGCGAAATCCAGACCGTCAGCCTTCGCAGGCCGCTGGTTTTAGGCAGCGCCGTAAGCTTGTCGGAGAGCCGCACATAAACGATCGCCGCCAGCATGCCCAGCGCGTACACATCCAGAAAAGCGGGCAGCTGATTCACCCAGATCGACATATCCGTTACGCTTTGCGATACGGTCAGCCGGAACGCGATACCCGCGGCGACCATCGCGCAAAGCGTCAGCACCGGTTTCTTCTGTGTCGCTTTCGCCAGCCACGGGAAGATCAGGTAAAACTGCATCTCGATAGCCACCGTCCACAGCACGCCGTTCAGCGGGGTAAACAGGTAGGTCTCGCGGAAAAACGTAAAGGTGAACGTAAGGTGCGTCAGCACATCCAGATTGCGCGCCGAAGCATCGCGATAGGCGCCGGACGGCAACGCAACCAGAAACAGCACCGCAAGCACCGAGAACAGGTAGGATGGCACGATCCGTTCCAGCCGGTTCCAGTAAAAACGACGGACGCCCGGCACCGGCGTGCCCTGCGCTGTCTGCCTGGCGTAGGGAAGGTACAGCAGAAAACCGCTCAGTAACAGCATCCCGTCCACAAACAGGTAACCGGAGCGCGTCCAGAAATCAAAGTCCAACGTTTGGCCAAACAGCGTCGCGTACTGCCCCAGCCAGCCGAGCTGCCAGATGTGGTAATTGCACACAAACAGCACCATCAGCGCGCGGAAGCCATACAGCACGCCGATCTCTGTTTTCCCCCGTGTCTGGTTGTCCGCCTGATGATTCATATGTTTTCATTCGCGGCGGCAGTAGCCGCCGGGGTTGCGGTAGGTGTGGGGCTAACCGACGGGCGCGCCGTGCTTACCGCCGGGGTGGGTGTTTGCGACTCTCTGGTAACGGTTGGCAAAGCCGTGTCCGTTGCGGCGGGCGTTGCTGTGGGTGTAACGCTCGGCGCGGGCATAACGGAACCCTCCGGCAGGTCCGGCATGGTTTCATCGGAAAGATGTCGGAGCTGGTAGACCGTGTTTTTCCCATCCGTCAGCACACGCAGAGTGAGCGAATCTTTATTAAGCACCGTCAGTTTATGGGTTAGGGTCAGGGCGTCCGCGGCCGCGCCAGTCTTGAGCGCGTAACCGTCCACCGCGAAATACAGCGTCTGCCCAAAGATAGAGCAGGTGCCGTCCGCGCGGAAAATCGCGGTTTGTTGTCCGTCGGCGGTCTGCCAGACCCCCAGAATCAGATAGCAGCGGCGCTGCAGTTTCTGATCCGCCACCGCCGGAAAATCCGGGATGCGCTGATAATACGGCAGGGCTTCGTACACCTTGCCCGCGTTGTATAGTTCCTCGGCGTAGTTGTAGCATGCCTGATCGTACATGCCCTTTAAATCCTGATAATCCAGCGGCAGGTTGCTGTCGTCAAAATTCTCCAGCGTATCCACAACGGTTTTCCAGTCCCCGCTCTGGTAAGCGGTCCGGGCGGGCACGGCGTACTGGCCGTACGCTTGCTGTTCGCACTCCCGCGCTTTGGCCGCCGCGTCGCTGTAATCCCCCAGCGCCGTAAACAGGGGCAACGCGGCGCGGTAATCCTTTGCGTCCAGTTTTTGCTGCGCAAGCAGATACTTGCACTGGTTATAGCCGTCCTTCGCGCCTTCGTAGTCTCCCAGCGCCTGATACATCGCTGCCGCCTTTTCCAGTTCGCCCGCCTTTTGCGCCTTCTGCGCCTCGCCCATCGTAATTTCGCTCAGCAGCGCCTTGGCGTCGGTATTGTCCGACAGGGATTGCAGCAGCGAAATCGCTTCATCCGTATTGCCGGTAGTTTTCAGCTGCAACGCCAGCGCAAACGTAGCGGCTTCCGCCTGCTTCTCGCTGTCTTTGTAGCCGTTCAGTTCCGAAAAGCCTTCCACAGCTTTCTGGTAGTCCTTCGCTGCAAGCGCCGCAGCGGCGACGGCATACTGGCACTGCTTCCATTTATCCGCGCTGTCCTTATACCGGCCCAGCGCCTGATAAAGCGGGGCCGCCGTATCGTAATCCCCGGCAGAGAAAGCGGTTTCCGCAATACTGTAACGGATTTTTTTAAGCTCGGTCGCCGCGTCCTTATAATCTCCCGCCGCTTCGTACAGCTTGGCGGCGTTATCGGTATTGCCCGCCGCCGCTTCCTTGCCAGCCAGCCGGTGACGGCAATCCTTCAGCCACTCC